>VTLG01000494.1_pt1 | contig 106935 bp, 108 predicted proteins | sample 4694571 | NCBI WGS metagenome assembly VTLG01 (sample SAMN12604809, study PRJNA352737) | marine metagenome | biome: ENVO:00000447; feature: ENVO:00000209|ENVO:00000569|ENVO:01000036; material: ENVO:00002151; isolation source: viral sequences binned using virsorter ... | reverse complement strand
ACTACTGCCACCTGCACTAGCACCTGCACTTGCTCCGCCACTTGCTGAACCTCCTGCACCTGCTCCTGCACCACCCCCAGCGGCCCCGCCGCCTCCGGCACCACCGCCACCACCGCCACCACCGCCTCCGGCTGTAGCGAATAGTTCTGATGCTGGTTTATCACTTGCTTTGTAACTGTAGTGATCTATTAAATCTTCTATTGATGCATCTACTTTGATAACCTTTACACGTTCCATGTCTTGCTCACGGGCAACATCATATCTGTGATGTCCATTAACAATGTAATTGTTTTTGTCTACTATTATAGGGCGAATGCTACCGTCAGCAAAGCCTCTTTTTGCTTTGTCTTTTAATCCTTTTACACGTTGGCTTTGCACAGGCTTTAATTTGCTCACGCTCATTGTGCCTTTCTTGTAGTCAAAGGGACCATCATCCAAATCAGGTTGTCTAACCTGTGGCATTATGTTTCGAGGAAAATTTTTATCCTGCTTTGGTCTCTCAAACTCTGCTAATCTCATTATCTCATTGATACCTGCACTGCTGGTCCATTCATTTTGTCTCCCCAATCTAATGAACCTAGTTTAAACTTGTCTAAATGATTTTTATAATTGTCAACGTCAAATGCTAAACTTTTCTTGCCTGGTGCTTTCAAAAATAAGAACATGCTAAAGCCTTTTTCTTTAAGTATGTTTGCATAACTACTGTAAGATATTTCACCTGCTAATGCACTTGCTTCTGCTCTATCCATACCAGCATAATTTTTAACCATGTAATTAATCATACTGTCATCACCGTGAATATATGTTTTAGTAAACAATTCTTTGACATACTCTTTGCCTGCTCCTGCCGCAAGTGTATCTAGTTGTGCAGCAATATCTAAGAAGTGTGTTCCCGGTCTGCTACCTGCATTACCGCTTGGTAAACGTTGCGGTCTATCTTCTTCTGCAATCTTGAATTTGTCATAAACAGAATTTAGATCTGGTGCACCATAATCTGCATTACTGTTTTTAAGTCTGCCACCACCGCTTGATTTTTCTCCTTTAACCTCAACTTCTACACCATCAATTTTTAAATCACCAACACTAGCAAATGTAATGTTAGGTGCTAACAGTGCAAGTCCCACTTCACCTGGTCCTCTGTTTGACCCCTCAATGTTTAGTGCCACGTTGAACAAGTTATCGTAAAGCTCGGAAATGAATTCTACACTAACGCCTTTGCCGCCTTGGAGCCATTGATCCCATGTTGCTGAGCCATCTTTCATCAGTACTTTTGTGTTCACGTAACTTTGCTTGCCATATGAAGCAAGGAAATTTTCAATGTCATCAAAGTCACCATCGGTGTTCATTATTGCTCTTACAAACTCTGGTAGTACACCTTTGTAAGCATAATCTTTTTCGGGTGCTGTACGCTCAGGTTGTAAGAAGTCTTGTGGATGAACACGTTCGGAGTTTTTAACATCTGTTCTAATAAATCTGTACACACGTTTTATAAACTCAGGATGTTGCTTTAGTTTGTCTATGATAAACTCAAAACGTTCTTTGTCTCTATCTTCGTTTAGTTTAACACTTTCTTTTAATCCTAGTTTTCTTTTTTCTTCTGGATGTACTTTGCTGTTCACAAAGCCTTTTAGTATTGGCCTCAAATCTGTTTTGTCGCCGCCTAGTGCTCTTGCATCTCTGAAGGCATCAAGCATTGCCGGCACAGGAACTGCCCAGTATGCATAAAATTGTTTTTGTAAATCACTTGCTAACAAACTATCGGATAGCAAATACTTTATCACCGACACTCTGTCATTGGCTGGCAATGCACTTTCAAGTACACTTTCTTTTGCCATCTTTGTTGCTGTAGCATACATCACTGCTTTGGCATCTTTGCCATAACGTTTTTTAAAGTCCTTGGCATTTTTCTTCATGCCTTTTACATACTTTTCTTTGTCGCTTTCCTCACCTTTTGATAGAGGACGTTCGTTGACTTTTCTAGTTTGCTTAGGCCCTTTTCTGTATTTCCATTTTTTATCTGTGCTACAGTAATACTTGCCATGATTTTCGTTTGCTTTCTTTTTCTTGCCTGCACAATGAGCCTTTTGACTAAAGCCTTTAGGATTGGAGCAGTCTATACTGTCTTTGTACTTTTTACTCCATGCTTCGTCAATTTTGTTTGCGTCCACTTTAGCAATCAACTTAATTTGCTCTTGTAAACTTAGTTTATCAAATTTATTAAATACACTTTCCATATTATTTTTACCTAATGCTAATGCTTGTTGTATGTCTACTGGCTCACCGCCACCTGCTGTATTCTTTTTCATAGCCTTTAACACTGCAAGTTTATACGTTGGACTGAAACCACCTGTTAAGAATTTGACTAATCTATCTGCATCAGCACTTGCAATATAATTTCCTATGCCATTTTGCATCATCTCATCGAATATTTCAAAGTCGCCTTTGGCTTCAGAATAACTGGTATCTCTGAGTTCAACACTGTCAATTTCTCCCAAACTTGGATTACTACTTGGTGTTCCATACAGTCCACTAACATCGTCACCATCACTTCCGTCACTGTTCTTTCTAAAATAATTTCCGCCACTTACATTGTAACCGTCTTTTATATATTTAGTTGCAGCCTTGACTGCAGCAATGTATCTGGGCATACAACATACATCTGGATCTGGCTCTGGTCGCCATTCGTGGTTACTATCAAATCCATCATAAACTTTTTTAAGTAAGTTTACACCTTGATCGTTTACCCCACGTTCTATTTTCAGATAGTCTGCTAAATTACCCCAATTTGTTTTACTTGCTATACTGTTTGAAGCCTCTCGTTCCATTCCTTCTACACCAGCTGCAAGTGGTATTTGTACTTCGGGTGCATTTTTGGCTTTCTTTTCGTCTGCTTTTACCTTCTTACTGAGTTCTGGATTGTTTACATGCCATGCCGCAGCAGAACTGTAGTCAAGTGGTTCGCCATGTGGTCCTGTCATTAATTCTGATAAGTCTACGCCAACCATTTTGTTTGCTTTTCTACCATCGCCCAACGAGTCATCTATTTCAACTTTTCTTTGTTGTAAAATCTTTTTGAATTCTCCATTGTTAGAACTGATGTCTGTGTAATCTTTTAAGCCTTGTATACTTACTTCGTAAGTTTTTTCAAAACTTCTAAGTATTTGTTTTGCAGGTTCTAAACGCCAGCCTCTGTTGCCTTCCTTGTCTAATACTTCTTTTGCTGATAGTGCTGCAAAGTAATGTCGGTTGGGTATACTTAACACATCATAGTAACGACTGGCATACATATTTCGCCTAGAATCAAGCTCATTGTATATATCTCTATCAGACAGTGTTTCTGACCCTGCTTCTAAAGCACGTTTAAATTTAGGAGAAATAAATATGTTGCCCATCATATCGAAACCAGGTATAGTAGCAATTTTTGTTGGGGCAAATTTTTTCTTAAAATTCTTTTCTTTCTTGTCTAACTGCTTCTTGTTGTCTATGGCAGATTGTTGACTGCTGAAACCAAATGTCTGAGATACTTTGTCAAATGTTTCTAAGAAGTTTTTGATAGCACTGGTACGTTTTTTAATAAGTTTTGCAACCACTTCCGGCTTATAAAAATCTGGGTAGTAGCCTTTTTTGTCATAGTATCTTTCGTAACTGCTTGCCAAGTAATCCTGTATATTTGCTTTCATTCTTTCTGCAGGTGATTTATCAAAAGGATCTGGTGTACCTCTTACTTGTTCTATGGCATTTTCTAAACTATTTGCTGTACTGTCAGACATTCCAAAAAATGTAGAGCCATCTCTCATATTACCAGCCTCTAAACCATCTAATTCTTTATATTTTTGGTCCATCATATCATCAGACGTCTTATTTGATGCTATCAATTTTTCCATACTGTCTGCTATTTCTCTCATAGCATCAATGTACTTGGCTGGTTCTGATTCTCTGATGTCATCAAGATGTTCCCATCTTAATCTCATCTTCATCATCATTTTGCTGAGTGCGTTTTCTCTGTACCCGTCGTCACCAGATATATTTGGATTATGTCCTTTGCCAACTGCATGTCCCCATTCTGGGAATTTTTTGAGATAGCCTAGTAATTGATTGAGATCTTTTTTCTTAACTGGCTGACCAACATTGAAAATTGCTTGTCTGCTGTAACCGCCTCTCAGCAATGAATGTTGAAAATTTTTGTACTCTCTGCCTGCTTCTGTGCTTTTGCTTTTGAGTTCTCTGACATAATCATCTAAATCGTCACCATCTAAATTGGTAGATATCTTGTCAAGCATTTTTACAAGTTGTTTATCATCTAGTTCGTCACTGTGCAATGCATTCCATATACCAGTCAAAAGTGCTTCTGCTTGTGGTGCTGTAATATAATCAGGTTCTACAACAACAGTTTTACTAAACAATCTGTCTACACCGTTTTTGATATTGCCTAACTGTGCTTTAGGAGTATCCTTAACAACAGTACCACTAGTTTCAATATTGATTTTGTTGTTTGTAATAAGATCGCCTAACTTTTCATAATTAAGTTGGAACTCACCAAGTGTCTTTCTCAGTATGCTGATACCTTTGGCATTAATAGTTTTACGATTTAGGTTTTGACTATAATCAAATCCTGCCTGTGATATAGCATCTGCAAATTTTTCTTGTGCAGTTTTTAACGCTCTTTTTGCTCTAATACTTGGTGCTTCGCGATCTGGTTCTACATATCCTCTGATTGGTTCTGCTGTTTCAACTTCATTTAAACTTTCGCCAACCCAAGAAGGGTCTCGCCCGGTTCCTTTTCTATAATCTTCTATGCTCTTTTTCCATGCTCTGTCAGCACCCGGTACAGATAGTTTTTGATATTCTCCGAGATTAGAAAATGCACTTGCAAGAACTTGCATGGAATGCAAGAAATGTTTTTTACCAAAAAAGTCTTTGAGAACATCTATAGCAGGATGTTCTACCTCATATCTGTCTTTGACATAATCTATATCTGCTTGAGAAACAGAATCAATTTTGTTTATCATTCTAAACAATGCTTTTGCATAATCTGCTTGATAATCATCTGTGTATGCAGCATTCAGTGTTGCCGCATATCTAATGACTGCTTTTGTGATTGTGTCAAACTTATCATGATAGTCGCTACCACCACCAATTCTAAATTCTATAAGTTCGTTGCCTGTTTCTCTGTCAGTGTCACCTTTGAAATTGATACTGCTGAACTTGTCTCTGCTGATGCCTTTTTCTAAAATTTTCTCAATGTTTTGTACATTTTGTGTGTTGCTTGGATCTCTTTTGAGTTCAGCACTCATCTTTTGTAATTGCTCAACTTGGCTCTTTGCATAACTGTTGCCTTCTCTGCCAAATGTGCTCAGCAAATATTTGTCGCCTAACAATAATGCAAGTTTCAATCTGTTTGGTTCATCTCTATTAGATTTGCCAGCATAACTCATTGTAACATGGAGGCCTGTTGAACCGTTGGTGTCTGCTCCTTCATCATCAAAAATATCAAACAAGCTCTTCATCTCTTTGAGCATTTGTTTTGGTGTTGAATACACTGGTGAAATAATTTCTGCACCAGTGCCGTAATCTGCATCGATGCTGGAGTCTGTTTCCACACGCCAGTAATCTATCCCACCTCCTGTGCTGTGATATTCCCCATATTCGATGTTGTCAAACTGTGAATTATTTCGAGCCCAATAACTTACTACGTCGGCTACTGCTTCAAGGCCGCCACCTGCGTCTGGATTGGTCAAGTAATATCCATATTCACTTAAACAACTACTCCAACTGCCGTATTCACTATTTGCCCAAGAGTCTATGTCATAATCGTCTTTTGCTTCTTCATATGCACGTTCCATTGCTTCGCCGTTATCTCTGATACCGTCAGCGAGCCACTCTTTGTAATCATCTAATCTTTCTTCTTCTGTGTACTGCCTACCCCAATTGATAATGTCCCAATCTTCATATTCTTCTTTTTGGTCATCGTCCATGTCTTCTAGGTAGTTATCTCTGTACTCTTCTATTTCCCACTCTGCTAATTCTTCGTTGACATAATCTTCTAAATAACTTTCGTCTTCTTCTCTTTCTCTGACCATTTCATCTACAATGTCGTATTCCCTATCCATTGCTTGTTCATCTATGAACTCATCATATCCTGTGTTGATATCATCTACAGCACTTCTGCCTTCTTGGTCTAGTAAGAAATCCTCTATGTCATACCAATTGTATTCGTACAACCAATCACTATCGCCATCATCACTAGGTGCAATTCCTTCCCATGCTGTTTCTGCTTCGAAGCCACACTTGACATTGCTGTTAAGTGCATCACGTGCCAACTGTTTGCTGTTGAAATTTATTTCAAATAAAGGCTCATCACCTTGTACTCTGCGTTTCATTTCTCTGGTGAGTCTTTTGATTTTTCGACCTATGTGAATTTTTCTCTGGCCTTTTGTGAGCATCTTGCCTAGTTTGCCTTCGCTAACTTCTTCTTGTGGCAGTTCAATTTCATCATCAGGTTGCATGGTGTAAAATTCTTTGCTACGTTGATTTTGTACTATGAGAGCGTCTTTGTTTTTTCCCTGCCCTACTGGACTTATAACTTTTACTTGATCACCTTGCTCATCAGCAAACTCAAAATCTTTTTCTAGTTCACTGGCTTTTGAAACTTTAGGTTCTTGTGGTTCTTGTGGTGCTGGTGCACTTGTTGCCTGCGTTGTTGTTGGGCTCTGACTTGGTTTGTTTGTTGTTGGACTTTTACTTGCTTTGTTAATAGCACTTTGTTTTGCTACAGCACCTGATGATTGATTGCCAACTGGAGTACTTACGCCTGACTGCATACCGTATTCGTTAATCAATGATTTAATAGTTCTGATGTGTTTGGCTTTCACTATCTTCTTCTCATTGGCTTGTTAAGGCTTCTCAATCTTTTTGCTGTAGGATTAAATCTTTTTGTTCTTCTTGCTTTACGAATCATACGTTTGCCCATTTTGGCTTTAGTACGTCTGAGAGTCATTCTCTTTTTGAGATCTATTGGTTTGGTACACTGTGATGCATTACTAACCACACGTCCTGCACGTGGGCCTGCTGTACATCTAACAGCACGTTTAATGGTACTACCCATTCTACGCCATACCATACGAGCTTCAAAGATTGGCTCGTCTGCAAACTCTTCTAATTTCATCCTAGAATACTCTGTAATAATATTCCTATCGTGCCTAACAGTGATGTTACTGTTATACCCACAATAGCCACGATCCATCCTTCTAATTTATTAAATCGTGCTTTACTATCTTCTTTAAATTCTCTAAGCTCTGTGGTAATGCTTTCAATACGCAACATATCTGCAATGATATGTGCTTCTACATTTCCATTATATAGTTCTGGAGCCGGTTTAGGTTCTGCTTTTGGTTGCTGTTTTTTTGGCATTTTATAATAAATCCTGTTTTGTAAACTCCATATTCACTGAGCTTTTTGTATCAATTGTTCCACCGTTTAACACTATTCCATTTAATTCATCTTTCAATGTGTCAATAGTGTGTGCAGCCTCTCTTTCAAATGCAAATTTAAAAATCCATCCTGCTCCAGTCATGCTTGGAGCGCCATAATTTTCTAATACATTTGCGCCTACGCCACTTAGTGCTACAGGATTATTCATAATAACTGGCATTGCCCTTAATCCTATTACTTGCACTACACTTTCAAAATCTTTCTGTGTACTATCGCTGTAATCACCTGTGCGTGTTATGTCAATTGATGTATAAAGTGTATAAAATTCAATATTGCCAGTCACAACTTCTTGGTTGTTCATGGCTCCTGCTCTTGCTAAATTCATCTGTGTGTCTCCGTATTACAGTATTTATCATCTTCTGCTTTGTCATAAAGATAAATATTATGACACAAGGACACACTATGTTACAAAACTTTTACGACGAACAAAACGATCGATTTTTCATTGTACCACTGCGTTGCGGTTCCTCATACACAAATCAAATGGCCACTAACTTGGGTTGGCGTAGTCTAGATGATGTTTTTAAAGAATACAAAGATGAAAAATCAGGACCTTTTATTGAACATATACCTTACTTTGAGAAGAATGAAGCACTTAAAGTATTATATTTGTTAAAATCTGAAAAATATAGAAACAGCAACTGGGTAACTTTTATTAGAAATCCTTGGACTAGATATCTTTCTGCGGCTGCACTTACATTAGATGTGAATTTTGATGCTCCGCCATATGTTCCTGCTGATGAAATTACTTTGGCTGATAAAATGTTGCAGGATTCTGTAAAAGGTATATACAACATTCATTTTGAAAACTCTCCATTTAGTGTTACAGATCATAAAATTGGAAGTCATTTTCTAAGCAGTATTAATTTAGATTATACTCTAGGTGATGATCATTGTATGCCTTTACTTGCATTACAACTGATGCTTCATTTAGAAAATCCTGAAAATTTTCAAATAGTAAAACTAGGAGAAATGTCAAAGTTTTATAAAAATCACTATCCCCCTGGTGAGGTTGTACAACAAGATTTTTATGAACTTATCGAACAAGGTAAAAGACAGTACAATGATACTCCTTCAGCAACAATGACAGGGGTATACAAAAGATTTCTTGCAACTACACAGTGGTATAATCCTGTTATGGCAAAAAGAGTAGGTTTAACTACTTCATTTTATGACTTTATACAGTATGAAATAGATGTTTGGAGTGAAATCGAAGAAAATGGTATTGATAATAATTATGCTATATCAAGATTGTTTCAAGAAATGTTAAAAGAACCTTACTTTTATTTGAGACATAAACGCCTTTATCAATTCTATGCGATAGGTGCATCATCTATACAAACTGATACTCAGTTATTCAATCAAGTCAATTTAGCATTGCCTAAAATAAGGGATTTTGTGTTAGAAAATAGTTGGATAAATGTGCAACTAGAATCAGTGTTCTAAAAAAAAGCAGACCGAAGTCTGCTTTTTTAAATGTGCATAACGCACGATCCCTAAGGTAGTTAAGGAATTAGTTATTAACCAAATGTTACTACTAATGTTGTACCTGTAATGCTTGGTGTTGCCGCTGCACCTTGTAATGCAATGTGGCATCCGTCATTTGATACATCATCTTCAACTGCTACAACAACAAAACCTTCGTTTTGAGCTTCAAGACATGCTGCTTCAACTGAAACAGTAGAAACGTCGTCAACTGAAAGAATGTGAGTTGTACCTACAAGACCGTTTGCTGCTCTTACTGCTGCGTTTGGATTTGCTTGTGCCATGTTATTCTCCTAAAATATTATGTAAAGCGTCTGCTTTATGTATATATTTATCTTTTTGTCACAAAAAGAGGCAATAAAAATTGCCCCTCTTTGTTAATAATTTTAAAAAATCCTAGAAACTTACGTCTGCAATCACGTGACCTGCAATATCACCGTTTGCTAAGTTATCTGCTCCTTCAACAATCATGTTAACAACTGCTTGGCTGTCTGCTGTGAAGTCACCAATTTTTAAGATTGAAAGATTTAAACTTTGAACTGTGCTTACCAATGAATTGAATTGTGCTTGGCTTAAATTTCCTGATTGCTGTGTAAAGCTCTTAAGAAATACATCTTTACCAATAAATTCACCTGAAGCGGCTGCTCTTCTGTCTACTTGTGCCATTTTATTCTCCTAATAAGTCGAGTCTATCGACTCTATGCAATTATTTATCAAAATATAGGAGAATTATCTCTTCTGTATTTGAAATTTATCCAGGTTTTTCATTTTGCTACGAGCTTTTCGTGCGGCAGATGTTGCTACAGTACCAAAATCTGTGGTGTCGATACCAGTAAGCGGGTTGATTGCTTTTGCTATTTTAGCACCTGTGCCTGAACCATCACCACCAAAGTCTTGACTGCCGGCTCTGTCTGATCCATCTCTGTACTTGGTGTACTTGCCTCTGCCTGGCCCTTCTGGTTTGTCATCTTTGTCTGGATTAACTCTAAAGACATCTTTGTTATTATCTCTTCCTGCAATCCTAGCTGCACGTTTGTCACGTCTTGCTTTGTTCATTGCATCTTGCTTATCTATTATTATTTGGGCCTGTGCTTGTGCAGGATCAAATTTGAAGCCCATTCTTAATAATTTGTCAATTTCTGTTGCCAATCTGGACTGTCCTAAATCTCTAAGTTGAGCAAGTTGTTTTAGGTCTTCGGGACTTACCCTATATTCCTTTTCTGGTTTTGTTATCTCGTCTATTCTCATATCTGTTTCTTCTTACGTCCTGCAGCCCAATATCCTGCTATTGCTCCTATGCCTGTGCCAACTTTTTTGAATGTTTCAGGCTTGTCTTTGGCTAATTTGGCCGCTTTGCCAGCAACATAACGCCCTGCTACAGCACCTACTGCCGCACCTGCTACTTTTTGTGCTAAACTTGTTCTCGGCACATCGTATGCTGGTTCTGGTTTGTACTTTCTATATTTAGTCATTGTTGACAAAGGACCTATCAATTCACTACCTCTGCCTAGTTGTCTAATTGTTTGCAATAATTTTGTTACCACAAGTTGTCTGCTGTTGTATTTTAGGTTGCCCCAATTAGAAATAAATCTTCTATACTGCTTATACTTGGAATTAGTTATGTTCAATTGTGATTCTAGTCTAAAAAAGTAATTCATTGCTTGGTTTGCTCTGTCTCCTGCAGTGCCTATTGTTTTCATAAACATATAATGCTTACGAGTATCAAATTTCAAAGACTTTAAAAATCTTCTACTGCTAATTGGATCCTTAAAAGAAAACTTTTTTGAATCCGGTGCTTGAATTGCATGGCATAACATGTACAAATCAGTAGCACTGGTTCTGAACGTAACATATCCACCGTATTGAGCTGTTGCTTTGGCATAACTTTTTGCATAGTTATGTTGATTGTCATCTTGCAACATCATGTACAGTGCTATAGTATTGAGATATGCTAGATCGGCAATGCTTCTGCCGTCAAGGTATCGCAGATTACCACTAGTGCGGTACAATCTGCTTTCAGATATCTCACTGTCTATAAAATCTAGTTCCATTATTTTCTTCTTTTACCGTCCCAAAAGCCACAGAGGTATGAAATAATTATAACTCCGGCTATAAAGCCTAATAGTGCAAATAATTCCATGCAAATTACTCACAACAACTACAAGTACAGCACTCACAACATTTACATCTATTCTGCATATCTATTCTCCTTGGTTAAGTATTTGGTTTGCCTGTGCCAAAGTTAAGTCTACTGAATTCCATTCTGTCTACTAACTTTAATGCATTGCCCATCCTGTCAATTGCAACAAATCCTTCTCCACTTGTTGCCTTAAAACCTTCGCCGTCTGCAGCAAAAGTTTGTGTACTTTGTAATTTACCCAGTTTATCAATGATAACCAACTTTGCTTTGATCAGCATCATGTATAAATCATATACTGCTGTGATTTCTGCGGCATGTTGTTTGATAAACTCTACTGTTCTCACCATTTGTTCTGTCTTTGCATCTTTTGTTGCTTGTCTTTTCACAGCATCAATTTTTTTATTTGACATTTCTATCCATTTTACAACAAATTCTTTTGCTAAACTTTCAGGAGAACCAAAGTCACCTGCTCTAATCTTGTTGTTTACTGTTGCCTTTAACTGTTGTAAGAACTCTTTACCTACTAAGTCGTTTCCTTTTTCTAACCAATTAAATACATCACGGCCAATTTTTTTAGTGTATGCATCTGCGGCAGATATTGCTGATATTACTTCCTTAGATTCTTCTGCAGTCAAAGTAACAGTACCAGATACGTCTTTGATGTTTGCATCTGTTTGCCACACACTAGGAGTACTGCCTAATCTTGAAGAATCAAAACCAAATTTAGCCTGTGTATCTGCTAAATTAGGGCCGCCTACATATTCTGTATGCCACACAATACCTATTTCAGCACTTAACATTTCTTTTGCCAGTTCACTGTCCTTAGGAACTGCGTATGCAAGTGTGTTAGGCTTAAAATATATTAACTGTTCGCCATCTTGTGACATTTCCTTGATGTCTTTTTTGAGAAACATCAAGTCGCCTTGTGCTACAGTGTCCCAATTTAGTTTTCTCAAGTGTTGCAAACATACTTTTAATTTATCTCGCAAGCCGCTGCCATCTTGTTCGCCACGATCTGCATGATTTGTATCTATATCTTGATCTGTGAAGTTTAATTTTGCTTTTCCTGCAAATACACCCTTGGTTCCAACAAAAAATTTACCAGTTTGTGGGTCTTTACCAGCAATGATAGCAGGTGAACCGTCCCACTTAACAGTCATATCGAATTTTCCTTTGCTGTTGCCCTCGAGCATCTGGTGCAAACTATATAGATAGTCTACTGCTTCTTTGGCACCTTGATAACCCTTGTTGAAAATGTTATCTTCGAGGTGTTCCATGTGAGTATTTTTGCCTTCTGCTTCTAATAGAAGGCTTTCGTTCAATACCCTAACTACAAAAGGTTTTGAAATCTCAACAAAACGCATTTATATACCTGCTAAGTTTTTCATTTCTTGGAAAGACACAGACTCTTCTAGTGCATTTAGTTCTTTTAATGGTAACAACATCACATTGTTTTCTGTTACAGACACTCTGTATCCTAAATCTTCCCAACTTATATTTGCATGTTCAAGTACTCTATTAAGATGTTCAAATGCTTCGACTCTCATGCTTCTTGCAAGTTTTACAAGGTGTGCGTATAGTTGTGGATTATTTTTCATGAAGTCTTTGTTTCTTTTTAACACTGGTGCAACTGCACTTGCATATTGTGAAACTTCTGCAGGATCACCACCTGCTTTTAGTGCTCCAGATAAAGAATTTACCATGCCTTTTGCTGCTTCAACGTCTCCAGTTGATAAAACTTTTTGTTGTAATGCACCTAATGTTCTATGAGTTTGTGAACTTAGTGGCTTGACATCTGGCTGTTGTTGAGTATCTGGCTGTGCTTGTGGTTGCTCAGGTTGTCCTGGTTGCTCTGGTTCTTGTGGTTTAGGTGTGCGTCCACCTGCCATTGCACCGCCAAGGGCTGCACCTGCAACACCTGCCGCTTTTCTAAATATAGAACCGGGTTCACCTCTGGTTTTCTGTCCTAGTCCTGGTGTTACACCAGACATATAATCCTTTGCTTTGCCTATAAAGCCTTTCTTGGGCTCTTTTCCTGTAACATCAAGTCCTACTTGCTTCATTAATTCTGCTTTCATAGCACCTGTTGCAGGAATTCCCTTAGGATCTAACCATTCGCCTTGTTCTTTGCTCCATTTGTACTCAATGTTGTTGACTTTTTTCTTTTCGCCGTCTTTAATTTCGTCTTGACTACCTTGTTTTGGTACTGGTTTACCACCTGTACCTGTGTTGCCACCACCGGTGCTGTTTCCACCGCTAGAACCGCCTGTAGGACCGCCTGTAGTGCCCTGTGCGTCGTTTTTTTGCCCTGGTGTATCTTGTGCATCACCTTGTGCTTGTTGTTGCTGTTGTTGCTGTTTTTGCTGGTCAGCATACCCATCTGGTGCAAACTGAGTACCACCCTGATTACCTTTAACAAATCTACCTGATTTAGGGTCTCGTACTAATCCTGCATTTGGATCTGCATTTGGGTCTGCTGGTTTGTCAATTCCTGGTCTACCTGCTTGTTTTTGGTCACCTTGTGCTTGTTGCTGTTGCGAAGGAGCAGGTAACATCTTTGATACTTGCGTTACATCACCTGGTTCCATTCCTGCTTGGGCTAAAACATTTGCAACTGATTGTGCATCTGTGGGCTTTTTGGCTCTTGTCCATAAATTTGATAACTTTTTAAATGTAATAGAGTTGCCTAACTCTTTTGCTGCTGAGCTTACACCACCTGCAACAGCACCACCTGCTTTCTTGGCTGCATCGCTTACTTTGGCCGCGGCATTTGATGCAAATTTCTTGATATCTGCTAATCCAATTTCGTTTACTATTTGCTGTTCTGCTTCGTTAAGAGGTACACCAGCCATGTGCTTTGTGTAAATTAGTTCATAATTAACACTTTCTTTTGCTTTTTCTTCTGAATCTGGTTCTGGCTCGTCTTCTTTTTTGTTGTCTCTGCCTACGGTAGCTGCTGTTGCGGCACCTTGTCCTAGTGCGGCAGCTATGTCTGCAATTTTATTAACCTTGGCAACATCTTTTGCCGCATTACCTGTGAGTGATGCAATTTCTGCTTGTAGTGCAGGGTCTTCTAACGCGGCTCTTCCTGCGGCGTCAATAGCATTTGCTGCTGCTTTACCATTACTTATGATCTGTTTTAGTGCTGCTTGATCAGTATTTGCTTTGACTTGTTCAATATAGTTGTATGCTTTTGCCAATGCTTCAATTTTTTCATCAGAGAATGACCTACCAGCAGCATCTGCAGCTTTCACAAGTCCTCGATATGTGTCATATTGTTCGGTGCTCATAATGGTTGGACCACTAAAATAAGTACCTGTAGTGCCTGTCTGAGATACTTGAAATTCCACATATTTGTTTGGGAAGGTTTTGTCTAATAACTCTTTTGCTGGACCACTCTTGGCTATTTCATCAGCAGTGTATTCTGCTACTTTTGCGTCTTGTAATGCTTGTTGGGCTGAGGCTAAATCTGCTTCAGTACCACTTGCAAACATATCTTTTAGTTCAGTGCTTAAATATTCAAATGCTTTACCTGCTAAGAAACCAAGTGCGGCTGTCTTAGCACCTTTACCTACTGCTGTTGAAAGAGAATCGCCGCCTAATAAATCATTTCCTAGTCTAAGAACAAAACCTGCTGTAGCACCGCCTGCTGGACCTCCTGCAAATGCAGCCGCTGTGGTTAAAAGACCTATTAAGAATTTTGTTTTACCTGGATTTTCCTGTGCGGCTTGAGCCATTGTTTCAATGGCTTGATTGATTTTAGAATCTTTACCACCTAATTTTACATATAAATCTTTTTTTGCTTGTTCAAATGCTCTGTCTAAACCTTTTACTGGCTTAGTATCTTGAATAATTTTTCCCAATTCATTGATTTTAGCATTGATTTGACTAACAACACCACTGGCTAATTTAACACCACCTGCAACTGCTTTACCTGCTGCGGCAGCTTTTTCTCCTGCTTTGCCTGCTATCGTTTGATACTTTCCTGAATTCTGTGCAAATGTTTCTGCATCTTTGAATATAGTGGATATTTGATCAGCAGTAAGTTCTGCTTCTGTGAGTTTTTCGTATTCTTCTAGTAAAGGCCAAAGTTCTTGTTCCCATAAATTGATATGAGACTTTGTGTCTTCGTCAAGTTGACGCCAAACACTTTCTGTGAGTAGTTTGTGACTTTTGCTTTCGTGTAAATTTAAACTATCGTATAGGTTATCGCGTAGTATCATTATCTTTCCTCTGACTTTCCTTAATAACCTTTTTAATACCTCTACTAAACTTCAAAGGATCTCTGCCTTTGATGCTGTTTACTAGTCTATTAGAAAGATCTTTAGCGGTGTCAGAGTCATAATGTAACTCTATTTGCTCTAATAAGTTGATTGCACTGTTAATAACGTGATCAGCTCTATTTTCCACAGAGTAATCTCTGTCTCGATCTACTGATATTTGATTTAATTCTGCTAAAATACTTTTACGCACAACTTCTCCACCGATAAATTGTTATTAACACTATTTATCAAATCAGAAGTCATCGTTCTTCTTCAAAAACTCACGCATGTTAAGCATTTGATCCACTGCGTTCTTTTCTTCTTCGCCTTCTGCCTTTATACTACTTGATCTTTTAAGTTGGTCAACGAGACTTCCTGTGGTCACAGTCATTGCATCTTCGTCGCCTTCCTCCAAATCCTCAATCCTTAGTGTGTCAGGATCAAATTTTAGATCCACTTTTGTGCCTACACCGGCACTACTACGAGTTTTCATAAACTGTATTTGATATCTACCACGTTCTCTCATAGCATTACTTGTAAATATACCTACAACATTGTCTGCTGTTTGTATTTTACTAATACCACCTGCGATATGATGGTGGTCAAACTCAATTTCTTCTACAGCACCTCTGTTCAACTGCGATGCTGTTACCATCAACAACTCACGTTCCATTGCTAAGTTACGCAATTCTTCAGATACATACTTGTCTTTGATAAATGTGTTCTCTGCACTTACTTTGCCGTTTATTGGCATCATTAAATCTAAGTAATCAATCAGCAAACAATCTACTTTTTCACCACATTGTATCTCATATTCACGTAAGAACACTCTCAAATCATTTGCGTTGACACCATTGGGCATGTATTTTACTCTTAGTTTGCCTGCTCCTTTGGCTTTCATACGCACTCTCAAGTCAACATCATCAATGTTTTTCATGACTTCACGGGTGCCATAACCACTTACCATTGCATCTAAACGCATACTAATAAGTTGTTCACTAAGTTCTAAACTAACATAAACCACATTCATGCCAGCCATCACCCAATTAATAGCAAAGTTCTGCAAGAATAAACTTTTACCTGCTCCTGATCCTCCTGCGAAAATTGTTATTTCGCCTCTGTTCAGTCCACCGTAAAGTTTCTGATCTATCCCTTTCCAGCCTGTGCTTGTTGCGCCTGCCTGTTTTTTTATCCACTCCAATCTCTCCTTTGGATTTTCAAAATAATCTAAGCCTAAATCTTTGACAAGTCCTGTTTGACTTGCCGCTTTTATTTTGTTCTCAACTTCACCATAACTTTGTTTCTCTAACAAGTCTGTGCTTTCAATGATTGCTTTTTCTAATGCTTTATGTCTACAAAATGTTTCGAACTCATTAAGGAACCAATTGTGATGATCTGGAGTTACGTTGTCAATGGGCTCTAAATCAATTTTGCCCACTGCTTGAATTTGATCTAATGTTGGAATAGAATTGTATTCTGTACTATGATTTTTTAACAATTCAACTGCTGGTTGGAATTTTCTGCTGAACCATGCAGGTTCAACAATGTTTTGACATCTAGAGAATAGTGTGGGATCACTAATCAAAAATCTCAAGAACAATTCTTGTATTTCTTCGCTATACTCTTTGATGTCGCTCATAACATTCTCATTTTTACTTGTGATTTAATCTTATTATTCGTTGCGTACTTAATTATACTTGCAACTGTTAAAAGTCTGCCATATTTGGCTACAGCATCAGCGGCATCTTTACAATCTGCATGCCAAGGAGGGAAACTTACCTCCCAACCTAACTCTAATGCTTGTTCTATTAAGTCTTTACCTGCACTATCTCTGTCAGGACATAATATAACACGTTTACCTAATCTATCGATTAAGTGTGCCTGCTCTGCTGTTACACTATTACCCATTACACTGACTCCATCGATTAATATTGCATCAAACACACCTTCTGTTACAATGACTATTTCTCTTTCATTATTTGCAAATGCATCAACATTAAACACATATCCAGGTTGTAATTTATGTAGATACTTTGGAGTTTTCTTATCTGGTGGATTAATATGTCTACCTGTCCAGCCTACTATTTCTCCATTGTATGTAAATGGCACAATCACTCTACGTTTATTTGCAATATCTTCAAAGTGTAATAGTGGATACAATCCTAATATACCTCTGTCTTGTGCATACTGTTTTAATGGATTATCAGCAGACAATGAATCTATCATTTTTACATTCTCTGGCAACTCTACTGTATCAAACTTACTAAGATTATATACATAGTTTGATTCATCTTGCTCCTGTATATCATCTGCAACTTTCAACAACTCCATTTGTACATTGTGTATGTCTGATTCTGTTGCTCCAAGTCTCATCACAACATCCTTATATTTCTTACCCATATAAGGACTCATACCCCAACCTGTTTTGTAGCCACAGTTAAAACAGTTATAACTTATTTTTGCCCCGTTACTAATTACACCTGCACGTTTACGAGTATCACTACACATAGGACAGTCAAAGGTTGTCCAACCACTTGGAGTTTTACTACTCCTCACTGGCAAATTATCTATCAATAATCTGTGTACTAGTTCTACAATAGAATCCACTGTCATGCGTGTATTTTAGCAGACATTGGTTTGAATGTCAAGACGTTTTTTAATTTCTGAGTTGTACTTTAGTGATAGTACTATTTGCGTTATCTGGATAACTTATCACTCGTACCCAATTTGCATTTACTCTAAACGAACGATACACAATGCTACTGCTATCTGCTAATGCAATATTACTTGTAACATCAAACCAGTCATGGCTTGTATCATCACTGCCTGGTGCACCTAATAAACAACTTGCTTGTATCTTTACGTTGCCTGTATATGTGCTTGGCCATATTGCAACACTATGTTGGGCATCATTAAAATTTCTATCCAAGTTACCAAACATAGCACTGGTTACAAATACATTGGTTGAAGTTTCTGTTAGTGATTCATCTACCTGAGTTGGTACTGGATCAAATACTGCTTGTCCAGATATTTCAATATCAAATGCAATATCATTATTCTGATTTGAATAGATTGGTAAGTCTGTGCCTTCACTGTTTGTTCTTGTGATATAAATTTTATAAAGACCAGCATCAATGTTTTCAATGTCACCTTTTGTGAGATAAAGTTTTACTATACCTACATCACTTGTGTTCTCAAGTCTCTTTGTTACTAAACGTTTCTTAGTTGCAGGGTTAACTAAGTATGCAACTAGTTCATCTGTAAAAACACTTTGAAGTTTTCTATCTCTATTTCTAATATTAAACTTAATTGTGTTTGTTAATCCTTTATGTGCTATTAATGATTTATTATTCATTGGTCTGTTATCCACGTAAAAACTGTTGGTGGTAACCACAAGGTCCACTTCGTCTTCATACAAAAATAGTCTGTGATCGCCATAATCCATAAAATATATACCTTTCTATTGTAGTATTTATCTTTCCCAAAGGTAAATATCGTTATGCAAGATATCGATCGAGAGCGGCTCCCCTTTATAACTGGAATCAGATACTCGAATGAAGAATATTACGGCATAGTAGTAAATTACGACAACACCATACTTACATTATACGACCTGTCTAAGATGCCTGATCAAAAGACAAGGCAAGATTTTGTTAACCTAGGCGAAACTTGGTGGTGGGAATCAAATAGACAACTACCTATAGATGTTTTTCTTCATCATGAAATGAAATCATTCCAACCCTTTCTCACCACAGTGGTGATGAAAGATGTCGAACATTTATTCGGTCCCATGACCACTCTGCAAAATCTCCTCAAGAAACGTATCAAACGTAGAGGTATTCAACTAGTAAAAAAATCTGACGATTAACGAACCTCTTCGCAAATCAAATTTAACTGTACAACGATTGCTGTAGCAAATGCAATGGCGTGTGCCTTCTTAAAATAATACTCGCCGTCTTGTGGTTTGACCCAAACAGACTTTTCGATCTCATCAAATGATTTACCAACCAAATGTTTTTTAGCAGGACGTATAATTGCAAGTATCATTGCTAATTGTTCAACACTCGTAGGCTTGTATGCTTTTACAATGTCTGCATAATTATTGATATGATATAATTGGCTTACAACTTCCTCATGTTCTAAAAGAGTCCACATTGGTTCTGTTTTTAATAATTGATCTAAGTGTGCCTCGTTTTTAACATTTTGATACACACTGTTGTTTAGAAAGTCTACTTTGAACCAGCCATCTAATTCTGCTTCTTTGTGATCGATAGTACTGTAACCTTCAATAGGAAACATCGGAATAGTTTGAAAGTATACACCAGTGTTGTGTTTTGTAAACTTGCTATCTTTTTTGATACTCGCTGGAGTATGCTTAACTAAACGCAAAAACTCATCGCGGTTAGCCATGTCAATATCTACATCAAAGTCAAACTTATTCATGTTCTATATTATACACTATTTTTTTACTTTGTAAAGACATAAATGCCCTCAAATTTTTCAACGCCATCTTGCTTGCCGTTGCCCACCCCTGGTCTAGTATTCAACATCATCTTTATAGTTTCTGTGTGTTTGAATCCTAATTTTTCTGCTGTTTCAATCCAGCGATCAACAACTTTAAATTCTTCTTTAGGAGTTTTATAGTCTGCAATGTTTGTGGCAAAGATACCATCATCGTTTAAACCTTTGTGTATGTTACGCATTGTTGGTGCTACATAACCCTCAAACCAATTGTCCAAACTGTCGTATCGGTTCATACATTGTGTTGGCTCATCTGAATACTTTTCTAAATTAAAATAAGGGGGACTACTAAATGCACAATCTATATTTTCAGGTACAAACTCTTCACTGACACTTTGATGTATTTCTCCTTCTCTACCACCACTCTCAACAATAAAATGATTTAGTAGTTTTAAGTTCTCTACAGTTTCCGTGTTAGGGTCAATACCAACATAATCAAATTGTAGATTACTGCTTGTAACGCCCAGTAAACGCCCTCCATATCCGGAACTATAATCATATACCCTACCCCATAACACAGGGCAACAATACTCAGCAATAGCCCGAGCGTTCTGAGGCTTAAAGTTTTGAATATTTTCTCCGGTGACCAACTCAAGAGATCTTCTAATAGCAGTAGGATAAACAAGACTGTTCCCGTCCCTAAATTCAAAACAAATACGAATTGCTCTGCGAAGTTTTGTATCATCATAAAATCTATCCTTTAAACTATTTGAGCCTCTTCCTTTGGGCTCCGCTGTCATCATATTAGGAAACATAAATCTATTGATTGTTTGTCCTCTATTGTTTCCTAAACCTATCCTCCCATTTTGCACATTGTTATAACTGCTATCTCTAAACTTCTTAATTGCATCTACAATACCTTGTTCTGTATAATAGACGATAGGCACTATGTTGATACTGCGGTATAATTCAAATACTGCGTCAATAGTGCCTTGTGGGTCTGCTTCGTATGTTTCGTTTGTAAATTTATCAAACTCTGAGTATAAAGGTTCGTATCCTGTAAACTCGGCGCCATGTATGTTCTCAGGCTTAATATTCCAAAACGAATAAATTTTATCTAACATTATTTCTCAAATAACTTGCTCCACTTTTTTAATTTATGAAGTTTCTCTTGCTCTCGGTCTTTCAAACCGGCTTCGTTAATCAAACCACGTTGTATTAAAACTTGAAGGAGGCAGTATACATCTCCTGCCTCATCCTGTAAGTTTTGATGATATTTTTTCTTACCATCACTGCGTATCATCTTGCTACACGCCTGCACTAGTTCTCCACATTCTTCCATTGTGATTACTAGTGCTTCTATGTCTTTACTCTTCATTACCATACCATATGTTTATGAATCCAGACTTGTTTTCAAATGCACTTGCAGTAACACCGGCCTCATACATCCAGTCGTGTAATTGGGGAACAACTGTACCTGTGTGCCATTGTATTACATCCATAACACCGTCACCGTTCATGTCTGCAAAGAAACTATCTGCTTCTAATTCTAAACATACATTGTTTTGATCGCATATAGTATATCCTGCTATGCTAGGTAAATCGTCTGTACTGGTCTGTACCAATTTACCATTTTGATCATTCAACCAAAGTAGAGGCAAAGTATCATGTCCCCAACCATTAGCAGTGAACCAATCCATGTACCCATCTCCGTTAACATCGATTGCCTGCTTTAGTACGCCGCCTCCAGGTGTAAGATCAGTATCAAAAGGTGACTCAACCCATTCAAGTCTTCCTGAATTAAACTCAAACATTGTCATTAATGTTGCTTCGTAAAATTCAGTATCACAATCGTATGTTGCATTGGCGTCATACTCTTCACCATAAGGCAAAGTCTTTACAGCCGCCATTGCAAGTAGTACAGGTTGGCTATCTGGTGTTGGATACCATACTTCGAAATGATCCCATGCAAATCCTCCAAAGTAAGGTCTGTCATTGTGGAACACAATTTCACGTCTACCACACCATTGCTCTTCGCCGGCTCCCCACTCAATCCATTCCTTGTTATCGTACACATTCCAAAAATCAAGTTTTGTTGGAGCACCACCGTTGAGTTGATATAGTGTTATACCATCTCCGTCGCCGCCTACTGCATAGTCAATATTGATTGACTTGGTTGTACCAAACGGACTTAAATTAAAAGAATCAAGTGCTTGAATGTAATCGTGTTGACCCATGCTGTATTTTGCAGAGTCGTCGTAATATTCATCAGATACATCAACAAAATCTTCCCCACTTTGTCTAAATGCAATTGGCTGATCAACTCTCCAGTCTGCGTCCCAATAGGCATATAATATATCCCAAGTATAATTCATGTTAGGAATACCTATTACACCCTGAGCCCAAATTGGATCAGCAAGTTCTTTAATTTCATACTTTCCTTCAAAATTAGGCACAAGTATGCCTTGTTGTGATACCATGTTCGAATAATCAGATCTAAGTTTACGTTGAAAATCATCTCTACTAATGATATAACTAATCAATGGTAGTCCACCATTTGGGTTTTCTAGTGGTGTAAAGAATCCTGCAACACCTCCAAACTGTGCACCAAGTTCCATATCATTTTTACCAAAGAGACTTTGGTTATCGACTGCATATCCTCCGCCTGGTTGGCTAACCAACGCCAACATTGTATTACGGAAAGGAAGATCGTGTTCAACTTGATCTCCTGGCCAATCAATATCGGGGTCACCGCACAACACAAACATCAGTATGTCTAATTGACTGTCGTTGTTCAAATCCAAAGTAATGGTATGTTGTATATTAGATAAAGTACAATAGTCAATATCTAATTGTGCAACTGCATCTGTGATGCCTACATCAGGTTCTGTGTTATATCCAATATCACTGCCAGGCATTGTATGAGGATATGTTGGTGATGGTGGTGGGGTTGGATTCAATGGTTGTAGTCCTACTGCTGGAGATGTGCCACCGCCACCGCCACAGCCTACAACAAAAATCACGCAAGTTGTTTGCAATAAAGTTCTAAACAGTTCCAATTTTTTTACTCCCATAGTAACTTAATAAGTCTGTATATTATAAGTTATTTTTAGGTAAATGTCAAGAGTAAATTATGGTGTAAAATCAGTAACTTAGCCGTGTTTTTGTGCTTTTATTGCTAGTTCTGTGAATCTAAAGTTGCAACTAATGCTGTATCTAATGCTTTTACCCAGTATAGGAGAGGTATAGTGCATCAGTGTAGCAGGAAAGACATACATTTCGCCTTCTTCTGGTTGAACAGTAATCTGTGTTTTTCCAAATCCATTGGGACTTGGTTCTCCGTGTTGAAAGTGTAATTGCCCTATTTGTTGTTCATTTTTGTTATTTTCAAAGTGTTCTGCGTTGCTGTCAAGTGTTATTTTTGGAAATATTACACACACTAAATCCGCTCCAGGATAATGTACATGTGGAGGATTATACTCCATTTCTATTTGATTGTTATACCATGCATTTGTTAATTCTAAACAGTCTATACCATGCAAAAGTGCATTATTATAATGCCCACAGTCAACCATTAAATATGATTCCATATTTTGATGTATGGTTTCATATACATCTAATTCTCTTAACTGATCGACTATATTGTATTCTTCGCGAAGATAACCCACAAGATTTGTATTAGCCTTATTGCTACTTGGTTTACAAATATTGTACAAACTTACTGTCTCATACTCACTGAGCTTGTATTTTACAATTTTTGGTCCAAATGCTTCAAGTACTTCCATTATATCTCTTTGCCTTTAAACTCCTTTGCAAGTGGGAATATTTTTGTAATAACATCTGCCACTGCATGAGCAAGTTCAATGTGTTCTAATTGTGTTCCATTAGCACCACGTAATTCTATGTAATGTATCCAACTACGCAACGTACCGTTTACATAGAGCCTGCTTACAGTGTTTCCTTCTGGTAGTACTGCTCTGGCCTGCTCTTTGGCAATACCTCTGTTTATAGCAAACTTATATGCGTTCTTAGATGCCTCTATAACCTTATTTTGCATTTCTTCCCAATGGCTTTGCAATAGTGTATCATCTGTTGGAATACTGTTCTGTCTGTTCTTAGGGTCTTGTAATCTAGCCTCTCTGGTTACAAACTCTAGATCTTCTGTGGGGTCAGCATAACGTTGACTAAACTCTTGAAAACTAAAACTTCTATGACGTAGTAATTGCCTTGCAATGTCTCTAGTAGTTTCTACTTCCAAACACACACTTACCATTTCGAGTGGCGACCAGTGCTTATGCTTCATTAAATATTTGATAAGTTTTTCACTTGTTTCTTTGTTGTTTTGATTACCAGGATTACTAACTCTGGCACAGTATGCAACAAGTTCAGTTGCACTTGTGCTATCTATGAGATAAGTGCCATCTGATTTACTATAACTTATTAAGTTAACTTTCATGTATTTTTCCTTTCATTATGGTTTGCGATCTGGGGTGTATCGCTTTGACTCTTTGTACTTGCCATCCTGCACTATTGGCTATTTCTTGTATAGTAGAATTTGTATAGAAAAAGTCTTTTCTCGCATGGCTTTGTGTGGGATTTTGGCTTTCTTTTTTCTTATTGTTCTCTTGAAAGTAGGTAAAGTAAAATACACTTTCTGGTGATGTAATTGTTCTAAGATTTGTAAAACATTGTAATATATCTTCTTTAGTCAAATGCGAGAACAAACTGTTAGCCCATGCAACATCATAGTTAGGGCAAAAGTTAAAATCAAATGTGCTGTTAATGGCGAAAGATGGTCTTTTACTGAGATCGTTTTTTAATTCTTTGTCTATACCTTCGTTAAGCATTCTGTCATATGCTTCAAGACCATAGTATTTTCCTGTATCTAAATATGGTATAAGATGCTTGCCTAGTCGTAAACTACCACATGCAATATCTAATACAGTTGTGCTGGGTTTTATGTTTGCAATGTCTTTGAGAGTATTGAATTGCCATACACCAATCCTTTCAAAATCACCGCCAACATACTCGCGATGGCCTTCCATAATCTTTCCTTGTATAAGGATTACTTATGCTTTGCCAGTGATTTTTTTACGGTATTCAGGCTTCATTGGGGCAATAAAAGAGCAAGAAAATAATATGTGATCTGCTCTGCCTTGATTGACTGTTAGTCCCCATGGTATATGTGATGGCCAAAATACTAGTTTGTGCTTACGGGCTTTTACAACGTGATTATCACCCTGCAATAAGTTAGGTGTTGCAAAAAGTTTTGTACCAAAATTTTCAAAATACAAATCTCCACCTTTGGTATGTTGTAACCAAATGGCACAATTATACCAACGTTCTTTGTCTAAGTTTACAGGAAATATATGTCCAGGTTTGAGTGATATTAGATAAGGATTCAATACACTGAGATTGCGTTCATGCAATGGTAGAATTTTGCTTACTTCTTTGTAAAAGTAATCACCAATCAGCATTTGCAACTTTTTTAATTGACTATCTAATGGATATTCTTTGTTTGTGATTGCTCCATAATTCGTTTCCATTGCTACTGCGGAGTCCAAACTTTTGTTTGCGCCTCCTATAACTTTGGCATCTATTTCAGGTGTGAGCTCAATTTTACCTTCAAATATGTAATCTGGAAAAAGTGTTGATACTTTAAATGGCATTTATATTCCTGCTACTTCACAAGTGTTTTTCACTTCGCGAACTTCTTCTTTGTTTTTTGTAAATAGTTTCATCCAAAATGGAGCATCTATAATGTGTTGTATCATTCTAATCTGCTCTGTGTTTAAGTTATTTAGCAGTTGATCACCTGTGCCACTCAAATATATTAGCCACGGAGATATCTTGGCTGCTCGAATATCATGTACTGCTCTAGCCGGACTTACTTCTGTAAAATATGATTGCCATGTGTTGTCTGTTTCATCTGCCCATTGCGACAAGTAGATGATGTTTCTTTCTAATGCCCTCATGCCTGTTTCTTTTTTAACATACTCTAACAGGTATTCATCATACAGTGCATCACTGCTCCAGTCTTTTAATTTCTTGCCGTTTTTGATTAACCATTCTGCAAACTTTTCAGGTTCTAAATATTCATTGCGAATACAACTTCTACCAAACTTTACAAAGCCTTCGTAATAGTTGCTAGTGATAAAATCTTCTATACTTTTTGATTTACTTGCAGTTGTGTTTAGTTCATAAAACATTTGAAACACTCTGTAACCTAGCCTTACATGTGTCATATCTTTGTCTGCAAATCTTCTTTTCTTTACACACATATGAACACTAAGAGTTCTTTCACTCTTAAAAGACTTTCCACACCATCTACATGTGAAATTACTTGCCGAAGATGTCTCTAATTGATTTGTCATCGTATCCGTGTGCTACTGCTAATTCTTTAAGTTGTTGTTTGCTGTTAATTTGCAACATTAATTCTATCTCATCATTTTTTATATGAGGATATATGTCAGAAAGAAAATTACTAATTTTGTCTTTTTTCTTTCTGGCGTTAGGCGGTTTCAAATAAGGGTGAAACTGTATTTTTCCAACACCACATGCACTTAATAGTAACCACTGTAATTCTGGGTGTTTGCTTACTTCCATGAAGTCTTTGTTTACAAGTTCATTGGTCATGTAAATATAGTGTGCTGCATCTTTGCCTTGCACACTGCTGGAATAACGCATCATCATCCATGCACTAAATGCTTTCTTTTGTTCAGACGTTAGTCTATTATAAAAGTTCTTATCTTTTTTGTCAAGTGCAGACATAACATCCTTTAAAGGTATTGCTGGTGTTTTTTTAGCCACTGTCATTTATCTCTATAAGTCTTTGTGTTTATACAGTACATCTTTTTGGTACTTCCTAATTTTCATACCCACAGGTTTATAACCATTCGCTTTCAGTATTTTATTGCACGAATTAGTCTCTACATATACATAGTCAATATTAAATTCTTCAAATGGAAAAACTGAAAGAACTTCTTGTTCACATCCTTCTATGTCCATTTTTAGCAATGTTATATCTTTAATGTTGTTTTCATTTAAAATTGTTTCTAAAGTTTTACACTCTACTTTTTTTGTTCTCAAGTATGGTGATGCAAATATATCTATGTTGGGTAATACCTTACTTGCTTCTTTTAGATACAAGTGTTCTTTTACGCCACTCCAATATTTGAGATGGGGATGAACTTCCCCTAGATCATAAAAATCAACATACCCATCATAACTGTATACAGCATAATTTAGTCTTGCATCTATATGAATTCCTTTCCATCCAGCATTAGTCAAAACAGTGGTTTCCGTTCTTTCTTCCGAAGACCCTAGATCAACAAAAAAACCTGTGTCATATTTTTTTATAAGTTTTTCTAACATTACCATTTGTCTTTGTTGATGCCGGCATCATCAAATGTTCCTGCGGTTCTTTGTTTTCTGTAATCAAAAGGAACGCTCACAGAATATGGACTAGACATTTCTTTGCCCACATATACGAAACGTTTATAGACTGTAGAAGGATTTACATGATCAAAATATCTGACTACCCATGTATCTTGTTTTTCTGCGTATTCTTCGACTTCTTCATATGTACCATAAACTAATTCTTCATTATCTAACTTTGCAAGTTCTATCATTTCTCATTATAAATCTTAATAAAATATTCTTCGCCTTTAGCAACATTTTCTAACCAACTTGTATCTGCAGAATCATCTGCACTATCGCTTACATACTTATAGCACTTAAAATCGACATGTGCTTGTTTACAGGCTTTAGCAATAGCAAAAGCCTCCATGTCTACAACATGTGCTGGGTGTTCTAAATTAGGATCTGTAACAAAATTATCTCCTGTGCTACAGGTATATCCTACACCCATTGATATTGTAATTGGGTCTTTTGGTAGCATTAATTCCAGTGCTTCTGGGCATTTGCCTTTATCACGTTCTACAAAGTTTACCATTTCATGACATCCGTGATCTAATTTTATCCCGCCTGCAGTACCAAAATTCCAAACTGTATCTGGTTTGTATTTTTGTATTAATTTGGCTGCTGTAATAGCGGCATTGATTTTGCCTACACCTGTAAAGAATACATTATCCCACTTAGCCATATTTGGTGCTTCGTTTTCTAATGCAATCAAAATGATGTCTTTCATTTATTCTCCTTCATATTCTAACAGGTATTCTACATTGTATCCTGCTTCTCTAATTATAGTACTTCCTCCTAAATCGGGCAAGTCTATAATTGCAACAATCAAAATATCTTCTTTGGGGATATAAAAATTTTCATGTACAAGATCTGCACAGGCCATTGCTGTACCTCCTGTAGCAATAAGGTCATCTACAATAACAACTTTACCTTGTATTGGTGAAATTTTTTGTATGTGTATTTCTGTTTCGCCGTACTCTAACTTAAATGCTTTACTATAAGTTTCGTGAGGCAGTTTGCTTGGCTTTCTTGCTAATATAAAAGGTAAGTCAAATTTGGTTGCAACAGGTGCACCAAATACAAAACCTCTGCTTTCGATACCAACTACAGTATCAGCATCAAATCTTGCTGTTGCCACGGCCAATCTTGTTACTGTATGATTGAATGCCTCAGCATTGTCTGTGATACTAGTAATGTCTCTAAACTGTATTCCTGGTATAGGGTAGTCAGGTACAGTTCTTATGATACTTTTAAGATCCATCAAACAAGTCCGTTATTTCCCATGGAAGCTCTGCTTTGCCAAAGTGCCCATAGTTTGTTGTTTTGGTCAAGTCCAAACCAAACAACTCAAATCTATCAATGATGCCTTTAGGGGTTAGATCAACTTGCTGTTGTAGTTCATATGCTAGGTCTTGTCTCACAACACCATCAGCATAAACGTAAACACTAGTTGGTTCTACAACGCCTATTGCATAACTTAGTTGCACTGTAGCATTTTCCGCTTGTCCGGATGCTACAATGTTCTTTGCCAAATACCTTGCCATATATGCTGCTGATCTGTCGACTTTAGTGCAATCTTTACCTGAAAAAGCACCGCCCCCATGTGGAGCATACCCACCATAAGTATCAACGATAATTTTACGTCCAGTGAGCCCAGTATCTCCATCGGGTCCTCCAATTACAAATCTTCCAGTTGGATTAATCAAAAATTCAGTGTTTGTTAAATCAAATGTACCAGATAATTCATCAACAATAATTTGTTCAACACTATCACGAACACCTTGTATACTCATATCATCACTGTGTTGTGTACTACATACAATTTTTGTAATACCTGTTGGTGTATTAACATCATCATAAGACATAGTTACCTGTGATTTGCTATCAGGTCCAAGCCATGTTTCGCCGTTGCGTCTTTCTTGTGCAAGTCTGCGTAATATTTTATGACTATAATATATTGCACTTGGCATATACTCTGGTGTTTCGTTACATGCATAACCAAACATAAGTCCTTGGTCACCTGCACCAAATTCATCTGTGCCTAATGCTATATCTGGACTTTGGCCATGAAGTTCGTTGTAAACTTTTAGACTTGCCCAATGGAAACCATCTTGCTCATATCCAATATCTTTTACAACGTCTCTTACAATGTTTTCAATGTGCTGTTTATCAAACTTGTCGCTTTTGTATTCGCCGGCTAGTGTGACCATATTAGTTGTTACTAATGTTTCTACTGCGGCTCTATGATTTAATTTTCCATCTATTAGAAATGTTGCGACTGCATCAGAGATTTGATCAGCAATTTTATCTGGGTGTCCTTCAGAGACACTTTCACTCGTGAATTCATATGACATATACTATTCCTGTAATTTAGTTTTAATTTTGTCAATCCAAGTATTTACATGATTTTCTTCCCACCAAGTGTCTTTTGTGATAACAAAGTCAACGTTATCTGTATCAGGGTTTTGAAACACTTTATTGGTGTCTTCGAATCGACCTTCTTCGATCGTGTTTAACCAAATTGTTATGTCTGCTTCGAAATGCTCTCTGGCACTTTCGAAAGGACAAACAAAATCACATATAACATTTCTGCCATTACTTTTTTCAAAGTCAGCAAATGTTTTCATGCGATTGGCTTGGCGAGATCTGCCTTCGTCAGAGAAGTCCCAATCATCCGCCATTTTTCTCACTTCATCAGCATTGTACCATGCTGTATCAATCTCTTTCTGCAAACGTTCTGCCAAGTAAGTTTTGCCTGCACCTGGTAAGCCAAAGATTAATATTTTATTCATAACTATCCTCTATCTTCGTAAAAGTCATCAAATGCTTCTTTTACAATTTCAGTTTCTTCCATGTCGTAACTAACATAGTCTTCTGAACTATCATGCCATTTTGTGTTAACGTACCCCACACTAGCATAATACCCTTTGCCCATTGTATCAGCATAATCAAAATCAATCTGTAAAGGCTTACGATCGTACCAATATGATTCAATCAATGTTCCCATATCAGATTCAAGTTGACCTGTCTGTAACAACTCTGGGTCGAAGTCATCGCCATCTGTTTCAACATATACTTCACCAAAGCCGCCTTTTTCTGAACTATGGAAAAACAATGTTGGTTGATAATCTTCTTCATCTTTTGATTCAAAAGAATCTGTAGAATAACATTCTCTACTGTATATACCTGCCTGATAATCATGCGATTCCTCATCGCCTATTTCCTCATACATGCTTGTACTGTAGTCATGGTCGACTCCTTCTTTCCACTGTAACATTCCATCTGCGTATTCAGCATCTTCGTGCAATTTAATTTCAACTACACTAAACTGATTATCTTCATATGGTCCGTTTACATGTTCTAAGTCGTCATTTTCATTCCAGCAATGGTAATCTTCTAGTTCGGGGGAATCTGAATCCATCATGTCATTATCATCCCATTCTATTCCTTGCAAGTGCTCTATTAGATCACCTTGTCCTTCTTCTGCAACAATAGGCAACCAGTAATCTACAAACTCTTTACTCACAGTGCCCACTGCCAGTTCGCCACCGTATCTACCGGTGTCTATTTTGTAATATCTTTTACTCATAAAATATCTCCAAAGTCCAAATCTTTTATTTTGTTAATTTCCTTTACAAACAGAGCACACTTTGGCTCTGGTTTGTTTTCTAGTGGCACAACTAATATATGCCCATTCTTTAACCTAGGGAAGTACCATTTTACATCCTGATAAACATTTGTGATTTGTATTTCTTCGTTATCAGGTATGCCATTCCTCAACGGATTAAAAACTGGTGTTACGAATCCTCTATTGTTTAAACTTGCAAGTGGAATAACTTCCAGACTTCCAAAATCTTCATCGCTTGTTAATATACTCCAATCCATTGGCATCTGTACTTGATGTTCGCCGATAGTAAGACAAATTGCAGGTGCATGGAAACTCTCAAGAAATATGAGAGGCAAAAAGAAGTAATCCATATATTCTGGATCACTTGTATCGAATACACAATATCTGAGATCTTCGACTTCTTCAGGCACTGTGTCAAGTTCATAGACACTATTGTCTACTGTCAGTATTTTCATTTATACTCCACTTTAGTTACAGAGAATCTAAACTGTTGTTCTTTATAAAATTGTTTCCTTTTGGTTAGATGTCTCTTACTATACTTTAGATTGCTTGTTAAGTCAATCACTTTTAGATAATCTTTGTCTTCTGCTTTACGAATTCCTCTTCCAATACTTTGTATAACACGAACAAAACTTTTGCCTGGTTCTATGAGAACAAGATTAAATATTCTTGGTATGTTAATACCTACTGCCGCTACTCCATATGTAGCAACAATGACTTTATTGTTTGCTTCAGATACATCAGCATATTCATCTTGTCTATCAGTGGTTTTCATTTTGCCACTGATAAAAGCCCAATCACTATTTCTTTCGGCTAACATTTCACCTGTCTTAATTCTATCTATTAAAACCAGTGTGTTACCCGATTGTGCTAGTCCATTGATAATACTGCTCATCTGATCAATTCTTGTTGGATCTGTAACAAGCCATTTTAGTTCCTGTGCATAGCTGCCGAAGCCTAATGCACCATCTTGTAATTGAAAAATATCAATATCCAAGTCTGCAAGAACGCCCATGTCCTGTAATTCTTTACTGCTTAAATTTCCTACAACATTACCCAAACAACATGTACAAGCCACCGCTTCATGCTCGTCTTTTGGTATTGTTCCAGTTAATCCCCATCTTATAGGCACGTTAGCAAATACACCGCTTAAAAGGTCTCTAAGTACTTCTGCTTTGGCTTTATGTACCTCATCTACCATTACACACGAAACTCCCTCTAGAAACTCATCTATAGGAAAGTCTGCTTCATAGTTTTTGCTTTTCTTTTCTAGTACACTTAAACTTTGCCATGTACATATTGTATGAGTTTTATCATATTCTTTTCTATCACCAAACAACACACCAACATCAAGACCCAAATTCTTATAGTCTCTTTCTGTTTGTACAACCAAGTCTTTGTTTGGTACAATAACAATAGTACGACCATACTTCTCACACTTTTGACTAAGTACTGCGGTGATCAAAGTCTTACCTGCACCAGTTGCTATTTCTTGTAGTGCTTGTGGATTTTTTAAGAAGTTGTTTATTACGTCAACTTGATAGTCGCGTAGTATAATGGGTGTGCCTTCAACTGGATGGCCTTTTGGCCATGCTATGTGATCATAATCAGTTGCTGTTACATCGTCAAAAGAAATGTCAAAATGTTGCCTAAAATCTTGTACCTCTACTTGGTACCCACTGTTTGTGACAAGCGGTAGTAACTTATCTAATAAATTAAGATATGTCCTACCGCCTATATCACAAAACCTAACGCAACCGTCCCATCTTCCTAATTTGTATGCCGGCATATGATATGCATACGGAAGAAAGTATTTGGCTTCGTCGGAAATCTTTCGACGAGTCTTAACGTCAAGTCCAACAAACTTAACGTTAACCTCGTCTCTAATCTCCAGTGTGGTTTTTGGCATACTGTATTTTACCTTATCTGTACTGTAAAGTCAACAATACTTTACGTCCACCAACATCATAGCCAGGTAAAATTTCAGTAACATCATCAAGCAAATCTTGTACCGTCAATGAAAGCTCAAACTTGTCTGATACTTTTCTTGATACTACAAAATCAAAAGATGATATATCTTCTAATGAAGGTCCGTCCCATGGTCCAGGCTCTCTTTCAAACTGGCCTCTCCATCTAAGCTCAGTGGTTGTATCACCGAATGATGCAAAATAAGCAAGGCTACCCATATACTCTGGCACTCTAGGTTGATCAGTGTCTGTGTATCCTGCTTTCAATCTTAGAGCTCCATATGGCACAACAAAGTCGTGCTTGATTCTAAGACCTTTTGTAGTGTACTCACCTGTGTTCACATACTGACTTATAGAACCATCATAATCAATGTTCTGATCAAAGTCATATGCAAAGATTGAAACACCAAAGTATCCAACTTCTATGCCCATACCTTCTTCTGGTTCCAAGTTAGGGTTTGGTTGTACCCATGAGTCTCCATACTGTTGGTACAGTGTAGGATTTCTATAACTTGTACTAAAGTTAGTAAAGAAACCATCAACTGCATAGCCTACACGATAAACTCTCGCATCTTCACTTAAACGTGTACCTACTTGAAATCTATCTTGAAAGTTAAGTGTTGCATAACCACTAAAATTAGTTTGGTCTTCTCCAGCATACTCTTCTTTGTCAAATGTAATACCCGCTATTAATTTTGCAGCCGGGTAACCTAAATCAAAAGATTCTCTAGCATCAAAGTAATAACGTTTTGCTTCACTTTCGTAAGTGCTAACACCTTTTGTAAAGTATTCGCTATCTGAACTGCTATAACCAAGTGTGAATATATCATTCCTTACACTTATGTCTGTCTTTTCACCTGATTGTAAACAGTCATTAGACTGCGACCAATCTGCTCCGTAGCAATTATCATAGTCATAATCATAATCAGTACGCGACATTGCAACAGTGACTCCATAGAACTCTTTTACTGCCTTGACAGTGGTGTTCTTGTAATCATCCTCTTCTGTGTTGTCATTTCTAACACTATCGTTGGATACATCAAATGATGTAATACTGATAGCATCTAATAATGCAACATTTATAAGAGTATGGTCAGACCCTGCTCTTATTACTGCTTGGTTTGAAATCTCGTCATTGATGAAGACAGTGCCACCTAGGCTACCAGAGCCATATAGTACACCGTTAGGACCGGATACAACTTTAACAGTTTCTAATCCAGTAACAACATCATGACCGAAATCATACCAACCTGCACCAGCATCATTTACCGGTACGCCATTCTTATATACCGTAGTGTGTACGGTTTGTGTGCCACGTTCATTGTACAACGCTGCACCGCCGTATCCACCAGATGTAAAAGACATTGCTGGCATCAGTGTTTCAATTATTGTGAGATCTTGTGATACTTCAGTTGCATCCTGCATTTCTGAACTACCAACTACAACAATCTCCTCAATAAGATCATCACTTTCCTCTTCCGCTTTAACTTCAGTAGCACATATCATTAGTAGCATAAAAACTACCGTGGCATATAACGGGCTAAAGTTTAAGTGAAAGTTCTTTCTTAAGTCATTCATTTTTTCTCCTTGTTATAATGAATTAAAAAAGACACACTCCCCCAATGGGAGTGTGTCACCGAAACGTTAAATATTTCTACTTGTGGGAGTATTTTAAAATATCACACGTTTCATACAAGTGCTCTCGGCCAATGCTTTCCATGTGTCGGGAGACATTTGTTTTAGGTCGGCAATTTTTAGAACCATTCTCAAAGAGATTTCTCTAAGCCTTGCTGACTTTTCAATCATGAAGTCCACTACTTCTTGATTACCTTCATCACCAAACTTGTATTCATCAAGCATACCATCTCCAACGATCTGGTTGATTCTTAAGAATCTGTCTCTAACTGAATCCATCTCTAGATCCATGTAGTGACATCTTGACATCAACGCACTTAGGTGATCTTTAATCTTTTTGCTACGAACATTCTCGAAGTTCACGTTAGTAATAAAGATACATCCACCTGCAAAGTCAAACCTATCAGGTATACCTTCTCTACGCAATGCCGCTGACTCTGACTTCCAAGAAATAGTTCTCTTCTTACCTGAGTCTAAAACAGCCTTCAACATGTTCAAACAAACTTCGTCAAACAAGATGCTATCACAGTCATCAAACACAAGGATGTCACCTTTGTTTGAGTTGTTAAACAATGTTTGATACAAACCAATCGGAGTCATCGAACCTTTTACAACTTCTGTTCTAGGCGGACGACCAGCAAGTTTAGTTTCTGCATCATACATGTCAAGAATAGTCTCAACACCAAATGACTTACCAACTCCTGGAGGGCCACTAACAATAAGTCCTCTGACTACGCCATTAGCAACTGCATCTGTCATCTGATCAAGGATTTCAAACCTTTCACGGATTCTAACAATCGCTTCTTCATCAGTTTCTTTCTTTTGAGGCTTTGCTTCGGGTGAAGCAGTTACTTCTACATTTGCTTCGCCTTCCAAAGGCTCAACACTTGCTAAAGTTGGAACAACAACACGGATAGAAGTTCTTTCTGAACCCAATAATGCTGAAGCATCTACAGTCACAAAATATCCTTTCTTACCTTGCTGAGTTGGTTTAATCAAAGGAAACACTCCTTCGATCGGTTGGTTGCGGTATACACCGTCTGTTATTTTTACAAAGTTTGTCATATTCTAGCCCTCCCACAGGCGTTAAATTAATTAAACAATAAGTGTATTATACAGTAAGTTTGGGTTTGTGTCAACCTATTAGTAAACTCAATATCCAAAGTACAAATACAATTCCACCTATGTAAGAAAAAGTTTCAACGGAACCATCACAGTTGGATATACCTTTACTAGTTGAGTAAAATACCCAAATAATAAAACCTAATCCTAATAATGTTCCCATCTATTTCTCCTTACTATGTGTATATTATACAAAATAAGGGAGGGAAAGTCAAGTAAAAATACAGTTTATTTTTCAATGACTTACGTTAGTCTATGACAATATCTTCCATTCCTGCTGTACGCAGACGTGTAATGTGTCCAATTTGCCACTGTTTAGTGTCTAAACCTTTCATAATACCTAAGTATTTGTTTCTAAGTAGTGCGAATTGGTTACATAGATGTGTAAGATCAATAACACTTTGCTCACCGTCGACGTATTTTTCAGCATCTCTACTGCTAAGTTGTCTATTGTAAGTTTCAAAATATTTACGGAAAACTTGACTACGTTCTTTTCTTAACGCAATATTTAGATGCTCAAGTATTGCTTCAATTTCTTGTAACTGGTTGAACCTGTACTCTGTAATGCCTGGTAAGGCAGCACTGGATTTCTCCAGGCTACCCTTAATACCGCATTCATACCTTGCTTCCATTAGTTCGTTTTCATAGTAGTCTATAGCATCAACTATATTTCCTAGATCGTCAACTACTTTGTTATAGAAGGTACTCATGTATTATTCCCAGTCTAAATTATCTTCGTCTTCGTCATCTAACCCAATACTAAAGTGTTCCATCAATGCAGTTTTCATTGCATGATCAAACTCATTAAGATGAGGTTCAATATCGCCAATATCAGCATTCTCGTCAAAAACTCTGACTACTGACTCTGCTAATTGAAGTCTCTCTTTCTTTGGTGTAAAGGATTTGATGCTATCCCAAAGTTCATGTAAAAAAGATATATCAGGATTCATCTATAAAGCCCTCAGTGTCATTATCAAAAGAGTCCGGATCGATATCGCCTACATCTAAATCTTCTGCTGTAGGGATTTCGTTCCACTCGTCAATAATTACCTGAAGTCGGTCTCCAGTCCATTGTTTTCTGAATTCTTTAATAGATTCGCCAGTTACGGGACTAACATATTCAAGTTTATTACCTACTTTAGTTACAAGACCTTTAGCCTCAAACATTTCAAGTAATCCACTGTATGGATCCATGCCTGTTTCATATGGTATCTTAACCTGCACACCTTCGAATGGCTTGCTGTATCGAGATTTCATAACTTTACAAGCGGCTCTAATACCTTGAACTGTACTAGTTTTATTACCGTCAGCATCTTCTTTCAGTTTTAATTTCTTCATTGCTACTACAATACTACTTGCATAGATAAAGCCCTGGCCTCCTGATATCTTGTCATCAGGGTCAAACATATCCTGCGATGCGTATGTGTGGTTAGTTGCAACTAATCCAACCGGAAACGGTGCTAGTTGGTTAACCATATTACGCACTAGAGCAGTTAAAGCCTTTGGCTTTCTACCCATGTCGCCTTTCATGTCGCCTTTTTGGAACTGGTCTACATCAGTAGGTGTAAGTAACATACCTAAACTATCAACAACAAATAATAATTTAGGCATTTCATCATACTCTAAATCACCATAATTTGTTTTGTAGTCTTTCATAAAGTCACTCATAGTTTTAGCAACATCGTCGATCATGCTAACACTAATACGCAATAACTTCTCAGGTGATGTATCAACATCAAGTGCTTGTAACCATTCTTCGTCAAGTGCGTTCTCTGAATCAAACAACACTACTTGACATCCTTGGTCCTGAGCATTCTTTACAATGTTGCCGGAACAGATAAAAGATTTACCTGATCCGGATTCGCCTGCAAAAACACTAACTTTACCTAATGGAATACCTTGTTTAAAGTCTCCACTAATTAAGTAATTTAGTGTGTAATTTCCTGTACTAATCCAATCTTGTGGATCATGGAAGCCTGCACTTATCCCTGATATGGACTTTGTGACAGACGTCCTGAATTTAGTTAAGTCAAATGGTTTTTGCATGTTCTCTCCTTATGATTGACGGTTACGAATCATTGCAAGAATATCATCTGCACTTGCGGCACCACCTTGTGCAGGAGCAGGTTCAGCAGCTGGTGCTGGTTGTTCTGCTACTGGTTGTGGTGCAGGTTCAACTGCTGGTGCTACAGGAGCCGCCTCTGCTACAGGAGCCGCCGGAGCCGGAGCCGGTGCTGCTGGTGCAGTTTGAGCTGATGCACTAGTTGATTGAACTGCTGTACTTGGTACTTCAACGCCATAAGGCTTATAGAAGTTACCCCATCTTGCCGGATCATAAAGTTCGCCATCTACAGACGCCGCAAACATTTCACTGATTGCTGTATATGCATCTGCTGAAGGTTGTGCTGGCAAAAAGTCTTTTAGATTAAACAATCCATATTGGTCAATAGCTGCCAATTGTGTTTCATCTAATCCACTTTCCTTACGAGCCCACTTACTTGTAGAGTAATCTGCGTATTGTCCTTTAGTGGTTTTACTTACACGGAAATCTGTACCATTTAGGTAATCAGTTGGAATATTTTCCATGTCTGGGTCCATCAAAGATGCTTTGATGATATTAAAGATTTGTGGTGAAATCACAAATCTACGAATAGGGTTTTCAGGTGCTTGTTCATTGAGGGGATTCTCAGTTACAAAACCTTGGAAAATGTAAGAACGTTTTTTCCAATATTTACGTCCCATGTCTTCCAGTGAAGCATCCTTGAACCAAGGACGTACTTCAGTTAGTACAGGACATGTGTCTCCGTACATTTCTCCACAAGGTACCTGTACTGTTACTGGCTTGTTTTCACCACCTGCAACTCCTGGGAAAGTCAAACGAATCATTTGACGTTCTACCCAAAAGAAGTCATTGGTGTTATCGCCATCAGGCAAGAAACGTAGTGTTGCACTTGTTCCTTCGTCGATATTCCAGTGTGGGTAAATTGCGTTGTCACTTTGCTGTGACGATTGATTAGAACCTTTCGATTCCATTGCGGCGAGCTTTGCTCGAATTTCTGCTAATGAGGCCATAATGTTTTCTCCTTTGTATGTGCCATGTTTGCCATGTGTGCTATCTACAAAATGTGTATAGCGGGTTTATTATAATTGCCTAGATAAACAAAGTCAACCGTTTCATAAGAATGTTGACACATTTTTGTTTAACAATGTTATTTAGCAAAATATCTTCATTAACAGGGTTTTTTTGGCAAAGATGCTAAATAACCATTGATAATAATCTATCATAATTAAAACTTATACACAAAAATGGACTTAGACAAACTCAGAGACGGAGCAGAACTATTCACACTGATCTCAATATTTTTAGTAAGTGTTTTGGCACTGACGCCTGCTGTATGAAACAGGCTATAATTTTAGGCCTCATATTTATACCATGGGAGATCCCTGTGTTTGTCCTATTGACTACATTGTTATCAACTTTTAATTAACATAAAAACCTCCCTTCAAAAAGAAACCCGCCTAGTGCGGGTTTTTTATGTGTAAGTATTTTTATTGATATGCGTTTTCAGAAAGGCTATGGTCAGTCATATCCATAATGCCTTTTATCTCAGGAACCTTTTCTAACAAGAGTTGTTCAATTCCATGTGTAAGAGTTATGTCTATTGCACTGCAACCTTGGCATCCACCCCCAAATTCTAATACCGCTATGTTGTCTTCTGTGATCTTGTGTAGTTTTACGTTGCCGCCGTGTTGTGCTAACATAGGAGCAACGTCATTATACAAATAGTAATTAACTTTCTCTTCTAAGGTAGAGTCTTCAGTTAGTTTTGATACTCTAGAGTTGGGTGCCTTGATAGTGAGTTGGCCTCCCATAGTGTCTTTATCAAAATTAATCTCTGCTTCATCTAAAAACTTAATACTATCTCTATCCACATACAAATTGAAGCCTTCAAATTTCATAACGTCTGAGTCTCCGGCGTCTTCTTCTTTACAATATGTTAGCATTGTTTCTGCATAAGGCGTGCCACCATTGTCTATAAAGACTTTGATATGACTTTTAGGTGCTTTGGGATCTTGAATGTTTACTGTTTCTAACAATCCATTCAAATATTCTACTGCACTTTCTGTTACTTGTATATTGATATCCATAACACTATTTACTATTTTGCTAACTTATACCCAAAAAAAACCCGCATACGGCGGGTTTTTATTCTACTCTGAGCGACGTTTCTCAACGTTTCTTCTTATAATATATCAAACTTCTCTAAAAATGTTTCGTAGTTTGTGCCTAAGTCTTCACTGCTTTCTTTGTACTCGCTTTTTACTTGGTTAGCACTTAATAAACAGCTCTTGATTGCGCCATATTCGAATTGATTAAGTTGTCCGCCGGATGTTATTTTTTTACTAATGCCTTGTAGGTATGAACTTAGTTGTGGATCTTTTGATGTATAACTAAGTTGATTTACCTGGTGCCCTAATTTTGCCTCTGGTGTTGCAAAGTCCATCATGTCATTTTCTTTGAGAGCATTTTTGAGACCTTCAAAAGATTCTTTTGCTATTGCTTTTGTTATGTAACTTTCAAATGCTTGTTTTCTAATAGAAGCATTTTGTAGTGTGCCCATAACATCAGCAACACGTCTATCAAAATGTTTGACTGTGAATTTGCTTTCTAAGTCTAGATCGTCTTCAAGTATTTCTACACTTTCTAATTGTGCTAGACTTTCTACTGCTGACTCATATGTTTTAGTACCACTTAACTTACTAAATGAGTTCTTGATTTGATGTATATTTTCTTTTGCTAAGATAACATATTCTTCGTTATCTTCATTTACAATTCTTGCTGTTTGTACATAACGTACAAATTCGCGAAGTTTCTTTAAGTCTGATGCCATTTCAACAATCTTATTGCCTACTTCATCAAATACTTCTCCACCTTTTTGCACGTGTCGAGCCATTGCTCTAGCCATTTGCAGATTGTTTTCAGGAAGTTTGAAACGCTCGTCACCACGTTGTATAAAGATACTGTGTATTTGTCTACTACGTGATCCACGTACCTCTTCGTTTACAGGCTTCTTGTGCTTCACTACAATTTTGATATTTTCTAATGTTTGATAACTTGTTTTGCTTGATCCTTCCAATGAACCAAAGCCTTCCATAACTTCTGCCATGTCTTTCTCCGCTTGTCGTGCTATATCTGCTGATTCCCCTTTTGCCTTGATTGTTTTATTAAATATTTTAAAATCAAAATTCATTAATGAATCGTGACTGAGATTTTTTAGCATCTTTCTTACTTTGTGATCTGCTAAATCTTCGCTGGTGTTTAGTACTAGTGTTTCTGTAGTTGGATCTAGTCTAACTAAAATATTTGGGTCGCTGATTACAAAGCGAGTTGCCTCTGTAGGGTCAACTACTTGCTTACCCTCTAGGTTATAACTGTCCACACCGTATCCAAACCCTTTGAGAATATTAAATACTTTTTCCGCAATGCTTGATATATTCACACTCATAACTATATTTATCAATTAATTATAATAATACTCCCAGGTATGATTGTGTGGTATTCTTTCTGGTAAAGTCATTTTTTCGCCAGTCATAATATGTTTATAAAGTAAATCTGCTAACACCTCATTGGTTACATCACTCATGTGGCAAGATATTTTATCACCTTTTTCATTTAACACATGGGGTCTAGTTTCTTTAGTAACACCCATTTCCTTATACATAAGTTCACAAAGACCCCACAGTCCAAAATCTGCACAAGAATTGTCTTTTCTGTGTTGACAGAAAGTTTCGTCTATGTCCGATGCTAATATAATTAAATGTCCGTTAGAGTCTACAGTGTTTCTTTCCATGTCCTGCAATATAAGTTCTTGTACAGCATACATAAACTCATCATCGCTTACAATAAGCCACGACCTTATTCTGTCTAATATTTCCGATGCATCAGGTCTTAGATTTGGATCGTCTGTGTACCAATCTAGACTGTGAATACCTGATAAAGGGACAGGAGGTTTATGCATAAAAAGATCAACAAATTTAGTATATTTAGATGCAGCACTTGCTACAAAAATGTTGTATTCGTGCTTATCGTTGTATTCCATAAATTTCTTGTAGGAATAAAATGTAGATGTAGCAGGGAATCCATAAGTCGAACGAGTTTTATGTTCATAACTGTAAACATCCGTATTTAATTTTTTTGCTAAGAGATTGTACCAACCAAATTCATTGGTTGTGTCCCATGAAGCAAAACTGTCTCCGTATATGCCAATAGACATTACAAGAATCCTACTGGCAGTGGGCCATCATCCTCATCATCAGCAGGATCATCTATGATACCGCTGTGTACTGCATCATAAATTGCATCTTCGAATGTACTTATATAGTTTATCATACGAACTTGCAACATCATTGCCATAACCAAGTCATCCATTTCTCCTGGCTTGGCAGCAAAACTATTACCTCTGGAGACAAAGTTTTTCAGTTCGCTTATTAGTGCTTTACTTCTAATTGTTATTCTGTCATGCTCAAGTAAACGTTTAAAATTTAAACATGCTTCCATTTTGCTTCTATGCCCTGTGTGGAAACCTTTACGCCCTCGTTTACCTTGCACTTTCTTTGGTTCATTCAAGAACTCTCCTGGAAATTGCTCTTCCCCTGTGTCTCTTATAACAACCAATGCGGCTTCCCCTATGGTATTATTTTCTACTGTCCAGTATAAGTTTTTGCATCCTGAATCACTTAGATACATTAATATATCCATCATGATTTTCATTTGCCCTTCTACTGGTGTTCTATTATGGCACCACTCTCCTACTTGTTCCATTGCAGTTACGTCCATAACTTGAATAGCGGCATTGTCTCCGCCTGTGCCTGAACTAGGATCTAATGTAACACTGTAGATATGATGTGGACTAGGCTTGTTATACCATCTAACTTGCCCCATATTTCCTGTTGGTGTAATACCTTCCATCTCTACTAGATACAAAGGACTTATTAGTGTTTCATCGTAAATAATAAATTCACATTCGTGTTCACGTCTAAATCTTTCTTCGCCAATTCTAGCACGTTCTTCTTCTGCCCAATCGTCATCACGTTCTGGGTGTTCGTGCCACCTAGCAAGATACCCCTTAAAGCCATTTCTACCAAGTGCTTGTTCATTGCCGTGTTCGTCAAATAGTTTGTTTGCTTCCGCCCAAATAAGTGCAAACGTGTCATCATCGCTGTTTGGTGTGCTGGTTACAATACAACTACCACCTGTACTTAATGTTGGAGATAGTGCTGTCCAAAACTCTTTAGCAATACGTGGAGGCACAAACGCAAACTCGTCTAAGTATATGAGTGTTAAGGACATACCACGTCCTGTGTTCTCAGTGGTTGTTGTACTTACAATTCTACTACCATTATCAAATGTGATACTTCCTTTGTTGTATTCTGTAACGCCTGCCCTGATATGATCTGGTGCACTTTCGTATGCGTATCTTACACGTTGCATGATTTCACTAGCACCACTTGCCTTGTGTGCCGCTACAAGTATTGTACTGTCTGGTTTGAACATTGCATACCACAACAAATAGCCTGCTGCAACAGTAGTTTTACCCATTTGCCTGCCCAACATGTTGATACTGAATCTATTGTTGTTATAATTTTCAATTAGATCTAATTGATAGTCGTATGGTTCAAAGTCAATGCCTCCTCTGGTTGGATGTTGTATACGCATATGATTAACCATAAAGTATAATGCACCACTTTCAGGATTAGCACAGTTTCTAAAGTCTTTGAGTGTTTTTTCGTTATATGCTACTTTAGCATAGCCTTGTTTGATAAGACTGGTATCTGCTGTTCCTCTAGCCATTGCCCTGTCCTAAAAAATTATGTTGAGACGCATAGTCTAGTAATGCTGATGAAATTTTTTCATGTCCTTCTAATGTTGGATGACTTTTGAAAGCGTTGGGGTCGTTGTCACAAACGCTTGTACCGTAAAAAACTTTATTTGGTAAAAATCTTGGGCCTAAACTTTCAGATACACCACTGATTACTAGTCTAAGTCTTCTATGTTTACCAGACACCCACCAAAACAAATACTCTATGTTGTTTTCTTCTAAATAGTCTTTACCTCTACTCAAATGTCCGTGAGCTGTCATTATATGCTTTTGTAATTCTTTATCTGAGGCATATTCTTGCGTAGGGTACCACATTTCCAATTCGTCGTAGTACTGTTCAAAACCCTCTTTTGTTATTTGATCTGCAGGTATTTCTTTTGTATTTTCCGACAAGTCGTTGTTCATGCTTCTTTGTATAAAGTATACTTCCCACTTACTTAAATCGTCTCTGCTAACGTATGCAACTGGTTGTGCATATTCACCATTAAGCATTTTAACTGGTTGCCATTGTCTATATCGAAGTGTTGTGAGTTCAACAACAACTTTTAAGTTCTCAAATGTACCATGCTTTTCTTTGTATCCTTTGCAGAATTCTATAGTTTGATCAACAGAAGACTGTAATGCTTTACCGCCATAACAGTGTTTGTATAACTTTGAGTCAAGACGTTCTGCTAAGAATTCAGCATAACTTTTGGAGGGAGTTACTAGATTGTAATCTTGATATTCTTCGTTCCAGCCTGTCGCAAAACTAGAACCGTTAACATATAAATCTGACATGCAGATATTTATCAGCGGATTAGTTTGGCCTTAAGGGTATCTCGGAGTCTATCTATGATTGCTTGTTTATTGGTTGTGTAAGCAGGGTCATCTATTTCGCCTGGACCTATAACAGCAACTTTTTTATCATCTTCATGATCATGTTCGTGGTCGTGTGCTTCAGGCTCTTCGGGCTCATCATCATTTTTAGGTAACGTAATGCCTGCTAATTTTAAAACATCATGTAGTTCTTGCATACTTTTAGCATTAGCACTAATTGTAACACTAGCATCACCTTTTGATTTTGTTTTGCTGTATGTAACGTTTTCTCTTTCTTCGTCTTTTTCTTCAGCACTTGGCATCATATCAGGCATCATACCATATTCCATAATATCTAAGAGTTTTTTGTTTAGTTCTAAATCGTTCATTATACTCTACCCGACCCTGATTGTGAAATTCTTGTAACTTCTTTACTTGATTCTGTGCCACGTCCCATGTTAGGTTGTGCAATCATGTCTTGATACATTGGACGTAAGTTGTCGCCCATAATCTCGTCTTTGCTTGGATAGTTGCTAAAGTAATCAGCACCTTTCTCTGCTTTTATTTTTTGTAATTCTGCTAGAAACTTTTCGTTATATGATTCGCCAAATAGATCAAAATCTTGTATTTCTTCACACTCGTCTTCGTAATGATCCATTAATTCTTTGCCAAGTTCGGCTTCTTCCATCTCTGCATATCTATCTCTATCGCGTGAAACACGTTCTTCAGCCATATCGCTTTCACATCTACGTGGCTCTTTAACGCCATACACTAATACTCTACCATGGTCTAAGCCCATGTTTACTGCCAACCATACTTCTAATATTCTTTCATTGACAGGATATTTTAAAATGATATCTGAACTACATACTTCGCTTGTGCATTGAATGCCTTTGTATTTTACAAATTCAATTGGATTTTCTTGTATCGGGGTACGTTTCCATGGCGCCGCACTCACTAAGTTGTATTTTTGTAAACAGCCTTCAAGAGTAGACATTTGCTCAGCACCGCAATCTCCTGCGATTTTTACTCTGTAGCCGTACTCTTTTTTGAAGGATTCGGTTATATAATCTTTAAGTTTCATAGTCTTCTCTTGCTCCGATCGTTATAACTATTTATCAAAAACGTCAAAAATTAATCATCGCCTTTCATAATTCTCAATAATTCATTACGATCGTACACTTGTGTATCAGTTACATCTCCATCGATATCGCCGTTTTGATTCTTTGTTTTATCTAATCTTGCTTTTTTAAGCATTAAATCTAATTGCTGTAACTTTGCTTTTGTTTTAGAATCCTTTGCTTCTAGTGCAATCTTTAACATATTACTTGCTTCTGCAAATACTTTACCTGCGGCCATATCACTGACATTCATACCTAAGTTCATTAGTTGTTCATAACTGTCTATTGCTTTAACTGATATGTCGTCCATTTCTACTTCATGATCACCTAAGCCTTTTATTTCTTTAAAAGCATCATTGATTTTTTCTGCTACCGATAATCCATGGCTGATCACTTCAATTTCTTTTTGTGATTCTTTAACCAATTTGTACCCATCTTCTATTGCAGGTTTTTGATCTGCTAATGCTTCTTCGATAGGTGGTAAGTTAAATTCTTCTTCTAGTTTCTTAGTCATTGTTTATAGCCTAATTTTATTAATTGTATAATTCTTCCGCCAATGTCCAGTGGATGCCATATTGAAAGTTTACGATCAACATGATGTGGTTCGTGAAAGCCTTCGCCAAATGTAAGTAGTCCTACAACTAAATCTGAGTGTGCTTCTCCTCCCCTGTGTGAATATGAAAACACTAAACTACCAATTAACTTTGCAAAGCCTGCCGGTGCTAACCAAGCATACACTAACGCAAACGGATCTATTACAGAAAGTATTAAAGCAAATGCTGCGATAATTTCCCAATAGTATCTGTGTTGTGCTCTATACAAATCATTTCTCAACAAACGTCCGGCCCATTTAATGTTAGGCTCTGTAAACACTTGCAAAAAATGTGCATAGAAATATCCTTTATACTTAGGAGAGTGTGGATCATCCTCTGTATCAGTATACTTATGATGTGCTCTATGTGTTGCTACCCACAGTATTGCAGGGCCAACCATCATGATGTGTGCAAAAAACAACATCACTAATTCAAACCATTTAGGACACTTAAAATAACTATGGCTTAGATATCTGTGATACCCCATGGTCAAGCCAAATGTCATTATACCAAAATACATAGCACCTGCTATCGCCCATTGTGATGCTGTTGCATACATAATCATAGGTACAATGGCAAGCATACTGGCTACCTGGCCAGCAAATAAACTCCATTGCATTCCAGCCTTTCCTATTTGCATATTGCTATTTATCGTTACTTTTTACGTTTACGACTATTTCGAGGTTTGTTATTTCTAAATATTTGATCTTCGTTTATTACTTTGAATCTAATGCCTTTACGTTTACACCATTCTTGAGCGGCTGTCCACTTAGCGGCATTGACTGCTACTTGTTGCACTTGTCCTTTGCCTTTGGCACTTTCAAGTGTTGTTTGATTAGCAGGTTTTATTTCAATAAGTTCAACATGTTCACTGCCGTTCTTATCTAAATATTGTATCATAAAATCAGGTACATAGTTTGTGTATCTACCTGTTACTGGATTTCTGTAAGGTATCTTTATATTTTCACTTGCCCATTTTAGTATATTAGGATGAGTATCGCACATACGCATAAATGCAAGTTCCCAACTACTTCTAAAGTACGGCTTTTTTTCGCCAACATATTTGGAGGCGTTTACTACTTCGTAAACTCCTTGTGCGAATTTTTTCATGGCTGGATTAGGCCTGCTACCTTACTTCTGTTGTTCTTTGTTGGGTTAACAAAACCAACTCTACTTCCTGCGGGCCTCAAATTGTTCATGGCTTTGTATGCGTCTACAGTTAAATTCAAAGTGTTTTCATTTACATCAAAATACTCTAGTGGGTCTATACCTTGAGCGTCAGCAACATTCATTAGAACATCTGTCATTGCTTTGGCGGCAGGTTTTTTGAATCCTAACTTCTGCAACTTACTGCTTATCATGCTTACTTTAGAAGGATCAAAAGTTTTATTTGCACGTTTGGTTAGTTCAGCAAGAAGTTCCGAACTTGCTTCGGGTAAAGGAAAGTTTATTGTGGCATCTTCGAGATAAGCAACAAGAGTATCTTCGATAACTTTATACTGTGTGGCATTGCCAAATGTGTCATACAATGATGCACTCATGTTACTGTCCTGAACGTTTTCTTGGTGTGGCTGTTGTTCCTAAATAACCTTGGTCTGTTGTTCTGTAAGCAGGGCCTTCTTTGGTCTTTTTATCGTCGTTGTCAAACGAAAACGCAATATCACTACTATCAAACCTGGCCAAGTCTATTGGGTTTAATTCAAAATTGAATGTGCTGTTTACAGTCATATTTTCAATTTCAAAAGTAATATCAAATGTTTTAAATTCAGAACTTGTATAATCTAAGTCACCAGGAGAGAAACTTGTAATTTGTGGTCTGAATAAAATATATTCTACACCTTTGGCACCAGCATAGTGAACAATTTTGATTTGATCCAGGAAGTGAGCATCACGTGTTGCATCTAATCCAGCAGTGTTACTTGAAAAACTTGATGTTGCAAAAGTACTAGGATTTGTTAGTGCTTCTGAATGACTAGGCCACTGTTGGGGGTTTAAATCTCTTGCGCCTGTTCCACCTGAAGTTCTATTACGAGGCTCATTGTAATAGTATGAAAAATATTTCATAAAGATTGTTAACCATTCATTGTTAACAGTATCAATCACAGTGATATCGCACGGACCGAAGTCAACTCCAGTCTGTACTAATCTTCTATGGTTGTATGATTTTTTTGCTTGAGTTAGAAATTGTACTTCTGGTATTTTTGCTTGTTGTACCAAACTACTGATTTGCGTACGAAACGCACTGCTATCACCTAAATTTTGTACTATTGCTGGATTAAAAATAAATTCAACAAAGCCGTTGAACTTTTGCCTAGGGGGCGTAATACCAGGTTTAAACCTTTCTGCATTACGCCAATTTCCTAAGTAAGTTTCTTTAGGTGCTAGTAACTTCCATAAGTTCATTATGTACCTATAGTACTATTAACCTAATACTGTATCAATTAGGCCAGGTGTTTGCTCTGGCATGAACTGACCTGCATGTATAGCATTATCATAACGTATTGTTAAAACGATCTGTTGCTGATCTGTTGCAGCATAGTCGTTGTCGCCATATGTCACGTTTTGGATGAAGCAACCTTCTAATTCCCATAACTCTGTGCTTGCCGCTGATGTACCGTCTAATACTTCCATTTCCATCTCAAACTTAAACTGATTTGATGCAGCTGGTGTTGTTTGTTGATAATGGTTGATCTGACGTTGTACTTGCTTTCCTACTAACTTTGCCACAGTATTGGTAATATCATCCCTGATAGTTATGTCAACTGTGTTCCAGGTATGCTTACCTTGCATGTACACTTTTGAATTGTAACTGTGTACTTCTATTTCGTCAACACTAAGACTTGGTCGAGTAATACTCTGAACATTGGTTGTCAATTCAGTATTACGAGCTTCCGAACCTAGGCCTAGAAAGTTTACACGGTAACGATACTTGAGCTTAGGCATAATAATGCCTGTGCCTTCAGCAGCTCCTTTAATCGGTATACCGAATCTTGTTTTAGTTTGCGCCATTGTATTCTCCTAATGAACTTAATTTCTATACTGATATTTATCAATTATTGACAAAAAACATAAACTCTTGTTTTAATAATCACAAAAAAGGGGCAGTAAATGCCCCTTTTTGTTGGTTTTTAGTAGTTAAACTATTAAGAACCTGTTTGACCCAAAGTATTTTGGATTCTAATCGGAATGTAAATGAATTCCACAGCCTTGACAGGTTGTATTGCAACATCAATGTGCAATTCGTTTCTATCAATTCTTGCTGGAGTGTTGTTTGATGTATCACAAACTGTAACGAAGTCAAACAAACCACGTTGTGAGACAAGTTCACCTAAGAATCTGTCAACTACAACTTTTGCGTTTGATCTTGTTACTTCGTCATTTGGCTCGAACAAGAATGGCTTAACTGCGTCGTCTAATTGCTCACGTATGTAAATTACTAGTCTTGAAACGTTTACTCTATCCAATGCACTTGCTACTGGATTAAGTGTTTTCTGACCAAATATGTTTATTCCACGTCCTGGGAATGAAGCAACAGGATTAACCTTATTTAGATACAATGAATCACGTTGGCCTTCATTTAGAGCTACAGAGACGTATTCGCCTTCTGCTGGATCTAAATAACCTACTGATGTAGCATTGTTAACAACACCACGTTGGAAACCTGCTGGTGCAAACCATGGGAATGCCACCTGGTCGTTAAATGCGAATGTACGCAATGCCATGTGTGATGCTGGTACCAAGATGTTAGTACCATCTAAGTTAGATGTTAACGCATGTGGGTAGTAAACTGCCGCTTGTGAGCTGGCACTTACCAATCCATTTTCACCATTTTCAACTGCGTTGTTTGAGTTAGTTGCCCATGCTTTTGTGCTTGATGCATCTGACTTCAAACGTAATGGTGGATCGATCAATGCAAACACTGTGTCTTTTCTGTCAACACCTAATGTGAGCATTTCATCTGCTAGTTCAGGATATCCTGGAACTGCCACTAAGTTGAAACGGTTTGTTTCGTTTCTGATGTCGTCGTTGGCACTAATTGCTGCCTGTAATGAACGTGTTACTGCTTTACGTTGTGCCTTTCTAAGTAAAAGACCTGAACCGTCAGCTGCATTACCTGAGAAACTTACCCATACATCGCCCACTGCTGAGCCTTCCCATGAATAACCTTTTCTGTATTGCTTAACGTTACCGCCTGAAGCTCTATAGTTCCAACCTAACATACCACCTGGATATAGACTTGGATCTGGTGCGTCTGCGTCTAATGATGCACTTGCACTCTGTCTAAAGTCTGCAAACAAGACTCCGTCTGGTGAGCTTTGGTCTGTAGAATCAATTAATACCCACTCTGCACTTACATATCTGTAAAGTTTCAAGTTTTCTGAGTCTGAACTGTCTAACCAAATGTCTCCAGTTACTAATGCACTTACGCCGTCTGATTGTAAAGTTGGCTCTGTTGCTTTAGTTTGGAAATCTTTTGTCAATGATATCCATGTTGAACCGTCGTGTTCTAACAAGTCAACATTGTCTGTACTAATATCAGCGTCATACCATAATTGAGCATTTGCTGTAGCACCTACTGGTTGACTTCCACTTGGTGTCATTTTATCTGATACTGGTATAAAGTTACTGTAACGATCAGCAACATGATTAATGTCTGCTAATCTAAATGTTACATTAGTTGTGTCACCTTCTGTAAGTGAAATGTCATTACCTTTGATGTTTACAAACTTAACTTTTCCACTATCATTGCTTACTACTAATTCATCTGGGTTAGCTGCTGAAGCCGCTGCTGATAAAGCAGAGTTGATATCACCTACGATATCGTCTACTGCAATGTTACCTTCTGTTTCGCTAGTTAAGAAAACAGGAATTGCAGTTGCACTGTTGTCAACATAAATGTTAAATGCAACGTTACCTGCGTCTATCTTTGAATTTGAAATAGAAGTGTCGCTAACTACTGCTGAGCTAGATACTGTAAGAGTGCTTTCACCGTTCCACTCTGTTAACTGACCAGCTGCAACGTATATGGAATCATTTTCTTTTGCATCAAACCATAAAGCACCTTTCACCAATGAGCCTGCTTTGCTGTGATAAGCATAGGCTAATGTTGAAGATGCAACAAAAGGAACGTCTTGCTTCACAAATTGTGAGCCGTCCCACTTGCTTATTTCTAATACAGAACCTTGGTTAGGTGATGATTTCTGGAAGAATACGTCACCGTCTGCTAATGCTCCACCGCCTCTCTGTGTGGATGGAATTGATGTGTGATCACCCCATTGGAAGTCAGCACCTGATTTAGCACTACTCCATGCACTTGAACCAAGAATATACCACTGGCCGCCTACTTTTTCAAATAGATAACTTAGTGATAATGGATCTCCTGAGCTGTTCTTTTGCACTACAGCAAACTTACCATTTGTGCTAAATGAATCTTTCGGGAATGAGTTTGCAGCAAATACGTCACTTACACCTGTAACTAGAACGTTTGCTGATTGTGATACCCACTTAGCACCATCATATTCTTTGATACCCCAAACTGTTGAGGATGAATCAAACCATATGCTGTCTGCCGCTGGGTCTGAAGATGGTGCTGATGCTGATGCTTCTAATTGACCTAAGTCAATATCTGCTCTTAAGACAAATGCTCTATTTGCAATGCCTAAGAATGAGTAAGCCGCAGCCAAACCATATTCGTTTGTTTCGTCACCGTGAACAGGTGTTCCGCCACTTGTTTTAAAGTTTGGATTACCATAATTTTGTAATAGTTCACGTTGGCTTGTAATTGCGTACAATTTATTTGCCGCGCCGCTTGTTGTATATGATGCTGTTGAAGTTCCGTCTGGTCCTGTTTTGTTACTTGCTGTTGCAATAACAATAAGTGGGACTGTTCCTGCACCTGCTGGTGCATAAAAACTTTCATCAGTAACACTAATACTAACGCCGGGCGATACTAATGTTGCCATACCTTTCTCCTAATATATTAAGATACGAATAATCGTATGCATATATTTATCTAAAAAAGATATTTATTGGCTGTTATGAATATTAAAAGATATTAGGTGGTATTACACTAATTTAAGAGGAGCCCTAAATTCGCCTGTGTTCCAGTCTCTGATATTTTCTACTTGCTGTTCTAAGTCTTCTAGTGTACCGTCATTTCTAATTATGTAATCTACTTCACAACCACACCAGTTCCATTCACTTTCGTGAACGTCTTTGTATGTTGTTTCCATAATTTTTCTTGCTATAACGTTGTCGTGTGCTTGACTTGCTGTCTCATACCATTCAGGTAGCTCTCCACGTTGTACCCAAATGACTTTTCCGCCCATGTTTCTGATTAAGTCTAGTTCATTTTTAAAACGTGCATCACTGACCACAGTACATGGTGCATCTTTTGCTTGTTTTCTAATACGATATTCCAAACTATGTAGCCATATGTTAGAATCAAAGTGCGTTCTTAACACGTCTGTGCCTATTAATTGTAATGCTAGTCTTGGAGTGAAGTGGGGAATTCCTGTTTTTTTGGTCCAGTACAGGTCTGGTGTTTCTCTAAAGTCTCTACTTTCGACAGTGTCGCCTTCCATTAAGTGTCTTGGCCAGCCAAATATAGATGATGTTAGGTCTTTTAGTGGTGCTGCAAAACTGTCTTCGCTACATCCTCGCTCTACAAACATATTAGCAACCGTTCCTTTGCCACTGCCTATAAAGCCTGTAATGCCTATTATCATATTTTTATCCTATAACAAATCCTAATGGTGCGTTTCCTTCTTCCATGTTATATATCTGGGACTTCAATGTTTCCATATCATTTGTGGCTTCGGATTTGAGTGCTTCACCATTAAGTGTGATTGCACCACCTGCTCCGGGTAATCCACTTTGATACTTACTTCTTGCTTCACCTAGTATAAACTTAGCCTGTGCTAGTGAATAAAATGCTAACCATTGGTTTGCATAAACGTCTTTTAGCAGTGTTGCTTCTGGAATGAAGTTATATATACCAACTAGAACCTCTTCTTCATGTCTAATGTTGCGTAGTATTTTTAATACTTTAGTATTTCTATTGTAGATAAAGTTATATTCACTACCAAATATTCTACCAATGTTTTCTTTGTATTGTGCAAATGCATCAAATACTGCTAATCCACCTATTTGCCCTGCTTGTAGCATGTACATATTGTTAAAAGCAACATCAAATGGATCAAAATTAGTGCCACCACCGCTGTTAGTACCTATACCTCTACGGTATAAACGTCTAACTTCCATGACTTCATCTGGCAAGGTATACTCTGTAACACCTTCTTGAGTCTTGATGTACAACATACTCTCTTCTACACTACCAGCACTTAACTGGCGGTAGGTTCCTAGAGCCTTATCGATTGCTATATCGTAATGCTCTCGGTCAAGTTCCACATCAACAATACCATCTGCAAGACGGAGTTGTATTTCTCTGATGAGCTCTTCTCTATTATTGTATCCAATTTGATTTATAGGCATAACACTATTTATCACATAAATGCTTTTAGAATAATAGTATTATCGTTAAAACGACCATTCATTTTTGTGTCCGTGGTTGTTAGGTCTTTGAATGCTTTCATAAACTTCATCTTGCTTGTACCAGTCCAATTTTTAATTTGTTCTGCTGGTTTACGCAATGTTTTTTGTACACTTTTTTGTGTATTAAAGTCTTGTAGTGTTGTACCTTTAACCATCAACCCTGATTTAAAGTCATCTACAATGTAGACGCCAACTTTACGAGTTTTAGTGTTGTACACCCAAATTTCTTTTGCATCAATTACTTCTGTCGGATTAATACTTGCAATGCCTAGTGAACTTTCGTTAATTTGAAACTTTAATTTTTGTACAAGTTTTTCTTTGCTTACTGCTTTTGCTTTGCGTGGCTTACGTTGTGCTTTACCTGTTTGGATTATTGTATCACATGCTTGATTAATTTTTTCATAAAATCCTACAAAGTCTTTACGCATTTTAGCATCCATAAATGAATACCCTTCTTTGATATCTGGATCTTGCCATTCTAGTACTTCAAGTGCTTCTCTGTACATGTTATCAAAATCTTCTTTGATAATTTTTGCATGGTTAGGTTTTACTATGCCGCCGCCATACACTTGCATATCTTTGTAAGGGTCAAACTTTTTTAAATCAATCTTTTCATCATCAAAGATAAATTTGTCAACTAAGCCTTCCCAATCACCAACTAGACCTTCTACTTGTTCTTTCATTCTTTGTTGAATACTTACTTTAGGCTTTTCTTTTGCCTTCTCTGCTTTTTCTTCGATAAGTGCTAATGCTTTATGTTCGAGTTTTGGTATCTTGTTTAACAGATGTTGTCTCACATCTGGGTGCATATATCCAGCCTTGACCCAGATATAAGTGTGCTTGGCAAATGTTCTAAACCAAGTTGCTGGCACTCTTTTTAATTTTTTAACAAGTTCCTTGTCTAGTCCGCTGTCTTTGTCTAGCCAAGTTGTAACAGTTGGATCTGCAACCTTGTCTGATATTTCATAGTGTACAAAATATTCAAACTGACGATATATTTTTTGCTTTTCTTCTTCTGTTTTTGCTTCGTTGATTGATTGCCACTTGGGTTCGGGCATTAAATAAATGCTTTTCTTTTTTCTTTTAGCCATTAGTCATCTATCTCTACGTGATCAGGATCAACATACATTTGTTGCAAAGGCTCAGGCCAATGATTAAATCCTATAATTTCTATTTTATCACGTAGTGCATTTTTATCTCTCAAAAAACGAAATCCTAATAACATTCCTTCGTATTTCCCTGCTTTTTCACCGGCACGATAACTTAGCCAAGTGTTTATCAAAACAAATAATACAAAAATAATTCCAGTTGACATATCCATAACTTTACCTACATATTGAATGTTGACCCGTATTTTAGCATTATGCACTACGTTTGTCAAGTTTTACTTATGCTTTCAAACGATTTTATGTGTGATGATGGTATTTTTGACGTATTTTTTATATTTTACATAGTGATAAATAGTGTTATGCCAAGATTAAGTTTATGGAATCCGACAAAAACAAATGACTTCAACTTTATTGATAGAGTAGTTGGAGAGCATCTTCATGCAGGTGGAACAGGTGTGTTTGTACACAAATACCTAGGTATTCAAGCACAGGGTAACACAAATGACCCCACAAGACCTGCTACAGACGGCAACAACTCAGAAGTTTTCATACAAGACTTGCTGTTTTTAGAAAACAGAGACAGAAAGTACAGCAAAGATATCTATGAATTACGTGGACAATACAACGTTGGTGACAACGATGCATTTGATCTAACGCAATTTGGTATGTTCTTAGCAAATGATCAGTTGATGATGAACTTTCATATTGAAAGTATGGTAGAAGCAATAGGACGTAAACTTATGCCAGGTGATGTTTTAGAGTTACCTCACTTGAGAGATGACTTATTGCTTGGCAGTGACGAGGCAATAAACAGATTTTACGTTGTTACAGATGGTAGCAGACCATCAGAAGGATATGATCCTAGATGGTGGCCTCATTTGTGGCGTGTTAAGTTAGGTCCAATAACAGACTCTCAAGAGTACAGGGATATACTTGGCACAGGGGAAGAAGAAGGAGACTTGCGTAACCTCATCAGCACCTACGCAGATGAGATTGCTATCAGTGATGCTATTGTAGAAGCTGCTGAAAAAGACGTACCTTATGATAAAAAGTATGTTGAAACAGCACATCTATATGTTGATGATTCAGTTCCAGGCAAACCTGGCGTTGGTATTTCATCAGACGGGCAACCACCCAACGGTATCAGTGTTGTAGGCAGTGGCGAAAGTTTTCCAACTAGTGGTGTAAGTGATGGTGATTACTTCTTGAGAACAGATTTTGTACCCAATAGACTGTTTAAAAAGGAAGGTACTCGTTGGGTATTATCCAAAACAGACAATAGAGGTACATGGGCCGCGGCGAACAGAGTTCTCGCAGGATTCATCAATAATGACAACATTGTTACTAACACAGATGGCGAAACGTCAAGTGAAAAAGTCAATCTTAGTAAGGTAGTGAAACCTAAGACTGATAACTAAACATATATTTTAAGGAAATACAAATGTTTTTTAGAGACACAAAATTAGATAGAGAAGCAGTTTTTGAACAATTAAAAATTGATGAGGGTGTAGTAAATGAAATATACCTCGATCATTTAGGATATGCTACGTTTGGAGTTGGACACTTAGTATTAGAATCTGACCCAGAACACGGAGAGCCTGTAGGTACCCCAGTATCCGAAGATAGAGTCAAAGAATGTTTTGAAAAAGATTTAGATACAGCAATTAGCGAATGTGAAAAACTGTATGAGGAAGGAGTATTTGAAGATTTACCTGATGAGGTTCAACAAATACTAGTAAACATGATGTTCAATATGGGCAGAACACGTTTAAGTAAATTTAAAAAGATGCATGCCGCAATTCTTAAAGAAGACTGGAAAGAAGCCGCTGTAGAAGGCAGAGATTCTAGATGGCATAAGCAAGTTACTAATAGAGCAGAGAGATTGATGGTACGTTTAGAAAACGTATAAACTAACCAGAGAAAATATGGAAATGAGAGAATTAAACGAACAACGTGTTTGTGAGATCTTAAACGAGATCATAGAATTAGAGATGGCTGGTGTAGTTAGATATGCACACAGTTCATTGATGGTAACAGGGCCTTACAGGATTCCTATTGTAGCATTTTTGCAAGAACAAGCAAACGAAAGTTTGGCACATGCATTACAAGCAGGTGAATTTATCACAGGCATGGATGGGCATCCTAGCCAAGTTATTTCAAACATTGAAGAATCACATGATCACAGTGTATTGCAGATACTTACAGAAAGTTTAGAGCACGAGCAAAGAGCTGTAGTGAAATACAAAGAACTGCTTGAAGAGGTTACTGATGCAAGTATTATGTTGGAAGAATATGCTAGAGGACAAATTGGCATGGAAGAACAACATGCATTAGAAATTAAAAAAATGCTCAAAGACTTTGGGTAATATATTATGGCAGGCAAAAACCTAGACTACTGGTATGATGCACAGGTAAAACGTTACTTACAACAAATTATCCGTGTGTTTTCAAATTTTCAAGTAGCGGAAAATACCGAAAGAGGCAAACATTATAATCGTGTGCCTGCACGTTATGCCGATCAAAGTCGAATGGTTGCAAGTATATTGCGTAATAATTCTGAGAATGTAATTAACAGTGCTCCTTTTATTGCAGTAAGTATACAAAGCATACAGCCAGCCAGAGATAGAATACACGAACCTTCATTAGTTGATACCCAACAGGTTGCAGAAAGAAAATTTAATACTGCTACACAACAATACGAATCAGGGCAAGGTAATTTGTATACAACACAACGTTACATGCCTGTTCCATATAATTTAACTTTACAGGTTGATTTATGGACTACCAACACTGATACAAAGTTGCAGGTATTAGAACAACTTTGGGTAATATTCAATCCTACATTACAATTACAGGCAAATGATAATCCATTGGATTGGACAAGCATATTTGAATTAGAACTCACTGATATACAGTGGAGTAGTAGAAGTTTACCTGCAGGTGTTGATGAAAGTATTGATATTGCTACCATGACATTCACTGCACCAATATGGATTTCGCCTCCTGCTAAAGTAAAACGTCAAACTATTATACAACGTATTGTGTCGGATATACACAATGTTGACGATTTAACCGACATAGGCTTCAATGAGGACATTGCAGACTTCTTTGACAGTTTACCAGAAGATGCAGAAGTTGTAGTTACTCCAGGTGATTACTTATTACAGATAGATGGTGCAAATGCTGTATTACTAGATAGACAATACAATGGAGTAAAGTGGAGTAATTTGATTGAAATGCAAGGTGAACTTACTTCAACAAGTAGACTTAAACTTAACTTGTCGAATGACAGTGATAATGATTTAGATGCTGTGATAGGCTTAGTAAGTGCGAATCCGTTAGATGATACAAAACTTATATTTAATGTAGATGCTGATACTTTACCTACAAGCACAGTTACAGCAGTTGATAAAATTATAGACCCACGTGCGTCTTATCCGGGTGACGGAACATTGCCGGTTGCAGATGTAGGACAACGATATTTAATAACAGAAAACTTAGATTCTGAGGGCTGGCCAAATTGGGGCATAGACGCAGGCGAAAATGATATTGTGGAGTACGACGGTACTAAATGGATTATTTCTTTTGATGCTAGTGAAGTTTCAGAAGTAAAATATGTAACAAACACAAACACAACAAAACAGTTTAAATGGTACAACAATGCTTGGATTAGTAGTTACGAAGGCGTATACAATTCAGGCTTTTGGCGTTTATTACTGTAACAGGAAAACTTATGACAACCGCAGCAGGAGTCTTGTTTTTAGCAAAAGACACAGGACGATGCTTATTCCAACTTAGGAAAGCAGAAAAACGTTTCAAAAATACTTGGGGATTTTGGGGCGGCACTCTTAGAAAAAAAGAAACACCATACGAATGTATTCTCAGAGAACTAGAAGAAGAAATTGGATTTGTTCCTGAACTTCAAAAATTAAATCCTATAGACGTATATCAAAGCAAAGATAAGAAGTTTTATTACTACAGTTTTGTGTATGTAGTTGATAAAGAGTTTCATCCAATACTCAACGGCGAAAGTGCAGGATATGCATGGGTTGATATAGGATGGTGGCCTACACCATTACATGCTGGTACTAGAGCAACTCTAGTACATAACAAAGGCGAAGACAAAATACATACTATACTCGATATACATAACGAATAAATATATAGATGAAAGGCGAAGTCATAAACTTCGAAATTCTTCGAATAGAGAGTGAGCTCGACAAATATGATGAGACAGGCGTACTGCCACTTATTATATTAGACGGTGTATATAGTTTGAATGATATATGTACTGTTCATTACGATAACTTATCTAAAAAACATCAGAAGATTGCTGATGACCTAAAAAGTAATTACCACACATCACTAACTAGATGCATAACAAGTTTAAGACTTTCTCTAAAGAAAGAATATGCGTATGTGATGAATAACTTGGTTACCAATCATGAAAGTTTTAGATTTCGTAATGTAATGAAAAAGTATAGATCACAAATTAATCCTGTTAAAGCATTGTATTACGAACTAAGAGAAGTAAGACGAAGATACAGTAGTGAAAATGAACACCATGTTTGGTTGGTGGATTTATTAGCGGATAAACATTATAAAAACATTATAATTGACTCTTTAGAAAAAGATATCAAACGTTTAGAAAGAGTTGTTAGGCAATTTTATATTCCTATTGTTAAAAATAGTTCTTCAGTGCCTTTGGAATTGTTTCATGCAAAACAAACTATAAATGATTTTAAGCATTTCCATCAAACATTTAGTGACTTTGATCCAGATCACTTTGAGTGATTATTTTGTTGTAGCAATGAAGACACCGTTCCAGTCTTTGGGCAAATCCTGTGTTTTTTGATATTCGCAACGCTCAATCCACATGTTATAGTAATCAATCATTTTATGATCAAAATGTGTTTTAAGTAATTCGCATAATTTAATTGCTCTATCAAATTGTTGGTTCCTATAATGCTTATGCATATCGGCGTGCATTTCTCTTGACTTAGCATGTTTTCCTGGAGCATAATCTAATACAGTGTATATTTCTATACCAACACTTTTACCTTTTACTGCTAAGTCGTCAACTTTCAAATAAAAGAATTTATCCTTTGTGTGTTTGTAGGTATCTCCTCCCACCAGTAACAAGCAACCATATTCCTTACACTTGCTTTCAATTCTTGCCGCTGTACTAACAGCATCGCCTAATATGTCATAACTGTGTCTTGCAGTTGATCCCATTTCGCCAATGTAACCAAGTCCTGTGTTTATGCCAGCACCCATGCCTACTGGAGGCCTACCTTCTGCAACAATTTTCTTATTAAAGTCCTCAACAGCTCTAAGCATAAGAAGTCCTGTATTTACAGCACTTGCTGGATGATTTGGATCATCCATTGGTGCGTTGTGTATATGCATACTTGCATCTCCGATATACTTAATAACCATGCCGTCTGCATCAAGTATAGGTTTTGTAATAGCATCCATATATCCATTCATTATTTTTGTAAGTCCTTGTACATCATCACCAAAACTTTCGCCTAGTGGAGTAAAGCCGCGGAGATCTGAAAAGCATATACTAACTTCACGTTTCATACCTTGTTTAATAAGTTCTGGATTTTCTTGCAACATACGCACAACTGTTGGAGATGCATATCCTGCAAATTGCTTTTCTATTTCTTGTCTTAGTTTAAATTGTACCCAAAAGTTATTAAAACTTGCATGTGAGAATATTAAAAATGCACTTATAGCAGGAAATGTTGCATCGAATAAAACTAGATTAGCAGTATAGGAATATATACTATAATATATAATGCCACCTATAATAGTAACTGTTGTAACCAGTCCTGCCCATATGGGTAACTTGTAAATAGCGAAAGCAATTAATATCATGCTCAGCAACGCACACAGAAGCTCTGTAAGCGACGATAATTCAGATCTGGTAATATTACTCCCGTCAATGAAATTCTGTAGCATAGACGCTTGTATGTGCTGTGGTAGGATGTTGCCTCTCGGAGTGGGCACCGGATTGGCAACACCTTCTGCACTCACACCCACTATAACGAACTTTCCACCTAAGTCAGGCAGTTCACTCGCATCTGTATATTCTATTTCTTGAAACGTGTTATTGAAACGTATAAATGCTGTTCCATCTGGTTTTGTTACTATTGGCTCAAAAGGTGGTACAGCAAACTCCTGTACTCCTATTTCACTTGTTTTTAAAATATAACTAGGCTTTTGCGTGTATGTACGCAACATCTCTATTGCAAAACTTGGATATATTTTATCACCTACTGTGATAGCAAGTGGATATGTTCTTGTTTGATTATCTGGTTGTGGTGCTGATGCTATAACACCTATGCCTTCTGCTACCGACTCAAGGGATTGTATGTTTGTTACGAGATTGGGCCAGCCTAGCAAAAATTGGGTCGGGGGTGAAGGTCCAATCGTTGCGGTGCCAATGTGAGGACCTGAACTCCTTACTCCTTTGAAACTTGGGGTCTGGCTTAAAACTATGCCGTTGTCCTTCATCCAACTCTGCAAAGTCGGATCTCCCCCAAATCTGTCCGCCTCCGGAAACATAATATTGAGCCCTATAATGCCTCCATTTGCTTGGCGTAAATCGTGAATCAGTTGTGCTATATTCTGTCTCGGCCATGGCCACTGTCCCCATTGTTGTAAACTTTTTTCACCAATATTTACTACCACAACTTCGTTGCTTTCTTTAACCTCGTCAAGTTGTTGTAGTGCGTCAAATGTTTGTACACGTAGACTTTGTACAGGAGTTGGGTCTGCTATTTTTAATGTTGTAAGTAGCAGTATTGATAATGCTACTGCCCAACCACTGTATAACCATTTCATAGTTATATTTATGTGAAAATTATAGCCATGATAGGAAATATAATTGCTACGCCTATGCCAAATCCTATTAAAATTGCAATAACATCAGTCCAGAATTTTTTGGCTTCTGCTTTACGAGCTGCCGCTCTCAAACGTGCGGCTCTAAGTGTACGTCTTTCCTTCATCATGTCTTCGTAAAAGCCTACTTGCCCTGAGTACAATAAGTACTCTCGCAACTCTTTTTCTAAAGCTGCCATTTTATGTTTAGCCGCTGTAATCTCTAATGCCTGTGCTTCAACACTGTTACCTGAAAACAATTTTTTGACCATTGGCGTATTTTTATCGTATTGTTGTGCTGCCGCCAGTTGATCTTTTGCATCGAAGAATTTTCCAAAATATCCAGCAACATCTTCGACATCTCTGCCCATTTCAACTGCTTTTTTAATTCCTGCAAATGCTTGTGAAGCCAGGGAGACGGCCACTGTGATTTCGACCATTGAAATTCTCCTCTACCTAAATGATATTTATCTTAATTCGCAACGATGTCTTGCTTTACCTACTACATTATAATTGTTTGCAACAACGCCTGCAGTAAATATAATTGGAAATATTAACTCTCTGTTTGTAATATTTTCGAAGCCTACTGAATTGTAAGCAGGGAACATGATGGCTAATTTAAAACTTGCCATTTCTCCAACTGTTGGTCTTGAGGGTAGTAAAGGATTTGCTTCTTTGATACAATCATATTTCACTCCTTCGTGTGTACTATGAATGTCAGCAAGTTGTAAACTTATCAATGTTAACCACATCCATGGGTGTGCAGGTTGATCTAAAGGTGCAGGAAGTTCGTAGTTGTAATCAAAATCAGAGCGATACTTAAATGCAGGACTTTTTACAAGCTCTCGATGCTTTGATATTTGATTAACATAATCTATTGTTGTATCACTATATGGTGCATGCCAGCCCATTTGAATAGTTTGTATTTGATAATTAGACAGTGCAAATGTACTGCTTGAAAAAAGCGACAACACTATCAATGTTATCGCTCTTATCATTATTCGCACTCCTTAGGATTTTCAGAACAATATTTTTTTATTTGCTTTATCAACATTTTTATATCATTCTCCTTATCTGCCTTCTCTCTAGAGAAAAGGCTTAATCCTTTTTTGGTGTGTCTTGGAGCTCATCAGTTTGTTTATCGATTTCATCTCCAACAGTTTTTACTACACCTCCAGCAACTGATGCCGCTGTTGATGTGATATCTGATACGTCTTCTAATGCTGCGACTGTGACGCCACCAACTGCATTAACAGAGCTATCGATAACACCTGTTGTAAAATCTTTTCCGCTGTCGATAACTGCACCTACTGATGCACAACCTACAAAGAAAAATAAACTGGCGAGTATAGATAATAATGATTTCATTAAAATCTCCTAATTTAATAGGGAACACAAGCAGGATATAAATCCTACCACCAATAATATTTATCAAGTAGATTGATCAAAAAACTTGTTTTAGTTCCAAATTAGATTGCTGTTTCTAAATGCACGTTCTAATTCTCTTCTCTTAACACATTGACATTCCATATTATTTGGCGTACGGCCTTCGCACCATTCAATGTAGTCTGTGCCACATTTTGGTTTCAATTTAGGGTATGGTTTGTTGTAGTATTTTTCCGAATCAGAAGTTGCACATCCTGTGACTAGTAGGAAAGTAGCCACCAAGAATATAATACGCATTTCATTATCCTTTTAGTTGTGTGTTTGCTATACTACTATAGCACATTGACTTCCGTTGTCAATCTATGAAAATTTTTTTTGTATCCACTTAAACATTGCGTAAATGGATAATCCGTAAAATGCTAATACTCCCATAGGTAATGCTATATACGCAAGTTCCCATGGTGTTAAAAATAACACTTGCCATGTAAAGTCTGCTACTGCTTGGGCGTCACCCGTTGATTCAGGCTGTATACCGCCAATTTCATCTATAATATCCAACTCGTAGTCAGTAACGAATTGTGTCCATTCGTCTTCTGTAAAACATATCATGTCCTCTGGACATGTTGCATCTTTTTCCATGTTAATTACTTTGTGTTACTGATACTGTACAACCACCAGCAGTTACGCATGTCCCTGTTATTGTGTAACTCAATACGCCAGTTGTTGCTTCTTGTAATAATGTAAAGTCATATGCGGCTGTGCCATATGTGAGGTCAATTGCCGCTGAAGTATTATTACCACCTTTTTGTGTAACGTCTAATGAATGTCCGTCACCATCTAAAACTAAGTCTGCCCACTTAACACCGTTTGTCCCTTTTTGATACAAATCAACAATGTTGTTATCACCATCTATTTCTATAAAGCCGTCATGTCCTGCTTTACCTTTTTGTGTGTGAGTTACTGTATTGCTGTCGCCTGAGATATAGTTTGCAAAATGGTGTCCTGCACCACTACCGTTCGATCTGTTTGCATCTGTCTGATAACTTTTTAATACGTTATTATCACCATTGACAATCCAGTAACCATCATGGTCGCCTGTTTCATCGCCATCTGTTGAACCTGTTGAATGTTTTCCTTGCCATGCTGTTATGTCATTGTTGTTACCGTTGCTAACAATCCACAGATAGCCGTTGTTACTACCGCCGCCCTGGAAAGCATCTATTTCATTGTTATCGTCATTTGTTTCTAAGTAAGCATAGTGGTTATCACCGTATTGTCTTAAATCAATTTGATTATCGTTGTCTCCACCATTACCAATTTCCATGTGTGCTATATTACTATCACCAGTACCCCAATAATACAATTTATTATTGTTACCGTGATTATCCATCGATATAGTGTTGCTGTCGCCTATTATTTCGCCGAACAAAACTTGGTTACCGCCATGGCTCCATGTTTTGAAAGTATTGTTTTTGCCATCTTGTGTTATATCAAACGTTTTGTTATTACCGCTAACTTGTGCTTTACCAGAACCTGTTAGTGCAGTAATTAAATTGTTAGCACCTGATTGTTCAATAGTTAAGTCTAGTAGGTCGCCGGTTTGATCTAGAAAAATTTCGTTGTCTGCATTTGCACTCGGGGAGATAAACAAAAACATGCCTAAGATGATGTAGCCCAATACTAATAACGGGGTATCTTTGGGTTTCATTGCATTTAATTTTTTGTCTATATTCATATTAACCTTGTGTTTGTTGTATAAAGATATTTATCCCCGAACATTCATTAACACATATACTACTTGGCTTTTGATCTGATTCTGTATCAATTCTAGCATTAGACCCAATTGGTATCTTTACAGATATTACACCGCCGTCTGCAACTCTGTAAAACCATATAATTCCTGATTGGTCTATAATGGTGTTGTACAATGTATCTGGGTCAAACCCAGGACTAAGTGTGCCTCTGATATTACTTGCTGATCCTGAGTCAGTTAAAGCACCTTGTTCTTGTAATTGTATTGTATCATCATCTAAGTCTAATACATCTAATAAGTCTTGTAACAAATCTACATTCAAGAAATCTATGTCTAATTCTGTGAATTCTAAATTTTCTATGTTTTCTTCTAATAAGTTTTCTTCTAAAAAGTCTACGTCTAAATCGCCAAATGCAAGATAGTCTGCACCTGCTTTTTCTTGTTCTTGTTCTTCTATTGCTTGTTCAATTTCATCTGGTTGGCTTACAATAAACATGTTGTCTATCATGTTTAAATTTAAGTTGTCTATAACTACAGGAGTTGTAGGAGCAGTTTCTAGTGTACTAACCATTACTGCTTGGTATGCTTCTTCAAGTATTACCATACCGCCATCATTAGAAACACTTATACTGCCAGAAGGCCTACAACCTTCTTCTAATTTTACTTTGTCTGTGCAATCTTCATCGGGCAATAGAATAACTAAACTTCTACCTAACTCATCTACTGTAGTGGTAAAATCAGTACCTCTTATACCTATACTTGCTGTGGGGGTTTGTATTTGTATGTTTTCTCGTTGTACAAGTCCTAATCCGCCGGTTGCAAACCTAGCAGTTCCTGCAACAAAATTAAGAGCCATCTTGCTCTTTGCTGGGTCAGGATCAAAAACATACTCATTAATTTCTATAACTGTATGCTCTGTTAGACTAACTTTTGTGTCGTCTATAAAGCCTATCTTTAATCGTCCGTTGGTGGTTTCAACATTGTCCATACTAACAATGTCTGTATCCAACTCAGCGACTAGTGTCTCTTGCTGTCTTTCTATGCTACCGGGTGTCCCCACCTGCTCAAATATGCCCCCGATTGTACTACCAGAGGCATAACTTGAGTAACATAAGAACAACAGTGAGATTAAACTAGTCTTGCTGAGTAATCTGAACTGTTGCGTTTTCACTATCAATGCTGAGATCCATGTAACTGAAACAACTTGTAGTACCTTGAGGGCATGTTCCTGAACTTTGAATTAAATCAAAGTCGCCGCCGTCACCATCATGCTCAACTTTCATATAATGGTAAGCACCATCAGTTTGACTAGTTAAGAAGTCGTTGCTGTCACCTGTGATATCAAAATTCCATGTTGCGTCGTCAACTTCAATGTCAACGTTGAAGTCATTACTGTCACCTAGTAATGTTAAGTCCATGTCAAGATTTTCTGCACTTACAACACTACCAAGATCAAAATCCATAGTGTTTGAGTCACCTGTGATAGTTGCTAAAATGTTTGCACTGTCTGCTGAACCACTGTCACCCATCATAATGTCCCAAATATTACTGTTACCAGTAAATGTCCAATCTAATGTTGAACTGTCAGATACTATCTTACCATAAAACTTATTGGAATTACCAATTTGGTCGATATCTATATTTAATGATGCACCTGTGATGACAAGATCAGTACTTTCTGAACTATCACCAGAGATTTTGTTACCATAACCTGTTTGGATAATTGTTAAGTCCAATGTATCACCAACTTGTTGTAGTAAGATCTCATTATCTGTTGTGCCTGCTGCTTGAGCAAGTACAGTTCCAGACATCATTAACATCAATGTAGCGAAAAAACTATTTCTTAGTATTTTCATTTATTTCTCCTAATTCTGCTTCATCTGTAGCAGAGTTAATATTAAGGCTATCGGATGATATATCTTCTGGAAGTTCATCGCTTCCTCCAATTTTCCAATACCCTCGTTCATCACCTTGTTCTATGAGAGCTAAAACAGCAGCTTCAATTGCTGATCTAACTGCCCATGTCACACTTTCATTCTGTGTCATACCAGTTTCTAATTCTAGTAATTTAGTGTCCATATCGAGGAATCTAAAAACATCTCCCCCCATACCAACACTTAAAATTGTTTTGTATGTCTGTACGTTGAGAATAACTTCGCCTGTTAAGGTGCTAACTCCTCTCAAAGAAACAACTACACTGTCTCTTCGATATTGTGAGGATCCACCTATTCCTAGGTATCTTGCTCCGTTACCCCCTGTTTCTATGTTGCTATCGTATCCAACAATGCCGCCTTCAAGTATAATTCCGGCAAATAGCATCGGTTGAACACCTTGCTGTTTTTCGCCTGTGGCCTTTTCATAATCTTCTCTAGTACTTCTGACAATTTGTCTTTCTCGTACTAAGTGGTCAAGACCCAAGCCTCTTTCGACAACTCGGAACCAAGTACCGTTACCGGTATCTCCTGCTCCTGCTGCCTTTAAAGCATCAATTAACAATGCCTGTGCACCTTGTGTAACCGCAGTACTAAACAATGCAATATTCTCACGTTGTTTCCTCTGACCAGTTAAGTCGCCAAATGAATACACTGCTACAATAGGCTGCTGTTCTGCTGGTGGTAATGCTCTCAACTGTTCGTAAGTCGGTAACACTACTTGTTCGGGTTCTTGTATGCATTGCATTCCTCCCTTATCCCAACACCACTCGCCTGTCATAGGGTTTTCAGGTATAGCCATGCCGGCGCAACCGGAAATTAAAGCGGTTACTATAAGTAATGCAAAAACTGTGCCCCTTTTTGTCCTTGTCATAATAGTCCTTACGGAACCCTGGTGTTGTAAATCCCACACTTTGTTGGAATTACCATACACACTTTGCCCCTTATGGGACAAAATTTTGTCCCTTATCCTCCGCCTAAATTACCAACACCTACTGGAATATCAATAGTTGTTATGCTGCCGTCCACATCGACAATAGTTAATCTTATAATTTCAATACCATCTTCGCCAATAATTCGTTCGTATGTAACTGTATTGCCTTCAATAGTAAATACACCGTAATCGGCGCCTTCTTCATTGCCAAACATCTGCTCTACTAACTGTTTAGATATTTGACTATAAATTCTACTTTCCAAGTTTCTTAAAAACTTGTTCAAAGTTGAGTTTTCTTCTTCACGTTGTAAACGCAAAAGTTCTGCCTCAATGTCATCTCTAATTTTATCTCTGCGACTTTTTTCTTGGTTTTCGATAGTCAGGTAATGAGCACCTGTACCGACACCACTAAAACTAGGATTCTTAAACTTAAATACTAACTCGTCTGCTAATGTTGCAGGTGCTATAAGTAATAATCCCAAAAATGTCACTGATAATAATAATATTTTCATATTAATCTCCAAAAATCATTCCTTTGTGTCACTGTTGTCCTGTTCCTTGTATAATTCCCATCCGTGCTTGCCTTCTTCTTGTAGTTTTTTAAGAGCTTCTTTTTCTTTAGCATCTTCTAATATCTGCTCTTTTGCTCTATATTCAAGCACAACATTTACTTTTTGTTGTAAACGTATCATATCTTGGTCTAGCATTCTAGTTTTATCTATTACTTTAATCAACGCCATATGCATTTCTTCTAAGGCTGGGTCGATTTTTTCGCCAATAAAACTCCATATGAAGTATATAAAGTAACCTAATCCTACCATCATAACAATGGGGAATCCGTAATCGCTAACTAATGCCGCTACGCCTGTTACTTCTTCCATTATGCCTCTTCTATAATAGGCAGTCCTACTTCAATATGTTCTACTGCTGTTAAATCAATTCTTTTTAAAGTTACCTCTTTAGTAACTGGGTCTACCCAAGCCATAAATCCATCGCCGGGTGCGATATCTAACTGATCGGCGTCCATATCTTCTAATACTAACGAACCATCATGCTTTTGTATAATACAGTAATCATGATATCTCAGTTTTATAGTTGGGTCTCTTTGCGGTAATATAGTCACTAGTCTCTCCTCGCATCTACTTTACCGTCTTCAACAAAGTTCTCTGCCCTTGCTATTCTTTCAATATCAGGCCTCAACTCTAAAGCACTACTTACTAACAAATCTATCTTCATCATCTCATTGCTCATTGTTGTTGCTCTTGCTTCTAAACTTTTACAAAATATTGTTAGAGTTTTTACTTGCTCTACAACACCTTCTAAGATCTGCCTAATTACAAGAAATATAAAGAATCCCATTGCAATAGAACCTGCAATAGGTGCGCCTAGTTCGGCTATCATTTCGAAAAACTCTGTCATATCGGTGCTCCACCTGTGTTTATATTCCTGTAGGCGTATCTGTCTCTTTGTATACTATTTAAAGCAAGAACCGTGCTAGGTTTTTGTCTTTGTTTCCTACCTAATAGTATTTATCATCACAAAAAAAAGCACTCCGAAGAGTGCTTTTAATTTGTAGTTTATTAGTACTAAACTTGATTACATCATGTTAACTAATACTTCAACAACTCCAAACTCATCATCTGAAGAGCCAATTGCCTTACCAATAATGCGTCCTGCTTGTGCGTTGTTGTCTGCTTTAGCTCTACCGTCTCCTGCAGATACCATTAAGTCACCCTTAGCAACAGGACCTGCCACTTTACATGGTACTCTTCCTGCTAATGCTACTGGTAAACCTTCTGCTTCACTGTTCATTAAGTGAGCTGGATCTGTAGAGATAACACCTGCTACTGCTGGATCACTTTCGCTGTCTGATGCTGTGATTTCTTTCTCACCACCAAACTTAACTACTGTGCCTGGCTCATAGTCTGCGTCTGCAGCATATATCTCAGCCAAGTCAGCGTAACGTGCTGTAGTTGCTTGTCCACTCATGATGTTACAACTAAAGTTACCTGAGCTATCTCTTGCAACTATTGCACCACCTGTGTTAGAACTTGTAGCATTACTTGTAATTGTCACTGCACCACTTGAACCGCCTCCTGAAAGACCTGTTCCTGATACTGCAACATTTGTAATGTCACCTACGTTTGTAGTAAAGCCACTGTCGTTACTGAATACACTTAAACCAATTTCAGCAAATCTCTTACGTCTTTCTGCACCAGCGTCTAGTAAGATGATCTCATCTGAAGTACCATCTACTGCACTAGTCATGTCAGTAAGTTCTGAAAGGTCTAAACTGATACCAATTGTTCCTGAATCACCACTGTGATCTAGTCCAGCACTTGTTGAAATTGCTGTAACTAAACCTGTGTCTGATAAACTAATTGCACCAGTTGTGCTGTTATATGAAATACCAGTTCCTGCACTTAAAGCAGCTCTAGCTCTAGCACTTGTAAAGTATAAGTTACTTGAACCTTCGCCTAAGTCGTCTGTGTCGAATGATCCCATTGTAACAGAAATATCATTTGCGCCTACACTAATACCAGTGCCGCCGCCTACGTTAAGTGTTACTGAACCACTTGCACCGCCGCCTGTTAAACCGTTTCCAGCAGTTACGTTTGTAATATCACCTACGTTTGTAGTATAGCCTACATCGTTGCTGAAATCACTTAGTGTAATCTCACTGAACAGTTTTCTCTTTGAAACACCTGCGTCTAATACAATGATTTCGTCTGCTGAGCCATCAATTGCTGCGGTCATGTCTGGTAATTCACTACCATCAAATGCTAATGAAACTGTACCTGATGTTCCACCACCGCTTAAACCAGTACCTGCTGTTACCGCAGTAATAAGGCCTGTATCTGTTAAACTGATTGCACCAGTTGAGCTGTTGTATGTGATACCTGTTCCGCCGCTTAATAAGCCACGTACTTCAGCATCTGTTCTTTCTGTGAAACTTACAACGCCGCCACTGTAACCTAAGTCACCACTTACACTGATAGCCGCTTGTGCTCTTGCATTTGTAAAGTAAAGGTTACTTGAACCTTCGCTTAAATCATCTGTGTCAGATGATGCAATAACTGCCGCTGCTCTAGCATCTGCTCTACCACTTGTAAAGTATAAGTTACTTGAGCCTTCGCTTAATGAATCAGTGTCATGATTTGCAATACTTGAAACTGTACCTGTTACATCGCCAGTTAAGTCACCAGTTATACTGTTGAATTCTACATCATCACTGGTACCCACTGCTTGTCCAATACTGATTGCACCTGAACCACTGTTATATGATACGCCAGTGCCTCCACTTAGTGAACTTCTTGCTCTTGCTGAAGTAAAGTATAAGTTGCTTGAACCTTCTGATAAATCATCTGTGTCCTTAGTTGCTAATCTTGTATCAAAATCTGCGTTTGCTCTAGCACTTGTATAGTAAAGATTACTTGAACCTTCTGCTAATTCGTCTGTGCTTGTTGCGATATCGAAGTATGTACTACCATTGTTAGTAAATCTCCATGCGTCTTCTGACTCGTCCCAAATAAGTTGTACGTCTGCACTTGAACCTCTGTTCACTTGTAGACCTGCATCCTCACTTGGTGCTCCACTTGCATCTCTGTTTAATTCTAAAATACTGTCTGCTAATGAAGTAATTGTGGAGTTAACAATAGTTTGTGTACCACTAATTGTTACGTTGCCACTAAACACTGCGTCGTCACTAAATGTCTTAGCACCGCCAATGCTTTGTGCGCCACTTGTTCTTACCACAGTTGCATCTACGTCTACTGTTCCTGCACTGTAATCAATACCGTCGCCGCCTACTAAGTGTGCGTCGATTCTTGCTTCAATTTCAGCTGCACTTGGTCCAGTATATGTAATAACACCTGATGTTGAGTTGTATGCTAATCCGCCGTCTCCACCTGCGTCAGTTACACTAATTGACGCTCTTGATCTTGCGTTTGTAAAGTATAAGTTGCTTGAACCTTCGCCTACTGCATCTGTGTCAACTGCATCAACGTATGCTTTAACTGACTGCTGTGATGGAGCTCTAGTAGCACTATCACTGCCTAAGTTATCTTCGTCAATAATGTTGTTTGCAATTCTAGCATCTGCTCTAGCATTTGTGTAGTATAAGTTTGAACCTTCACTTAAATCACCCGTATCCGCTGATGCCATTTTGGCGTCCCAACGTGCTGTAGTGTAATATAAGTTACTTGAACCTTCTGATACTGTATCAGTGTCGCCTTGTGTAAATGTCATTACACCAGTGCTACTGTCGTATGCTAGTTGAGTTGAATTTTCACTGATTGCAGCTCTTGCTCTTGCTGTAGTGTGGAATAAGTTTGTTGATCCTTCTGTAATATCGTCAGTATCACCACTTAATTCACTTAATGCATCTTTACTTTGAACTTGTGCATCAACGTATGCTTTTGTTGCTGCGTCTTGAGCTGCAACTGGATCATCTACGTTGTTGATGTTATTGCTATCCATGTTAATGTTTGATGCAAACTTAACACCACCACTTGAGGTGATTGTCTTAGTTGCTGAAAGAACAACGTCTGACTTTAACTGGATGTCTCCGCCTGATGTTAGTTCAATGTCACCAGTTCCTGTTGTCAAAATACTAATATTTTGATTTGGATCTGCACTAACTTGGATTGTACCTGAACTGTCACTAAGTACTTGCTGACCATTAACGTATAAAGATCCTGGACCTACATATACGTCTTTCCATACATTGGTTTCACTACCTAGTGAGTAAGTGTTATTAGCACTTGGTATCAGGTTACCTGATAAGTTTTCGTAGTCGATTGCTAAGGTGGCTGAACCTGAGGCACTGCCTCCTGTCAAACCTGAACCTGCTGTAACATCTGTGATGTCACCTTGTGCAGCCGATACTACTTCTGAATATTTAGCAAGCCTCGTACCACCAGCAGTAGACCCGTCGTGGACACGAATTGTATCCAAATCGGTATCGACCGTGATTTCTCCTACCAGACCTGTAAATGTACTGTGTTGTGCGGTCGTCCCGCGTCTAAACTGAATAGCCGTTGCCATTTTTTATCCCCTAACCTTGTTTGTTTGGTTAATATATTTTATAGTATTTATCAAAATCATCGAATTAACCACTTTTCTAAATCATCTGATACATCAGATATTTTAATCCATTTGCTGTCAACGAATTGTCCTCTAAACATTAGTGCTGAACCATTTAAAATAACTGTAGCCCATTCTGGTCTTTCGAGTCTTGGGACATAAGTTGCCTCCCAATCCATCTCTGGATTCTCACGGTGAGTGGTCATCTCATTTCCCTCTCTATCCGTTTCATAGGTTACAGTGTTTTCTGGCAGCTCCATATTGATAGGAGCAGTTGAGTTAAAATAACTGTTTACTGTGTTGTTTTTGTTTTCCCATTCCATTACCTGGTATGGTTGTTGCTGTATTTGTTGATTTTCATCTTTTAAATACTTGTCTTTCCAATAGTTCCACTGAGCTCCGCCTATGACTGCAACCGTAGCAGGGTCTACTACAACGCCTACTGGTTTATCGCCTTCATCTGCAACTCTCAGTTTTCCTTGTGCATCAATAGTAACTGTAAAACCTAAACGATTTTCCATTCTATTGTTGCCATCTGCCCACTCAAATAATTCTGCATACCCTGATTTATTTGTAACAGTTGCACCATCGGTGTATATGTCTCCATATCCTGTTACTTTAAATACTTCTTGGCCTTCTGCTTCATTATCAACTTGTTGATTTCTTGCAATAATAAAATTGTAAGCATCTGTTGATGTTGCCGCAGTGCCGAGTTGCATCATATTTGAGTTGAAATATCTTGTGGGAACGTATGTGTTGATTCCAGGATTGGAATGATATGGTTGATATACAGATAATCTACTGTTAAGTGTATCTTCTGTAATGCCAACATTAAGACTTCCGTGTCCTGTTATGTTTGTTCCCTGTCTGTTTCTTCTACTTACTACACGAAAGCCAAATGAGCTTTCGTCGTCTGCATCGCCTTCTACTACAAGCCCTCTAGTTACATGTCTGCCTGTAGTTGGTAGTGCTGCTTCACTTGTATAATTTGCTCTAATATGAACACTACCAGGACCATAAGACTTAGGAGTTTGTGTACCAAACCCTATTGCACCGTTTGTTTTAACTGCCATAACGTTGCGTTGCTGATCTTCTAAATTAAAGCCCTCATGATCTGTAGACATTGTATAAGTTTTTACACCGGATAAGACAACTTGCGATTTCTCAACCTTTGCTTCGGTTTTCACTTTTGCCTCATCTATATGCATTTTCTTACTTAATTCAAATTCTATTTGTTTTTTAATCTCATCTGTAAGCTCTGCTCTAATTTGGTCTACTATTTGAGGATCTAATTCTGCTTTTTCTCTATAAACCCTCGACTCTCTTTTAGCAGGAGCCTTTTTATCTTTTTCTGTAGCAACTTTTGAAACTTTTGTTTCTTTAGTTTCTTCAGTATCTTTAACTTCAGATACTTTACTTTCTTTTGTTGCTTTACTCTCTGTACTTTTCTTAGTACTTCTAGTTAATTTTTGTTTTGCTCTTGGCATGTTTGTGTGTCCTTATAAATGTGTGTTATGTACTAATTACTGCTCTATCCGTAATTCTTCTCCAACTAGTGCCGTCATAAAACGCCATCACTGCTCCACCAGTTTCGTCGCTAATAAAAATCATGTCGCCTGTACTTTTGATTGCTATGTTATTTGCTTCTGAAACAGTGTAACTGTCGTGTGAAGTAGGTTCTCTTGCTTCATCTGTGATAGCACCGTAGTCGTTAACAGTAACATTTGCAGATTCAGTTATTAAACCATAGTCTGTAACTGTATCTCCTATAGTTTCAAATGTTACACTACCGTTACCGTCTGTGACCATTGCTTGTCCAGCACTACCATCTGATGTTGGTAAATCATATTCACCGTTAACATCTACTGTTCCTGTTACAGCAATACCTGAATTTGTAGTTTCAAATTTTTTGCTATTATTATGATATAAGTCTTGCGAACCACCTGAATTAAATACTACAGATGTCTTACTACCTGCAGCATTACTAATGGTTGTTGTTCCTGATCTTATTCTTAAAGAACCTGTGCCAGCATCATCTATGTAACTGTTGTTACCATCGTGATATATTTCTAAATCACCGGAATCACCAAATTTTGCTTTTACATTATCTGCGAGAGAAACTTCGTTACCTTGTACCTTGAATACTTCAGCACTGTTGTCTGCATTGTATATTTTAAAGATAGGGTCTGTGCTACTGCCATTATCTCTAAGTCTAACTTGAGTTGTTGACCCATTGGAGTGTCTTAGATCAAGATATGCACCGGAGTGTTGTAAACTTGGGTTTGTACCAAGTCTCAAATTACCATTTACAAACAGTTTTTCATTACTTGCGGCTGATCCTACACTAACTGTATCGTTAGCGGAATCTACAATTAATGTTCCGTTATCAACGTTTAAGGATGTTAATGTGTCGCCAATCCCTACCCATGCGTTACTGTAAATTTGTAGTTCTGAACTACTGCTATCGATGAATAAGTCGCCATTGGAGATATCGGTAGTAGGTTGACTACCTGTAGAGATTTTATTTCCATTCTTACCAATCTGAAAATCAGATTTAGTGGTACCCTTAAAGTTACCAAAAACTGCCATTTATGTCCCCGGTCTGTTCAATGCTTGTTAAAAACACTGTCTAGGAGATGCCTCCTAGTCAAATTCCGTTCAATAGTATTTATCTTCTTGTGCTTTTATTATGCAGTTTTCAGTGGTTTAGACAGTTCTTCCCAACTTGTTTCATAATCTGAGTCACCATCGGCATATCCCATAACGCCAAGTTTCTCATATTCTGGTACTAGTTCTTCTCTGAGAAGCCCAATCTTTTTAAGGTTAGGCATAATTCTGCTGAACAGCACATCTTGAAATTGTGTTTGAAAAATATTTTCTTTTTGGTATTCGTCAGTATATTCTAAATCCATACCATATCTTTCCCAAACATCATATGCCCTTAATCTATTTCTGCTAACAGTACATGCTTCTAAAGCAAATTGTGCTCTATCTATTTGCTCTTCTTCGGTTAGTGTTGTTACATAATCTTTTAAGTAATTAATACCAAACGTTACATGTCTTGCTTCATCTCTGATGATGTATTCTATCATTTCTTTGTATACAGGATCATTACTTGCATTTCTACTTGCTTGGAATGCCGCTAATGCTAATCCTTCAATAACCACTTGCATGCCTATAAATTTTAAGTCCCAACGTGGATCTGTTAATATTTTATCTAGTAGACCTTTTAATGCTCTACCTATAGGCCAAGTTCTTTGTAGTCTTGTTTGTAAATATTTGTTAAATGCTTCTACATGCCTTGCTTCATCAAATGTTTGTGATGCTGCATACAGTTTTGCATTAAATGTAGGTGCACAACTTGCCAATTGACTTGCTACAAGCAAAGCACCTTGTTCGCCGTGTAGAAATTGGCTAATGCTCCAGGCATTTAAGTCTTTGATAAACTCTACACGTTTTTCTTTATCCCATTTTGCATATTCAGGGTGCTTACCCCACTGATTGTTTTCAAAATCAAATGCTTCTCCGTCTGGGTTTAAATCTATAAACTCTGGTGACCAATCTACATCGACTTCTACATTCCAATTAAGTTTTTTACCTAATTCGTAAAGCATTTTGATACGATTGTCTTGTACTGTGTAGTCCCAATTATAAGAACCAGTAAGCGGTGTTTTAAATATTTCAACAACGTCTGTTGGCTCTAAACCTGCCGGGTACTCGTCCTTATGCAGGACGACTTCTCTTGGAGTCTGACCTTTAATGATCTTCATAAAAATATTTATCCTTGTTTATGTTTCTAACATTAGATTTTATGTTAGACTACTATTTCGACAACACCTTCTGAAGGTGAGTCCCATTCACCCAATGCTTTTCCGACTATACATGCTGCACCTACAAATGCTGGATCTGAAGATGTCTCAGCAAAGCCGGGTCTACTTGAAGTAATTAACACATCGCCTTTCTTAACAGGGCCTATAACCTTGCAAGGCACTCTACCCCTTAGTGCAACATATTGCCCATCTGCTTCGCTGTTCATCATGTATGCTGGGTCTGTACTAATTACTCCTGCAACTCTTGGAGAGTTTGCTTGATTTGTTACAGTTATTTCTTTTTCACCGCCAAATACAACTACTGTGCCTGCTTGATAATTAGCATCTGATTCATATTTCTCTGCTAAGTCAGCATATCTGGCTGATGTTGCAACGCCGTTAAAGACATTGGCAGTTAAGTTTCCGCTACCATCACGTTTAGCAAGTGTGTTATTACCTGCTGCAGTTGATGATACTACATTAAATTGTGTTCCTGCTAAACTGAGATCTGTGCCTGCACTGTATGTTGTATTAGTGTCTGTGCCACTAATTGAAAAATTAGGATATGTACCTGAAACATTTACACTACCAGTTCCAGATAAACTAACTGTTTGGTCTGGGGCGGTGTTTGTAAATGTAATTGTATCACCCGAGTGATTAACTTGCATTCCTGTGCCAGCACTAAATCTTACAATATCCCCGCTTGTGACTGATTCATTTGTGCCGTTACTGGAAGTATCAAATGACCAACTACCGTAATTATCAGCAGTTGTGCTAATTTGCCCTGAGGTGCTGTCATAGGAAATTAAACTACCGCTACTAAGCAATCCTCTTATGTATGAAGGAACCACTGCAATATCAATACCAGCATCACCTGAGTCGTCATAAGATACAGCAACACCTGTGTGCGAACCGTTTGTTACAAGTTGCTCTCCGACTGTGTCTTGGATTCTTTCGTAAGGTACTCTGACTTCTAATGTTCCTGCTGCATCATCATATGTTAGAGCAACGTTTACACCTGCTGTTATTAAATTTGAAACTCTGTCATCTACACGTTCATTGGTGTAGTAAAGATTTGAACCTTCTGTAATATTACTTGTACTTGGTGTAGCAAATGACGCTGCACCGCCGCCGTTTGTAGTTAATACTTGGTTTGGACTACCATCGGATGTTGGCAATGTGTAGGCACTATTTACATCAACTGTTCCAGTTACTGTGATACCACTAGCAGTAGTTGTTAATTTTACAGCACCTTGCGTATGAAGAGTAGTTCCAAATGCTGTTGCTTGAATTGCATCGTAATAAGTACCACCTGTTTCTGCTTGTAATTTAATACCTAATCCGTTAGACTTTAATAAAAGACTGCCAGTACCTACATCTTCAACTATAGAATCGCTAGTGTCGTGATGTAATTTTAAATCACCGTCATCGCCTAACAATATGCTTTCATTGTCTGAAAGTGTTAAGCCGTTAACTTCCAAATTGCCGCCAATACTTTGATTGCCAGTTGTCCTAATAACAGTGTTATCTACTGCAACATCGTTTGCTTGTACATCGATTCCGTCACCAGCACCAACATCTAAATTAACTGTACCTGTAAGACCTCCACCAGTTAAACCTGCACCTGCTGTAACACCTGTTACTGTACCACCAATTGTGCTTACAGCAACAAATGATAAGTTACCGTTACCATCTGTTGATAAAACTTGATTTGGGGAACCGTCTGAAACAGGTAAACTATATGCACCATTCATGCTCAATGCGTTTATTTGTGTGCTTCCAGTAAGTGTTTTATTTCCTGCAATGGATTGTGTGCCACTTGTTCTTACTACTGTGCTGTCTACAGCAACATCATTTGTATTAACTGAAATACCATCACCTGCGCCTACATTGAGTGTGACTGCTCCTGTTAGGCCACCACCACCTAATCCGTCACCTGCTGTTACTGCTGTTATGTCTGCGGCATTTGTGTTAGTGATTGTAACTGTTTTACCGCTGTGGCTTATTCCTATTCCTGAGCCTGCACTAAATGCTAATTCATCGCCACTGTTGATGTTGACGCTACCACCTGTTGGTGTTGTAAAACTCCAATTATCGTAATTGTCTGCTGTTGATGAGAACGCACCAGTGTTATTGTTGTAACTTAATGTGGTTCCACTAGCACTAAATGCTTGTCTGATTGTGCTGATATCACCATCGATTGTGATAACATTTCCGCTTTCACTTATACTTGTATAAGTTCCTCTGTCTAAACTCTTAATACCATGATAAGTTGTTGATCCGTCTACTCTAGTGCCTGCATAGACATCAAATGTGCCTGTGCCCACTGCTTCTAGATCACCTGCGTCTACTGCTGGTGTTATTTTTCTTGCTGAACCGCCAATGTATATGTATGCTTCTGTACCACTTGAGTCGTAGTATATTGCACCTGCTGTTGTAGATGAACTGTTAGGAACAACTAATGCGCCGGTAAACGTTTTTATACCACCAATACTTTGATTATTAAAGTTTCTTATTACCGTAGCGTCTACTGCAAAAGTACCACCATTAACGTATGTAAGTCCATCACCTCCAAACATCATTGCATCAACTCTAGCATCTGTGTAATACAAATTAGTTGAACCTTCTGCTAAATCATCTGTGTCTTTTGCTGATAAGTCTAAATTAGTTCCTGTTTGTAAATTTACTCTTGCATCTGCTCTGGTATCTGTATAATAAAGATTTGAACCTTCTGCTAAGTCACCTGTATCAAATGCTGTCATATCGACATCAATGTCATTTGCGTTTACAGTGATACCTGTGCCAGCACCTATATTAAATGTTCTATCTGCTGCTAATGTTCCGCCACCTGTTAATCCAGAGCCTGCAAACATGTTGGTTGATGTTCTTGCTACAGTAGCGTCTACATCTATGGATCTATCTCCAGATAAATTTCCACCTCCGGTAAGTCCGTCACCTGCTGTGATTACTCTACCTTCTAGTGCTCCAATTCTATTTGTATTACTTGTTACTACACCGCCAATGTTACTGCTATTACCCATTGCAGCAGCAATTTCTTCTAATGTATCTAATGCAGATGGCGCTGCACCAACTACTTGATTAATTCTATTGTTTACATACGCTGTTGAAGCAACACTAAAATCACTATCGGTATTTGCTTCAGTTTGAACTGTTACTGTTGCACCTGTTAAATCAACTACACCTGTAAATGTTTTTGTACCGGCAATGCTTTGGTTGCCTGATGTTCTTAATACTGTGCCATCAACTGCAAAACTTCTAGAAGCAGCTATAGTACCTCCCCCTGATAATCCATCTCCTGCTGTGAGTGTAACACCACTGTGATCTATATGTTCGTTTGCAACAAAGTTTAATAATGCATCATGATCAATTGCAATTTCACTTGCACTTGTGATCTGCCCTTGATCGTTTACAGTAAAACGAGCAACATCATTACTAGAGCCGTATGTGTTTGAACTGACACCTGTGTCAGTAATGCTAAACTGACCGCCACTATATGTTAATCCTGTGCCTGCACTAAAGTGAGCTCTTGCTTCTGTAGAACTTGGACCAGTATATGTAAATACACCTGTTCCACTATTGTAAGCAAACGATCCATCGCCACCTGCATCTGTTACACTAAGATGTGACCTTACTTCACTAGCACTTGGGCCAGTATATGTGAATACACCTGTTCCGCTATTATAAGCAAACGATCCGTCTCCACCTGCATCTACAGCACTTAAATGTGCTCTAACTTCTGCAGGACTTGGGCCGGTATATGTAATTACACCTGTAGATGAATTGTATGCTAATAATCCATCGCCACCGTTGTCGCTTACATCAATCGATGCTCTTGCTCTAGCATCTGTAAAGTATAAGTTACTCGAACCTTCATCAATATTATCTGTGGTTGATGCATTAATTCTCAACGTGGCTCTAGCATCTGCTCTAGCATCTGTATAATATAAATTTGAACCTTCTGATAAATCACTAGTGCTGTGATTACTGATATCGCTTACCTGGCCTGTAACATCACCAACGATGTCTACAGTAAGAGATGTTGATGTTGGAAATACAATTTCTTTGTCAATGCTTAATGTGCCATTAGTAGAGTTATAAGACAAAACAGCACTATCGGAGTTTCCGTTTAATTGCAGTTTTGCTGTAACGGCATCGCTATCTGAATTGATTATTAGTTCGTCAGATTCTAAACGGTTAATTGTTTGTGTTGTTTCAATTTGTGTTACATTACCTGTAACGACTAACTGGCCTTTGACCAGTAGTTCTTCATCTGCTCCGATAACGGTACGTTTATTTGTTGCCATATTTGATAACCCTACTCTACATTAAGTGTCTTACAACTATTTATCAAATAACAACCAGGGAGTCCTTTCCCTGGTGCTATGGCTTACTCTTCCCAACCGTCGTCGTTTTCGTCGTATACGCCGTCTCCGTTAGTATCACATGCACGTTGCCATGCAATCATGTTAAATGTTAATCCTTCACTCCACGGAATGTATGCTTTACACCATTCATGACTGCCTACTGCTAAATCATCTGTGGGTCCAGGAACATGATCACGTTTACTCCAAGGCTGTTGGGCCGTAAAGAAAGTATCTTTGTTCTTCATAATCCTTCTTTTGAACAATGTACTATTCTCATTACTGATGTATATCACTTGATTATCCTCAAGTGTATAGGTTGAACCGTCATCAAAACTGATAACTGTTTCTGCTAATGCACTCATAGAAAAGAGTGCAAGACTTACTAGTAAGTATTTCATAATTTCTCCTTATGACTTCAGATTATGTACATCATATAGATTGCACATAAACAGAAACCCTGAGGACTTACTGTATAGGTATTTATTACAGTCAAAAAAAAGCCCTCTAAAAAGAGGGCTTTTAATTTCACTAATAAGATTAATTCTTACTGGAAAGATACGCCTGTCAGTGATACTGCATCGACGTAGTCTGCCGCATTACCAAGAGATGAAGCAGTATTTGTAAGTTCTTTATAACCATATCTTGTCATAAAGCTCACTACTGGTTCAAATGTAGCAGGATCCATAACTGGACCTGTGCTCATTAATGGAATGTATGGGCAGTAGAACGCTGGAGCGTCTGATTCGCTTGAACCTTTGTAACCTACTAGTACTTTTGTACCGTCTGCTGCATAGTTGTCTACGAATACTCTAACTGTTCCGTTTAATGTACCTACAAACTTAGTGTTTGTTGGTGCTTCAAAACTACCTTCAGTTGTACGAGCAAATGTTGAAGTACTTGCTGATTGTAGTATTGTTAATGCTTCTGGAGATACAACAACGTAGTTACCAGCACCACGTCTTGTTCTTGCTGCGATTCTGTTCGCTGCTCTGTTGATCTCGATTGCTAATGCTGCGTGTCTGTCACCAACATATACTGATTGACCACTTAGATTACCAAAATCTAAAGTTGTACCAGCACCTGCTAATGAACGTAAAGAACCAATAATTTCTTGGTCAATCTCAACAACAATTTCTTGTGCTAAGGCTTGCATGATTTCTGCCTCTACGTCAACACCGTGCATTGACTCTGCATCTTGAGCTGCCTCAAAAGTCCATCTAGCACTTAAACGTCTTGTTTTTGCTTCGACAGTTTCTTTTAAGATTTGAATGCTCATCTTACGTCCTGGTGTTCCTTCAGCCGCTGCTGTAGCGTCTGGAGAACCAGCGTATGAACTAGCAAGTTTGAAAGGACTTAATGCCTCGTCACCTGCTGTTGCTCCACCACCAGATTCCGCATAACGTACTCTTAGTGTGTGGATTTGGCCTACTGGGCCTGTCATTGGTTGTACACCTACTAACTCATTCGCAATTACGCTGGGCATAACACGTCTGATTAGGGGTAACATAACCTTGTTTAATGTTGCGACTGATCCCGCACCTGTTGCACCTGCTGTTGCAGCCTCTGACAAATAGCGTTTTGTATTTTCGAGGACCACATCTAACGAAGTTTTTCTGTTTCCAGAAACACCTTCTAGCAATGCTTCTTTAGTTGCGGACCAGTTGCTTTCAAATAAATTTGCCATTTTAAATCACTCCTTTTATTTTGAAAGTCCGGCTAATTTCTTAATGTAATCAATTTCAACTACATTATCGGTTTCGTCATCGGCCTCTGCTGTTACAACAGCTGCCTTGTTACCAGTATGTTCTTTCTTTACTGATTCAGACAATGTCTTCTTCACTCTTGGTGTTTCACCATCTAATACAGATGGGAGGTACTTATTGAATTGCTTCTCTAAGTTCTCTGTTTTAACACTTTCAAGCAAGTCTGACATAATTTCTTTCTTCTCTTTGCCTAATGGTGCTAAAAGTTCGTTAAGTGTCTCTTTACGAGTATAACGATCTTCTGCTATTCTTAATTTAGATTCAGTTAGTGCCTCTGCTTCTTTCGTTGCTTCGATACTTTCTTTTGCTTCATTAAGTTGAGTTTCCATGTCGGCTAGTGTTCTCTGTAATGTCTTAATCTCTTTGCTTTCGTTTAAGTACGATGTATTGTACTCATTTGCGAAGGCTTCAAAAATTCGACGTCCAAAGTCATTCTCACGAGCTTTAGTGATGTCATTACGGAAGTTTTTAACCTCTTCAGTGATAACTTTGTTGATTGTTTGTTCAACTTTACCAGCTGCCTTTTGGATAAAATCTTTCTTCGCTTCTGCAAGTTGTTTCTTGCCTTCACGAACCATCTTAACTTTTTGCTCTACTAATGATTTCTTGTCTTCGTGGAATTCAGCAATTTCTGATGCTAAAGATTCTGTAACAAACTCGTCTAATTTGCCAACATGTTTGTTGACTTTAGCCTTGTCTGCTTGTAATTCTTTAACTTCTTTTGCTACCATTTCAACAACAAATTTGTCTAATAGTTTAGCATGTTCACTAATGGCCTTGCGATATTTGACTCTGTCATTTGCAAGGGCGTCTTTTTCCTCTGCAATTTCTGCTACCTCAGCCGTAACTTTATCTGTGATAAAATTGTCGACTGCTTCTACGATTTGAGACTTATCATGCTCATAACGTTGTGCAAACTCCTCACGAAGTTCTGCAGTTAGCTCTTCTTTCGCTTCAGAAATTTTTGACTCCCATGCTTCTTGTAAGGATGCCTTAACTTCTTCAGTTAATTCTGTTCCTTCAAGTAAGTCTGTAAATGTCACTGCCATCGGTAGTCTCCTACTTCCTTATATTTTTAGTTCCTTGATTAGACTGTGAATCTGTCTAGCCAAGTGTATTTCTGCACTTTTGTCGTGTGTAACCGCTGTGGCAGTTTCGTGTATAACTGCACCGCCACGCATGTTAAATAAACTTTCATAGATTGTCTTAGGGTAAGCATCTGGTGCACTGGGCTGAGCCACAATGTCAACAGTAATAATATCAAAGTCAGATACTTTACCTGACTCGTTAACATTACCGCTTCCTCTACTTGATACGCCTAGTTTAGCACCTGCTTTTAATAAAGCCTTTGCTATATTACCCATCGGCGTGTCTATGATTTTTAATTTGCCTAATCCGTTAGCATCATCACAATGCATTTCTGTGATAATATGTGATACACGATCTAAATTGATCTGCAACTCTTCTGGGTGATCTAACTCACCTAAAACAGTTTCACCTTTTCCTAAACGATCTTTCACACTTTCGACAGCACGTTGTATTTCCTGTTTAGGATATACTCTTCCATTCTGGTTTTTCACATCACCTTGAATGAATAGACCTGCCATAAACAAGTCTTTACCGTCTTCTGACTCCATTATCTGCACTTTAGCAGCATCTGGACTCATATATTCGTATAGTTTACGGATTTGCATAGTTTTACTCTCCTACAGTAATATCAATTAAACCTTTTTTGGTTCAACGTTAATGTTGTCTGTAGGTGTGTGATCTTTTGCTGACTCACCTTTTGCGCCTTCTGAACCGTCTTTTGATTTTACAGGCTCGCCTGCTCCTTCAACTTTAGTTTTTGCTGGTGCTTTTGTGTAAGGTGATTCGTTGCTATCTGCTTCGCCGCCTTTTGGTGCTGCTACTGCATTTGATAACTTAGTTGCTTCTTCAACAACTTCGTCTTCTTCTGCAACTTCTTCATCTAAGTCGTATTCAACTGACTCTAAATCCATTTCTTCAGCATCCATCTCTGCTTCTTCTTCGTCATCGCCGTCTTCTTTAGACATTAATGCGTCAAATTCTGCTTTTAGAGATTCTAATTCGTCTGCAATATCGTCAACCTTGTCTTCAAGATCTTCGTCGCCTTCTTCGCCGTCCATATCCATTTCTGGCTCATCCATTGGCATTGCATCTTCATCGTCTTCTTCTTCGCCGATTTCATCTGCTTCAATTTCTTCTTCGTCCGCTAACACGTCATCTTCAAAGTCGTTACTTTGGTCGATTACTTCGTCAACTTCTTGTTCTGTTTCGTCAAGTTCTTCTTCTGCTTCGTCAACTACTTCTTCAGCAGCTTCTTCTACTTCTACTTCCTCGTCTTGGACTTCTTCGTCTAAGAGATTCTCGTATTCTGCTCTTGCTTTCGCAACAACATACTCATGAAGCATTTCTTCTGCTTTTTCGTTTTCTTCAGCAAGGAGAAGTTCTAAAATTTGTTCTAACTTAGTAGACATTGTGGCCTCCTTAAAAAATTATTAATTCTAGTCAGGTGCAGGGTACTGCAACTTACTAGATTACTATTGTACTTATAGTTATATGTTAAATTCGTGTTAAAATGGTGTTTTTTTGATCAAAAAGAGGAGATAAGTACCGTCTTCTTGAAAAACGAGTGTTTTTGAGGTGTTATAGTGCTGGCTCGCCGCCTGTGTCTGATTTATACATAACTTTTACAAATTTGTTATGTTCAATCTCTTCTGCTCTGGCAATCTCTCGCACTTTTCGTAACTTGTTTAGCTCTTTTAGTGTAAGTTTAGATTTGCGTGTGTCATCTTCAGAACGCAACGTTTCCTTATCTTCACGTGGTTCATAAAATTCTACTATCTTCATTATACTAAATTTCCGCCTTCTGGTGGAGGTACTTCTCCTCCTACATCTGTATTTACCACAGATGCTGGATCTTCTGGCATATCAACGTCAGAAAGATCTGGTTCCGCCATAGGATCAACTACTGCATCAGGCATAGGTCTCACACCTATGTTTTTAAGTGCAGCCGCTTTTTCGTTATCTTTATATTTTTGATAATCGTTTTCTTCTCTCCACAATTCTTCGTTACTCTTCATTTCGTTATCGCTGAGTCCCATGTATTTCTGTAATGCAAATCGCTTACTCATATATGGTAACTGTGCAACTTGATTAAACATCTGAGCACGTTCTGTATTGAGCTGTAATTCTCTGTAACTGCTAAAGTTCATTGGTTTATTAAATTGTAGTCTAAAACCAGCATTGTCAATGTCTATGCCTTTGTACTTTAAGAACAGTTTAAATTCTCTGTCTAAGTCTTCTTGTACTTGCTTTTGTAGTCTTTCTACATATTTTGCAAATCTATATTCTTGAATGTATGCAACACCCACTTTGCCATCATTGTATTGTGCTGACCCATCATCTGGTCCTGTTGGCAAATAACTAGCAGGTATTCTTAAACCACGTAACAGTTTATTGTTGAAATATCTTAAGTCGTCAATTTGACCTAAGTTCTCACCGCCCGGTAGTGTATCAACTTTACTACCACGTCCATCTGCTGTTTGAGCAAAGAAGTAATCTTCTAACATGCTCATTGGGTTATAAGCGGCATCTGTTACACTGCTACCGTCACCTTTCTGATTAGGTACACGTTTCTGTTGTACTTCGTATTTTACACGTTCTAAGTATTGTTGTGCTTTGTGTGCAGGCATATTACCTACATCAATAAAGAACACACGTCTTTCTGGTGCTCTATGCACTCTGTATATAATAATTGAATCTTCTAATAGTTCTTTTTGCTTGAACACTTTAAAGATAGGTTCAAGTATGCTAACACCAAAAGGCCATGCATGATCCATGCCTTCTGTTAAACTAACATGTACAATGTGTTTAGCATCTACAGGCACACCTTGATCTACACCATCTATTGCACCTGTTAAGTAATTACTTGCTTGACTGTTAACTGGACCCATGATGCCTGCAATACCTTGCCCACTACCATATGGTCTTGCATGTAATGCCGCGGCATCTGTTGCAACTTGCTCTGCAAAGTTAGGTTCTAAGTTTTTAATAAAGTAAGTTTCAATTTTCTTACCTTCACTTTCATTTACAATTACTTTTTCTATGTTTGCAGGATCAACCCAGTACAGTTCGTATGTTTCTGGATCTCTGATAAAAAATTGATCTCCGTACTTGCATGTGCTACGGAACATTCTAAATGCACGTTTGTGCAATTTGTTTAGACGTACCCAGTTGTGTAATGTCTTATCTAAAATTTTTGCTTCAGTATCACTAGGACTGTCTATGTATTCAATATCAAATGGTAGTCCGCTGTATTCATTTTCTTGTGTTCCGAATTCAGCAATAGTGTCAAGTGCGGCGTTTACTTCTAGATCACTGTCCATTTGATCGTACTGAATATAACGCATAAGTCTATTAGGTGACCCTGCGTATACTTCTGGTAGCCAACTGCTATACCTACTTGTAGATGATGCACCAAAACTATCATCACTGGTATTGTTGGATTGTACGTTTAGCGGTAATCCGCTGTTATCATATGGTGTAAAATGTTTTCGCCAACTCATAAATTAGTCCATAAGTGTATTATTATAGCACTATTTATCATAAAGTCAAGTACTTTGAAACTATTATTGATTATGGAATGAGATACTGTTATACTGTGCCCATGTTTCAGCAGAGTAGTCTAAGCCTTCAAGTTTAGATGCATTTACAATACTATTGTTTTCCATCAGCATAGATATCTTTTCTGCTATGACTTTGTTGTTAACATTGTTCATATGATTTAATCTCATGTCTTGCCCTGCGGGTAACCAACCGCTAGTAGTATCTAAGTATCTCATTTTGTCATCACTGCCGCATTCCAATATGCACAATTTATACAAGTCATACAACACTGAGTACTCTGCGTCATCAATATCATAATCTGCATTTGCTGTTGTATTTCCGTCACTGTTGTATGGATCAAAGAAGGGAAAAAGATTTACTAACTTAATATTTTTCTCTTTACATATCTTATTCACAGATCTAAATATTTGTTGACTAACAAACTGATGATAATCATTGTTGTAAAAGTATTTTACATACGTCAAATACATATCGTCTTCTTCTTCAAATTCTAAAAAAGGGTCGTCTGGTATTACTAGACGCCATGCTTCACCTGCAATGTCTTCTGGCAAATACGGTATGCGTTGCGAAGATGTGTATGAAAATACAACACGTTCTATGTCGTTGTGCTTTACTACATCTAAGAACCTGCTGTATGCGTACCAAGCACTTGTACCGCTCCTACCTTGAAAAATAAAGTCATCTCTGTTATCTGAGAGAGAAGCAGCCAAAATGCCTGGCCAGCCTCCTTTATCCCAGTTGCCTTCTTCTGATAACATAGGAAAGTGATCAGCAAAACTATCACCAAATATTGCTAATTTAATTTTGTCCATGCGTGTATTTACTCTGCAAAGAAAGAATGACTTGAAAAGATAGGTATAATATTAGAAATCGTCGCTTAGATCAGAAGTGATACGATTACCTTTTTGTAGCAGTCTATTTGTTTGATCTTGTTTTGCAACCATGCGTTCTAATGCATCAGTTAAAGAGGCTTGATCTGTTCCTGTTCTAGACATTGATTGTGCAATAGGATCGTTAGTGCCAGATACTATTGTTTTTGTTACTGTTTTAGTGTCAACTCCTGTGCCTAAAGGTCTCATCGCTTGTGCTACTGATGGTGACTGTGCTATAGCTCTTGAGGCACCACCTCCTGGGTTTGCCAATTGAGGTCCACGAGCCCCACGTCCTACTTGTTGTGTTGGGGGATCAATTGTTGCTGGTGATTGTTGTATTGGCCCAAATGCTGCCAACTTCATCATGTCGAGCATACTGATTTGTTCCATTGAAGCATTTAGTTTATCAATACCTAATGCCATTGTAGCAAATTCATCAGCAGCCGCTTTACCGTCTAATTTCTCTAATGCTGTATTAAAGTTTTCAACTGTCTGACCAAAGTTGTTCATGTTATCAGTCATTGAGTTAATTGCTGGAGCCGCCGCTCCAATTTTAGCAAGTTTGTCAAAGGGTGAGTCTCCCCCGAATAAACTTCCTAGTCCGTCTAGTATACTGCTAACAACTCCGCCTGCACTAAATGCTGCCATACCTGCCGCTAGTGATACTAACGCAGGTCCTAACAAGAGCATGTTTGCAGGATCTACATCATTGAGCAATTTGAAACTGCCCATAAGTTCAACCATTGCTGGTGCTGCTATTTTAACCGCTGCCGCAAACGGAACTAATGCTAATCCTAGTGCACCAATTGCTAGTGCGCCTATGCCTATTGCTGGTGCTATAGGTGCAATTAAAAATGCCGCTGTTCCTAGTACGCCTAATGCTACTGCACCCATGCCTACTTGAGCCCAATTAATATCTGAAAACTGCTGGAATGCTTTTCCTGCAATAAACATAGAAGCACCAATACCTGCTAATGCCGCTACACCTAACAATACTTTAGGGTCGCCTAGTGCTTTTAAGCCTCCTGCTAATCCTGAAAGTATACCGCCTAATCCTTTACCAATACTTTTACCAACACTGCCTATTGCTTTTCCTATGTTCACAAACAAGTCTTTTATGCCTTTGCTTATGTCTGTCATGCCTTTACCAATTGTTTTGGTAAATGACTTTGAACTTTTTGCAGCATTGTCCATTGCCTTTGTACCCATGTCTAGTTCTTGTGCTTTGCCAAATATTTTTTCTTTACCCTTGCTAAACAACTTGTCTGACATTCCGCCTGTTATCTTACTTAGGCCGCCTCCTAAACTTTCTACAATTTTACCTGCTCCAGTTTTAAGTGTGCCTGCAAAACTTCCTATGCCTGATATCAATCCGCTAAATGATATTTTTCCAAGTGCAAGACCCAATACTGTTAAACCACCTGCAACATATCCTACAGTTTTTAAGAAGCCTTCGCCTTCAACACCGAAACTGCCAAAGAAGTTGCTTATAGCATCTCCAAGCATAGTGAACGGCGTCATAAGGAATGATGCTGCGTCTCCTACTGCGGTGAATAATGGTGCTAGTAACTTAAATGGTAAAAGTACTGCGTCTATGACGCCTGATGCAAATCCACCTAAAACATCTATTACACCTTCTAGAATTGGTCCTAATATTTTGAATGCAAGTATAGCAGGTTGCATTAAGAAGTTTGCCACTTTGAATATTGTGCCTATAATTTTTCCAGCAGTTTTAAATCCTTCTACTATGTCTGGTATTACTTCTATTGCGTCTGCAATAAAGTCTGCGGCTCTTCCAATTATGTTGGGTAGTACTGTTCCTATTTTACTGCCTAATGCTTCAGCACCACCAGTTAAATCTTCAAACACATCACCTGTGCCACCAAAGATATCAGGTAATACTCTTCCAAGAGATTCCATAATTGTTTTTTGTGCGCCTAGTAAAGCATCGCCAATTGTTTCAGCGGCACCTGCGGCATCACCAACTCCAACAAGGAAGCCAGTTTTCATTGCTTCAAATATTCCTGTAAACTCTTTAAAGATTGCTGTTAGTATGTTTGTGCCTCTTTGAACCTCTGACATTTCAAAGCCTTTATTCATTTCTTTGAGTTTCTTTTCTGACTGTTCAAATTGTGTAATAGCCTTTGCCATTTGCTCTGCTTGTGCATCACCTGCCCTAGCCAATGCAAACACCCTTTCTTTTTCTGCTTCTGTAACATTTCCTAGCATAGAAGAAATACCAAGAGCCATTTCTTCTGCTTGTTCTTGAGATAGTGTTCCGTCTTGTATGGCACTAATATAATCATTCATTGGACCTGCTAAACTAGGTAATGCTGTAACGTAGCCTACCATGCCATCACTAAATCCTAATGCACCTGATGCCGCTGCTTCTGTCATAGCTGCCGCTATTGCTCCGCCTTCTTCGCCGCCCATAGCTCTTAATGTTGTAGCAAAATCAGTTATTCCACCTATAACTTGGTTACGCAAACTAGCATCTAATCTAAATAAACTTGCAGTTAAAACAGGAGTTTGCTGTAACAACCCTTCAGTAAAGGATGTCAGTTCTTCTGTAGAAACACCTAATGCAGTGGCATATTTTTGTTGATTCTTAATAGTTGTTTGTATAGTTTTCTGCAGTTGTGCTTGGCTTACACCTTCCAAAGCACCCATTAATTGGCGTTTTTGCAATTCTGCACCCATTCTTTCCACACTGTCTTCCAGTGATAAACCAAACTCAGAACCTTTTTCAGTCATTTCTAAGAACTGATCCGTCATGCCAACAAAGGCTGATTTGCCCATTGTTTGTACTACAGTGCTGAAATTAGACAATGTTCCTACTGCATCTAATCCACTTGCACTGAGACGCATCATTGCATCTGTGGCTGTCATGCCACCTGTGCTTACGCCGTCTGTGAATGCTACACCTGATTTAGTTAATTGATTAAGTTCGTCGCCTAAGCCAACTATGCCATCAATCAGCATTCCTCCGTAAAGTACTGCACCTGCAACTAGTGTTTGACCAGCAAGTATAGAACCATCGTAGAACTTAACAAAGGCTTTCTCGCCCATAGCGGCGCCTTTATTAAATTTGTCTAATTGTGCTTTAGCGGCATCTGATGAATCACCTAACTGTCCAACACCTTCACTGGCTTCTACAGATTTTTCTCCAACTGTGTTGATCTGTTCTGCTGTTGTGGTAGCACCTTGTGAAAGTCTTGTTAATGTTTGAGGGAGTTCAGCACCTACAGCAGGAGCAGGGCCTTCTTTCTTTTCGGCTTTTTTACTTTGGTCTCTTATTGCTGTTGCAACATCAAGTGTTGCTTTGTATAAATCTTCTCTGTCAGATTCGTCATCTTTGCGAAACTTTTCTGTTTCTTTTGCTTCTTTTTTTGCATGATCTAGCAGTTCTTTGTGTGCTTTGGTATTATTTTTGTCAAGCAAAGAGAGTTGCTTCAGCATCTGCTGAGCAGTACTTTCTAGTGCAAAATCTGCAATTTTAGCAACACTGCCGTCTGGCATTATTACGTCTGACATGTAAAATCCTCTTAACTGTAACTATTTATCGTAATCATTAAAACATCAGTTTATAGTCTCAGACCTATATTTTAAAACCCAAGTTAATGATAGCGATAAATATGTTGGTAGTAGATTATATACTACTTTAATTTAATAGGATTTTTATTATGACAAACAAACACAATCCATTAAGTGCTCACTTTAGAGCACCTAAATTGTTTACTCCTTTACCAAGTGAAGGACGTTTTTATGACAACTCTGTTGTAGAAATGCCTGAGACTTCGGAGTTACCTGTGTTTTCCATGACAGCAAAAGACGAAATGATTATGAAAAATCCTGATGCTTTGCTGAACGGAGAAGCGGTTGCCCAAGTTATTCAAAGTTGTGTTCCTAATGTTAAGAACGCAAGAGCAATGATGAGCAGTGACATCGATGTGTTACTGGTTGCAATACAAGGTGCAACGTATGGCGATGAAGTTGAAGTAACTGCAGATTGCCCTCAATGTAATGAACAGCAAACAGGTGTAGCAAGTGTTGAAGCTGCCATTGAAACAATGGGACGTTTAGAGGATGTATACACAGTAGAACATGACGCACTAACTATCGAAATTAGACCATTCACATATTCCAGCACAATTCAAGCAGGAATCACAAATTTCCAAAGTACTAGAAGTTTACAGGCTTTAGCAGATGTTCCAGATGAAATGGAAAGGCTAAGACTATTCAATGACAACTTCAAAAAAATTGCAGAACTTAATTTTTCATTGATCATTGACAGTGTACAATCTATTACAGTAGCAGATGAAGAAGGCGAAGACATAGTTGTAACTGACAGAGATCACATTCTAGAATTTTTGAATAATGCAGAAAATTCTGTTGGTAAGAAAATAGAAGAAAAAATTCAAGACATTAACAGCATTGGTATTAATCACGAGATGACTTTGCAATGCGACACATGCATGGATAAAGAAAATTGTCCAAAAACTTTTGAAAGCAGGGTAAACTTTGATCCTGTAAATTTTTTCACGGCTTCCTAGCTCAGGCTGAGCCCGATGAGATTGTGGCGTATCTTGGGAAGCTCAAAAAAGATCAGACTGCCCTTAGTAACAACATCGCTGAATTAGTCATATATAGCGAAGGGGCAGTTTCATGGTCAGAGGCATGGAATATACCTCCGTTGGATCGCGACCTACTTATAAAAACACTAAACAAGTTTAATAAATTAAAATCTGGGAAAGAAGGCAGCGAAATTATGTAACTTCAATCCTTGAACGCTTCGTGTCCTTCGAAGTACATTTGTATCATAACATGAACAGCGGTGTTCGCTACAATCAAAATCGCACAAAATGTAATGAACATAGGAACACCGCCATACATACTACACCGTCTTGTAATACATAGTAATTTCAAAACCTAATCGAATAGTTTCATACGTTGGTTTAGTCCACATAGTGTTCTCCTCTTATGTTCTTTGAAATAAATCTGCGGCATCGCAGTGAGGTTCGCTTCTGCAATCTCTTACATTGTGTTGCCATAAAAGATCATTAGGCATCCAATCGAATTCTGGAACGTTTTTAATTAACTCACTTGAATTACAACCTGTGAGCAATAATCCTAGCATTATAAGTTTTTTCATTTTTATGTCCTCACATATAGTATTTACTAAAGTAGAACGTCTTATATGCTGTTTTAGTTTAGAATGTTACAATAAATTACATTTAACAGACACTTCGTGTCTTATCTTGTTGCGTTCGTTCTTCACTTCGTTCGAATCACTCACTTACAAGATATATTTTATAAAGAAGAACTATTAAAACGTTATCATGAAAGTTAAGCCATAATTCACCTGTTGCCAGGTGAATAAAAAAATGGATGTCATCATGATGAGCATCGCCATCTCAATCTCGGGTGCTGTTAGGAGGCGGTGAGCCTTGTCCCCCTGTACACTACCGTCACTGTCTTTCGACCTCACGGAAACCTGTATAACCTGGACGAGTTCAGTTATACAGACTTGTAGGTTGCTTTTTCTCATTGCCTACATTCTTTAAATGCCATAACGTTGTTTGCATCTTGCCGACTACAACCCAGAGTCCCGCACCGTGTTTAACGGATTGTCAAGGGTGACAGTTTTATATGCCCTGTCGGGGCGGTGTAGTTCCTTATGTTAGGGTTCTGTGAATTGCCTGGTATGCTTGACTTGGTGTCTGTGTGTGCCTTGTGCGATATATAATTATATCTTCTTTAGTTCTTCTTTTAAGATTTTTGAACCTCCGACTCTTACGTTGATTATACCATTGTAATAATCATCTGTCAAGAGAACTTCTCTGTCAAATTGTTCTTTTGCTTCTAAGTAACTTGCAATACCTCTACTTGCACAATAGTATAATATTTCTCTGGTAAAATGTTTTTCACCTAATTGTTGTACATCTTCTTGTAGATGGTCACTGCTGCCCCAATAGGTACGCCAGTCACTTTCTCTGTAACCTCTGCGTCTATTTTTCTTTCCTTTTAATGGTGGCTTTGTTGTTTTAAACTTTGCTAGTTTCTTGCCGACATATTTCATGCCGTTCTTGTTGTTTGTAATCAGGTAAACAAATGCTTCGCAATCTGCTGGTAATTCATTTACTATTTTACCTTTATACACCCAATCTGACATACAACATAGTTACCGAACTCTGTTTTATATGTACAGTGATTTTGGCTAGTCTATGTACTCCGTGTCCGTATTGTACATTGTGAACCCACCTTCTTTGACAACAGTTAATACATTGTTCACACGTCCAACTAACTCTTCTTTGTGTGATATGAGGAAAATGTTCTTGCCATGTTCACGATTCATCTTCTTCAATATACTTAATGCGTTTTCAACACCCATACTATCCATACCAGAATCAATAAGTTCATCAATACACATCAAGTTCATTGGTTGATTAAGGCTTTCGTAAATATCTCTGAATGCCCAACTTAGTCCAAGTATCAATCTATTACGTTCACCTCTACTTAAATTATCAAAATCTAAGTCTCTTCCATACTCGGTTATCTCTACATTTAGATCACTTGCAAATCTAACATCATGTGGTAAGCCTAGTTTTTCTAAATACCATGCAAGTCTGTGATTCAAATAAGCAATGTTTTGATCAATAATTTTTTTACGAATAAAACTGTCTTTGCTTGTGAGCAGTTTATACAAAAACTCTTGATGATCTTTTAGGAATGTCAATTCGTTGATTAAATCAAATTCTATTGCTTGTATACCTGTTTCTCTGAGCATGTCTATTTGTTCTACATACGGATTTTCTTCTGATTGTTTGCTTTCATACTGATCTGCTAGAGATTCCATATTATGCTTATGCTCGTATGCTTCTTCAACACTTTTATAAAACGTAGACTTGGTCTCTACTTGTTCACCTTCGAGCACACCTATTGCTTCTTCTATCTCACTTAATCTGTGAGACTTTTCATTATGATAATTAGTTTCTTCCTCAATCTTGTCCTTGACTCCTTGAGTGTAAGCGGCATGTGTATCTAAATGTGCTGTGGATTGTTCACATGCAGGACATACGCCATTTTCGGCAGCCACTAAATCTGAAGTCAACTGCTCAAGGGTGCCTGTTGATCTGTCATAACTTGTTTTAGTTGTTTTAAGATCATTTTTCAACAATAGAATTGTATCTGCTTGTTCTTTTGCAGTTGCATTATCTTTATGCTTTTGTATTTCTATGTCTACGTCAAGCTCTGCAAGAGTTTTCAATGCCGATTCTATATCTGATAATTTTGTTTGATGTGTTGCTGACCAAGCCTTCTCTCTACTTTCAAGTTCTTTGATATTTTTTTCAATACGTTCGTTTGCATCTTTAACTGCATTAATACGCATTTCTTCTTCTTTAATATCGTCTCTTACTTGTTTTACTTTTTCTTTGAGTAGTTCTGCCTTAGAACTTAAATCAGTGATACCTAGTAGTTGCTCAATCATATCACGTTGATCGTTGTTCTTCATGCTTAAGAACGGTTCGCTATATGTGTTTAATGCAATCAAGTGCTTAAACATGTTGTGTGGGAAGCCAATAATCTTTTCTATTTCTTTTTGTGTTTCCCTACTGTCACCTTGTTGCTCCTGGTCTTCCTCTTCCATTCCGTTAACCAAGAATTTTAATGTGTTAGGTCTACGCCCACGTTCAATACGATACTCTGTGTCGCCCACTGAAAAGTCCACAGTGGTCATCATGCTTTTGCCGTTTGTTTTGTTTATTAAATTATCGCGGCGTATATTAGTAAGTGCTTCACCATACAATGCATAACTGAGTGCATTAATAATAGTTGTCTTACCTGTGCCATTTCTACTACCGTCGCCACCCATATCCAAGTTATGACCGAGTACAAGAGTAAGTTGGCAGTTGTCAAAGTTGACTGCTTGTGTGCTGTTACCGACGCTCATAAAGTTACGAGCTGTAACATTTTTGATTTTTAGCATATTAAGTTTCTAACTCGTTATAGATATCTATTAACTTTTGTCTCTCTATTGTGTTGGATTCAATTGTTTCCAGTTGCTGAATAACAATTTGATCCACACTTTCAAATTTAATTTCACTGCCTTCAAATTCCTGTTCTTCATCTTTGATAGGAATCAACTGCAATTCTCGTACATTATACTGTTCGGCGAACTTTTCTTTTACAAAGGTTGCTTCTTCATATGATATACTGATATCTAATTTTACACGAGCATAGGTGTATTTGTCAAGTAAATTTTCGTGATTATCTAATAATTGTTTAAGTGTAAATACTCTGTACTTTGGACACTCTGTCCAGTTAACATAAACAGGTTCGCCTCCCCACTCTAAGAACATAGCACCTCGCTCATCATCTGCTACGTCAGCATAGTTGTGTGGGAAAGCATTGCCTATATAATGTATATTGTTCTTGTATTGACGTTTGTGAAAATGTCCACTGAATACATATTCTGGACCACTTAACATTTTGTCATTTATACCACCGTGGTCTGGCATTTCTACCATAGCATTCATTTTAAAGTACGGCAGTTCAAAATGACCAAACATGTATTTGCATTTCATCTTGGTTACTGTTTTGTAATCATCTCCCACTAACCAAGGAACAATAGCAACGTCATCTTCGAGGAACATGTCATCGACCATAATAAAGTTTGATAGATCTCTAGCATATTCAACACTGTTCATCTCACGTTTATCGCGATAATATAAATCGTGGTTACCTGTGATAAAGTAAACTTTTTCAAAAGCGTCATTTAGTTTTTTTAGATCTCTGATAGTTGCATTCATAGTTGCAACATTTATACTTGCTCTATGATGACTCCAGTCACCTAAAAATATACAAGTTTCTGCATTCCTTGCTTTTGCTTCTGCAATAAACCATTCTACAAATCTTTCGCAGTCTTGTAAATGTAAGCGACTATTTTGCTTAAGGCCATAATGTATGTCCGTAAAGCAAGCCGCTGTTTTAAACAGTTGGCTCATAAAAGTTTTACTCTGTTACGTTGTCTGTGTCAGTTTCTACAGATTCTCTCATTGCTCTCATTTCTTCTTCGTGTGCAATTTGTCTGCTGAAACTTGGTAAATGTCCTTGCTCAATCAAAATGTCATCTCTGATAGTTTGATTTCTCTTTTCAATATTTAATACTCTTGTGAAACTGTTGTTAACCACTGCTGTGTAATACGCAAATGGGTTATCTGACTTTGACTCGTCAAATTGTAATCCAATTTGAGATAGTTGAACTAGTGCTTGTCCACGCATTTCATCTACATAGGTGTAGCCTCTCCAGTTAGCCCTATGCGAATAACGTTCCACTAGTTTTAGGAACATTGTTCCTAATTTGTTAGTAATCCTGCCATGCTCTATGTTAAATTTTCCATTACTTAAACTACCTTCCCAATGACTTCGAGCAACTTCTTTTAGTTCTCCGCTTTGGTATGCATAATGCTTGAATGCAGGAAAGTTCACTTTTGCTTTTGTGTCTGCTTCTGTTTTAGGATTCTTTTTTCTACCTGGCTCTTCAGGTATGTGATCCATGTTCATCACTCTAAAAGTGAGCTCTTCAAGATCAAAACTATCTGGGTCTACCGCAAACTCTTTTTGTTTAGGTTTGTTTTTGTAGTCCTTTTTGTCATGCGTTGCCATGGCGGCTGCATAACCTTCGCTTTGTATTTTTTGTGCTTTGTTTGCTCTTGCTTCTGCAATAGCCCTATCATTTATATCATTGATATCTCTAACAATAACATCATAGTTGCTATATTTTTCGTCTTGTAAATAACAGTAAGTTAATTTACTTTTATTAATTTCTTTTAAAATATCTTTGTTGTTTAAGTAATTGACTGTTCCGGCTTTTCTCATTCTTGTAGTTTCTCCAATATGAATGTATTATACACATTAAAAATACTGTGTCAAGCAAATATGTGCTAAGACTGGAAATTCTGGCAGTATTTTGGTTTTCTAACATGTACTATTTATCTGCACCCAATCATTAAAACTCTATTTTATGAATCCGATAAATAGTTGCATAGGAGAAGATATGTCAACTAATAGCAGTAGAGGAAACCAACAAATCACTGGAAGTGAGTTTTTGAGTAGGTTGTCTGAGCAACAAGACACGTTTGCAAGTGGACAAACACAAAGTACAGTGAATGAAACACAGGCAGAACAGCCTGGTATCACCACAGACTTTGACTGGAGAGCAAGATTACGTCCAAAAAATGGCGGCAGAGATTTGTTTTGGAAGGGCAAAGACGGTGCAACTACCGAAGACCCAGACGATTATTTGTTAAAACCTCTACACGATGCAGGCGGTTTGATATGGCAATATACTCCTGACATACTGGTTAGTTCGCAGGTTAACTACAACATGCCTGATTTTCATGGACAAAACTATCCAGTAATGACATATAAGAACACAATACCACCGGCTATCCCGGTAACATCAGACTTCAGTTGTAATACAATAGATGAAGCAAGGTATATGTTGGCTGTTCAACATTTCTGTAAAGTTGCCACAAAGAGTTTCTTTGGTGATATAGCAGTTGCAGATGGTTATTACGGAACACCCCCTCCTGTATTACTTTTTGAATACTTAGGAAAACATGGCTTTAACAAAGTACCAGTGGTTATCACATCATACAGTATAACATATACACCTGATGTTGACTACATACCTGTTGCAACAGATGTATTAGGACAAGAAGTAACGTATGTGCCAACACTGTTTAATATGCAGTTAAACTTGCAACCAAGTTACACACCTCACAAATTGCGTAAAAGATTTGATCTTAAAAGATTTACTACTGGTGCAGCATATAAGGATGGATTTATTTAATGGCAAAGTTTCATAGAGCAGATAGTTTTTTAAAAAACACTGGAGTGTATGACATTTTTTTAGATGTTAGCAAAATGCCTAGTGTTCCAAGAAATGTACAAGATGAAAAATATATTATAGAAGCAAAGTATGATCAACGTCCTGACCTATTTGCACACGACAGATTTGGTTCAAGCAGAGTTTGGTGGATAGTTGCATTGAGAAATATAGACACATTGATTGATCCAGTAAGAGATTTCAAAGCAGGAACAGAAATAGCAGTACCAAGTAAAAACACAGTAGAAACACTGATAGGATAATTATGCCTGTAACAACACAAGAGCAATATGAGCCTTTCTTAAAAAAGAACGTGCTTGGCAATATCTTAGACCAAGTTGACAATTATCAATATAATTTAAAACTCTACATGATTCCACCTCTCACAGGAGAGACAGGAGAGCAACCCACTGCACCAGACGGAAATGACGCAAGAGAAAACACACCATCATCTAGCGGAGGCAGTGGCGGAGGATACTTAAACAATGCACTAACGGCTCCACCATCTCAGACAGTAGTATTAGCTCAAACAGGTGTAACTGGTGCACAAATAGATGACTTGGAAATAGCCGCGGCAGTAAGCCCAGGAGGCGGAGTAGAGTACAGCACAGTAAACTTTAATATTATTCAACCAGGCGCCGCAGACTTTATGGATCAAATAATTGCTGCCAAAGCATTACTCGGTGACAAAATACAAAGCAATGATGTTCCTCTATTTTTAGAAATTGTTTTTAAAGGATACGAAAATAACATAGACGACGATGACCTCAGTGGATCAGCCCAATTAGTAGCAGGCCCTTATAGATTTAGACTTGTTATAAAAAATGTAGGCATAGAAATAAATGAAGAAGGCAGCACTTATGCATTTGAATGTGTAAATTTAAACACAATGGCTTATACAGATGACAAGTACAGGATGCCTAAAAAATTAGAATCTATTGGCACAACTATTACTGAACACGTTACAGACTTAGTTAAGAAAATAAACGAACACAACAAAACCAACAACAACGACTATCAGATACAAGATGAAATAGATATGGACATATCTGGCTTGGTTGGCGGTGATGGTGGACTGTCAGACGATAGTTTAACAACTTCAAGTGATGTTCGTGCAGAAGAAATAAACAGAATTATGAACCCTGAACTTGAGGGCAAAACAGAAGAAGAGTATGCAGACATACTGGAAGCATCTGCGAAAGACGAAGGCGGCCTTGATATTATTGTAGATGAAAACCGCGTAACTGTTAGAGAAAACGTAACGTTTCAAAGATACATTGCTACATTGCTTTCTATGAACGATGAATTTTTTGCTAGAGCAACCAGATCTGAAAAGGCAGAAGATCCAGAAGATCAAGAAGTTAGAAAAGATCAAGCATTCATCGACTGGTTCAAAGTTACTGCTGGTGTACAATATCTTGCATTTGATAACAAAAGAAACAAGTATGCTACCAAAACAACTTACAAGCCTGTAATATATAAAACAACTAAAAATACAGTACAGGCAAAAGCAAAAGAAAACAGTGATCTATCCAAACAGGATATACAAACTAGACTAGACCAGGTGCCTATTCTAAAAGCATATCATTATCTGTTCACAGGATTAAACGATCAAATAAGAAATGTATCAATTGAGTACAAAGCAGGTGTTGCCATATTAAGTGCTCCTGCAGGAGGCATGGCTGGAGACTTTAGCACAGTGATGGCAAAGACAACTTCCAACTCCGCTACGCCAGACGAAGATCTCACAAACAATGATTTATTGACTGCGGCTGTAAAAGCTGCCAACGAAGAGCAAGGATCACAAGCATTAGATACACTTTTCCAAGACGATAGCCAAGAAAGACAAAATGATATAAGAGGTATAGGACAGTTACTTGGATTCAGTGATGCAGAAATTGCTGATGCTTTACAAAACAGAAATGGTGCTAATGCAACAGCAATCAAAAACAGATTGCAAGACAAAGCGTCTGCACAAACATTACAAAATGCAGCCATTGCAGCCAACAAGCAAACTACCAGCGATAACATACAAAGATTAGACGGCGGAGATTACGAACCATCAGAAAGTGGATTTGTGTACTCAGCAGACATAATTGGCAGTGTCAGCGACAGATTAGATCAAGCAGCCAGTTTAACCGCTGTACAGCAAGCCGCACAAGCAGATCAAAATGCAGGTGACGAAGAAGCAGGACAAACAAAAGAAGCAATACAACAAAGAACAATACCTAACCAAGCAGAAGACGGCACATATAACGGCACACCGAGGAACACTATTTTTGGTTACTTAATGCAACAACATGGAGCGACAGACTTTTTGGTCAAGTTGGATATGGCTATCAAAGGTGACCCTTGGTGGATAGGACCACCGTCGCCTGATGCAGTAGACCCAGAAAGACCTGGTGTAGATGTTATAAGAGATGAATCAGCAGTTGATGGTGTTAGATACGAAGGTAATCAAAATTACATATTGTTTGATTTACAAACACCAAGACGTTTTGATTTTGACGTCGAAGATGAGGACAACAATACTGGTTATTGGTCAAAAATGGGTACAGCATATTTTATTACAGGCATATACGAAACATATAGAGTGATATCAGTCTTTAGTGGTGGTGACTTCACTCAAGAACTAAGTATGGTTAAACAATCAGTTATTGACCTGAAGAAAGTAGAAACAGAACCAGAGGGCACTGAAGACTAATGGCTTTTAATGCAAACTATAATAAAAGTAGTAAGAAAAATCCTACTATTAAATTAAATGAAGGCAAAGATGCTGTCTTTGGCATATATCTTGCTGAGGTTGTTTCTACGAAAGATGTTAGTAGAACAGGCAGAGTAAGAGTATTCATTCCTGCAATTAGCAAAGATAAAAACTCAACTGCAGGTTATTTTGATGCTATATGGACTAGTCCTTTTGCAGGTTCTACTGACCCACGACAGGTAGGCAAAGACATAAACGTGCCGGAAGAGTCAATGAGCAGTTATGGCTTTTGGGCCACAGTACCCGACAATGGTAACTTAGTACTTGTTGCTTTCGGAGATGGCAACACAAAATATCCTTTGGTAATGAGTTGCTTGTTCAGCGATAAATTCAATTTCGCAATACCAGGCCAAGCAGGTAATAAAAGTTATCAAGCACCAAACTTAGATCTTCCAACAGTAGAAAAAAATAAGCGAACGGAAGACATAAACCACAACGACACATTTCGTCCTATTCAGCACACATTGTCAGAGAGTATCGTTAAGCAAGGACTTGCATTTGATCCAATAAGAGGTGCAGGTAAAGCAACAGCAAGACGTGAATCACCCAGTGAAGTATTTGGTATACTAACACCAGGGCCTCGCTCACCAGAGAATTTTAATTATCGCTTAGGTGGCCATCAACTTGTCATGGACGATAATTTAGATTCAAGACAAATAAGAATTCGTACAGCACAAGGTAATCAATTATTACTAGACGATACCAGTGGTATGATTTACATGATTAACAGAGACGGCACAGTTTGGTGGGAAATGACACAAACTGGAGACTTCCATATATTTGCAGAAGGCAACTTAAACATACGTTCAAAGAAAAACCTTAATATCAGAGCAGACTTAGATGTAAACATTGAAGCGGGACAAGATGTTAACATTAAAGCGGCAGGAGATAATCAGGAAGGTATATATCAAGGAGAAGGCACTTCAGACTTATTTGGTAATATGAGATTTGAAGCAAAAGGGGAAATGCATCAGATAGCAGAAAAAAACACTTTTCAAACTTCTGTACAAGGTGAACATCATATTAATGCCGCAGGGTCGTTGTATCAAAGCACAGGCGACAGTTATGACCTAACCGCACAGAACGGTATAAAAGCAGATGCTGGTTCAGGTGGCGTATCATTTAAAGCAGCAAAAGATATAATTCTTGAAACTGCTAAAAACATTGTTGAAAAAGGTACGCAGGTATTGATGAATAGCGGCGGCGGAAGTGCAGAAAAACCAGACATTGCTGCAAACGCAATACCCAAAGACGTTATAACACATGTTGATCAAGCACCAGAAGCACCTGGATATGACAGAGAAAAAGAAGCACCTGTTATAACAAGTGGATTGAGAAAAGGACAGGTTGCATCTGTTGCATCTATTACCACAGTGATGGTAACAGCAGAACCTTTTGAAGGACACGGATTACCAGATCCTTCAAAAGATGATCAAAGTCGAATGGTACCAGACGAAAGCATCAAGCAGAAATTTAAAACAGAAGGGCAAAATGGCATGGGTAATAATGTAGACGTCAATGAGCCTGCAGGGTATGCCCAAGGAGATATAATAGACGGCAAACCTGAATACACTAGTCCTGCAAACGTTGTGAATAACTTTACATTTGCAAACAACAAAAAAGTAATGGATGTTGCTGTTGCGGCAGCCAAGTCTATGACAAACTCAACTCCAAGTCTTAGAAGTCCTCTGATAACTGCACAAGGAAGTATGGCTCTTGGCACCCGAGGCAAAATAAACAAAGTCAACGCAGCAATGGGAGCAATGGCTTTTGATCTTAAAGGAATACCCATGGACATGCAAAAAGCAGACGTGTTGCAAACTAGAAATATGATCAACCAAGCCACACAACAATTTTTACCAGGAGGCTTAGGCTCCATTGCATCAGCAGACCCAACACAACTTGGTAACTTCAGTGATGCATTAAGTCAAGAAGGGATAAGCATGATTCCAGATGGCAACAGTTTAATTTTTAACAACAGAAAAGGACATAATCTTATTATGTTTGCGGAAACTGGCTTAGGGCCAACAGGTGATGCTATGTTGACACAATCAGCATTGGCACAACAATTTCCTACCGTTGCGGCTCATGTACAACAACCAGTCAGCAACAATCAAGCATCTGCTTTATTGATGTTAGCAGACCATATAGGACCAGAAGCGTTTGCAAAAAGTCCTGCAGTCAAGGAACTTAACAAAGGTAATTACAAAGACGTTCCTAGAAACCTCATGGCACATACACAACAAATAGAAGGCGGCAAGCCTGTTACAAGACCAGACCACGAACAAAAAATGCAGTATGTTGGGGAATTATTCCGCACACCTGATGGTGTACAAGTTGATTCAACAAAGGAAAAGGTGACATATAAAGCTGCCGCGGCAAAACTTATCAGACAGAGACGTAACCTAGCAATCTAGTATCCGTAATTAGGAAAACTTACACAGGCTTCTAAATTATTTGGTTGCCCAACCGGTGCATCATGTAAACACGGATGTACCGTGTATCCGTTTAGTCCTGCATAAATTAAAATCGCAACGTATCCTAGCACTATGCTAATCGCAAGAATAATTTTTATTTTTTTCATCGTCCAGTTAAAAAATCTGTAGTATCGTAATCAGTAGTTATTTTAGACTCTTTTTTTGCATCAGCCAATTGTTTCCATGCCTTGTATCTCATTTCTGTTTCTTCAGCAATTATTTTTTTTTGCATTTCTACTTGAGATTCTAAACCTTGTATTTTGGAACGTAGTTCATGAATTTGTTGATTGGCTGCAGAAAGACTGTCGAAAGTGTCTGTCTTTTTCTTGTACAATTTTCTTCTCCACTTAGAAAATATGTGTGTAGTCTCCTACACACATATTTATTTCTAGCCTGCGTTTTCTACCATTTTTTCCATTGATTCGAGCTCAGCAGGCTTTTTGCTCTTATCATAACGGAAATTACCTGCAAAGTTTACGGTATCAAAGATCTCGTACTTTTTGGTAACTGAGTCATATAACCCAACTGTAACAAACCGCTTAGACTGCTGAAAAATCTTGTGGAATCTTTGTCTTCCAGATTTTGCATTTACTGCCTGCGCCTGTTCCCAGATTGAATCGAACTCACGTGTTAATTTAAACATCACTGTTTATCCTAACTATCTGAGTGAATGTTAATGGGCATGATACCCGGTTTCTGTGTTAGCAACAACACATTGTCTCCTATTATACACGGTTATGAACCGATGTCAACCTTTTTGTTCATTCATTAAAACTATGCTTAATGAATTAGATAAATATGAGTATGGCAACGTTATTCAGAGGATTTAGTACTGTAGACAGGGTTAAGGCACCCTTTTCACTCAATGATGTGGAGTTAGTCAAACGTGACTTACTGAATGAATTTAACACAAGAAAAGGTGAAAGACTGATGAGGCCAAACTACGGTAGCCTAGTATGGGACTTACTAATGAACCCAGAAGATACTTTCACTAACGATGAGATCAAAGAAGATATCCAAAGAATTATCGACAAAGAACAACGAGTAGAATTAGTAAACATAGATATTTTTACATCAAACCATTCTATTAGAGCAGAAGTAGAATTAGAGTATGTAATACTCAAAAGTAAAGATGTTTTGTATTTGGAATTCACTAGAGAACAGCAGGTATAATAAATGGCAATCGTAAACAGACAAAATAATTTATTTGCGGCAGAAGACTGGAAAATAGCATACAAAGCATACAGTGAAGTAAACTTTCAAGCATACGACTTTGATACTATTAGATCAGCACTGGTAGATTATGTGCGTGTTAACTACCCAGAATCTTTTAATGATTACACTGAAAGCTCAGAATTTATTGCTATTATTGAACTATTAGCATACCTGTCTCAGACATTAACATTCAGAATGGATTTGAACAGCAGGGAAAACTTTTTAGAAACTGCAGAAAGAAGAGATTCAGTATTTAAACTTGCAAGACAGTTAGGATACAATCCACGTAGAAACATTTGTGCAAGTGGTTTGATGAAACTGGTTGCAGTTAGAACATCAGAGCCGTTGCAAGACAGTCTAGGAAATGATTTAAACAATATAAACATTTTCTGGGACGATGCAAATAATCCAGACAGTTACGAACAATTCATTACAGTATTGAATGCTGCAATGTCAACTACAAATAGATTTAGTAGTCCAACAAAGTCAGGTAAAGTTGCAGGCATCAATACAGATTTATATGAGATTAATACTCCATTAACATCTCCTGTTGCATTTGATTTCAATTTAACAGTGAGTGGAGTCGAAAGAGCTTTCCAAATTGTCAATCCAGATTTTGAAGATGGTGGTGTATTCAGTGAAAGACACCCAGACCAACTAAACAACTTTAACTTAATTTATAGAAACGACGGCGCAGGTATAAGCAGTCCGAAGTCAGGTTTCTTTGTTATGTTCAAGCAAGGACAATTACAATTTCAAGACTTTGATTATTCAACAGCATTAAGCAATAGAGTGCAAGAAATCAACGAGTTGAACATTAACGAAACTGATGTGTTTGTGCAAGAAATTAATACTAGTGGTGCCACAGTTGCAAAGTGGACATCAATACCTAACACAGTTGGCCAAACATTAAATTATAACGATCTTGCATTTAACACAAGAACTTTGTATGCAGTTGAAAACTTAAACAACAGCGGTATAAAAATTAGATACCCAGATGGAAATTTTGGTGACATACCTTTTGGTAGATTTAGAACTTACTACAGAACAAGTGATCCCGAAAACTATACTATATCACCAGAGGATGCAAGAAATGCACGAATCACTATTCCTTACAGAAATGCTAAAGGTACTCAATTTAATTTAACTTTAACATTCAGTTTACAAGAATCTGTAAACAATAGTTTACCTCAAGAAACTTTAACAGCAATTAAGCAACGTGCACCGCAAGTTTACTATACTCAAAATCGTATGGTAAGTGCTCAAGACTACAATATTTTTCCTTTTAGTCAATCTACTAATTTGTTAAAATTAAAAGCAATAAACAAAACACATGCAGGGCACAGCAGATATATTGATATTAACGATCCAACAGGAACATATCAAAACTTAGAAACATTTGCTAACGATGGTTCGTTATTCATTGAAGAAAGGACAACAACATCGAGTATTTCTATAACAGAAAAC
>VTLG01012201.1_pt1 | contig 107518 bp, 90 predicted proteins | sample 4694571 | NCBI WGS metagenome assembly VTLG01 (sample SAMN12604809, study PRJNA352737) | marine metagenome | biome: ENVO:00000447; feature: ENVO:00000209|ENVO:00000569|ENVO:01000036; material: ENVO:00002151; isolation source: viral sequences binned using virsorter ... | reverse complement strand
GCAAACGATCCCAAGACTGTTAACAGAATCAGAGAGGTCAAGAAGAAAGGTGGCTTTCTGGGGTTGGGTAACAACAGGGAAAACATTATTGAACAAGTACCTGTTGACCAGTCACTCCGTAGTCAAGCATCATCAGACTCATGGGAGCAAGCAAAATCAGAAGAGTGTATCAAAGCAATTGGATCGGGAGAAGGAACAGGAAGAATCGTTGGGGGTAGCCTCGGTGGTGCTGTTGCTACTACTGGTGTCGCCTCTATTCCTTATGTCGGTTGGGTTCTTGCTGGTGCAGCTACGATGATCGGAATGAATCAAGGTGCAGAAATTGGTGGACAGATGGCAGAAGACCTCAGCAAAAACTGTTAATCAGTTCTAGAATTCCCCGAAAAATTTTCGGGGTATTTTTTTGCCTAAAAAGTCGCTACCCTATCCACTTAGGTATGTAAACAAAGAACAGAACGCAACCCCAGAATGTAACAAGGGCAACGATGTCAGTAAGTCTTTGGTTCCCTGCTAGTATGAGTCCTAGAATAACTCCACCAAGCCAGACCCAATCCATTGTTGAATGAAACTTCTTCCATCCATCACCAAAATCTTTGATTAGTTCGTCTCTTAATTGTGCAAAGAATTTAGATTGGTGTCGCATGATAACGAACCCCTCATTAAATACCATCACAAAAAATCCAATCCAAAATATCATCCTGTTTTCTTTAGTTTAGAAGTTATATATGTTTCTGCTCCCTTCTTGTAGCTACTTTGTTTCTTAAAGTCATCTACAAATTGTTGGAAGTATGCTGGTTTAAGAAGATATATTTCTCTCTTCTTTTCATTTTCATTTGTTAGATCTTCCATCACTGTAACAGGTCTGCATACAGCATTACCTTGAAGTGTGGTGTATCCTGTACCATTATAATATGTGAATGGTTTGTTGAAAAATGCTACATCAGTTCTAAGTCCTTTCTCTAATGCTATAGCATCTATATTTTGATTCAATTCATTCTTCATTTTATATCCAGACTTGATCTCGTATGTTTCATAGTAAGCAATGGTTCCATAAGGATCATCATAATGCTTCTCTGCATATCTTGTCAAATCTGCATTACTTAATGGCCAATCAAAATTTCTATTTGTTAATTCATTTGTTAATAATATAGTCCAGTCATAATGAGGATTCCCATAAGCTTTATTTGCTAGGGAATCAGGAGTATCTCCATCTTTTATTTTATATTTCCTGAAGAATACAGCTTGAGAGAATACATCAGAATTGATTTTATATTTTTTAAATATATTTTTTGCTACAACATACTCTGATTCAGAGAAAGGATAGGTAAGAGGCTTCTCATCATATAATATGTTGGGTAGTAGAGAAAAGTACATACTTAATATCCTGCTGATATATCTTCTGCGTAAACAAGTTTGGTTTCCATTAGATTAACCTGTATTTTTGTAGCAACAGGGTATCCATCAGGACCAACAGCATAAACACCATCTGGTGAGTAGTTCACATCAAAGTCTGTTATAGACATCGTTTTAAATTGTGATATCTTATTATTTACACTGCTACCTTGCATGAATGTAACTTTTACTAGGTCTGGGTTGCTAATGAATGCGGTTTGGTTTGCCAGTTCATTTTTCCACTTTCGGTTTTCACCTATACCTGCATTCTCACTTTCCCAGAAGTCTTGTGCTGGTCCATTAAATGAAGGCAGCATAGATTTTTTAAATGTAGTGACTATCTTTTCAATTATCTCTGCTTCTCTCCTATTGTAAGGAACCATGAGGAAGGATAGAGTTAAAGTTCTTAAGTCATGTCCACCAAAGATAAGTTCTACATTAGGATTTAATATACCACCACCAATTGAAGAGAAAACATCTTGTATTCCAATTGCATCTCCAGTTATTGCCTTGGCAGCTTGTTGGATTGCTATTGCTCCAGCAGTTGCTGGTAGTTTTTCCCATTGTTCTTTGAACTTATTTCCTGCTGTTTTAACTGCTGCTAAGTATTCTCCGTTAGCAGTATCACCAGCAGTTCTTAGTATACCAGCAACTGCATTACCAAATGCTTTACCATCCCAGTTAGTTTTATATGAAGCAGCAACACCTTCTGGCATGTATAACATAATTTGAGGTGCTCCTGATGGAGCCATCATGTTTGATGATTGATTATAACTGTCTAAACTATAGTCATCAACACGTGTTGTACCAAGAGTATCTGTAGTAGTAGTGTAACCTCCAGCAGGTGAGAATGGAGGATTGTATCTTTTAAAATCAAATAGAACATAGTGAGACTTATCAGTAACAGCAATATCTGATGGATATCTTAAAGAACCACCATCTAAACTTGTACCTCCTACTGGTTCTAATCCTGCTTCTTGTTGTGCTTTTGCTATACGCTGATTGAATTCTTGGTTCTCGTAATCATGTTTTGCTTGTACTTGATCATTCGGACACACCCATTGTTCGCCATTCCATACCTCGTAAACATAGTAATGACCTTGTTTTCTATCATAGACTTGTCTGACGTCACCTACCTTCGTAGAGTCTTTATCCAGAGTTGTATCTGGCCCAATCCATTGAGTATCTGATGTGTTAGTAGGAGATGCCATTAGCTACCGTAGTTCTTAACGAGGTGTCTTGCCTTCACTCTGTCATAGTATTGTTCATCAGTATCATCCCATACATCTTTGTTATCTACAGGATATAACATACCATTTATTTCTTTCACGAATTCATCTACTGGTAATAGAATAGCAGTATTCCATTCAGAAGATGCAAGGTCCAGAAATAATCCATCGACATGACTTCTTATATATTTATGGAAGCATCGCTTAGGTATGTCAACCATACCACCTTGTAGTTTTTGTATAGGTTGAAATCTTCTCTTTGGTTTGATGTAGTGTAAGTTTGCACCAAAGAATTCGGTTCTACCAATTGTTTTAATTACATAGACTAATGGGTTTCTATCATAGTACTCTAAGTACTTCATTTTTGCTTTGTAACTAAACAAATAGACATGTCCTGGAAGAACATATCTTCTTAGTACATTTTGATCCTCATACTTATCTGCACCAAGAGTATCTAATCGTTCCTGTTGTAGAATTTTTGGTACACTAAGGGTCTCTTCATGGATGGCGTTTCTATACCATCCAAGAGATCGTTCTTGGTTCCCTGCTTTCTCTTTAATTTTTTGAAATATTGTTTGATACCCAGAAGATTGGGTAGGTGTAGTAGTTCCAAATCCAGTTGCCATTGCTTCATACCGCTAAATGATCCTCAGTGAGTATTAAAAATTTCATCTGCCTATCTTCACAGAAGTCCTGAGCAGCATTCCATTTAGCACGGTTTTTTGCATATGTCAGGGCAGCCCGCCTATAGGCAGCGGTTCTTTTATCCTTATCATAGGGTGGTTTCGTTTGTTTCTTAGGTTTAATTTCAACGATGTACTTACTCATCCTTTTACTTTTTTCTAGTACTTTTATGTAAAAGTCTGGATAGTAACGACGTACCTTTCCGTCTGGAGAGTGGTATGGTATAATAACAGTTTCACTACCCCACTCTAATATGGCAGGTGTGTTGTCACAGTACACCATGAACTTTCGTTCCCATAATGATCTATAAACTATACGAGTTGGATTCCCACGATATTTTTTGGGATTGATGGGCTTATACAATCCTGAATACGCCATAAATATAATATAGAATCCCACAATAGTATTTAGAAGTGTCTGTTAATAGGTTTATCAATACTATCAGCGAGAGAGGCGGTATGTCCGTCTCCAATCAGTATGAAGTAAAATTCAATCTGAAAGGAAATGTTCAATCTGCTATAAATTTCGCTTTACAAGAAACTAGTGCTGACAATGACTATGTAATGGTAGAGTTTTGTGATGAAGCACAGTTGCCTAACATTAATACTATGACAGGAACTTTGGTTGGTAGGTATACTGGTCAAGGTAGTGTTCCATATGCACACACACCAACATACACAGAATTTCAGTTAGGATGGTTATGTGATGCAAATATGGTTCCTTTGAAGTTTTTGACTGCTTGGCATGATTACATTATAGGAAATGATAGTAGAAGCAGTAAGAATAATCAATCTAAGTGGCAAATGCAAAATGCTACTGGTAGGATGAAAGATCAAAGAGAATTTAACATCCAATATCCTGATGATTATCAATGTGATCTTACCATCACGAAACTTGAAATGGGTCAGAGTGAGACAAGTAGAAGACCATCTATAACATATCTTATGGAAAGGGCATATCCATATGCTATTGACGCTGTTCCTCTTTCATATGGAAACTCTCAGTTGACTCGTGTTACAGCAACATTCCAATATCATCGTCATCAAGTATTTTACAACAATGTACGAGGATATAGTTATTTTTCTCAATCTGAAGTACCAGTGTAGCGAAATCGACTTTTTGAATCTGAGAATTCGGGAAAATTTTCTTCGACCATTTTTGACTCAAAAAGTCGATATATATAAATATACGACTTGAAATCATTTTTATGGCATTACCAAAACTGGATCTACCGACTTATGAGTTGGAGATTCCCTCTACAAAGAAAAATCTTAAATATCGTCCATTTCTCGTAAAAGAAGAAAAAGTCCTTTTGCTTGCATTAGAAGGTAAAGATGATGCAGCAATTAAACAGGCAGTTAAGAATTTACTTAAAGGATGTATCATTAGTAGAGTTAAATTAGAGAATCTCACTACTTTTGATTTGGAGTATATCTTCTTGAGGATTCGTGCTGCTTCTGTTGGAGAAATAGTCGAAATGACTGTTAAATGTCTTGATGATAATGAAACAGAAGTTAAGTACAATTTGAATATTAATGATGTTGAGGTTCAATTCCCAGAAGGGCATGAGAAGAAAATTATGCTATCTGAGGATACTGGGTTGATAATGAAATATCCTGGATTTGAGCAATTTGTTGATTCATCTATTACTGGTGGTGAACTATCTACAGAAGAGATTTTTAACATTATTGCAGATTCTATAGATCAGATATTCCAAGGAGAAGAGGTTTTTGATTCTTCAACAACAACTAAGAAGGAATTTAGAGAATTTCTTGATGGATTGACTACAGCACAATTTGAAAAGATACAAGTATTTTTTGAGACTTCACCTAAATTGTCTCATGTCTTTAAAGTGAATAATCCTAATACTGGTGTCGAATCTTCATATACTATTGAGGGCTTACAGAATTTTTTCGGATAGCACTCTTCCATATGACTTTGGAGGGGTATTATAAAACCAATTTTGCTTTGATGCAACACCATAAATATAATTTGAGTGATATTGAGAATATGATGCCTTGGGAAAGACAAGTCTATACTAGTCTTCTTATGCAACATCTCGAAAAACTTAGACAAGAACAAGAGCAGAAATAGGTAATGCCAGCAGGAAATGTAGGATATAGTGATACTAGAACTTATACTGGTGGAACTCTGTATCCTAAAATATATCGATTCATAAAGAATAAGATACGAGGTGCTGCTGAAGATGCTCGTAATGAGAAGGGTGCTGCAAAGGTAGCAATGGGTGTTGGTTCCAGAAATGATGGAGTCACACAACAAGAATTTGATAAAGAGTTTAGCAGAGGAAGTTTTTTTAGAAAGGCATTAGGGAAAAAATTTGGCATAGGTAAAGAGTATGTTAATTATGCTGCTAAAGCTTCTGAAATAAAGAGTAATAGACCATTACAGGGGCCAGTAGCACCAAGATATCAGTATGCTTATGATAAGATGTATTCTGATGTTCTTGGTAATGCATCAGAGTTTAAAGATCAGAGTTTAGTTAAACCAGGGTCACCTATGGGTGGTGGGGTAATTGACAATAGATCAAATGATAAAACATTAGCAACTTTAATTAGTAAAAACTCACAGACACTTCTTGCTGGATTTAGTGCAATTAATACTGCTTTATCTTCATTTCTTGGTGCTGTTGCAAATCAAACAGAATCTGCTAGGGATAATGCTAGAGAAGAGGAAATTGCAGATAAGAAGTATGAAGCAAATCTAACTTCTCAGGAAGAAGAAGATGTAGCAGAAATAGATGATGCCGAAGCTGGTAATCAAAGTGCTGTAGATGGAAGATTTGGTGGAAATCCTCTGATAAAAACCATTCGCAATATGCTTATTAGAAAAGAAGCAGGTGGGTTAGGTGCAGGTGGAGGAACTAGTAAAACTAATAATATTTTTAATTTTGGTAGAAGACAATCAGGTTCTAGTCCAAGTTCGACTCCTTTTAGAGGTACTGAAGCTTGGAGGATGTATAATCAACCAAGATTTAACCTTGGTGCTACTTTTGCTGGAGGGCAACCAACAAGTATAACAGTTGGTGATACACCATTGGGTGTTCCTGAAACTATTATTCCTTGGTCTAGACAGACATTTGCAGATTCTGCTAAGGCAAAGGTTAAGGTTTTGAAAAAGAATAGAGGACTATTATCTGATATGTTCTCTGATGGAACAAGAGGGTTCTTTAATGGAATGGATGGATGGAAAGAGTTAGCAATACAACTCTTTGAACAGATTAAAGCTTTATTTGAGAATCAAGGAGATAATTCGGATCAATCTGATGTTTCTTCTTCAGCATCTGATATGGTTGGTGATGGAAGTCATATGTCCACACTTGCAGCCATAGCTGCATTAGAATCTGGTACTGCTCAAGGTAGAGCAGATGTAGCACAATCTGTATATAATAGAGTAGGAGATGGTACTTATGGTGGAAATGTTCATGAAGTATTAACTGCTGATGGACAATATCAACCAGCATTTGTAGATCCTACTGCTAGTAGTGGTGATGGAACAAGAACTGCTGATGTATGGAAAAATGTGAATAATGAAGATACTGCAATAGCAGCAATGCAATACTATTATGAACAAAGAGGTATTAGTAAGAATGAAGGAGAACTAAGAAAAGAATATAGATCTTCTTTAGCAGCAATATCAAATCCTGTTTTACAGGCAAATGCTGCTAAACATGTTGGTGGAAGAACTGAATTCTTAAGTGGAGCATCATTTGAGCAAGGTGATGCATATAGAGGTGGACCAGGAGATAATACATTCTTTGTTCGTTATGGGTCGGGCAATCAGTTGGAAAGAGGTGCAGTACCTATTCCTGGGTCATTATTAAATTCTGGTAGTATTAGAAGTGGAGATGCTCAATCATTTAATAATGATCAAAATAATTTCTTTGCGAAGCAAATTTCTTCTGGTGTTAGACCTGTCAATACACCTAACAGAGGTAGTTCAACTGGTGGACCTACTGAACCAGAGGTTTATCCAGGATTGACGCATGAAGATTTTGGTATGGTTGCATTTGCACCAATTCATAGGTCAGGATTATAATCATGGCAGCAGGAAATGTAGGATATAGTGATACTAGATCTTTCTCTGGAGGATTGGGAGAAAAGGTAGCTAAGGGTATTAGAGATAAGGTTACTCAGGCTTCTAAGTTAGCTAACAAAGAGCGTTCGTTTGCAGAAGCAGAAGCAGAGAAACAAGGAACTTCGTTATCAGAGGCTGGTATAGGAAGAGGATTTTTCTTTAAGTATGCATTAGGTGCTCACTTTGGTGGAGATGCTATTGCTAGAACACGAGGAATGTTCGCAAGAAATCCTTCTGCTGGAATAGATCCTTTAACTAATATTGATGATAGATTTCGTGGTGGATTTAATTATAAGATGGATTTTACACCAGTATCATCCAATAATGTATCTCCACAGGGTACACAATACACCCAAACTGCTCAAGAACTTAGGAATCAAGGTGTTCTTATTGGATCTGTTGTTGGAAAGACCAAGGCGGTAATTAATAAAGTAGAAAAGGAACTCTATGTACAGACTTCACTTTTTGATAAGATTCATCAGAAAGATTTACGTGATGATGAGAGTAGAAGATCAAGACTTAAAGCTCGTTTAGAAGAACAAGAATCTGAGTTACAAAATGCTTTTGCAGGAAATAGAAAACCATTAGATAGTAGAGGGTTTAGATCAAGAGGATGGAATATTCCTTGGCGAATAATGAAGTCTTTGTTTAATCCTAAAGTGTTGAGAAGACTTAGAAATCCTATTAGAACTGCTAGAGCTTTTAGGAGACTTGCTGGTAGAAAATTTCGTAGGATTCGTGGTGTTAGAGGTATAGGACAATCATTACGAAGAGGTCAAACTTCTGGACAGAATATTGTTAGAAATCTTCGTAATAGTGCTAATATAGGACTCAAAAGTAGAACAGCAAGAAGGTTGATGCTACGGGTTGGTGGCAGAAAGCTTGCGAAGTTAGGTGCAAAGGGACTTAGTAAGGGATTAGTTAAAAAAGTACCTATACTTGGTGCTGTAGCTGGTATTGCTTTTGGTGTTGAAAGATTACTGAAAGGTGATGTTACTGGTGCTATTGGTGAAGTTGCTTCTGGTGCGGCATCTATAGTTCCTGGTGTTGGTACTGGTCTTTCTCTAGCTATTGATGGTGCTTTGATGGCAAGAGATGTTGCCAAGGAGAATGAAAGACTAGCAAGAGAAGCAGAAAATGCACCACAATTTGCTGAAGGTGGTTTAATTAATATACCAGATTCTACAAATGAAATATTGAAGAGAAAAATGGGTGCAAAACCCTTAGACGAAAAATTCTGGATGCAATGGCATTCACAGGAAATTGTTTCTAGTAGAAAAGCAAGACAGATAGAAGCATCTATTATAACAGAAGGATTTAGTAAGTATTTTACAGGAGGTGGATTCTCATCATTTACTTCATCTTTACAGGAGACTATTGGAAGTCTTATAACTGGAATTCCTGGTATGCTTTGGAAAGGTATAAAAGGTGCTTGGAAATGGACAACTGAGGGAATTGGTAAGATATGGAATACTGTAACTACAGCAATTGCGAATGGATTCAAATGGGTTGTTGAGAGTACTACAAAGGTAATTACTAAGATTAAAGATGCTGCTACTGATATATGGAATAGTAGTATTGAATGGATTAAAGGATTATTTGGTGGTAATGATAATGCCAATACTGATGGAGCAGAACATGGTTGGGATGTAATTATTCCTGTAAGATTAGCAAAGGAACCAGATAAGATTCCTGATACAGAAGGTGGTAATACTTTCAATGCAGCATCAGCAGATGGGAGTAGAGCTAGAACAGAAACTTCTGTTAAGCAAATTAAGACTAAGTTAGCACGGAATGGTGTGAACGTTAAGATGGTTGTTCCAGAGGATTTCAGTAGTTATGAAGCAATGGATAAGTATATTGCTGCTCAATCAACTGAAGGAGCTCATATCTATAACATGCCTACAGTTTCTAATCAAACTGGTAGAGCAGCATCCAAAGCTAGAACTAGGCAAGTAAATAGTATTACCAATGATATTATGAGTCAACTAGAAGATAAATCTGGTATTACTAATACTAATAATGCTATCTCTATGGATACTAGTACTATACATAATGATTTGACAGCACTTGCTTTTACTACTGATTTAACTGGGATGACCTTTGGAGATTATGAGGAATTATCAGCTACTAATGCATTAGCAGTTATTAGTACTATGCCACCACCTTTATCGGAAACTTCTGCTGTTCCTGTAAATACTAGTATGAATGTTATAATTACTAGTGAAAGTGATGTCTTATGGACAACTTACCTTAGGAGTTTAGAATAATGGCAGATTTACAAACCTCAAGGACTTTTAAGTTTAAAAGTTGTTCTCTTACAGATAAAAAGAATCAAGTTCATAATATATTACCACAATCTTTTACCTTTAACTATTCAGAGAAGATTACAAGTCCTTTTGTTGTAGGAACTCTTTTTATTGTTGATGGTGTTCAATTATTCAATAAGATTGGATTTGTTGGTGGAGAGAAGGTAGAACTTACAACTGAAGATGTTATACAGGATGGAACTTCTACCGAAGGTAACACTTATGTTATGCATGTTTGGAAGGTAGCAAATAGATATGTTAAAGATAAAAAGTCACATTATACATTAGCTTTAGTTTCTAGAGAAGCAATGATTAATGAAGCTACAAGAGTTAATGTGCCACTAGAAGGTACAGCAGAACAGATAATTCATGAACAGTTGATAAAGAATTTATTGGGATCTACTAAAAACTTTGCTTCTGATCCTTCTCAGTTCCAGATGAAATTACTTGGTAATCGGAAGAGACCATTTGATATTGCTAATATGTTGACTAATAAGACAATACCTCAACAGAAGAAATGGGGTGATGGTACAGAGAGTTCAATAACTTCATTAACTAATGATGAAGCAACAGCTAATATTGAAGGTACAGCAGGGTATTTCTTCTGGGAATCTTATAAAGGATATAATTTTTATTCAGTAGATTCTTTATGTAAAGAAGATGATGATAGACCACCTTGGGGAGATTATGAGGAGTCATCAGCAAATAATGAAACTGGAGGAAATCAATTAAAACTTATTCAAGTTAAGTTTAAATCAGAGACAGATGTGATGACTGATCTTAGAGTTGGTAAGTATTCAAATCTAATGGTATTCTTTAATCCTTCTAGTGGTCAATATGATGAGTATAATTTTGATTTAGAAAAATCATATGAGAAAATGGATCATCTTGGAGGAGCAGATTTTAGGATACCAGAAGGTAATAATATGAACTTTAAGTCTCCTAGTAGAGTATTGTCAACTATTTTGGATAGTGAGACTTGGTTCTCTGGACCTACTCCAGGTGATCCAGATCCAGAGGCAGGATCTAAGGCTCCTGCACCTTATGCTGATTGGCAGAAATACTTTGCAGCACAATCTTTGTCTAGGTATTCTACGCTACAAAATCAAGAGTGTACTGTTGTGATTCCTGGAAATTCGCAGATATGTGCTGGTGACCGTGTTAAAATAAAGATACGGAATAAAGTTCCTGATGTTGAGGCAAGGTCTGAACCTTGGGATCGTGAAAGTAGCGGAGTTTATCTAATAAGTGAGGTCACTCATGAATTTGATAGAATGAAAGGTACTAGCGGTATATTCCATACAACACTTCGTTTGTGTAGGGATGCCTACAGTGGCGATGTTGATTAGTAAATAAATAAAGTGACGGGAGGTATCCTCTAATATGGAAAGTATAGAAAAGCACATTGCTAAAGATAAAGAGATCCTTGACGATCCTACAACTAATCCTGCTGCTAGACGGCACATTAAGGATGAGTTGCATGATCTAGAAGAATATGTTGAGCATCATAAAGATGAGATAGAAGCAGGTGACCACCATGATCCTAATACTATTGAACTCTTTTGTGATCAACATCCAGATGAACCAGAATGTTTGATTTATGACGACTAATGGATGAATCACTGTCACGATTATTGCCATCTTATAAGATTGGATCCGATGGATTTCAATGGTGGATTGGCCAGGTCGAAGATAAAAGTGACAAGTACAGAAAAGTCAAAGGTAATTACCGATATAAGGTAAGAATCGTTGGCGAACATACACAGAGCTGCGATATAGTCAGTAAAGATGATTTACCGTGGGCTCAGGTGTTAATGCCTGTTGACAACCCAATGTCAGCAGGTGGAAAGGTTAATGGAATTCCAAAGCTTTATGTTGGATGTTGGGTCATTGGATTCTATATGGATCCAGATAGACAGAAACCAATTATCATGGGTGCTATCGGACAAGTTCCTGGAGCAACTGGTGTAGTTAACGAATATAATCCTAATGAATGTCAATCGTTTACAACTATCTCACCAACGCAACCACAAAGTCCTGAGCACAATGAATATGAAGATGGTACTGGAACTGTAAAATGTGGACAAGTTGAATCAGGAGAAATATCAACTGGTGAAGCAGGTCAAAATTTAACTGGTAATGATCAAAATGAGGTAACAGGTAAAGCTGATGATGCTTGCGAAGCAGGAGTTCCTCTTAATGTCACAGAAGATTTAGCACAAGAAGAAATATGTCTTTCTCTTCCAGATCGTTGTGGTAAAGAATCATCTTTTGCTGAAAATTCATCAATACTTCTTGGTGATATGCTTGCTGAGATCCAACGCAATGATGGTAAGATAGGTACAGCTTTAATACACAAAGCAACTGGTGGAGTTGGTGATGCTACTGATATTGCTAGAAAGTATATCAGGAAGATGATCTCACTTGTTAGGAAATTCCTTGCAAAGGTTAAAGGAATTATTATTGGTAAATTAAAAGAAGCAGTTGATGCTTTAGTAAAAGCAGTATTGAGACAGGATGATAATGGTAATGCTTTAACACCTATTACAGAGTTCTTCAATAAGATGCTCAAGAAGTTGGGTTGTTCTATAGAAGATATTGGAGAGAGAATTGCCAAGTTCCTTACAGATCTATTGATGGGATATGTACAAGAGATCTATAGGAATGCAATTTGTCAAGTGGATTTACTTGTTAGTGGTATTATCAATAAGATCCAATCATTCATGGATGAGTTACTTGGTGATATATTAGGATTTATTAGTAAGTTGCTTGGACCAATTGCTGATGCTTTAAATTTAATTGGTAGTGCAATCAACAGAATTCTTTCACTACTTGGAATCACATGTACTGGTGGTGATAGAACATGTGCTAATGCAAGACAGATCTGCTTACAGGGAGATGAACAGAAGAAGGAAGAAGAAGATACTAAGAATTTCCTTGACAAGTTGTTAGATGATTTAGATAGTAATATTGATGATATAGCTCCTAATAGTGGATTTGATAATCAGATCTATACTTGTAATGATGCATATAAAGGAGCACCGTTAAAGAATACAAATATAGGTTTTGTTGGTGGAATATACAAACCTAGTGCAGATAAAAATTATAATGAAATTATATACACCGTAACTGATCCAAAGGTAGCAGAAGGTGATGTAGCTAAGTTTGTAATAACCAGATCTGGAAACACAACTAAGACATCATCTATAAGTTATAAGACTAGAGATTCAGATTCAGAAGACACGGCAATTGCTAATCTTGACTATCTTCCTAAGGAAGGTATCATAGTATTCCAAGAAGGTCAAATAACTGCTGATGTTGATGTGTTTACATTAACTGATGGTGATATAACTGAGAATGCAGAGAAGTTTGAATTAGTATTGTCTAATGCAACGCCAGATAATATAGTAAATCAGGAAGCACTTGCTTCTATTTCATTTGAAAAGAATATTGGTATATGTACAATTAAACAAAGAGATTACACACAAGAACCTGGTTTTACAGATGATGATGGAGTTAAACCAGCAGATCCTTATTTACCAAATACACAGAATCCTTTACAAGGATTGGATGCATTCCCTGAGGACAGTGATCCAGAAGTAATTGGAGATTTTGATGGTGATGGACAAACTGATGATCCTCTTGCTATTCTTTATAAACTTACAGCAGATAAGAATATAGTTAAGGAAGGTGAGTTTGTAGTCTTTACTATTGAAACTCTTAATGTACCAAATGGTGAGATTGTTTCTTGGATTATTTCTGGTACTAATATTACAAAAGAAGATATTGTTGGTGGACAGTTAACAGGAACTGCTACAATTAGTGCTAATACAGCAGTTGTAGTTGTTGGTATAGAAGATGATGCTAAGATTGAGATTCAAGAGAAGATGACATTTGCTCTTTCTGGAAAGGGAATAAGTAAGGATGTTGTTATAGTAAGTCAGAAACCTAGTGAATTCTTTGATATTGGTGTAGGTGATGATACTCCAGTACCAGATACTCCAACACCACCAACTACAGAGACTCCTATTACTGATCCTGATGGTGGACTCATTGATATTCCTGTTGCAAATCCAGGAAGTCCTTATGTAGAACCACCTTATGTTGTTATTAGTGGTCAGGGTTATGGTGCAACTGGAGAAGCATTACTTGATAGTGATGGATTTGTAACTGAGATAAGAGTTACTACTCCTGGACTTGGATATAAACTAAACAAACCAGTAGATACAGGTGTCAGGTGTATTATAGATTCATTTACTATGATCCGTCCTGGTAGAGGATACTTTGAAACACCTACAGTATATGTTGATGGAAGAGATGATGTTGCTGAAGCAGTCATTAAGGATGGTAGAGTTGTTAGTGTGAGAGTACTTGATAGAGAAACAACATGGTCTGGACATCCTCAAGTTTATATTATTGGTGGAGGAGGAAATTCTGCTAAGTGGATTCCTAACTTCAAGTGTCTACCTACTACGAAACTTGCCGAGATTGGATCTACTAAGATTGGTACAGGTAAGTACATTGACTGCCCATAGGAGATAAATTATGCCATCACTTGTCAATGATCCAAATGAGGTAGCTGCTAAGGTTCAACCTACCAGTGTATTCGATCAAATAACCCCTGATTTTTCTCAGAATGTAGATCGTGGGTTTAAAATTGTTGATGTGTTCCGTCATACACCTGCCTATGGATACCTTAGAGTATATCCTAATGGAGAGGTTGATGCTTTTAAAATTCGTGGACCAGGTGGAACAGGAATTGTATGGACTAAAAGAGGACAGCTTATATTCCATAGTGGACCTAGAACTAAGAGTTTAGGTAAGGGAAGTGGTAACATTGGCATGAAAGCTGATGGTATGCTAGGACTTAAAGGTGAGCGTGGTATTGTAATTGATGCTGGTAAGAAAGATCCAGATGATTCAGATGGATTAGATATTAATGTTTGGGGTGACTCTGTTGAGGAAGTTGTTGGTACTAAAATGATTACAGCAGAGAAGATTATTTTAGATGCTTCAAATATTGAGATAAGAGGACAAGGTATTCAACTTGTTACTGGTGCAGATGGTGGTGGTTCATTAACCATAGTTTCTGGTGATATTGAAGAATTATATACTAATAAGAGTACCACAAGGTTTGGTCAGAAGAGAGTTATATCTATTGGAGAGGATACCAAACATGAGTTAGATCCTAGAGGATCTACAAATACTGTTGGAGTTGGTGCTGGTAATGAAAAATATCTGGGAGATTGGCGTGTGGAAACTGCTGGTGCTGCTAAGATTGGGGTTGCTGGTGGACCTGGACAACTTATTAAGAATAGAACAAATGGTTTAGCAATTAATGTATTGCTTGGTAATATAAAGATTGACTCTGTTGCTGGTAAAAATGTTCTATCATCTAAGTTAGAAGCCAAGGTAACAGGTAGTATTGTTAACATAGAAGCATTGACTGGATTGATGAATCTTAAGTCTGCTGGTCCATTAACTATATCTGGTACTCCTATAAACCTTAACTAGTGTGCCAGTTTACAAACTGTCACAAGGGGTATTGACCCAACATCAGTAAAATGGCATAATGTATAAATAACTTTACATAACTCATCAGGCCCGAAAGAATCGTACCCTGTGTAGATGTAAACAGACTCCCATGTCGGGGAAGTCTATCATCCGCAGGGTCTTATTGTATCCTTGCGAGACACTCGAAAAAAACAAACATGTCTATCAAATCAACAATCGCTGCGATTGCAGCATCTCCATTCCTTCTCGCTGGTGCAGCTTTTGCTGGTCCATACGTGAATGTTGAAAGCAATCTTTCATATCCTGATGGAGATTATTCAGAAGCAACTAGCGATATCCATATCGGATATGAAGGTTCTCTAACAGAGACTGCTGGTTTCTATGCACAAATCGGTCCTTCATTCGTTCATACAGATTCTTCTGATGACACTGAGACTGAATTCTCTGGAAAAGTTGGCGTTTCTGTCGCTGCAACACCTGATCTAGGTGTATACGGTGAGCTTTCTGGCATCACTGCCGAAGTATCTGGTGACGATCAAGTTAACTGGGGTGCTAAAATCGGTGCTAAGTACACATTCTGATCTCTAATCAGATAAGTTTAGAGGAGGGGTTGCAACCCCTCCTTTTTTATGCTATAATTTTTCCATTACTGGAGGAGGAAGTGAAATTGAATCCCGATAGAGTAGAAAAAAAATCCTGGACAAAAATTGACAAAAAAGGTCGAGAGGAAGTATGGGAGTGGGAAGAGGGTCCAGTTCTTCGTGCTTTTAGAGATGAACAACTTAGAAAAACAGGTAAGATACCTACACCTCCTAAGAAACCAAGTTAATGGAAGATTTTCTAGAATTAATCGAAGGCACTTTTTCTAACAAATATCAAGCACAGTGTCATCCTACCAGATATGCACATATTTGGATTACCTATAAACCAATGGGTAATAATAGATACTATGGTGAACAGGCATATAATTATATGAGGAAAAGACCTTATTTACAGTATGTAATTGAGGTTGTATTGGAAGATGGTTTTGTTAGAACAAGAAATCACGAATTACTTGGTAATCTAGATAAGTATGCTGGAGGTCAAAAACTAGATGAAATCACAGAGGACGATTTAAAATATCGTCCTGGTTGTGATTTGTTATTTCAGAAAATGGCAGATGGGTCATTTAAAGGAGGTACTACAGGATGTGAATGTTTTGTAGAATGGGAAGGTAAAGAGACATATCTTCAGAATGATATTACATTAACAGAAGATATGTTGAAAGTGATGGATATTGGTAAAGCAGTTGACACAGGACAGAAAATATGGGGTTCTAATTATGGACACCTAGAGTTTAAGAGGCAGAAAGTTGAGCCATCATAGCACAGCGGTAGTGCAGGGCTTTTGTAAAGCCAAGGTCGGCGGTTCAAATCCGTCTGATGGCATTGGGGTTGTAGTTCAACTGGTTAGAGCACCTGCCTGTCACGCAGGAAGTTGCGAGTTCGATCCTCGTCAATCCCGTAAATTATGAAAAAAATAGAACATACTCCTTTTATATGGCAATATCTTGATGTCGCTGACGACATCGAGGAAATTCGTGATAAATGTTTAGAATATTGTCATTATGATTATAGAGTTCATCCAAGACCAAGGACTGATAGTGTTCGCAATGACAGTTATAATATTACTGAATTAGCTAGGATATACCCTGATCTTATAAGAAGACAAAGAGTATATGAATTGGATCAGCGTTTAACTAACATATATGAGAAAGTACAGCATGATTATTGTAAGGATAATGAACTTTTTAAGTATACATTAAGTGCTTCTAATGCAAATAGAGCATCCAGTAAGTTTACTTTTAGAAATTATGAGAAAGGAGATGAGTATGATTACCATGTAGATTTGTATGAATTTGGTAGATTTATCCTTTCAGGTATTCTATATCTCAATGATGATTTTGAAGGAGGAGGTACTAACTATATGATGGATAAAATAACTGTTGAACCAGTTAAAAATAGTTTACTTATGTGTCCTTGTGGACCTTATTTTATTCATTCTTCAGTTCCTATTGTAAAAGGTACTAAAAATATCATATGGTCATGTTTTAATAGGGAGGTTCAGGGTTCCTTGTAATCCTCTTGTATAAATAACTTCGAGCAGATTATTAGCAAAATAGGGTCAGATTGATATGCCACTCACTAGACTGGATAACCTGATTACCAGTAAAACAGGTAGGTATCTGTATGTTTCTCCCGATGATTTTAATGCATCGGATGAGTTGAATAACAGAGGTAATTCTCCTGTAAGACCATTTAAGAGCATTCAGCGTGCTTTCTTGGAGGTAGCAAGGTTCTCGTATTTACCAAATCAAAAGGATAGGTTCTCACAGTTCACTATCATGCTGATGCCTGGTGAACATTACATAGATAACCGTCCAGGACTAGGAAATACCAGTGGTATAGATGTATTTGGATTCGATCAATCAATCAATGAGTGGACTGATAGTTCGATTCTAGATCTCTCAAACTCAGAAAATATTCTCTATAAGTTTAATAATACTGAGGGTGGTGCAATCATTCCTCGTGGTACTTCTCTTGTTGGTTATGATCTTCGTAGAACGATGGTCAAACCATTATATGTACCAGATCCTGCGGATTCAGGAGAATCTAGATCAGCAATCTTTAATGTAACAGGTGGTTGTTACTTCTGGCAGTTTACTATTAGAGATGGTGAAACAGGAATATATTCACCATTATACAATTCTACTAAAGGAACTGGTGAGGTTTATACTTCTGCTACAGATTTTACTCAGAAGAATGCTCCTAACTTCTCTCACCATAAGTTAACAGTATTTGAATATGCAGATAAACCTGAACTAGATCTTCTATATCAGAAGGTTGGTAAGGCTTTCTCTGGATACCAACCAACAATCGATGATCCAGGCGAGTTCGAGACGTCAATTCAGGAAAACAGGATTGTTGGACCTCTTTCTGACTCTAGAGGTATTGAGAGTATAAAGTTAGATGATGCAACAACTATTCCTAGTTTACCAGGATCAGTTACACAGGTAGAAGTTACAACCACAACAGATCATGGTTACTTCCCTAAGCAGTTTGTTGCAATTTCTGATACAAACATTGATGATGTATTGGAAGGTACATTTGAGGTATTCTCTATTGATGCCAATAACACTCGTAAGTTCATTTATCGTGTTCCTGGTACAGTAAATTCAATTGGTAGTGGTATTGTCTCTGGAAATGTATTAACAGAAACATCAACTCCACCTCTTAGTCAAAATGCACAGGTTCTAGCTGAAGTTGATACAGTTGAATCTGCATCTCCATATGTCTTTAACTGCTCTATCCGTTCAACATGGGGTATTTGTGGTATCTGGGCAAATGGATTAAAGGCAACTGGATTTAAGTCAGTTGTTATTGCTCAGTATACAGGTGTATCTCTACAGAGAGATGATAGAGCATTCATCAGATATGATGAGTTCACAAATACATTTAATCAAGCATCTCTAACAGATGCACTTGATAGTGTACCATACCATGCTAAAGGTGATAGTTACTGGAAGGATGAGTGGAGAAACTTCCACGTTCGTGCTTCGGAAGATGCATTCATTCAGTGTGTTAGTATCTTCGCTGTTGGTTATGCTGATCACTTCCTAATGGAAAGTGGTGGTGATATGAGTATCACCAACTCTAATAGTAACTTTGGTAATACATCTTTACATGCTAAAGGACATAAAGGATACTCCTTTAATAGTGACAAAGGTGGATTTATTGATGGTATTATACCACCTAAAGTTATTGAAACAACTGACCAAAAAGTTAATTACTATCCATTTAATGGACCTGCTTGTATCACTGGTGTTGAAGGTGTACAGCAACTTCCTATTTCTGGAACAAGAACAAGAAATGATGCTAGATTATACATAGATTCTCAAGATGATGCTTTGGATCCTGCCAAGCGTCCTGCTGTATCTATTGATGGATATAGACTTGGTGCTAGACAAGATGAAAAGATTTTCACTAAGTTAGAAACTGCTTATATTGGTGATGATGGTAACTATGAATCTGAGTTAGCAATTACTGGATATAAGAAGTATCTTGCTAAGCCACAAGTTTTAAGTCCAGCAAGTGCTCCTGCTAGTGATCCTGCTTTTAATAAGAAGCAAGATGCTGCGAATTTGATTACTGCTAATAAAGTATTCATTCAAGAGGAAACATTTGGATATATTTTAGAAAAGTATCCTGCACTTCAGAACATTTCCTATGTAAACCCTAGTCTCGACCCTGCCGCGAATAGGTTCCAAGACGCTAGAGACCTAATTCTTGCTAACCGTAGTGAGATTGTTAACTCCGCGTGGACAAGAACAGTCGAAACTTACCCCACACATTCTTCCGCAGAGGTTAAATGTAAGAGAGATATTGGGTATGTTGTTGATGCTATTGCGGAAGATCTTCGTGATGGTGGTAACTCTAATATTATCGCTGCAACTAAGACATTCTTCAATGATGATGGCACTCCATTAATAAACGGTATTGTTGGTGAAGAAGATCAAGCAATATATGCATTCTATAGAGGTGCAGACTTTGCTAAGAAGGCAATTGCTAATCTATTGACATTTAAGGATAACACAATTACGGTTGATCCTTCTAACTCTGCAAGTACTTCATTCACACCTACAGGTGCTTCATATAGTCCTACAACAGGTGATTTAGTCTTAACAGTTAATTCTCATGGTTTGAGTGGAATATCCACTTATAGTGCCACTAATGCTGTATACACACCTACTACAGGTGTAATGACTCTAACAATCGCTAACCACGGTTTTGTTGCTGGTGATAGAGTTAAAATTGCTGATAATTCACTAACATTTACTTGTAATCAAGATGGTAATGTTAGTCAGCATACTTATCCTAGAACATCCGACCCTTCTCGTGGTAACTGGTTAGCAATTACTAATGTAACTACTAACTCCTTCGATGTAAATGTCGGTGCTTCTCCTGAGGTTTCGTTTACTCCTACTGGAGTAACATATAATGCTGCTACAGGAGATCTAGTATTAACTATTGGTTCTCATACTTTAGTTGCAGGAACTAATATTAGTATCAATAATAATTCATTGAACTTTACTTGCTCAATGGATGATCATGGTAGTGTTCATAGTTATCCTAGAATAACAGATCCAGCATCTCAGACTTCACTTCCTATTACTGCTGTAACTTCAACATCAATTACGGTTAATGTTGGTTCATCTCCAGAAGTTTCTCATACTGTTACCAATGCTAACTATACACCTACAACAGGTGATATGGATTTGATCATTGGAGATCATAACTTCCGTGGATATTCATCATATACTGCTACTGATGCAGCATACAATCCTACTACAGGTATAGTAACATTAACTGTTAATGATCATGGATTAATTAATGGTGACAAGGTTAAGATTGCAAATGATTCTTTAACCTTTACTTGTGCTGAGGATAGCAATGCTACAAACCACACATATCCTAGAGCAGGTGACCCAGTTTCTAATTCTTGGATATCAATATCTAATGTAACTACAAATACATTTGATGTTCAGGTTTTATCTAATGTACCTTCTACTAATACCACTGCTCATACATTTGTAAGTGCAAGTGCTAATGGTATTACTAAGGCAGGTGATTCTCTTAGAATACTTGATGATTCTTTGACATTTACATGTGCTCAGGACGGAAATGGTTCTAACCACTCATATCCTAGAGCACAGACAAATACTACAACTGCTGCTAATGCTGATTATAATCCAACAACAGGTATTATAACATTTACTATAACTGGTCATGGATTAATAAATGGTGATCAGATTAAGATCGCAGATGATTCTCTAACATTTACATGTGCTCAAGATGGTGGTGGTACTCAGCATACTTATCCAAGAGCAACTGACCCTGTAAGTGGTAAGTGGTTAACAATATCAAGTGCAACAGCTAATACATTTAATGTACAAGTACTTGATACAGTACCTTCTACTAATACTACTGCACATACATTTGTTAGTGCAAGTGCTAATGGAATTTCTACGAAGAAAGATCCAGCACAAGGTAATGCAGTTCATGTAGTAAGTGTAGGATCTTCATCAGCCACAGTAACTAATGCAGCATTCGCTCCTTCTAGTGGTATTCTTTCCTTAACAATTCCTGGTCATGGATACAGCAATGGAGATAGAGTTAAGATAACAGAAGGATCCTTAACATTTACATGTGCTAAGGATGGCAATGCTACTAACCATTCATATCCTCGTAAGACAGATCCATTCTATGATGAGTGGTTACAGATCAGTAATGCAACAACAGATCAATTTGAGATCAATGTAGGTGTTGCTGGTCCTAATGGACAACATGCTCACCAATTTGTTTCAGCAACTAATAATGGAGTGCTTAAGCAAGATGGATCAATAGTTGTTAATGTTGGTATTTCCTCTAACACAACAGCTCATACTTTCGCATCCTCAACTGCTGGTGGAATTAAGAGTGGCGGTTCATATACTCATACATTTGTAAGTGCAGATTCTGGTGCTGTAGTAACTGGAGGAAGTTATACTCACACATTTGTAAGTGCAACTGCTGATGGTATTACTAAGCAAGGTGACACTCTATCCATTGATAATAATGCACTAACATTTACTTGTGCAATGGATGGATTTGCTACTGAGCATACTTATCCTCGTACAAGTGATCCTGTATCTGGAGAGAAACTTGCTATTGCTTCAACAACAAATGATACTATCACTGTAAATGTTGGAACAACTGCTTTAACTAACTATACACCATCTGGTGCAACATACGATGCATCTACTGGTAACATGGTTCTTACTGTAGGTCAGCATGATCTATATGCAGGAACTAATATAAAGATTGCTAATGATTCCTTGTCATTTACTTGTGACATGGATGGAAACTTTAGCACTAAGACTTACCCTCGTTCAACTGATCCAGTATACGGTAAGCCAGTTGAGATTGTTAGTGTTGGATCTGCTACTAAGACAGCAACAGACGCAGCATATGATCCTGGAACTGGTGTATTAACAATAACCATTGCTAATCATGGTTATGGTAATGGTGACAGAGTTATCATTGCTGATGGATCATTAACATTTACATGTGCTAAGGATAATAACGCTACTAACCACGCATACCCAAGAGCAACTGACCCTTGCAGTGGTAACTGGTTACCTATATCTGGAGTTGCAACTAATACATTTAATGTAAATATTGGTATTTCTCCTGATGTATCAGCACATACATTTGTATCTGCTACTGCTGATGGTATTACAAGACAAGATGGTACTATAACAGTTAATGTTGGTTCTTCTCCACTTGTAAACTACACACCAACTGATGCTACATATACCCCAACAACGGGTATTATGAACCTCAACATAGGTGCTCACGGGTTAGAAGTTGGAACTGCTGTTAAGATAGCGGATGACTCATTAACATTCACTTGTAGTCAGGATAGTAATGCTACTCAGCATACTTATCCAAGACCTAATATTGATAATCATACAGCAACTAATGCTCTTTATAATCCTACCTCAGGTATTCTAACACTTACTGTTGCTGCTCATGGAATAAAGGCTGGAGATTGGGTTAAGTTAGATGATGATTCTTTAACATTCACTTGTGCTCAAGACGGTAACGGAACTAATCATACATATCCAAGATCATCTGACCCAATAAGCGGTAGGTATGTACAAGTTGCTGCTGTAACTACAGACACATTTGATATTCAAGTATTAGATTCTGCACCTTCAACAAATACCACAACACATACATTCGTATCTGCTGCTGCTAATGGTATTAAGCAAAAGCGTGACAGATCATATAATACCGCAGTACCAATCACTGCTGTTGAGACAACAGTTCATACTGTAACTGGTGCATCATATAATCCAACAACAGGTATAATGACCCTTACTGTAAATGGTCATGGGTTTGCCAATGGTAATAAGATTAAGTTGGCTGACAACTCATTGACATTTACATGTGCTAAGGATCAGAATGCAACCAACCACACATATCCTAGAACATCCGATCCTTCTAGTGGTAAGTGGTTAACAATTTCAAATGCAACTACAAATACATTTGATGTTCAGGTTCTAACTACAGCACCTTCCACTAATACTTCGACACATACTTTCGTGTCTGCTGCATCTGGTGGTTTAACAAGACAGACTGGAATAGTTTCAGTTAATGTTGGTATTTCTTCTAACACAACTACTCATACATTTGTATCTGCTGCAACTAACGCTGTAGTAACTGGTGGTAATTATACACACACCTTTAAGTCTGCTACAACTGGTGCAATTACAGGTGGTGGTAACTATGCTCATACCTTTATTAAGGCAGCAGCAAATGGTGTTAAAGTTTATCCAGCAGTTGTTACTAATGCCGCAAGTCGTAATAAGGATGCTTACAATTTAGTTACAGCAAATAAGGCTGCTATCATAACTTCTGGTATTGCTGCTATTGATGCTGCTTATCCTTCTCATGCTTCTTCAGGATATACAACCAAGTGTGAGAGAGACTTAGGATTAATCATAGATGCTGTTCTACAAGACCTTTGGTTCGGTGGTAACGAGTATACTATTTCTTACCTTAAGACTTACTTTGATGGTAATTCTCTCCTTAGCAATGGTGTTCAAGGTGAAGTACCTCAGACTATTGTTGGTTTGAATAAGGTTCAAGATCAAATTAACCTTGCCATTAACAATCAATTAGCAAGTACTGATACATCAATAACATTAGATAATGCTGCTGATCCAGCAATTGTATCTGATGCACATGCTGATGCTTATAACTTATTACAATCAAACAGAAAGTTCATTGCTAGAGAAGCATATGAGCGTATGAAGGTTGCACATCCATCATATTCAGTTGCTGCTGGATATACAATGCAGGACTGCTTGGATGATGTCTATGATGTTATAAGAGATTTAGGATATAACATTAAGTTTGGTGGTAACCATAAGACATGGGATATTGGTAATGGTTTCGCTACTAACGACTTCAATGGTGTTCCATTGGCAATGCCTGTTAATGAGAGAACTGAAGTTAAGCGTGTATACACAGAAGCAAAAGATATTGCTGTTAGTGTAATAAGAAACCTTACTGTTACTCCAACTAACTGGACACCTTCTGGTGATAGTGTACAGGTAACAGACACAACTATTATTGCTGATGGTTCTAACCCTGCATGTCAAGGAATTGCATCTGCAATCAATACCTTATTCGATATTATTGAGCAAGGTATCGGTGATGATGGTGGTGCTGGTAGTGTAACTAGCATTACAAGGACAGAACCAACACAACCAGGATCATACACTGCTGGTAATTGTGCTGATGTTCTCAATACAGTTGATACATTAATTGGTCTATTCATTGATTCACTTAATGCTGGAAATCTAAATGATCTTCCACCTATAAGTAACGGTGAGTGGGATTGTGCTAATGTAAGAACTTCAATTGATAACTTAGTAAGTATCATTAATGATGCGATAGCAGCTGGATCCATGACTGGATTCCCAACTCTTAACTATGGAGACTTCAAGAATAACTTGAGTGCTTCTAAGTGCTATCGTGATGTAGGATACATCGTTGATGCTGTTGCTAATGACCTTAAGTTTGGTGGTAACATCAATTCTGTACAGGCAGGTGAAGCATATTACTCTGGTAATAACTTAGACTTCATCAACAATGAGAAGAATGAAACCATAGATGCTTGGGGTGTTGTTAAGAACATTGCAATCTCTGCTTTGCGTAATCACACACAGCAGTTAAATGGTTGTAACATCACACTTAACTCTGCAACAATTAATGTTGGAAGTAACACTGGTCTTGCTATTGGTATGAAGGTTGAAGAATATGCTCCTTCATCATTTAACTCTGATGGTCAATTAACATCTGGTTCTCCAATCACAACAAATATTCCTGCTGGTACTTACATTAAGAAACTTGTTGGAAATGATTCTATCGAGATTGGTGTAGAGAATGCTAGGTTATCTACAGGTAATACTGTAGTTGCTACTGCTACCAATACTAATGCTACACTATACTTCACATTTGAGAAGGGTCAGTGGGCAGATACTATTCCGTCTACAGATAGTTCTCTTAATAGCGTTGGTGCTGGTTATCCAGAGTGTGCTGCTGTTGTATCAGCAGTTGATACATTAGTTGATAATGTTATCTTTGTTATTAACAATGGAATTAACTCTGTACAAAGAACAGAACCAACCTACACATCTTCTGATTACTCTTCTAGATCTACACTATGGTCAATTGATGTCACTGGTGCTGGATCTACAAACCCACATAACTTTGAGACTGGAACACCTGTAAGATTGGTTCCTCGTCCTCGTTTTGATATTGGTACTAGTAAGTATGTTGAGGTAGATAAGAGAGCTGTTCGTCTTCCAAATGGATTTGAGACTAACAGAACATACTATGTAATTGCTCCTGGTAGGAGAACTACTCCATTCAATTATAGTGGTTCTACTGAGTTTAATGGTAGTGGTAATACCAACCAGAACTTAATGTTAGCAGAAAGCAAAGAGAATGCTGCATCTGGTATCTACATCTATTCTGCTGAAGCAGATTCAATTGACCCTGATGTAGAAATTGATCTATATCAATTTGTATTAGATGAGAAGTATGATCTACATTCATACAAGACATCTCTTGATGGTAATATCAATGGTGGTATTAAGACTAATGTTGCTCACATCTTTGATGTTCCATTCTCTAATGTTACTCCACAGCGTGTATTCTTCAGACAGAAGGATGCCGTAACAAATTTACCTACATTGTCTGCCACATATAATGGTGATAATGCTAATGCTAATGGTGGTGATTCAACTGCTGGTGTTGCTGATGCTTCAGGTAGATTGAACCCTGAGTATGAGTTCTATGTAAGATTTGTTTATAGTGCAGTTTATAAGAACAAGGTTCTTTGCATCTATAAGACACATGCAGATGCTATTAATGATGTTAATAGAATCAACTTTGTCGCTGCTCAGACAATGGACTTTGTACTCTATGCATCTAAGAAGAATGCACCATTAGCATTTGACCCAAGAGGTACAGCATACTCTAATAGTACAACAGGTAGATGGTTCATTAAGGTTAAGGATACTTCCAGTAATGGTGCTGGTGCAAATGGATCTAACCAAGATAGCATCTTGTGGAGATTCCAGCAAAGTGACTTCTTATTATCTGTACCACCTAAGTCTGATGACTCTTACTACAACCGTCAGGTTGATGCTAGACCAGCTAAGGATAGAGTATATCGTGTCCGTTATGTTATTCCTAAGTATCTTGAAGGTGTAAGAGATCCAATTAACGGATTTGTTATCAAGAACAGAACAGACTCACTTCGTAAGTTAAAGCCACAGAAGATTCTACTTAAGCCTGCACCTGGTACTACTAAGACAGATGCTTATTTCGAGAACACTGCTAATGCTGGCGAGAGAATTGGTTGGACTAACCAACAAATTATCACTGCACTAGGTGATGATGCTAATGCATATGACCCATATCGTTTAGATATAGAAGGTCAAGGAATCACATATCCTAAGAAGATTACTACTAAGACTGGTAAAGTACAGTTTACAGTTCAATCTGCTAAACTAACAAATATAGATGGTGATGATTTCTTAGAAGTCACAGCATTTGACTTTACACCAGATCCTACCATTGCTTCTCTTGCTGATGAGTACTTCAGAACAGTTAAGATAACATCACCTCAAGGTGGATCATTCATTACCAACTCTTCTCAGAGAACTGCTGAAAGTGCAGTAACATGGTCTGGAAATAGTTCTGGTACTGCATATGTTCAGGCATATATGAGTGTTGGATCTGATCATTATCTAATCCTTAAGGGTAGTGCTATTGATCAGAACTTAGTTTACAGTCAATATACTAATACTAGAATCACTCAGGGTACTATCTTTGCAGATGTATTAGATCAACCTGATGCTGGTAAGTCCTTGAATCTTAAGGATCAGATTAAGAATAGTCTTAATCAGTACTACTATAAGCAGAACAACGCACCTGTTTATCAGTTAACACCAGGTGATACCATTAAAGAAGATGGATCCGATAATACTTACTACATTCATTCTGTTGAGGATATTGGTGAGATTGAAGATACATTCTACATCTATGATGTTGAAACATTACAGCGTAGGATTGCGAAGCAACAAGAAGGTATTTACTACTTAACACTAATTCGTGGTAACATATCTCCACTTCCAACTGGTGCTGGTAACCAAAATAATTTCCGTGACTTTAAGTTCTCACAACCTATTTCATACTTGTATCCACAGAACTATAAGAATGATCCATTCTGGTTCAAGTACAATGGTACAAGTTCACAAGAGAAAGCAATTGCTAATACATTAATTGATCCACCAGCAACAGTTTGTGCTGCTGACAACTATGTTCATGGTTTAGTTAGAACTAATGACTCTAAGGCTAATGTTACTAGAGAAACTATTGCTGATTTAACTGAAACTCCAGCATTTGTTGCTAATACTTACACTGGAACTAATGAGATACAGGCACAGGTTGGTAATGCATCTGCTGGTGCTGAGGATAGATTAATTCCTATCTCTGGTGACAACAGAGTTGCATCACAACAGAGATTCTATGTTGAGTTACGAAGACCGTCTATCGCAAGAGCAGGTAACCACACATTTGAATACCTAGGTTTCGGACCAGGTAACTATTCAACTGGTCTACCTGCAAGACAGGAAGTTGTATTAACTTCTACTCAAGACTTCTATGCTCAGTCCAAGAAAGAAGATGGTGGTATAGTATTCTATACTGGTATCAACTCCAACGGTGAACTATACATTGGTAATCGTAAGATCAATGCTATCACTGGTGAAGAAGAGTTCTTAGAGAGAGCACAGTTAGTTGACTCTGATGATGACGAGGATGATATTGGTTCACTCGTCACCACATTTGATGTTCCTGTTACATTTAACCAGAACATCACAGTTAATGGTGGTGATGGTGATAAGGTAAGTGCATTTAACGCACCTATACTGATAAGTGTAGATAATGCTGACTTAACAAATCAGAACACACCTCTACTCATTAGATCTCGTGTTAATAATTCTAACCCTGATGGATCTAAGAATGACCCTCTACTTGATAGAGCATCATTTAACCCAAGAGAGACAGGTGATATATTCCTTGGTAAGAACTATGTGAAGGCTGCTGTATTCCAGTTAAGTCCTCGTAGAAATGGTCAGGATTATAAGATTCAGACTCATACTAATGGAACTCTACCAACAAACATTGCACCAAATCAGAGTGGAACATACGGTGTAGATCCTGGTGGAACTGCTGTTAATGCTGCTCAGAAGGTATTCTATGGTAGTGGTGTTAATGGTGTACTTCCTATTGGTGGTGATATACTCCTTAAGGGAGAATCAGTACAGCGTGGTGGATCACTTGGTTGGGTATTCTCTAACTACTTTAATGCTATAGTTGATAATAGAATCAACTCTCTAACATTTGGTGGAGTATATGTCAAGATTAACTGGGCAAATACTGGTGGTACACAGTACACCAACCAGTTACTTGGTATAACTGATACATCCAGCATTAGGATTAAAGGATTCTATCCTACTCCTCTACTTAATGGTACATTCCCAATTGTATCACCTGCTAATGATGCATTCCAGTTAAGTAATACTTACTGCCACATTCAACTCTCTGAGACATTATCAAGCATAGTTTATAACGATGCTACCAACACAGCAACAACAGAATCAAATCCAGCATGGTCTGTATTGATTGATGCTGCTGTTCGTGCGAACAACGGTAATGTTCCTGCTCCTACTATGGAGTTCTCAAGTGCAACTTGGAAGGAGACTGGTGTAATTGGTGCTGAAGCACTTAGAGCTGGTACTGAGTCTCAAGGTGATTATAAGTTAGGTGTTAACACTGTTGCTCGTGCAAGTCATACTGCACATGAGACAGCATGGGTTGATGCATTCACTGATCCTCGTGCTAACTTAGATGTAGTTGGTACTGCATTCATTAGTGGTAAGACACTCACTCAGACTAACTTCCTTGATAATGCTCTATTTGCCGACAGGACAGAAACTGCTGTAAATAATGCATTCTTGGTTGGTGGTGATAGTGCTACTCCTGATAATGCTGCAACACTAAGAATTTCTACTACTAACAGTGGTAGAGTTGGTGTTAATACAACACTTGCTGAGACTACTGATTCCTTAACTGTTAAGGGAACAGGTAAGATCACTTCAAACCTTACTGTTGAGGCAGACCTCGCAGTTAATGGCGGTGATATTACTACAACTCAGACAGCATTTAACTTAATTGATACAACTGCAACTACAATTAATTTCGCTGGTGCTGCGACTACTGCAAACCTCTTCGAGGATGCAACTGGAGCTCAAGTAATTAATGTTGGTACATCTTCTACAGATACAACATTCAATTTACATACATCATCCACAGATTCTACAATTAATCTTGGTACTGTAACTAACTCTGGTAACACAGCGATATCTCTTGTTAAGGTTGGTGGTGCTAGAGGTAACTCTGCACAGTCTAGTTTCACAGTTGAAAACTATCAAACAATCCTTAACTCTAAGATTCTTGAGATCAATAATGGTCTAACAAGTATCTCTACAGACCCTGATGATGATATAGAACTACAAACTAACTTGAGAGTAGTTAATCTATTCACAAGAAATGGTACAGCAGCGACTGTTAATGCCTTCACTAAGGCAGTATCCATAGACTTTGGTGCTATTGCTGGTCAAACTAAGATCAATCATGCATTGAATGTACAAGGTGATACATCATTATATGGTGATGTGAAACAGGTTGGTGGTAATAACACTGGTGCTGTTACTGTAACTAGAGGACAGTTAGGAACATCTGATGTAACACATAACATTGGAGATCTTAACAGTCTTAATGTTGATCACTTTAGTTATAAAGCAAGGTTTGCTGATGAATTAAGATTCACTTCTGCTGCGGTATCTAATAATACTTTAGTTGTTGATAACAACCTTGGACCTTCTAACTATTTTGTTAACGGTAATATAGTACAATTTACTAATATTACTGGATTAACTGGTGTAACTGTTGGTCTTAACTACTATGTTTTAGATTCATCAGGACAGAACTTTAAGTTAGCATCTACTGTTGGTGGTGCTGCAATTTCAATTACTGGTACACCAACTGATGCTCGTATTATTCTAGATGGTCATAAGATTGATACATCTGGAGCTGGTGGTGGTGGAACTGCTTGGGCTGCTGGTGACACAACACTATTGCTCAACAATGTTAATGGTATCACAGTTGGTGATATAATATTAATAGAGAATGAGATCATTAGAATTGCTGCTCCACCAAGTGAGGCTAACAGATCTGTTGTAGTTCAGCGTGGTCAGTTCTGTACAACTGATGCTTCACATGCAGATAATACATTTGTTGCTGCATTAGTTTATACTCAGGATGCAACCTTCATTAGAGAAGGTGATGCTGGTGCTGGAGACACAACATTAAATGCTGGTGCAACTACAATCCAATTAGGTGAGTTTGGTGGCACATTCAAGGCAACTGACTACTTAAGATTGAGTGCTGATCCTGGTGGTGCATGTCCTTCAGGTGAATTTGTAAGAATCACTGCTGTTGTTGATGCAAGTGCAGAAACATTCATTATTAATGATGGTGCTTCTCCAACTCCTAATACTAGATTAGTAGTTAACAGTGTAACTGGTGCAAGTACAAGTACTTTGGTTGCTCCTGCTACACTTACTGGTACTGAAGACTTCACACTTCAATTAACAACAGAATATAACAGGTTTGTAATTGAAAGTGATACATCTGGTACTGAGGAGATTGTATTCAGAAGAGATGGTAGAATCACTCTTATTGGTGATGGTACTTCAACTGCTCCTGCTGCAATACTTGGTGAGACAGGTAGTGCTGCATTTACTGGAGACCTTTGGGTAACTAGCACAGATGCTCTTGCTACAAGTGGTAACTCTGCAAGCCTTGACACTGGTAGATTGAGACTTACTCAGACTAGTGGTGATCTAGATCTTGCTGGTGGCATCGACATGGACGGTGACTTCAAGATTTACACTGGTACAACTGGAATTAACTTCAGTGGTACACCTAAGTTCTCAGTCACTGCAAGTTCTGGTGATGTAGCAATCGGTGGTGATATTAACCTAACAGGGTCAATAAATATTGGTGGTATCGATAACTTAATCACACCTACAGGTGGTAGAAAGTGGTTATATCTTGATGATCCATCAAACACAGATGCTACTGCTCCAACACTTGTTGCTAATACTAACTACTTTATTAAACCAAGTGGTACTGGTGTTGTGTTAGTTCTTAAACTGCCCACCGCACCTGCTACAGGAGATATGATAAGGATCATTGACTTAGGTGGTGCTTTATCCTATAATTGTCAGTTAGTTATTCGTGCTGCTACAACTGTAGAAGTACAAGGTGATGCAACTGGTACTACACTTGGTGGACTAGGTACTAACTGGACAGGTGGTGAACTAATTGTTAACACTCCTAATGTTGGTCTTGGTTTAGTATATGTTGGTGCTACTGATGGTGCAAACACAACTATTGCTTCCTCTGATAGAGGTTGGAGAATCGTAGAGGTTTAATAAATGGCAGTTAATTATAACTTTCAAAAATCACTTAAAGGGACAGCGATTGGTACGATTGTCCCTTGGACTGGTGACCTCACTAAGATACCAAAGGGATGGCTTCAATGCAAAGGTCAGGAACTAGATGTTGCTGACTTTCCATATTTGTATGAGGTTATTGGAATTAAGTATGGTGGTGTGGCAGGAAATAGTTTCAAGATACCAAACATAGGTGCTAAGTCATTAGTTGATTATCATACATCACACGATAGTCTTTCTAACTTTAATATTCCAACCTCATTTAAAAATTTAATTGATGATACTGACGACAATGCGAATGAAGTTAATCCTATTCGTAATTCAAATATAGATTTATTTGCATCATATAATCAAAATATTAATACATTCCTAGGTTTTGTTACTGGTGTCACATTGAATGATCCAGTATTTTTTGATGGATTAACAACTGCTGGTAGAGCATTGGGAGATTGGCACATAGGTACTCATGCACATGGTGGTGGTACTGGTGAAGGATCAGCTGGTTCAGGAACATTTGATGTTTGTGGTGCTCCTACTCAGTGGGCAGAAGCATGTCAAGATAATGGAAATGCTAACTGTTTCTTATTCTGTCCTGATGATTGTGGTAGTCCACAGTTTAACAGAATGGAAGCAAACACTCCTACTTCTGAGAGACAGAGGATAGGAATTTTTGATGGCAACCAAGCAAGTACAGGAGATTTTTATTCAGGAAGATTCTTAACAAGACCAGGTAGTTACTCTGCTCAGGGTGCTCAAGGTTGGGCTGCTAGAAGGGATCCAGGAGTAAACCAAAGCACCAACTATAACTATGTTGATGCATCCAATATGGATACAGAGTCAACTGTTACTGCTCCTTGGTCATTTGCTGCTGTTGATACATCACACTCATTTGCTAACTTTGTTAATGCTGGACAAGTTACTATGGATGCACACATACACCCATCGATGTTCTATTCTATAACTAAAGGTAGTATGAATGTTCCAGCAACTTTAGTTTTAAATAATGTTGGTAGAGGTAACATGACACCATTAAATGCTGGTAATGTTGGTATTGGTACTGTTGCATGTAATATGCAGACACCTCAGTTATCCATTTTACATATCATAAGGACATATTAAGATGGCAGTAAACTACGGATTTGAAAGAGGTAAGTATGGATGTTTCCCAGGTACTATTATTGCCTTCCCTAGAACATTAGATGGTAAGAATCCTAATGATACAGATCATAGAGCTAAGTTACCAGCAGGATTCTTGAGATGTGATGGATCTATCCTTAATGGTAATGATTATCCAAATTTAAAAGAAATTCTTGGTGTTGGTGCTAACTCTAAGTTTAGGAAAGGTGAAACAGTATTAAAAGAAGATAATGCTGAGAATGCTGATAGTGGTGGAACATTTCAGTTACCAGATTTAGGTGCTAAATCTATAATTGCTAGTAATGCATCAGGTGTATACACTGGTGATACTGTAGATGATAATAATACTTCACCAAAAACAATAGTTCCTAAGGTTGGTATTGGTGCTGATGTTACATTGAATCAGGGAACGACTCTCAACATGAATTACAGTGGTGCATTCTCAACTCCTCAATGGGACATACCTTTCATTAGTAATCAGAACTGGGGTACTAATATGGGAGTTGTATTTGATACTGAGACAGCAAATGATACTGGATTCCTAATGCATAGTCATTTCAGTAATTTGTCTGTATGGGCATATTCAAATACTGAAGACTATAGTGCAAGAATGTCTGTATCAGATGCTTCACCAGAATATCCTGGTATTAATAGTGTTGCAGTTATAGGTCAGGTAACACCCATTGCTGGTAGCCAGACTCAATCTGTTCACCAACATACTGTTCAAAGAACATTTCCAACAAGAAATACTAATGACTTTGATGCTCATATTAACGCATTTACTTCTGATGGATTTAATGTTGTGACAGAAACCAAATTGGTTGAACAAAACACCATTAAGATGGATGATATTGTTCCTAAGTATATTATAGTAGAGTTCTTTATTAAGTTCTGACATGGCAACTAATTACTCAAAAGTTCATTCAAGAGTTGGTGCTGCAATAGGCACTATAATTAGTGTGCCTAAAGATAGTACATGGACTAATAGTACAAACCCAACAACCGAAGGATCTAACTGGCAGTTAGATGATAATTATCCAGGATGGTTACCATGTGAAGGTCAGAGTTTAAGCAAGTCAGATTATAGAGCATTGTATCAGGTTGTAGGAGATACATATGGTTCTACAACAACAAATTTTAGTTTACCAGATTATAGATCTAAGAAGTTAGTAGGAACTGGATCAGTTGATGGTAATCAGCCAGGAGGATTAACTCTTACACCTACTAGTGGACCTGGAAATTCATTAGCAGAACCAAATACAGCAGGTTCAGAAGGTGGTGTGTATTCTGTTACAACAGTTAGACAATTACCACCATCATCTGAAATTACACCTGGATCTCCATCTACCCCAGAAACTATTGGTGGAGGTGCTACCGATACATTTAATATCAGTACATTCACAACAGATGGTTTTGGTCAGGTAACAACAGTTGTCAATTCTGATATTAGTGGTACAGTAAATTGGTCTGCTGGTGCAACCAATACTGGTACACAAGCATTTCCAACACCAATACCAGGTCCACACTACCATGAGATAAGATATGCTCAAAGAGGTAATACTCAGGCAGCAGCTGGTAATCCTTATGCATCAGCACAAGAGGTTGGTTTTATGAACCAAGTTGAGGCAGGTGTCTTATCATACACTAGGTTTGGTGAATCACTCAGAAAGCATAGTCACATGTTAAACTGGGGATATGGAACAACCTATGCAGGATATGGTAATGATGAAGCAGGAGGATCATCAGGTCTTGTAAATAGAACTGAAGTTGGTGGTAATATCAACCAGAAGTTTGGAGATTCATTTAACCCTGATAACAACAGGGGTAATGTTATCAACAAGACTGTTGGAATCTCTAATAATACTGGAGATACTCTTGGTGTATTCTTTAATGTTGGTACATTCACATTGTCTAATGCTGCTAAATCTCAATGGGATGCAGCACTTGACATGAGATTACAATCAGCAGAAGAATTACCAGTCATGCAACCGTACTTCAGATTGAAGTACTTGATAAAAGCATATTAGTATGCTATAATGAAAACCTTGAATTGAATTCAACATGCAAATAACTAGAGCAACGAGTCAAATCGTACCTATTAAACCAGTGGAGTTGATGGAAGGTAGATATGACCAGCACATTGGAGTATATGAAGATCATCTCCCAAAATTTTTATGTGATAAACTGATAAAGACTATTGATGATGCTATTGATACTAGCACAAGTGGTGACTACCTAGGAGAGAGGGCAGCAGAAAGACAGCAAGAGACTGGTAGTCCTAATGATCCTGATCATGAGGATACAACAATCATGCAAGGGGTCAATCAGTTCCCTAATACTGTACTTGGTAGAAAGGATGAGTCCATTCTTTTACAGTATGTTGATGCTATGCTACATGCTGAGATCAATCAGTATCTACAGTCATGCTTTGGTCATTACTGTCAAGAGTATGGTTCATTCAACTGTAAGTTAATATCATACGATCAGAAACTACAAAGAACACAACCTGGTGGTGGTTATCATATGTGGCACTGTGAGAACAGTACATATGAGATGGCAAACCGTACATTAGTGTGGATGATATATCTTAATGATGTTGAAGAGGGTGGGGAAACCGAATTCTTACATCAGCATGTTCGGTTCACACCTAAGCGTGGTACGGTTGTATTTTGGCCTGCTGCATTCACACATCAGCACCGTGGAAATCCACCACTTAAAGGTACTAAATATATATTGACAGGATGGTACATTAATTGTCCAACAGCATAGTAAAATGGCAAACAACGGTAAACCACTACTGCAATTTACTCCTAAAGATGGGTCTTTGTGGTTCAATAATCATGTTGAAACATTAACCGCAGATGAATTATCTGAGATTAAGACTACCATAGGAGATTATTGGTGGACAGATAATGATGAATTAGCATTCGTCACTATCTACACTGATATGACTTTATATTGTGAGAGGAAGAAGAAAGCGTGGAATTACCGTACAGGTTCTTCTACATACGCTGGATATGAATTTACTGCTCCTACTAAGGAACAGACTCAGACATTATATAATCAGTTATCGACTAAGTTTGAGACATTAAGAATTGATAAGCTTAAGGCAGAGAAGGAGAAGATCTCTGGTATACTTACAGAAGAGTATAATGGTCTCATATCATCATTCAAGGGTATGAGAACTCGTATGCTTCTTGACAGTGATTATACACAGTTGGCAGATGCTCCACTTAGTACTGCTGATAAAGCATTATGGGCAACATATCGTCAGTATCTTCGTGACATGCCAGCAGATCCAGCATGGTTAAGTAATGATGTGTTTAAGGTTGACTTTCCTATAACACCTACGGATTACTTAACATTAGATCCTTCAAAAGGTACTGCATATTTGTCTATCCCTGCTCATTTCCAGAATGCAGCTGCACTGAAAGCTAAGATTAAGTTACTTAGAGTTAACAACTATCTTAATCTACCTCAACTATACATTAGTGATGAAGATTGGGAGAAGAAGACTTATACTGAACTTAATGAGAGACTTAATAAGTATCTTGCTAAGATTGATGGAGATCTCAAGTTTGATATCTCATTCACAACGAAGGATGGTAATCGTACTTCTGCTCATGGTGTACAGACTGGACAGCATACACAAAGTTGATGATTCTTTAATTTATTATGTTTCATATTATTGATATTTTTGAAAAAGACAATAAAGACGCAAAATATATACAGGATGCATTTCTCAAGGCAGACTTTTCTGCTGGAAAGATGTTTACTGTTGGATATGGGGCAGATCATAAGAAAGAAGATACATATCTAGATCTAAAAAACAACCAAGAGATGCTTGCTGATCTCCCTGATCCCTCTCATCCTTATCATAATCATTATAAGAAACAATCTTATTATGGTAAGTCTTCTCATATGATGAAGAAGATGGTTGATGATTGTTGGGAATTAAGACATCAAACATGTTGGAATTTTCATACTGATTTTATATTTTCAAAATATTTAACAGGTGGATATTATCATCAACATGTAGATAGTCAGAAGATGGGTAAAAGAAGAACTGATTATTCTGTTACCATTTTTATTAATGAACCATATGATTATGAAGGTGGTGAGTTATGTATTGATGTTGGAACTCAAGAGGTAAAGTTTAAGTTACCAGCAGGTAAAGCAATACTATATCCTACAGGTATTAAACATCGTGTTTCTGAGGTTACATCAGGAGAGAGACATGTATGTGTATTTTGGTTAGAGTCTGCTATTCAAGATGTAAGGATACGAGATATTTACAGAGGTCTTGATGCTATCGGTAATAAATACGTCAGTCAACCCAATGCTGGTGAGTTGATAAGTAAAGAAACTTATGCTCTAAAGCACCAACTCCTACGCCATTATGCTAACTACCAGTCATGAATAGTATACCAGAAGTATTAGAAATAACAAGAATTATAGAGCATTATTGTATATCGCATAAAAAGGCAATATTGTATTATGAAATTAATTGCCTTGAGGATAGGAGAGATGATGTTGTGGCATTTTATAATGGAAAGATAGATCCGATCTTACTTGAACCATTGAAGACGGATGATGACTATTTCCTTACATTTGACACAGATCAAGATGCTATACAGTATGCAGAAACAAATTTTCCTTATGAATCCGAAATAGATGATGCCGAGAAGTTTATCCACTGTCGTGTTTGGTCACAGACTGGTGGATTTTCTTGGGAGAATACTGACGGTAACATAAGAAACTTGCCCCAAGCACAACCACCTACTAGATAATCATGACTGACGAAACACATGTCTCAGAGTCCATTGGAAACCGTACACAAGAACTACGAAATAAGATCAAAGAACTAGATGGCTTCGATCTGGCTGTTCTTCCTTTAATATACCTTTATGAGTTAGGATCTCAAGTGGTAACATTTGCAAAGGAGAAAGGTGTAGTTGATTGGGTAAAGAATAAGTTTAATGGGAAAGTGACACAAAGCACAACCCCAGAGCAACCAGTTGAAGAAGTGGCACAAGCTACAGACACAACACCACCATCAGCTGTATAATATAAATGTTGAGAGGATATGTGGTTCTCTAGCTCCAAACCTACCGACTAGACTGACACGAGTAAACCGCCCGAAGCGTAAGCAGTTGCGTATCAAGAAGCAGTCACATGATCGTTGGTAGAAACCTATTACTGCACATGACAGATGGTTGAGCACACGCAAGGATCTATGGTTGTCTCTGTTCAGCAGAGAAATTACGTCCTGTAAGTCCAATGTGCAAGTGGTGGAGGTACAGGTGTAAGCGATTCCCTAGAGGTAAATTTGGGCATATAGGTGAAACCTATGTCGATGCCCCACTCCTCTCAACTCACAAACATTATTATTGATTGTCATGCCACTATCAGCAGCAGATGGTTACAAGATCAGAGAAGAATACTCTGAAGTAAAAGAGAAAGCAATTTGTGATGCACATGGACTGCAACAGATTGGTGGATCTCGCACCAAAGTTGATGGTGAGAATGGAGATGACAAAGTAAGTATTAAAAATGCCAGTGGTTCATCCACTCAGGTACATCTAACAACACAGAAGCATTTCATTGAGCAACTTGGTCTTGATGGTAATGCTTCTATTTTTGTGCGTTTGTTCTGTGGTAGTCCAGCAATTGATAACTACGGTACAGATAGATTTAAGGTAGATCAGATACACACAGATTATACTGATGCATTTAAAGAATACCTTGATGAAAACAAGGAAAAAGTAGTAGATCTAATTATACGCAATGGGTTTGACATCACGCATGTCATTTATAATGATATAAAAAATGATGTTGAGTACAAGTTGACATATGAGGAGATCCTTGATAGAATTAAAAATGCAGAGTGGAAGTTTTTAAGTGGTGGTATCCATCTAAAATTGGATGGTAAGACACTATTTCACTTCCAGCGTGAAGGCAAGAAGAAAACTTCTAACCGTTATAATGTACTATGGCACATTCATCGCAATCTATTTCAATAACCGATTGCCTTGAAGGTATGAGTGAGTTAGATGACAATTCTATTGATTGTATTGTAACATCACCACCATACAATAAGAAAGGTCTGTTAGGTAAAGTTGCCCTAGGTAATCAAATCTGGGGCAAATTTAATATTGACTATAACTCCTATGGTGATGATATGCCAGAGGAGGATTATCAGGCATGGATGGTAGCATTCCTTAATGAGTGCTATCGTGTCATTAAACCTGATGGTAGTATATTCTTTAACCATAAACCAAGACGATATAAGAATAGAGCATATCTTCCTACTGATTTTCTTCAGCATAGTTATGCTAACTTGTATCAGTTAATAATATGGGATAGACGCAACTCACCTAACATTCGTAACGATGTTTTAGTACCATGTACTGAGCACATTTATTGGTTATGTAAAGATAAACCTAAGACATTTCGTAATGCATTAGATTCATCATACATAGGTGAAGTGTGGGTTATTCCACCAGAAAGGCAGAAGAAGCATCCAGCACCATTCCCTGAACAGTTGGTAAGAAATTGTATCTTACTGACTACAGAAGAGAATGATACCATACTAGATCCATTCATGGGAAGTGGTACAACAGCATTAGTGTCACAATCTCTTAACCGTAGATGGTTGGGATTTGAAATTGATGAGAAGTATGCTAAAATTGCTGAAGATCGTTTAAACTCTAGCATATTATCATTTACATAGCATGGCACAGAAAGATCAACAATCAATAGAAGAACCCACATCACATGAGAAGTGGGATCGTGCAAAAAGTTTAATGTTAGAATCATTATACAAACCAGATAATCATCTTAGATCATGTGCTCATAACCAGCATTGTTTTTATGAATTGATGGAGATCAAAGATCATATGATAGAATATTTACAACAAAGAAAGAACCCTATATCATGACTGATTTTGCTAAACAAATTAAAGAAGGAACTAAAGTATCTCATTCAGCAGCAGAGAACACTAAGTTTGTTGCTGGTTTTCTTAGAGGTGTAGTAGATCCTGAGAACTATCGTGAGTTGATTAAGAACTTCTACTTCGTATACAAATGTATGGAGGAGGAGATAGTTAACTTGAAGGATCATCCTGTAGTTGGTAAGATGTATTTTAAAGAGTTAGAAAGAACTAATTCTTTAATAACAGATCTTGAATATTATTATGGTCCTGATTGGGAACAACAAATTAAACCTAGTAAAGCATGTGAACAGTACTTATATCGAATCCGTGAAGTGGCTAAGGATAATCCTGAGTTACTTGTTGCTCACCACTATACCAGATATTTGGGTGATCTTTCTGGTGGGCAGATCTTAAAGGGAATTGCTGAGAAAGCCTTGAATCCACCAGTAGGTAAAGGATTAGATTTCTATGAGTTTGATAGTATCTCTGATGCTAAAGAGTTCAAGACTAATTATAGATCTACATTAGATTCACTAGACATAGATCAATCTACTATGAATGCTATGATTGCAGAAGCAAACTATGCATTTAGATTGAACATGTATATGTTTGATGAACTACAAGGTAGTGCATCTAAATCCCTCATCAAAGTCCTTTGTGGACTTGTTAAATCTAAACTTGGACTTAAATGACAACACATAGAGAAACGCTACTCAAACTATTGAAGGATAGAGCATATCGTTATGGACAGTTTACTCTATCATCTGGTAAAGAATCAGAACATTATGTCAATTGTAAACCTGTCACATTATCATGTGAAGGTAATGCACTGTTATCACATCTTATGATCGAATTGATTGAGAAGGAGGCAGTTGCAGTTGGTGGATTGACATTAGGTGCTGATCCATTAGTCTGTGGTATTGCTCAAAAGGCATACTATAAATGTAACAGACACATTGATGCTCTTATTATACGCAAGAATCCAAAAGGATATGGTACTAAAGAGGTTATTGAGGGTCATAAACCACCCAAAGGATCAGTAGTAACTGTACTTGAGGATGTCACCACAACTGGTGGCAGTGCAATGGTAGCAGTGAATGTACTGCGTGATGCAGGTTATACTGTCAATCGTGTTGTTTGTATCGTTGATAGAATGGATGACCATAAGATATGGGAGGATAATAATATTGAATTTATATCATTATTCACATTATCTGATGTTGCTCGTCCTGATCTTGGACCTGATACAACTGCTTATGATAAAATACCAGTGAGGTACTAATGGAACCCTATGATAATACAGGTGTACATACTAATGTACAGATCACAATTGATTTGAATGAATTAGTATGGTGTAGAGGTGAGTTTCTTAAACAAGAAATGTCAGTCAATCAAGCAGAATATATAGCAGAGACACTAAGAAGAACATTAACATGGGATACATTGTATCATATGATTGATACAACTATCTTAGAGTTCTTTGATAATCACGAACACCCTGAGATTTGGGATCCTCATTATGGTGAGACTGCTGGCAATGAACCAGCAGCAACATTTGAAAAGGAAGCAAAGTTAAGGGAGAAAGCAAAGAAAGAGTTTGAAATGGTTGATCTAGTATCACCAGCATGGACTATTAAAGTACCTCGCAGGATTAAGAAATGATCAGTGATGAAAGGCAACAACAACTGGTAGAGATGATGGAAGTCATGGAGGATACTGTAGAGTATTTCTGTGACAAGAACATGGTATCAGGTGAAATCGCTTGGACTATGGTTGCATCTCTTGCTGACGCTAAATTGGGGCAGTTTGATGAGGATGAATGATAAGACTAAATTAATGTTTGCATTAGAACATGTTGCACACTTAGAGGATCTCTTATTTGAGAATGAATGGGATAACTATCTCATGCAACCTCTAACAACAATCAAATATGAGTTAGAACGCCAACTACAAAATATTAACGATGAACGAGCAGGAATTTAAGTCTGCAATACAGAATATCCTGATGTTGCAGCAGAATACTGATAGGAATTTACAAATCCTACAATCACAGATTGATGGGTTGCAACGGCAACTTGATTCAATGAAAGAGTTCAGGGATCTATTTAAGATACCAAAGGAAGAAAATCAGAACCGTGAACCTTTCGAGTTTTACGATGAAGATAAATGATTTCTATCGTGGGATGAAAATCAAGTGGAAGGATGATAGTGGTGTTGTGAATTTCATTGGTTCACAATATATTACTATTACCACTCGTGAATGGCCTGATCCCGATAAATTGCATGGAGTATCTCAATGCAATCTTCTTTGCCCTAGTCGTTATTGGGATGAAATTGAAGTAATGGAGGATAAACCAAGTGACAATTAAATTCTTTCCTACTAACTTTGTATCGTATAGTAAGGTAGAGAATCACGATCAGATCAAGGATGAAATACTTCCTAGAATTCTACACTATGCACAACAGCATAAGGATGCTAACAGTCATAGATGGGATGAAATAACCAAGAGTAAGGTTATAACTACATACAGGACTGGTATAGATAAGGACATAGCAGCGATTATACTTGATAAGTATATCAAATTCATGGTATGGGATCCGTTTAAAGAAGTAGTTGACTTTGCTGGTGTCAGAAAGTTTAATGATGCTGGTGTGACTAGTTGTTGGTGGAATGTATATAATACTGGTGATTATGCTGATATGCATACACACAGTGCTGGAGTTAAGGGAAATCCTAACTATTCAGGAGTATACTTCCTTGATATGGATGAAGAGAATACATTGGAGTTTGTATCTCCTGTATTATCCTCAACACATCCTATAGATAGTACATTTCATACAATGACCACTGGTGGTTATGAAGATCCTTCTCATAATATAGGTGAAGGTATGGTGTGTATATTTCCATCATCATTAATGCATCATGTTAAACCATGTGCAAAAAGGCGTGTTACCATATCATTTAATATTGCTTGTCGATACCCTGAATTTGATAGTGAGATGCAAGTATATCCTACTGATCCCAATGCAGGGACACCAGTTCCAGGAACTCAAGGTTCTTGGATGAATTAACAAATTTTCGAGGTTCAAATGTCCAATAGAGAAGCAGTTACAACCGAGGTTGAATTAACCACTGATCAAATTGAATTCATTAGAAGTGCATTATGCCATTATGATGAGACGGACACAGAACTGTGGGACCACTTATCAAACTGTCTACAAGATGCCCTAGAGTCCTAAAACTCTGCTATATTAAGTACATGGGAAACAAACCTGACTTGTTCGGGTTTTGTTTCTCGCACCTTTCGCTCTTTACTATTTCACAATGAATGTAACGAAATACACAAGGAGCACATCAAATGGTAAAATCATTGAATGCCCTTGTTGCTATCAACCATCCAGAGTATATCACTTCGCATGGTCAGCATTAACATGTGCTCACTGTGAAGAGTCTGTAGAGAAACTTCAGTGGAGATTAGTTTAATGACACTATTTGAACAATTAACAGAAGACATTGCATTCTGCACACAAACAATAGGATGTAATGCAAAAGAAACTGATGAACTTATCAATGCTGCTGAAATCTTAGGATTAAATGTACAGTATTTTTGTGAAGAGTTCATTTTCGGTGGTGAAAATGTAATGAAGTACCATCGTGAAGATTACATGGATCTTGATGTATTCAATGAGATTCATGGTATATATTTTGAGGAGGTTGACTAATGTTCCACAGTAAATCATTCGGAAGAATCTTTTGGGTTGATCCTGATACTCAAATATTCAAATCATGCCCAGAAAGAATAGATGGTACTGGTGATTTTGATCAAGAAGATTGTGTATCAGATTGGGAAGACATGGAAGGAGTTAATCTTTCAAACCTTTTCGACATCCATCAATTTTGTTTACAAAATCTATGGTATCATAACAATTCACTATCAATGAAGGACGGTCTTTAAAATGAGTTACAATGAATCTGTTGACCATTTAGTAACAACAATGAAAGCAAATCCAAATGCATCTAACAGCGAGTTTGATGCTAAGGTAATACTATACCCTAAGGTTAAGGTTGAACTAGAAGAGTGGGAGATCAGCATTATTGTTGATGCTCTACAAAAGGAGAGAACAACCTACTCTTTTAGGAAACCCAAAGAAGCACAGATCAAGTCTATTGAACAAACACTAGCATTAGCATTAGCACATCATGAAATTACCATTCTCAAAAACTCTAAGTAAAGTATCTACCAGTGTTAAGGACTGGTTCGTCAGTGAGCATCCTAAGTGGGATCCTGATGATAATGTAGTATTGGATGATTTGGATCTATTCATTCAGAAGATAAAGGCATTAGGGTACAAGTATGATAATGGTAATGATTGGTGGGAGAGAACATGGAGTACTGACTCAGAACCAAAGGAGACCATTAGAGAAGTGTATCAGTTGTTAGAGAGTGGTAAATGGAATAAGATTATGATCGGTTATGGGGATCGTGTGTTCTTTGAGGAGCCAGTTCAAGAAGTGTCACATTCATACGAGACACACCGCCATAATGCACTATAATAGGTACATAACAAACAAAGGAACATGACTAAGACAGCATTCTACCCAGACACAATGAAGGTCGCAGACAGAGTAATTATATTGGGAAGAGCGTTGCAAAAGAACTATGACAGAAGATATGGTGGACATGCTTGTCTTGATACTGTATTTGATGTTGTAGAAGGTCGTAAGTACTGGAAGATCATGATGATTAACAATCAAGAGAGTGTACATGCATTCATTGATAAGAAAACTGGTGATGTATTCAAACCAGCATCATGGAGGGGACCAGCAAAGATAGTAAGATATAATTTAATTGATGAAGTTTCCTATGCTACTTGCATAGCAAACTGCGACTGGGCAGGTGGTTATCTCTACATGAGATAATCCCCTTTTCCTTTTAAATATTGTACATCTTATTACTTTTAATCATGCTACCAATGAAGAGAAGACCAATCACCAAACCCAGTAGATGTGTCCTTCAGACATATGTGCGTGGGTTAATTGCTGATTTACCCACTAGTGAGACTAAAGGAGAGTATAATCTCCGCATATCTCCGCGTGAGGGTTTAAATGAATATGAGGTATCGCAGTACTATAAATTCTTATGGAAACAACCATTAGAATTTGTATCAGCATTGAATACCATGCTACCAAATGATACAGAGTTTGTATCGTTTGATCATTTAGCAAATTCATTGGTACTACTAAGGAAATGAAGAAAGCAACTAAACAATTGAACAAGAGGATTAACCTCTATCGTGACACATCATATGATTGGTGTGTCGAACGGTTCAAGCAATTAATGGCAGAAAATAGAGTAGAAGACGCACTCTGTCTTGCGGATGAATTCTACGAGTGGTTGGATGGTGACTTACTACATAAGGAGTCAACATACTATTCCCACTATGATGAACTCAGGGAGGAGTATGAGCAACTCAGAAGCAGATGATGTATTGCGTGAGCTCACGCTCGCTTGCGTACAAGCAGCAAACAAAGACGACCAAGAATTAGTAGATAAGTTAATGAAGGAGATAGATGATATAAGAGCACAATGCCCTAACTCTACCCTATAAGATGGCAAGAACACAAAGATCTCTTAAAAAGAATCTATCATCATTAACAACAACACCAACAAAACCCAAGAGAAAGACAAGAAGTGACAAGAAACCAGAGTTTATTACCACTAAATCAGATTTGAAGTGGCAATTAGGCAATGGTAATGGCACTATAAAGTCAATGCCTTGGTACTTGCATCCAGTCAAGAAGAACACATTTAATAAATCGTGGTTCAGAGACTATGATGATGCATGTAAACAAATAGCACGATTGAAATTAACCCCAGAGGATTACACATTATGGCATCTAAAATTAAAAGAGAAAAGCAAAGAAACCAAGTAAAGTCTAGGTTTTATTACATATTCTGGGGTGCTGCCACAGTGTCAGTATTCGCAGGACAATTGTATGTGGGTACAGGTTATCGTGCATTAGCAAGGGGATTAAAAGCCATTACTGATGGTTACATAGTGATACCTCTTAAGAGACATACTGGTGAACCACCTGATTTAGGTGACGGATTATGGCATCCTACTGATCCACCACAAAGAATATGGTAACATAAAAAAAGACCCTCTTTCGAGGGTCTTGTGCTACTTATGATTTTGGTTCATAGTATTAGATTACATATTCGTTTGTCTGTATGGTCGGTCTCGCACTCAATCAGGCAGTCGTAGTAATCGTTGATCTTCTCTAGGTTAGCATTACTGCTGTCTGTACTTGTCTCAAAATGATTCCATTCTGCTAATTGATTCTTACTTAAAAGATTATGCGACATGTGTATGACCTCTTTGAATTGTTAGACTCATAATGAAGAAAGATTTCACTTCATCTTGTTATCCTTAATTCTACCACTATTTATGTGCAAACGCTAGTAATTGACATACATATTAACGATTCTTATCTATGCAATAATACTCATTGCTTTAATCTCCCAAGTATGGTATAATAATGACATACTCTCGGAGGCGAGGCGATTTTTTTTATGAATACATATCCACCTGAAATGTATGAAGAGATACTCAAATTCTTTGCATACAATCCATACAGGGATGATAAGTATAGTATTATTGAGATTGATACTGATGAAGATCTCGCTCAAGAGGGTATACTAAATAATACACACCAGTTATAAGTGTATGTGGAATCTAAACATTAAAGAAGGATTTGATAAGGTCGTTGAGTGGGACAAGAAACTGATTAAAAAGTTTCAAACCAAGTTCAACCTAACTGATTATCAGATCACTTGCATAGCATTCGCCAAGGGATTCGTCATTGGAGCATTAATACTGTGACTAGACTATACCCAGAGACCACACAAATAGAAGGAAGAGGTGGACATGAGTTTGGATACGAGTGGACACCAGTTGAGAGATTGCATGATGATCTACGCAAAGAAATTGAGAATGACTACGAACCTGGAAAGATAAATCCAAGGCAAGAAGAAGAACTCAATAAGATTGCCAATGAATTAGGTGGGGAGATAACATATACTACCACACTAGATCAATACGGCAAGGGAACTAAACAAGTTATAATTACATTTGATTATGTCGGAAGACCCAACTGCACAGCATGATGAAGAAAAGGACTGTACCGATCAACTCACTGAATGTCATGTATCATGTGAGCCTACAGATAAAGAATGCATATCAGAATGTATTGAAGAATATCATGAGTGTGAGATTCCCAGACCTGAAGAAGAAATAGCAGATCATTTTATGACATCCGAAGAAGACAAGTTCATGCAAATGGACAGAGGAGAGTTAATCTCTGAGTGTCTACAAATTGCTGCCCTATTGGGTGGGACATGCGAAAGAGTCGAAACACTTAACTCTACTGGTCGTGCGTCCAAGAAAATTATCATAGAATATGATGTCAAGACCGTGGAATTGCAGTCTTAATTCCAAAGAGATCAAAGATCATCTTAAGAAACTTAAACAAATTAAACATAGTCTAAAGACTGATAGAGGAACAAGATTACCCAAGCGAATGAAACATAATGGTAAAGGTAATAAATCCACCAAATAACGGATGGTTGGAACATAAACTAAACCAAGATGAATTAAAACATTTATGGATGTGTGTTGATGAACAAGTTGGTGATGCTAAGTCACAACTGATCGGACATGTAAACAAAAGTATTAACATAAAGGACATAGGTGACCTATTCTTGTATAATACTATAAACAATCTAATAAGAGAGTTTTCCACATGTTTTTCCACAGGGACTAAACATACTAACATATACAAAGAACATCCTTACTTTCTTAAGGACTTCTGGGTAAACTACCAATATAAACATGAATATCAACCAACACATAATCATGGAGGAGCATATTCATTTGTTATATGGTTAAAGATACCAACAGACTATGAAGAACAAAACAAAGATAATACTGCTAACACTAAGTTAAACAGTTGCTTTGAAATACAATACCTGAATGTACTAGGTGAAGCATGTATGTATCGTTATCAACTATCAAAAGATGATGAAGGTACAATGTTATTCTTTCCATCTAGGTTATTACATGCAGTGTATCCATACTATAATTGTGATGATGAACGAGTGTCAATTAGTGGTAATGTATGGTTGAATACTGATGTCACTCGTTAATGAGAATTGTTATCAGGATACTATCCTTGAGTAACCTTCCGTGCATTGGCATCACTGAGTTTTCCACAGATTTAGGAGAGGTTGTGGAAAAGATTTAAAATATATTAAAAAATATAGTATGTGTGTTCTATCGTGCTCTCCTCTTGTTGTCTTAGGCCGCAGTGGATCGAAAGTCAAGCAGGTGTGTGACAGTTCTCAAAGTGGCACAAAAACACTCGAAAACCCTTGGCGATGCCCTATAATAGTCATATGAACAGCAAAAGACTCGAAAAACGGCGATTTTGACTTTCTGGGTTTCTCAGAAAAGCACAAAAAGCAAAAAAATGACTTTTTAAGTTTCTTATAAAAGTAAGAAAGTTAAAAAAGTGACTTTTTAAGTTTTTGAACCTTTTGGATAAGTTCAAAACCTGTCTATTTACACTTTTAAACTCTAAAATGACCTTAATTGCAACTAATCCAGTGAAAATTGAAGCAAATTACACAGATTTAGACTCAACTGCTATAGATTCAGTTAGAATCAGTGAAAATCAGGTATTTATTACTTATTCTTCCAATTTTGAGAAAGAATATGCATTTAATTGCTCTGAAGTAGCAGATTTCAATAATAATCTATGTGAAGTACTATTATCACTAGAATTACCAGAAGGAACTAACAATCAGCGGCAATCTGTGGGTGGATTCATTCACCGTCAAATCAAGTCAGGTGTGTTAGTTGAAAATAAATAGTTGAAGTACACTAGTTAATTACTAACTATCACTATGGCGAAGAAATACCGTCCTGATAACCCTAAAACTAAACAAATAGAGGAGGAGTTCAACGATTATGGTTACAATATCAAGGGAGTCCGAAGGTCTCACAAGAAAAAGGTGACCAAATTCAAGAAGCAAACCTATCAGGAGGATTACTACGATAGTTAACAATATCATGAAGGCATGAGCATTCAATGCAATTGCAACCAGTTGTCAAACTGTCCACTATTTCATCTAGTGGGCAGTTTTTTTGTTAATATAAGGGAGTACTACACAAATTCATCATGAACGGTTGGAAAGATTATGAAACATGGAATGTTTCTCTCTGGATACAGAATGATGAGACCTTGTACAGACTAGCACTTGCATCGGCAGGATTTCAAACCTTTATGAATGACATGCTTGCCGTTGGGTGTCCTGTAACTGCTGATGGTGTGAAGTGGGTTGATGCTGATTACTCTGAAGTGCAGAGCATGTTCAACGAGATGAAAGCAACCACGGATCTAGACTACTGGAAGTCTGCCCTAGTCAATCTTTAAACTGTACCAAGACCCCTTCACAGGGGTCTTTATTTTTGGTATTATAATAATAGTTGAGGGACAATGACGCAATGATCTTAGGATGCACTGACGCAATACCCTCAACCCTATTCATTTTTATTCTCCTTATGACATTTAACGCAGCACAACTAGATGCTATTATCGAACAGTATGTTGAGTTGTGTGTCGATAGCATGGACCACAAGGACATGTACTCATTTGTAGCAAACACACTTACTGAGGACTTTGAGAAATTAAATGAGCATGAGTTACTAGATGAGATCAGGTACTCATTTGATGATGAGGTGCTTGAGAGCATCATAAACAATGTGAAAGATGTCAAAGTTTATAAAGACAGTAATGTGACAACTTACGGATTATCAGAAGGCGAGAGTTTATCGTTTCCTGTAAAATCCTAAAAGTCGGAAAACTCACTTTTTTACTAATTAATTAAATGTCAACTTTTTCTTTCATAACTAAATCTACTTCCTATTATAAGGTTGAAGTAGAAGCAGACAATTTAGAAGATGCTTACTCTAAAGCAGATTCATTTGATTATCTAAGTGGAGACTCTGACTATCAGGAGTTAGAGCAGAGAGACCACGAGGTCTTAGAGCAAATCCTGATATAGTTTTCCACAACCCTTGGGGCGTAGATCTCGCAAGCATTCAGTTGCTAGATGCCAATTCTTGTAAGTCCTCATGCATCATATATGGTCAGCTGGATTTTTTCCAGCCGCCCGTGGTCAGTTGGCAGAGTGTCCACCATTTCCCCAATGGTGGGCATTTTCGTGTAATATAAGAATATGAAATTCAAAGACCAATTCACGATCACACTCAACTCAGAGCAGCACGCTCTTTTGAACGAGTGTCTCAGCGGAGTCGCCTCGCTCGACTTGCCGCCTTCCTTAGATGACAATTTTGACAACCTCTGGGAAAATGTGATAGAATGTGATCACAAAATCGTGGAGGACGAATCATGACCGTCATTTCTGAATTCTATTCAGGTTTGCTGGACAAGGGTTACAGCGAACGAGAAATCCGTGACAGTTGCAAGCGTCACCAGACCCGAACCGCACCAGATTGGTTCAACGGGACATACGCTGAATATCTGGATGAGATGCACGAGTTTTTAAATGGACTCTAAGCAATTTCAGGATGACCAAGATTACACATTCTTGGTCACCGTCTCTGCCCAAGACCTCGAAGAGGCAGAACGGCAAGTCCCATTTGATTCAATCCTATATGCCGTGAACGGCGACACCCGATTCTAATCGGGTTTTTTATTGGCAAAACCAGGCGGCTGGATTTTTTTGATATCATGGAGGACAATCGACAAACTGGACTTTTTTGTTTCATAGTGTAACGATTGAGCATTTTGTCAACCCTTTTGGATGTATAATATGGGAGTAAACACGCAAAGCATTTATGCCAAGCACCGCCACCGTTGCCCCAGTCAAGTCAGTCGCTGCACCTAAGAAACCAGCACGCAAGACCAGAGCACGCAAGGCAGCACCTAAGAAACCTCAAGTTTCCAAGGTCACAGTCACCACATTCAAGGGAGGCAAGGCAGTTGCCAAGGTCACGACTCTTAAGAGACCAAGCACACGCAATCTCATCACACCCCAGAGATTTGCACAGGACATTCGCACTCGTTGGCAAATCCACCAGTACGAAATCCAAGAACTTGGAAACGATCTCAGAAAGGGATTTGAGTTTGTGAAACCCTACCACGCCAAACTCGTTGAATTGGTCAAGTAAATTTTCAAAGACCCGAAAGGGTCTTTTTTCATGGGCGGCTGACTTTGTTTCAGTTTGTAACACGGTTGAGCAAATGGGGTGATTTTGTGTGTATAATGGAAGAGTAAATCAGACATGACCCAAATGAGAAAGATCGAACAGCAAATGCAAACCGCAATCCGCAATCGCATGAACTGGTCAAAATCTAACACCTCAGTCGAGGTTGATTCAGAGGGTTACACAGATGTCAGATTACACGGCAACCGCATTGCCACGATCAACCCACACGGTGACATCACATTGAGTTCATGCGGATGGGACACACCCACCACGAAATCAAGACTGAACGCCGTGATTGATTGCTTCGTCTCAGGGTGTGGAATTTTTCAAAAGGATTTCACATGGTATGTCGGAAATCTGGACACCCCGTTCTTTGACGGGTTCAAAATCATAAGATGACGAACCCCGACCCCTGAGAGATCAGGGGTTTTTTCATGGTAAGCGAAGCGGCTGGATTTTTTTGAAATCGCGACCAGTTCGCAAACTGTCCACTTTTTCACCCATTCGCTGCGTGACCGTGTATTATAAGAATATGAGAAATCTTCAACTCACTGAGGCAGAAGAAACCGCACTGGTAAATCTGTTTCTCTTCGTTCACGATTTGGGAGCACCGCCCCATCTGGAGGAAGACCCCAACTTCGACTCCCTTTGGGAGAAAGTTTCTGAACCATCACCTTTTGATTACACATGAGCACAATCGCAAACGAAACAGTCCTTGAAGATCTCGCCGAAACAATTTACGAAGAGATCGTCAGAGCAAATTTCAGAGACCTTGACCCATCCGAAGAGTTACTGGTTTATGAGATTGCATGTGACCGAGCACTAGCACAATTTCCATAAGGGGATTCTATCCCCTTTTTTTCTTGCCTCGGCGGCTGACCTATCCACTTTACAAACTGTCACCCATGCTCTTGATTCTGACCCTCGGTCTGATATTATTAATAAGTACACAAGTTTTTTCCATGATCAGACTAGAACTCACAATGGGTCGGGACATCAGGGATGCTGGCACAGTATCTGATAAAATGATGGACGATTTCATTCGCCTAGAGATCATGCCACATTTTGAGTACGGAACTTTCATAGATGGCGAAGGTCTCTGGAAAGGCGTACTTGAAGCAACCAAGATTTTTTATCTTGAGTGTCCTGACTCTGAGGTTGAGGACCACATGGTCAGTTTGAATTGCATCGCTGCCGCGTACAAAAAGCAATTCAGGCAAGACTCGGTTCTAATCTCGCAAGTCCAAACCAATGCCATTTTTAATTAAATGGCATCTGGCAATTTCCCACACTTTCCACGATATCAGTACGAGAGTGTGCCAATGCACAAACTGGCACTCGTTTTGTTGAAATGGTCTCTGGATCGTGTATTATTAAAGCATGAACGAAATCTTTCTCACTAACGCCGCTGCTCGCCGTGACCCCGTTGTCCAAGCAGCGATGAAATCCATCCTTGCCCAGATGACTCGTGAAAACGAAATGCACTCGGCAGGAATTCTACCTCACACCCAAGAGGTTTCACCAGTGAACTTTTTGCAAGATGTTCTGAACGATTTGGGAGATCCAAGATTTTGAGAATCGCCCTCGCTTCCATCGTCATTTTAGCAGGTGTCCTTATTGGACACTCTGCCATTCAGACAGTTTCTGAAATGACGGAATCACGCCAAGAGCGTATTTGCCAAATCGACCCAACCCTTTGCAATTCAAAATGATTTCACATTCACCCGACCTTTACAACGAAATTCTCAAATGCCAAGATCTTCAACCCATGTCCGCTACTGGACAGAATCTCAGGGACAACCCCGAAAGATTTTCATTCAGTCGTATTCTCAGGCGTGTGACTTCGTTGATTTCTGGCAGTCTATGGGATTCAGAGCAGAGGTCTGCCCACCTGGTCTAATCTGACCAGATCCGACAATTTGCAGTAAAGGGGCAGTGATTTTGCCCCTTTTTTATTGGTAAGGGGTCGCCAAGCGGTTTCAAAAAACGAAGACTCCCCTAACCTACAAAAGTATCCAGACGAGCGATAAATATAAATTGAAAATGGTTTTTTGAAAACCTCAAACTGAAAAAAATTTTCCTGGTAAAAAATGCCCGAAAAACCCGAATACGATTACCAACACATATTAGACAACTTTGAACAATTTTGCGATGGATTTGAATCAGCAGCCGCAGAGGGATATCTCAGAGGAAACGAAAAGTCTCCTATCCTCTCCCAATACACCACTAGACACAGAACAGATACTCCTCGCATTGTGTCAGAGGTTAGTGAGTATAGAGGAGAGGGTATCGAATCTCGAAAACCCTCAATTGATGTACAAGCGACCAACATCGAGTGAACGAGAAAGGTTAGCAGATACTTTAGATTATTTGCATAACAATGTAGAAGGTATAAAAGAAGACTTAGTAAAATTCGCCCAACGCATCAGATAAATGGCATTCATTGCAGGACCACTAACAAATGATTCAGACACTGAACTAGGATCGTGTACATATCCTAGGTTTCCCCTAGGAGGTGCTTTCTACACTTCTCCTAATGTGTTTATCAATGGTGTTCCTGCTACCATCTATGTTGCTGGAAGTATACCTGTGAATGTACCTGGTATATGGAAACCAGTTTGTGTTCCTGGTGGAGGAGCACGAACAATGTTACTAGGAAAGAATACGAATGTTTTTATTAACAGTCAATTGTTTGCTATAGGAGAACTTGGAGCAGGAGCACTTGCTAATAGTGATTCTACTGTTATTGCAGCAGGTGGTGTGAGACCATTAACAGGACCATACCTAGCAGAGCAACCACCTAATAAACAAGTAATCATTAATCCTCCTGTCTAGTTGGTTGCAGGTTTGATTATCTTATGATATAATACTATCAGTTTTTCAATTACAATGGCAAAAGCATCTGGTGCATGGGGTAATACTGATTATGTTCAGGCAACCCCTAAGAAATCTCGCCAAGGGCGTGGAAAGCATACGAAACTTTCAGCGACTTCCCGAAATAGTGCTAAGAAGCGTTATAGAGGGCAAGGATAACCCTAACGCCGACCTCGCGCCGACCAAATCTAAATAACCTTAACTCCGAGCGACAACTAATGAGTGAATCTAATGAAACAATAGGTCTAGGTACTGATGTATCCGACCAAGCAGCAGGATTAGTGCCTGAAACTAAACCTAGTACTGCATATACTAATGATAATACTATTACTCCCCAAGAGAGCGATGAATATGATCCTATAACTAATGTAGCTGCTGTTACTGGAACTGATGGATATATTGCTCCTCCTTATCCTAATCAGACAACAATCCCTGATTTAACACTAGGAACAGAATGGTCTCTTGAAGGAACACCTCCTATAACATACCCTGTAAGTGCTCCATACGACCCCGATGGCAATATTACACTAGATACTGCTGGAATTGGTACTGAGACTGTTACTGCTCCTTTTGAAGGCGATACAGGATGCTGTCAAGATGATGATCATGGAAAGATGATCGGATTGTTAGAACAAATACTTTCTGAGTTAAAGATTGCAAATGGCAGAGAATAACGAACTCTTAATAGAAACTGATCAAGACGATTGGTACAGAGCAAGAGATAAAAAGAAAAGAAAAGAAGAAAATACTGATTTAATAGAAATCATAGATGGAGATGGCGATACTAAATAAAATTAGTATAATTCCATCTCGATGCCTAAGTTTCAGACGTTTAAGGATATAAGCGTCACATTTAAGAAACATCCAGTAACTGACGACATGATTGTCGTGAAGGATAAGGCTGCTATTGTGCAGGCTGTTCGTAATTTGTTACTAACACAAAAAGGTGAGAGACCATTTCAACCTGAATTGGGTTCAGACATATATCGACTGTTGTTTGAACCTATGGATTATGGTACTGCTGCCCTCATACAGAAAGCGATATTCGAGGTCATAGGTAACTATGAGCCTCGAATTTCTGTTGATAGCGTTATAGTATCACCTTCGAGGGATGATAATGGGTTTAATGTAGAACTATCTTATTCGGTTCTTGGAAGGAATGATACTCCAGTTAATGTCGAATTCTTCTTAGAGAGCTCAAGGTAATGCCATACACACAGGTAGCAAATTTAGATTTCGATCAGATTAAGACTTCTCTAAAAGATTATCTGAGATCTAATTCTGATTTTACTGATTATGATTTTGAGGGTTCTGCCCTTGCAAACATGATCGATGTATTAGCGTACAATACTTACTATAGTGCGTTTAATGCAAACATGGTAGTCAATGAAATGTTCATTGATTCCGCATCCCTCCGCGACAATGTGGTATCCCTTGCGAAACAATTAGGGTATAGGCCAAAGTCAAAGACGGCATCTACCGCATATCTTTCATTTTCCGTAACCTATGCGAATCCCACTAACGATACTGAGCTCTCTTTACTCGCAGGAAGCGGATTCCTAAGTTCATGGGATAACATACTATATCAGTTTGTTACTGCTAGAGATACAAAGGCACAAGTAGTTAATGGTGTTGCAACCTTTACTAATATCCCTATTAAAGAGGGTAGTCTAATAACCAATACCTACACCTATAACTCTGCTCTTAAGAGTCAAAGGTTTATCATTGATAACCCTGGTGTAGATACTAGTACTTTAGTTGTTAAGGTATATCCTTCCGCTTCTGCTACTATATTCAAGGAGTATACTCTTGCAGATAATATACTTGAAGCGAAACCCACCTCAGAAGTGTATTTCCTAGATGAGGTTGCGGAGCAGAGATACGAACTCATCTTTGGTGATGGAGTAATGGGTAAGCAAGTTGCGGATAGTTCTAAAATAGAAGTATCTTATTTGGTAACTGCTGGAGCAGACGCAAATGGAGCAAAGTCATTTACCTTCTCTGGAAACCTCCTAAATCAGAACCAGGTCGTTCCTAGCAACTTTTCCACTGCAATAGATACAAGTTCTGTTGTGGTCGCTTCAGGCGGTGCTGACATAGAATCCGTAGACAAGATCAAGTTCCAAGCACCTAAGATGTTTGCTGCTCAAGATCGTGCGGTAACTGCTGATGACTATGGAACGATTGTACGCAATCTATATCCAGCAGTGAGTGACATCATTGTATTTGGTGGAGAGGAGAATGATCCACCTGAGTACGGTAAAGTATTCATTGCTATTAAACCAACTGATGCTGCTGCGTTAACTTCAGTAACAAAGGAAGATATCCGTAAGAAGTTAACAGATTATAGAGTAGCATCTATTACACCACAACTTATTGATCCGTCCATACTCTATGTTGAGGTGGATAGTAAGATCTATTACGACAGTACTAAGACAGAACTATCTCAGACTTCAATTAGAGACTTAGCAATCAGTGAGTTTACGAAATATATCAATACTTCAAAAACTGAGAAGTTTAAAGGTAAGTTTAGACATAGTAAAGCAGTAGCAGTTATTGATAATGCTGAAAGAGCAATCAACTCTAACTTAACAGCAGTAACGATGAGAAAGGATTTCCCTGCTCAGATCAATACTACTACTTTCTATGAGGTTTGTTATCAAAATGCATTCCTAGATGATGACGATCCTGTAGTATCTTCTACTGGGTTTGTTGTTACTGAATATCCCAATTATACCGTCTATCTTGAGGACAGAAAAGGCAAAATCGTCCTATATAGACTAGACTCTGTTACTGGTGAAAAAGTCCTTTTGGATGATAACATCGGTACAGCAGATTACACCAAAGGTGAGATTAAATTATATGATGTAACTATTATCAAAGGAACTTTCTCTGATAATCGTATTGAATTAAGAGTTAAACCGTTAGTAAATGATGTTACTGCACTCCGTGAGGTTTATCTTGATGTAGATGTTGCCAAGAGCAGTTTCGTAGCATATCCAGAGTAATATAGATGGCAGTTACAAAGAAGTCAATTTCAACTCTGATTGAAGCACAACTTCCAGAGTTCATATATTCTGAGTATGAGCTTTTTGGGAAGTTCGTAACGAAGTACTACGAACACCTTGAGAATCAAGGTGGAACCTTGGATGTTTTGTCTAATATAGACATCTATGGTGATATAAACTATTACGAGAAAAAACTTCTTAAGCAGTCTACTACACTGTCTGGAAATATAACAGATTCTGTAACAACCATTACAGTAGATGATGCAACTTCTTTTCCAGAAGAGAATGGTTACATAAAGATTGATGATGAGATCCTTTTCTATAAGTCAAGGACAGATACAGAGTTTAAAGAGTTATCAAGAGGAGTTAGTGGTAATACAACTCTAGGAGATCTTTACAGTCCTAGTACATTTGCTACTACAGCAGCAGCATCACATTCTGGTGGTTCTGTTGTACAAAATATTAGTAACCTGTTTCTCTATGCTCTAGTAAAGAGTTTTGAGTCACAGTATCTTGGTTCTTTCCCTGAGAAGTATCTTAAGGGTGAAATTGATAAGAGAACCCTTATTAAGAATATTCGTAAGTTCTATCAGGCAAAGGGAACTGAATCATCTGTTAGATTCATATTCAATACTCTAGTTGCTGGTGGTGAAGAGAATGCACCAACTGTGTATGCTCCAAAAGATCGTACATATAAATCTTCAGAGTCTGACTGGGTTAAGGGGTATGCATTAAAAGCAAAAGTTACTAGTGGTAATGCTAACGATCTAGTTGGAAAGGTTATTACTCAGACTAGAACAGAAACAGTACCATATGCTTCTGCTACTGTTGATAATGTAAGATATGACAGTACTGTTGATGGAGAAGATATTTACAACATATATCTTGCAACAGAAACCATTAATGGCGAATTTAAGATTACATCCAAAACAGAATTAATAAAAGAGATTACTACCACTGCTGCTAAAGGAGATACTATCAGTGTATTCTCTACTTTAGGTTGGGGTAAGACTGGAACCTTATTGATAGGTAATGAGACATTTACATTTGATAGTAAGAATGCTATTCAATTTAATATTTTAACTAGACAGAGTGCTACTAATCATAATGTTGGAACAGATGTATATGAACCTATTGAGTTAACTGGTAATGGTGTTAATCTATTATCTTTTGGTTTAATCTATAATTTAGATGTATCTGATGGACAACCATATGCATCTACTGGAGATGCGGTAGAAATTGGAGATCCTGGGTTTTCCACAGCTGATGTAAAGATTACTGATATTACTAGTAATAATACAAGGTGGAGATTTAGAGATGTTAATGATAATGTTAATGCACCTGGACATGCCACTATACAAAATAAACTTTTTGATGTATTAACAGAAGTAAGTGCTATCTTTGAAGATGATCAATATTATTACATTGCCGCTTCAGGATATCCAAAACATGCAATTTTAGATGGTGCTACTGGTGTATCTACTGATGTTAAAGATCAGAAATTATTAAAATTAATTAGAAAATATGCTACTAGAACTACTGAGATATATGAGACACCAAATCTTGATGTTGGTATATTTTTAAATGGTACTAGAGCATATAGTTATAAAGATACTGAGCATAAGCATTATGGTAAGTTAGAGGGTATCTCTATACTTACTCAAGGTAGTAGATATCAGTTACCACCATATGTACTTGTTGAAGGTGTTGCTGGAAAAGCAACTGCTAATTTATCAGGTGAGTTTGTAGAATCTGTAACTCTTACAGAAGTTGCACAATATTCATCTACCCCTACTGTTGAGATTCTTTCTGGTCGTGGAGCAGTAGTTCGTGCTATTGTTACAAATGGTAAAGTTACCAGCCTAGTGGCTGACAACAAAGGTGAATGGTATTCATCACCTCCTGTTATTTCTATTAGAGATAATGCAGGAAGAGGTAGATTTGCTGAGTTTAATGCTATTGTAGAGAATGGTAAGATAACAGGGTTTACAAAGATCTCTGAAGGAGAATTTTATACTCAATCTAATGTGAGTGTTACAGTAACTCCTGTTGGATCTGGAGCTACTGCAAAAGCATCATTAAGAAGATGGGTTAAGAATAGGTATTACAATCTTAAGAATAAGTTGGATTCTGAGAATGGTTATCTATTTGAAAACTACAATAAAGAACTTCAGTATGGATATGGTCAGGTTGGTAATCCTAAGACTCTTCGTCATAACTTAGGTGATAACTTAAGTGCTACATTTACAGAACCAACATTTAAGGTTCATTCACCAATTATAGGATTTGCTTACGATGGTAACCCCATATATGGTGCTTGGGGATATACAGACCCACTAGATGCAACATCCTCTATTGTAAGGATGACTTCTAGTTATATTCAGAAGACTACTAGATCTGGTGGACCAGTAACAAGTACTTATCCTTTGGGAACTTATATTGATGACTATGAGTATAGACATCGTAGTGGTCTATTAGATGAGAATAATGGTAGATTCTGTATAACTCCAGAGTATCCCAATGGTACATATGCATATTTCCTTACCATTGACGATCAACAAAATCCTATATTCCCTTATATCTTAGGTAAGAATTTCTATTCATTGCCAGTAGATTCTAATTATAATTCTAATCTGTCTCAAGATGATATTCCTGTAAATGCTAGACGTCTTTCAGTGGCTGGAATAACACCTAATGGTGGTAATGTTATTGCTACTATTAATGACATTAAATCTGGAAGTATTGAATCAATAGATGTTGTTTCTTCTTCATCCAATTTTAGTAATGGATCGGAATTAGTATTTGATAATGTAGGAACAGAAGGTATTGGTGCTGAATCTGCTGTTTCATCTATCAAAGGAAAAACAGTTAACTTCTTAGAATCTGCTCAGACTAAAGCAAGTAGATTAGAGATTATTAGACCTGCTTACCTTTTTAAGGGTGATAGGTTAACTCAACCAGCAACAGGAACATATGGTGAAGTTGTTGGTGATGTAGTTAATGATACTATAGTTGTACTAAGAGATGTTCAAGGAACATTTGATAAGACTAATACATTCTCTGCACAAATTAAAGTTTTAAATTTGCTTCTTGATAGACAAGCATCTTATGCTGTTGGGTCTGTATTGAAATTAACTGATGGTGCTGTTGCTCAGGTTGCTTTTGGTGAAGTATTAAAAACTACATCATCATCTAATAATGTTACTGTTAAAGTAAGAACAGACCTTGGTGCTACTGGTACTGCTCCATTCTATTTTCAAACAGAAGATAATTTAGCAGATCATTATCTACAGAGTGATTCTTTATCTGATACAACTGGTAGTAGAATAGTAAGTTTCACTTCTCTAAGTGATGGACTAGAACCATTTGTAGTTAATCAGAATGTAGCATTAGTAGAGACTGGTTCTAATCATGGTATTGGATTAGGTGATGCAGTTGATATCTCCATCAATCCAAATGATGCCACTACTACAACTACTTACTATGCAAGAAAAAGAATATATCAAGATTTAATTTTAAGGGCTCCTACTGCTAGTACTACTATAGATTATAGTGGAATTGGTCGTTTATTAACTGTTAATGTTGGTTGGGATTATACAGATGGTAGTTATACCAATATCCCTCTTACTGGTGGTTCTGGTTCTGGTGCTAAGGCAAACATCACAGTTGCTGGTAGTTATGTAACTGAGATTCAGATTACTACTGGTGGAACAGGATATAAGAGACAAGACATTCTTGGTGTTGCTGATGATTCACTTGTTAGATCTGGTGCATCTATTAGTACACAGAGATTGAAAGTATTTGTAGACCATGTTGGTATATCTGGTCAAGCAACACAAGTTAATGTTGCTGATGCTTCTAGATTTGCTGATAATGATCTCGTTAAGATTGATGATGAGATAGTAAAGATCAGTTCTATTTCTGGTAATGTAATTACAATAGCAAGAGCACAGGAATCAACTACTGCTGTTGATCATTACGATAAAGCACCTGCTGTACTCTATAATGGTAAGTATAACTTTGGAGCAACATTTAAAGTAAATGAATCTGAGGATATTGTATATGATTCAACTAATCAAACTATACAAGTTGCTTATCCATCAACTACTGCATTAGATACATTACAAGGTATTACTCAATTAACACAGTTCTTTGATGAAAGTAATCCAAAGAGATTAGTTGACCTTGTTTCAGCGACTACTCCAGAGAATAAGTTTGAGTTTAGAAAAGGACTTACTGGTGATTTCGTTAAGACACCTAATATAATAGTACAGGAGTACTACAAGTATAAGTTTGATACATCAGATAATTCACTTACAGGAATCTATTTGGATTTCAGTCCAAGTGCTAGATTAAATCTTATCCCTGTAGAGAAAACAGAATCTACTATATTACCTGGAAACCCAGGTGCTTACATTGATCTCAAGTTTGGGTTTGGTGCAAGATCTTCAACAAACACTTATACTGAGAAAAAGGATACAGAGTTTAGTAGTTTTTATTATTATGATAAGAATGGTATCTGTAGTTCAGATAATTCTTATATAACAATTAGTAAAGATCCTCTTACTGGAAGGAAGGTAATTAGTTATGTTACTAGCAATCGTTTTGTATATGATCTGGATGGGAATTCTCCTGAGTGGGACGGGTCAGGATCAATAACATACACCACTACATCTGCATTTGCAGTAGGAGAAGTCAACACTATTAAGGTAACTAGTATTGGTGACAACTATAAAAAGACTCCACTTGTGTTAGGTATTAATCCATCTACAAGTTATCGTGCTGCTGCAACAGTTTTATATGATACTGTTACTAAAAGTATCTCAGGTGTTAATGTAACTGAGCATGGTTCAAATTATTCACAACCAAAAGTTGTAATTACTAATGGTGACGGACAAGATGCTTCATTTACCATTACATCTAGGGATGGAAAGGTATTAGATATCCAAGTAAGAACTAAAGGAAAGGGTTATACTAAAGCCCCTGAGATCGCAGTCATAGAGGGCGATGTCAAGGTCTTCGCTAGAGGATCTGATATTGGTGTACCAAAAAATGTTTCTATTGTTAGAAATGGTGCTGCATTCCACGGAGACAAAACATTATATTCTGATTACAATTCTTCATTTGTTTATGTAATAAAGGATTATCCTGTTGATGCATTCCAGAAAGGTGAAGTTATATCTCAAACTGTTAACAATATTGAAGTTGCACGAGGAAAAGTTGTTGAATGGAGGGAAGGCTCAAATCTTTTGAAGGTTTCTCTTACTTCTGGTGCATTTAGAGAGAATCATACTATTAAGAGTATAAGAAGTGGTAATACTGGTAAGATAACTGCTACATTCGTTACAGTTTTCAGTCCTGCTGTTAAATCTACTTACGATAATCAAGGATACTTTACATCTGATAGAGGTAGAATTGGTAATGCTAATCAAAGAATTACAGATTCCTTCTTCTACCAAGATTATTCTTATGTTATAAGATCTAGAACTCCAGTTAATATTTGGAGAGATCTTATTAAGACTACAACTCATCCAGCTGGACTTAAAATGTTCGGTGAGGTTATTATTGATCCTAAAGCAGAAGGTGACTCTGGTGCTACTATGCCAGTTGAATCTCCTAAAGCAAGAACCTTTAGTGTCATTAATCTCTGGGATCCTGATAAGAATAAGATTACTGTTGAAAGTACTAAGAGAATAGTTACACAATCTATTCAAAAGTTAGAAGATTATAGATCAAAGACTGGAACAGGATCTGTTGGAGTAGAGGAATTTAATTTTCAAGATCTTATTGCACAACCTGTTAAGTTAGCAGCAAACTTTGATGGACAATTTAATAGTGATGGGCAGTTAATAGGAACTAAAACATTCCAATTACAGAATGCTGAGACAAATCAACTTGTTTATCCTTATAATGAACAAGCATTAATAATAACATTAGATGGTGTAATACAAGAACCAGGAGTAGCATTTACTGTTACTGGTAATAGTATAACATTTGCTGCACCTCCTCTTGGAGAAGATAATGTTAATGGTAGTGTAGTTCCTCAACAAGTATTCCTTGGAAAATTATTTGAATTTAAGTCTGATACAATTAATGCAGCACAATTAAGGAAAGTTAAAAACATTTATCAGAGATCTGGTAGATGGATAGATGCTGCTAATCAAATCAATCTAAACCAAGACTTTATAGTTAATGAGACTATTGGTTGGTTTGAAGCAGAGTATGATGATATTATTAAAAATAGCACTATACCTTGGAACCTCTTAGAACAGAGATTTAAAGAAGACATTAGATTAATTCTTAGTGCTGTAGAACATGATATTAGATTTGGTGGTAATGTTAAGGCTGTTGATTATGCAGAGATATACAAGTCATCATATGAAGGATATGAAGTTTATATCAAAGCAGCATTTAACTATTCTCTTAGATTAGCAAGGCTTGCTATTCGTAACTGGGATTGGGTTGAAGTAAATGCAGCATTTACCGCAGGTAGTGATATTGTTGAAGTTAATTCAGGAACAGCAAATATTGCTATAGGAGCTACACTTAGTGCAGGTATAGCATTACCATTTGCTAATAACATTAGAGTAATAGAAATTCTTTCTGATACTGAAATAAGGGTATCTGCTCCAGCACAAGCAACTGCTGGATCTGCACCTCCAGGATCAAGTAGTCCTGGTACTACTTTCTTAAATGGTACTGCTACTGGTAATGTAACATTGGCTACAGGAACTGGTGCTGTTCAACCTCCTAATACATACAGGACAAATTATACTTTAGCAGTACCTCCTGTCTTTACAGGTGATAACCAAATAAACTTTAGTTTTTCAGGTATTAATAATGGTCAGTTTGTTGATGGTTCTTTCTTAATTGGAAAGAATAAAGATCTTATTGTTGATTATGCAGTTAACTGGGCAAAAGAAACATATCCAGGTAACAATTGGCCAGGAAAGGAATATAAGTGTAGAAGAGATCTTGGGTATTTCATTGATGCTGTTGTTAAGCATCTTAAGTATGGTGGTAACACAGAAGTTGTACAAGCTGCTGAATTACACTTTGTTGGTAGTAAATTAGATTTCATTGATGATTCATTAACACAAGCATTAGAAACTTATAAGAAAGCATTAGTAGAAGTTTGTCCTGCTATAATAAGACAGTCATTTAATCCTAGTCCTTATTCTAGTCTTACACCATTTGTAGATAATAATATCCCTAATGATCCTTATTCTCCTTCTTGTGCAGAAGTTGAGTCTTCATTGAATACTTTCTATGATATTATTGAAGAGATTATTACTACTGGTCCTAATGTTATTGAGAAAACAAACTTTAATCCTAATAAGAGAGGTTACTATACACAGTTAACACCTTATAGTAATATTGGTATTATTCCAGATGCACAATTAACATCATCAGAATGTGCTGATGTAGTTTCTGCTGTTGATTCTTTAAATATTAATATTCTTAATGGTATTGGTGGAACTAGTGCAACTAGATCTCTACCAGATTATATTGATGGAGAAACAACAATATTTGATTTGTTCTGGGAAGATGGTACTAAGGTAAATCTAAGTGGTAACGAAGACGATCTATTTGTTGCTTTGAATGGTGTATTACAAAGAAGTAGATATGATTCAACAATTGATACAGGAGATGCTTATTATATTGATAGAAGTAAGAATCCAAATCAATTAGTATTTGATAATCCACCTATTTGGGATCAAGATATTACTGCTAGAACTCTTGGAGAACCTACAGCAGTTGAGAAATTCTTTGCTTATAATGTAGGTAATTACAGAAGATTTACTATAGATAAGACTCTAATACAAGAAGATGGTAGTAGTGCAAAAGGACCATTCTTAGTTGTAGGAACTAAGAGTAATACTGTTACTAACATTACTGATCATAGATTCTTAGTAGTATTGATTAACGGTGTTATACAAAAGTATCAATCAGCGTATACAATTAGCGGTCCTAATATAACATTTGTCAACGAAGTTAAGAAAGAAGATGTTATTGATATTCGCCTTCTTTATGGTGGAGATTATGAGAAGGTTGTTACTTTCTATGATCATGAGCCAAACTCTTATCTTGTTAGTAAGAATCTAACAGTCTCAAATGGGACTACAATTAAGACTGATATTGATTCTTATGCAGTTTATAATAAAAAGTATGATGATCTCTGGGTATACCAAGAGAGAGGAGATGGTACTATAAATCCAATTGGAAAGATTTTTGATTATGGTGTAGTTGGTACTGATCTTATTATTAAACTAAGTTCTGCTAATAGTGCAGTTGAATCAACTTTTGATGTTAAGATTGGTGCTCTTGGTAATCCTGGCACTTCCTATAGTATAGTTCAATCTAGTAATACATGTGTACTATCGACTAATAATGTTGCTGCTGATGGAACAATACAATTAGTTAAACAGTCTTTAACTAGTTTTACTGGATATAATACAGGTAACCCTGTCAAGAGAGTTGGATTCTGGAAACTATTCCCTGGTGATGAGATTAAGGTGGATGGTGAATCAGAATTTAGAACTATTAATAAGGTTGCAGATAAAGTTTACAGTAAGGAATATAGAACAGGTGCTGATGTAACATCTGATCATTATGGAACTTTTGAGGTAACTCCTTTCAACGGTATTACTCGTGGTGAAGGTCTTAGTGTTGTTGCTACAGTAGATGGTGGTAAGGTAACTGCTTTATCTTGGAATAAGAAAGTTACAGACTTTACTGTTAGTCCTCCTATTATTGCACAACCAACTGCATATCAATACTACACACCTCCTGTATTAGAATTTGTTCCTACAGATGGAGCAGGTGGTGGTGCTCGTGCAATGGTTACTGTAGATCAAGGTCAAGTAATTGGTGTTGATCTTATTGATGGTGGAAGTGGATATACTTCTGCTCCTAAGGTAATTGTTACTAGAAAGTATAAGATTCGCAAAGCGAATGAGATTCAAGTAGATGCAGTTAGTGTAGGTATTGTAGGTGTTGTTCCAGCATCTATGAGATCTAGTTCTACTCTTACTGATATTATATCACCTACAGGTAATATTCCTCCAATAGCAAGAATTACTTCTATAATTGGTTGGTCAGAATTTGATGTAAGTATAAGGAATGTTGATTGTATTTGGCCAGCACAACAAGAGGTTATTGCTCCTGGTCCTCAACCTGGATCTCAGGAAGTAGTTGCTTGGCAGAGACAGAATCCACCAACTGCTGCTCGTGAAGATTTAGATTCTGAAAGAGAAGTAACTGCTGTTCTTCAGATTCAACCACCTAAGATTGATGTTATTGTCACTAAGGATGTTTATATTAATCTCCAAAGACCGATTAATAATTCCTTTATTGAGAATACTAATTACTATGCCAATGCTGCATTCTTGGATGTTGATTGTAATGTTGGTGATAGTATTGTATATGTACCAGATACATCTAAGTTTACTCCAAGTGGTAAGATACTTGTAGGAACTGAGATTATATTCTATCCACAGAAGCAAGATGATCGTTTCCTCTTTGTTACAAGAGGAGTTAATGATACTACTGAGCAGACATGGGCTGCTGGTACATATGTTAGACAGATTCCTGATGTTGTTTCTGTTGTTCCTGGTGGAATTAATGTTATACACAGCATTAGTTCTGTTGAACATGCAACTCACTTACCAGATGGTGAGTTCAGTGAGTCATATCAACAATGGCAAGCGAAAGTAGAATTTGTTAATTCTGTTTTTGAACCCTCAACCAACTTTGAGATATTCACACCTCCTGCTGGTTTGGTTGATATGTACCAAGAGGAGTATAAGTGGTGTGATCCTATATCAACTAGACTAAATGGAATGGTTGATTTAATAGACGATCCTAGAACTGTCACACAAAGAGATGGTACTGTGGTTGAGGTTCGTAATGAGGTATTTGGAACTTCTGAATATCAAAGTACATATATCGTAGGTAACCTTGGACATAACATTGGTGACTATCAGTATACTGGTTTCGATGATGGAGCGTTTGGTGTATCAAACCTAACATTAGGTGAATTTGATAGATTATTTGCATCGATCACTATAAATGACTTCATTAAGAGAGCAGATTCCAATTATACTCTCGGTGGTGATTGGTTCAATTTAGGACATCCAACTTACACAAATCCTGTTGCTATCTGTTCCTCCACAAGCACTGTGGGGCCTACAGTTACAGTAAATACAACTGCTAATTTCCCATCCTCAGGATACCTATTTGTATCCACTGGAGCAGTAATTTCATATACATCAATTTCCGCATCTTCATTCGATGGATGCAGTTTTGTGAAGGGAACCAACAATTTAACAAATGGCGCGGAAATTGTCCCACACCATTTAACTTAAGTTGTATAAATATAAATAACTTTGGCGCATACAAATCGTAGGAAAACTCAATGGCTGCTATTATCTCTGATAAATTTAGAATTTTTAACGCGAAGCAATTTCTAGAATCGCTAACTGAAGGTGCTACTGATACGAGTGCCGAAAGAACAAGGATGTATTTCTTTGTTGGTCGTCCACAAGCTTGGAACGCTAGTTTAGAAACATACTCCACAACTGGTGGTAGTTTTTCTGCTGGTCAAGAAGTTTATGTCGGTGCTAACTATGGTGCTGCTACATTCCGTGGAACGATCTCTACAGTTTATTCCGATTCATTGCTATTAACTGGAATCTTCGGATCCAATGGTGTAAACTCAACTCCAGGTGCTGCTGGTGCTACTATTAAAGGGTACAGTGGTGGTTCTGATACAGGAGTTACTGCAAAGGCAGGTGTCTATAGATATGGTACAGAAAATGAACCACCCCTTCCTTTAGATAACCAAAAAGAGAAATATGATATCTACGATGATATTATTGCTGCTAAGAGAATTACTAGTGAGTATGCTCGTGGTGTAGTAAGACGCTACAACTGGGATTTAGTCGCTAACCCTAAATTTGATATGTGGAAGCCTGACTACTCAGCAACTCCTGCTGGTGGTGGTCAACTCGGTAAGTCTAGTGCTACAGGTGCTAGTGCTATTGCTGATGCTAAGTATTATGTGATGAACTCTAGTTATGAGGTATTCAAGTGCCTTTATAATGGAGAGAATCCTGCTAACCCACAAGGTCAAAACGCTACTTCAGAACCAAGCACAGGATCAGGTCAGTATAGTAATGGTATATACACTGAGTCTGCTGGTGCTGGATACATCTGGAAGTATATGTTTACTCTTCCAACAGATGATGTACTGCGTTTCCTTTCTTCAGACTTTATGCCTGTTGTTCTTGCAACCAATGCATCTCGTCAAGCAACAGAGGCTGCTGCCACTGCTGGTAGAGTAGATGTTGTATTAGTTGAAGATGCTGGAACAAACTTACCTGCTGCTCAGGTTCTATACACTGCAATTCGTGGTGATGGAAATGGCGGTGTAGCAAAGATCACAACAACTGCTGGTGGTGCTATAGAGAGTGCTTCAGTTCAGGCAGTTGGTAGTGGATATACATATGCAACTGTTAATCTTGCTAATGGAAACCTCTTCAGTGATACTGGACTAAGTTCTGGTGTTGCAACTCCTGCTAACCACACTGGTGAGATAGAAGTAATCCTTCCTCCTCAAGGTGGACATGGTGCTGATATGGAACTAGAACTGAATGCTAAGAGAGTTATGACGAATATTCGTCTAACTTATGCTGAAGGTGCTGGTGACTTCCCTGTTGATAACGACTTCCGTAGGATCGGTATTATTAAGGATCCATATAATGCTGGAACTACTACATTCTCTACTGCTAGTACTTTAAACGGTTTAAGTGCCGTTAAGATTACTGGTGCTACAGCAGATTATATTGCTGATGAAGAGATCACACAGACTGTTAATAGTGGTTCTAATACAGCAAAGGGTACTGTTGTTTCTTGGGTTCTAGATAGTGGATCTACAACAGCAGGTATTCTTAAGTATTACCAGCGTAACGCACAGCACATCGACTCTGATGGTAAGGTATATGCATTTGAATCTAATGGTTCAAACGCTGTTGCTGGTGGACAGTCTACTGCGTCAGGAAATGTTGATACCAGTGCTAATGGAGCAGTTGAAGGAATAACCCTTGCAAGTGGTTTGGGTTCTCCTGAAATCGACAACAATTCAGGTGATGTAATCTATGTTGAAAACAGAAGACTCATCACTCGTGCTGCTGACCAAATCGAGGATATTAAACTAGTTATCGAATTCTGATTACTTGAATCCTCGCTAAATAACATCGAAGGATACTAGTATATTGGCGGAATACGATGCCTCAAAAGACGAATCTAAATGTATCTCCTTATTTTGAGGACTTTGATGCGAGTAAGAATTTTTATAAGATTCTTTTCCGTCCTGGTTACTCTATTCAAGGTAGAGAATTAACACAATTACAATCGATTCTACAGAATCAGGTTGAACAATTTGGTAAGTATGCCTTCAAGCAGGGAGACTTAGTAATACCTGGTGAAGTAGGACTTAATAACAAACTTGATTTTGTTAAATTATCTTCCGTTTCTGAAGTTGCTGTAAACGATGGTAGTGGTAATATCGTTTATAAGAAATATGATATATCAACACTAGTAGGAACTCGATTAAAGGGTTTAACTTCTGGTGTTATTGGTAACGTAGTTTCTACTAAGATCGCCACAGAAACTAATTCAGATACTTTATTTGTCATATACACTACTAGTGGTAATGCTAATAATGAGTCTACTTTTAGACAAGGTGAGACTCTAGAGGTAATTGATGGTGTTAATACTCCATTAATGGTAGTTGGAACTGATGGATCCGTTCTTCCAACTGCTGTTACTGTTACTGATCCAGATACAAGTGTAGAATCTTCAGTAGTAAGTCCTGCAATGGGATATGCTTCTGCTGTTAAGGTAGAAGAAGGTATTTACTTTGTTAATGGATATTTTGTACGTAATGACGAGCAACTATTAGTTATTGATCCATATTATAATGCACCTAGTGCTAAAGTAGGATTCAAGATTGCAGAAGACATTGTAACTCCAGAGGAAGATACAACTCTGTATGATAATGCAACTAGTTCTTCTAATTTCTCTGCACCAGGCGCACATAGATTAAAAATAAGTCTGACACTTCAGCAGTATGCTTTAACTACTCAGACAGATAAGAATTTTATTCAGCTCTTAAGAGTTAAGAGTGGTGTAATACAAAAGAAAGTAGTACAAGCAGACTACTCATTATTAGAACAGACTCTTGCTAGAAGGACATATGATGAGTCTGGTGATTATGTTGTAGATAACTTCTCTGTTGATGTCAGAGAGTATGCACAGAAGGAAGGAAACAATGGTGTGTATGCTGTTGATTCTGATGGACTCTATAATGGTAAATCTGCCGAAGATGCAAGTAAGTTAATGCTTGCTGGTGTTGGAACAGGTAAAGCATATATTAGAGGATATGAAATTGTTAACAAGGAGACAAAGAACCTTGAAATTAGCAAAGCAAGAGATACATTAGAATCAAATAATATAACTCTTAAAACAAGAGGTCTTCCAACATACGCGATTACAAATACTTCAGGATCAGTACCATTAAATTCAGAAGGATCTGATTTAACTGCTTATCCAGATCTTGAGTTCTTTAATGTTTATAATGATGGAACTATTGGTCAGAATTTAGAGTTTGGTGCTTCTCAAAAGTTTGCTTTAAATGCAGATGAAAGAGTAAGTACTGTTGATAGAAGAGGAACTATATTTACTGACAGTGACGGTATTAAAACTGTCACAGTAGAAATAACCAAGGCTGATCTTGTAGATAAAGCAAACCCTTCTAGTGGATTACCAACACTAGCATTTACAGATGTATGTGATGGTAGTAATCAAGTTTATGTTGTATCAACTAGAGCATCAGGTCTACCAGCAGCATTTAATACACTTAAAGTTATTGGATATAGTTTAATAACTAGACCAGATGCAAGTCCTGGAGATACAGCAAAGAGATTTGCAGAAATTACTTTAACTGGTAAGAAATCACAGTTAGATGCTATTACTGAATATGACGCAGAAGATGATTCAGCTGAAAGAAGATTCTTATATCTAGATACCACAACTGGATCTGGAGCTGCTGCTAATAGATTGGGTTATGTTATTGATTACAACCCTGTAATAACTCCTCTTATAGGTACTGCAAAACCAAGTAACTTTACTCTTAAAGAAAGAGGATTTGGTTTTAATGGAGATACCGATAATATATTATCAAAAGGAAGACTCTCTAATGGAGACTCTGCCTATAATGGTATTTTTGGTCTATCATATTTCGCACCAACATTCTTTACTAAGTTAACATTAGAAGCACAACCATCAACAGGATTCGCTTCTGGTCAATATGTTGTTGGTGTAACTAGTGGTGCTTATGGTATCGTTGAGGGAACCTCATCATCAGACTTTAGTAGTGTTGGTATATTAATGGTTCGTACTTTATCTGGTAAGTTTAAATCAGGTGAAACTATTAGAGACGAAGGTGATAATGCTGCAAAGATTGCAACAGATAATACTATTTCACACTTTGTTGTTAAGTATAGAAGTACTGGTGGATATCCATCAAACACTAATTTAAACATTAATGGACAATTATTTGATACTTCTAAAGTTACAGTAACTGTAGATACTGGTGGAACTGGATATGTAACTAATGTTGTAGTAAAAGAAAGATCTGCTTTTAATCAAACATATAATCAACCACCTTTGGTAAGTGTTAATGTTGGTGGTGGTACTGTTACTCTTGCTGCTAGAGTAGATGCTGTATTGTTTAGGGATACTGTAGTTACATACAGTCCTCAAGATGTTAAGTCTTTTGGTTCTGCTTTTGGATCCCTTGGTGCAAATAAGTTTACAGCAGATATAGAAAGTCAGAAAACTACAAATACAACCTTAGTACCTGTAACATCTTATACATTCTCAGGTAACAAAGGATACAAATTATTAGAGTGTAATGGATTTGGTGGCGATGCTACTCAATTCTTAAAGCAAGGTGATTATATTCAATACACTGGACAAGATGGTAAGTCTGTAAGAGCATGTGTATCATATGCTACAAAACCAGATGGAACATTAAAGTCTAGAATCTATTTGGATACAGTACTTCCTGATGCAGTCGTTAATGATAGTGTAGTTAAGATTACACCTAAGATTGATAACTTTAACCAAGGAACTCTTTTATATCCAACTGGAAGTGGTCAGGTATCTTCTGTCTCTAGAGGATCTGATGATTCTAAGATTAAGTACTATTATAGAAGAGACTTTGTTACTGCCTCTAGTACTAGTGGTAGTTCTATTACATTCACAGCACAATTGCCTTTTGGTACACAAAGATTTGTAGCATTTAGTGAATCTAATTTCATTATGACTGTATTGGATCCAGGTGATTCAACTAATGTCTCTAAAGGTGATATTGTCTACATTACAGAAGATGATATATCAACTTCATCTACAACTGATTTAGCTAGTGGATTAAATGCTGGTTCAGTTGTTGTCACATTACCAACTACAGTTTTTGGTGCTACTTCTAATTTCCCTAAGTTGAAGTTAACAGCAACATTAGAATTAACTAAAGCTCGTCCAAGAATTAAGACTGCTATTAAGAATAAGAGAATTCTTATTAAAGGTGTTGGAGATAGAGTTATTCCTCTTCGTGGTGAGAACTTCGATGACGAATCAACTATTCTTTCAACATATTCTGATGCGTTTAAGTTGAAATATGTTTATGAGGGTACATCTACTCAACCTCCTAATGTTGATACTGCTGGAAATCTAACTGGTAACGGTGTTGATGTTACTGAAAGATTTACTTTTGATAATGGACAAAGAGAAACCTTCTATGATACTTCAAGAATAGTTCTAAAACCAGGATACGAAGCACCAACTGGACAACTAGTTGTAGCATTTGATTACTTTGAACATTCACAAGGAGATTTCTGTACAGTTGACAGTTATAGCCATGAGGCTGGTGTTACCTTAGAAGAAATTCCTACATTCAACTCTTCTGTTTATGGCATTGTTTCTCTTAAGAATGTTCTTGACTTCAGACCAAAAGTCGATTCCACCTCATTTGTCACTGGTTATAGTGATACTTCATCAAGACAAGGAGGATCAACTAGTTTTACTGGAGAAGGCGGTGTTCTTTCAGTTACTCCTGCTCCAGATGCTAATCTTGAATTTACGTTTAGCTTCAGTCAAACTGAATTCCTCAACAGAATTGACGGTATTTTCTTAAATAAGAAAGGTCAATTTGTACTCAAGGAAGGTAATTCATCACAGAACCCAACTAGACCAGAGAATATAGATGATGCTGTAGCATTATATTACATCTATGTTCCTGCATTTACGACATCAAGTAAGGATTTGAGAATTACTCCTGTTGATAATCGTAGATATACAATGAAGGATATCGGTAAGCTTGAAAAGCGTATCGAACGATTAGAATATTACACAACATTAAGCATCCTTGAGCAGCAAGCACTAGGTATGCAGATCCGTGATGAGATTGGATTTGATAGATTTAAGACTGGATTTATTGTTGATAACTTTGAGACTCATTTAGTTGGAGATATTTCTTCTCCAGACTATAAGTGTGCTATTGATACACAACAGTCTGTATTACGAGCTCAAACTAATGAAGATTCTTATGCTTTAACCGAAGTTAATAGCAGAGATGATCAAAGAGTTATCAGTGGTTATCAGAGAACAGGTGATATCGTAACATTACCATATACAACTCTGTCTCTTCTTGGAAATGAATCTGCAACTAAAACAATTAATCCTAACCCATTTGTTTCATTACAATATGTTGGAGAAGGTCAATTAACTCCTTCTATTGACCCTTGGTATGATAAGACAGTAGAACCTTTAGTTGTAGATAATAACACTCAACTTTATTCAATCTTTATTGCTAAGAATAATATAAAGGAGGCATTCTCAAGTATATTTGATTCATTTATTGTTAATTGGGTTGGTTCTAAGAATTCATTTGGAGAGATTGCTTCATTCTCATCTACTAATTCTGATTCTGCTGTATCAACAGTACAAACAGCAAGTGTTGCTAGTTCTTCTAATGTAAGTCCACAGAATAATGAAATTGGTAAGGGACTTTCTACTGATAGTAATAGTCAAGGTACAGTTGCTACTTCTTTAAGATTCTTTGCTAGAAGTATTGCTGTCAAATATGTAGTTACCAGACTTAAGCCATCAACAAGACTATATCCTTTCTTAGAAGGAAAAGATATTTCTAGATGGGTCACTCCAGATAGTAAGTTTACTGGAATTGCTGGTAATTCACTTTCTGGATTTAATGGATCTATCATTACTGACGAAAATGGTAATGCTAGTGGACTCATTCTAATTCCTGGTGGATATTCACCATTACAAAATGCTTCTTGGACTGGTAGTCCAGACACATTAGAGTATGATACTACATCAGAACAGATTAGGGTAACTGCTGGAACTAAGACTGTTAGGTTTACTTCTAGTTCTACTAATGCTGCTAAGGATACAGTAGATAGTTACGCAGAAATTAAATACTATGCTGTTGGAAGATTGCCAGAGAATCCTTCAACAATTAATTCAACTTCTCCTTCAATATTCAAAGCTAATGAAGGTGTTCAGTTAATTGATAGTGTTACAGATGTAGAAGCAAGACCAAATCCACTTGCACAAACATTTAAGATTGAAAACTTCGATGGTGGTTGCTTTGGTACTGGTGTAAATCTATTCTTTAATAAAAAGAGTACAAATGTACCAATCAGAGTCTATCTAACGAATACAGAGAGTGAGAAGCCAGGTAAATATATTCTTCCTGGAACTCAGGTATCTCTTCTTCCTGATACTTTGGTTCGTGTTTATACAAATGGAATATTAACCGTAAGAGTTGGAGAAGTTATTACTGGATCCACATCAAACTGTAGTGGTCCTCTTGCTAAAGTTCTTGATAGAAATAATAACGAATTAACTGCTGCAAGTAATGGAGATATTAGTCTAACTAATGAGCAGGTATATACATTTGTCTTTAGTAATCATAATGGTAAAACATTCAAATCTAATGAGACATTAATTATTCCTATATTAACAACATATAATAATGCTAATAATACTGCACTTTCGGTAACAATTGCTAAGGATGCTGGTAAAGTATCTAAGTTAAATGTTAGTTCAACTGGTGGAAGTTATGAATCAGCAGTATTGTCTTTTGAAAGTCCTCAATTACCAGGTGGAAGTATTGCTAATGGTAAGGTAAGTATATCTGATGGAAAGATATATGATGCTGAAGCTACATTATTCGGATCAGAATATACTGCTCCTCCATCTGTTGTTGTTAAAGGTATAGGTACTGGTGCTGCTGGTGCTGTTATTGAAGCAGAGATAACAATTGATACTCCATCTGTAAGAATGGGAGTTGCAATTGATTCTACTGGTGTTACAGACTCAACAACTCCAACAACATTCAACTTTAAGAATCCTGTTTACTTACAAAATAATGCAGAGTATGCTTTAGTTGTAGAGACTGATTCTACTGAGTATACACTCTGGACTTCTAGACTTGGTGATATTGATATTGCCACAAGTACTCCAGTAGTTACTGCACCTTCTTTGGGATCTGTTTATAGATCTCAGAATACAGAGAGTTGGTCTGAAGATCTATTTGAAGATTTGAAGTTTACTCTTAATAGAGCAGAATTTGATTTGACTAGAACTGGATCTCTCAAGTTAGAGAATGAAGAACTTGGTTATGAGAGTTTAGATGTTAATCCAGTAGAGACAGACGCTACTGCAAATGCTGGAGCATCTTCTCCTCTATTCAGGAATAATAATAAGATAATGCGTGTACAGCATAGAGATCATGGATTTGAAGATTCTGGAAAATCATATGTATTCTTCAATGGTGGAGTAGATGTTGGAGGTATTCCTGCAACTCAGTTAAATACAAGATTATATTCTGTAAGTAATGCTGGTGTTGATTTCTATCATATTACTAGTCCAACAGTTTCTGCTAGTTCATTGAAAGGTGGTGGATCTGTTGTTCTTGCTTCACACAATAGAAAATTTGAAAAACTATATCCACAAGTAAATTATCTAACATTTAGTGATACTGGTGTTGAATCAACTGTTAAGACAACTAATGTTCTTCCAGTAGATTCTACATCAACAAATTATGTTTCATATTCACAGACTGTTCATGAGAAAACTTTCTTAAATGAGATTCATTATTTCAATAATCAGAAAGTAATTGCTTCTCCTATAAACCAGACTATGAATACTTTAGATAGATCTCTGGAGTATGAGATTAAACTTACATCAAAAGTTTCTCATCTTTCTCCACTTATTGATCTTTCTTCTTCTTCTGTAAAACTTGCAAGTAATAGAATTGAAAAGTCTAAGGGTCAGGAAGATAGATATGGTCGCAGAGATCAAGTTCTATCCTTTAAAGAAGTATCTTATTTTGCATTATCTAATGTTTCAGGTACTCCTACAATTAATACTGGTTACACGGTTGAAGGCTATACATCTAAGGCTAAAGGAACGATTGCCAGAGTTGTAGATATTTCTGGAACACCTAATATATTTGTTAGAGTTTCAACAACTAATGGATTCCAGAAAGGAGAAGGAATTGTATTTGGTGAATCTGCTTTAGATTCACAGAGTTGGAATGGATCTTCTGGAGTTATAGTAGGAAATGATCCTACTAGACAAGTGTTTAGTGCTTCTGTTGCTGATGCAATAATTGCTAGAAATCCATCTACATTGTCTTCCACATTCGATGATAAGATTGAAGGTAAGGTAGTATTTTTTGATTCTCAAAATCAAGTTATAACACTTAAGAATGATAAGAAGCCTTATGGATCTCTTGGTTATACAGAGTCCTTATCAGAGTCTTCTGGTTCTGGTAATGCAAGATCTGGAGATGGAGTAGAAGATATATTCCGTGCAGGAGATATAATTTCATATCCTAGTCAAAGTTCTGATACAACAGGATATTGGGAAGTTAAATCTGTTGATTATACAAATGGTATTGAATATAATCCAGAGATAACATTTAGTGATAGTTCTTCTATTGCCAAGTATACAACTAAAGAAGTATCAATTGGTAATCCAGGAACAACTATTGATGTTAGATTAACTGCTAATGTAAAAAATATTGATGATATTCAAGTACTTTATAGGTATAAGAAGTCCTCAAGTCAAGAGACATTTGAGAATATTGAGTGGGAATACTTTAATGCAACTGGTTTACCAGATACAACTCAATATCCTACAAGCGAAAATACTATTTCTGGAATTGTTGAGAAGCAAAGTGCATATCAAGAATTGAAATACAGTGTTCAAAATTTACCAGAGTTTTCTTCCTTTGGTATTAAGATTGTTATGAGATCTGATGACCCTGTTTATGTTCCTAAAATTCAGGATCTTCGCACCGTTGCTTCTTATTAAAATTCCGCGTTATGACATTTGCTAAAGTAAAGGGTCATAATGACCTCGTGAGAGACATGAATTCAGGTGCTATCATTAATAATGATACTTCTGCTATTGAATCAAGACGCAAAAATCTAAGACTAGGTTCCGCGTTGGAAGACATAAATAACATGAAGGAAGAAATATCTGAAATCAAGTCCCTATTACGAGAGTTAGCAAAAAATGCCAGCTGTTAATGTCGCTAGAACCGATACCTTTGAACAACAAAGGGTAAAAATTAATGAAATCGGTACAGATTTGTTTAGTGTTACTTCAGGTGGAAGTAATCTAGCAACAGGTAACCTTAGATTAGGTGATGGAACCGTAGATGCTCCTTCACTTAATTTTACTTCTGATAACTCGCTTGGTCTTTTTAAACCAGGGAATCAGTCACTTGGGTTTGTATCAAGTGGTAAGAAAATTGCTGATATTGGATTAACAGCAAACTATTCTTATCAAGACTTTAATATTCAGCAGAGAAAACTTAACTCATCCTTCATTACACTCGTTAGTGGTGGTCAGAATTATGATGGAGGATCTTATACTGCTGTTCCTTTAACAGGTGGTACTGGATCTGGTGCTACAGCAGATATTGTTGTTAATACATGGGAAGGTGCTGTTACTAATGCAGGATCTTTATATACTCCTGGTCAATTCCTAACTCAGCCTATCTCAGGTGGTTCTGGAACAGGTTGTACAGCAAGTTTTGATGTAGATGGTATCGTAGGACAAATAACTAATATTGGTTCAGGATACAATCCTAGTACATATACTGATGTTCCTTTGACTGGAGGATCTGGTACTGGTGCTGAAGCTACAATTACATTTAATGGTGAGGCAGAAATTACAGGTTCTGTTACCCAAGCTGGTACTGGATATACTGATGGAAGTTACAACCAAATACAACTTTTCTCAAATACTGTAACACAAACATTTGTAGTAACTTCTATTGCTAATCCTAATGCTGGTCAGCCTAATGAACCTGCTGAGATTTACCAGATAGATGGAAGTTCTCAACCAACACTATCACTCATAGTGGGCAATACATATCGATTCGATATGTCTGATGCTTCTTTACAAGGAGCAAACCCAGGACAATCTGGTAGCGAACATAAACTTGATTTTAGTTATCCTAATGGAAGTTCTTTACCTGATACTATTGTAGATGTTAAGACATCAGGTGCTGTTGGTAATGCTAATTGTTTCCAAGATTTAATAATTAAACCTAATGCACCACAGGGTTCAAATGTAATTCGTTATGATTGTGTTAACCATCCAGGTATGGGTCCAGCTGGAGGAAATATTACACTGTCTGCTGGAGCTGCTGGACAATCTGGTGCTGGTGCAGCAGCAGACATTACAGTTTCTGGTAATGCAATAACAGCATTTGCACTTCTTAATAATGGTAAAGGATATAAAATTGGAGATGTATTAACAGTTTCAGTAGTTGATATACCTGGTGGATCAGGTTTTACTTGGACTGTTTCTGGAGTTACATACACTGGTACAGTTGATACCGTAACTATTACAGATGAAGGTAGTGGGTATGCATTGAATGATGTACTATCGGCAACAGATGCCAATCTTGGTGGTGGTGGAACTGGTACTGGATTTGAATATACAGTTACTTCTAATCCAGGATTACTTAGTAATTTTGTATTCAATAGTAGGGGAACTGGATACGCAATTAGTGATCAACTGACACTAAGTTCCACTATTCCTAACAAATCATCATATGCTCCAGGTACAACAACATCATTTGCTGCAACATTAAATGTTGCTAGTACCACAGTTACTATTTCTGATACCTCAAGTTTGGTAGCAGGAATGAGTGTTAACACCTCTGTTGGTGACACAGGACAATTAGATCAAGCATGTACAATTCAAAGTGTTGATAGTGGAACAGATTTAACATTATCTATTGCACCAACTGTAAGTGGTGCTGCTAACTTAGTATTCTCATCTGCTAATCTAGTTCAGATGACTATTGATGATACTACTGGTCTAGTCATTGGAACTAGAGTAGAGAAAGTATCTGGTATTGGTGTACTTGCTGCTGGTACTACCGTTGCTAATGTTGATAGTGCGACAGAAATTACTATATCTGCCTCAGCAACTACCCCTGGTCCTATTGTAGTTAACTTTGTTCCTGCATATGGAGATCCAGCAGATGATTGGGCGTATACAATTGATACCTTAGGAGAGGTTTCAACTGTTACTCTTGTTGGAGAAGGTAATGGTTATTCTAAAGATGATGTTCTTAGTGCTGTTGCAACAGACTTAATACAACCAATTGATTATGCCGTTACATTTAAAACATCACAGACTGTAACATTTACACAAACAATTCCAGATAGTGCATTTGCTCTAGGGGATTCTGTTGAGGTTCTTGCAGGAAATGTAACAAATATTACAACAACTTCGACACCAACTATAACCCCAACAGTTACAGGACCATTAGCTGCCTCATTAAGTAGTGCTACTGCTGTTGTTTCTGGACTTTCTGATACGACTGGTATTAGTGTTGGTGATGCTGTTACTGAAGATGGTAGTGGTAATATTGCTGTTAACACAACAGTTGCTTCTGTTGACAGTGCAACTCAAATTACTTTATCAGCAAATCCTTTACAAACTGCTAGTGTAAACCTAACATTTACATCTGATGAAGCTGGTAGTTATACAGGAGTTGCATCTACTGGAGGAACTGGATCTGGTGCTACATTTGATGTAGTCAGAGGAACAAATGGTATAATAAGTTCAGTAGCATTAAATGCTGGTGGAGGAGGATATACTGCTGCTGATGCAATAACAATCGCTGGTACTTTGGTTGGAGGAACTTCTCCAGCACATGATATTACTCTTACTGCTGATACAGTTGATACTGCTACAGCAGTAGAAATTATGAAATTGACAACTGCTGGTGGAAATATCACCAGTATGTTAATTAATGCAGAGCAAGCAACTATATTCACTAGTGGAGATTCTGTTGTTAAGACAGGAACTGCTTCTCCTGTTTATACTGTAGATACAGCAAGTGCTTTAGGTGGTAGATTCCACATTGACATTGGTGACGGTAATGGAGCACAACTAACTCCAGATTTAACATTATTTGCTGGTAACAAATATAGATTTGATTTATCTGATGCTTCAATGAGTTCTCACCAGTTCTCTTTAAGTATATTCCCAGATGGTCCAAATGCTCCAAGTCTTGTAGATAATGTTCAAACTACATTATCAAATGCTTCTAGAGTAATTACTGTTGCAAGTACGACAGGAATTCAAGTAGGAATGGAAGTTACTAAGGTAAGTGGTACTGGTGTTCTTGCTTCTGCTACTCGTGTTGAGAGTATAGACAATGCAACTACAATCACACTTAATAATTTACCAGATACATCTGGTTTAACTGTAGTTAAATTTAGTGGTATTGAGTATACTGATGGTTTTGTAAGAAGTGCTACTGATGCAACTCTTACTGTAACTGCAAATACTCCAACTCTTTATTATTTCTGTAACTCTGGTGCAGGACATGAAGATGAAGGTGGTGCTGATGGTCAAGAAGCAACCATTACAATAGATCAGAATAACCCTAAGACTTTTGGTACTGGATTCCAAATTAGGGCAACTGAGATTGCAACGACAGATATTATTAGTGCTAAAGTTCTTGATGGAAAATTTACTGCTGGAAACCTAGTAGGTACAGAGGCAGAGATAACAACTCTTACTGCTGGTACTGGTACATTTACAACTGCTAGTGCTACAACTAGTATTACAACACCATTAATTACAAATCCTGGTGGAACATTAGGATTAACTGCAACAACTACTGCTGTAACAGGAGACCTTACAGTTAATGGAGTTCATATTATTAATGCAACCAGTAATGTAGAAACAACTGGTGAATTAAAAACAACAAACAGACTTAATGTTAATGACAATCTGTTTATTACAGGAGCAACTATTTCTTCTGATGCAGCAAGTGATATTGTAATTGCTCCTGCTGGTGGAAAGATAGCAAAGATTGATGGTACAAATGCACTGACAATTCCTGCTGGTACTACACTACAGCGTCCTTCTGCTGTTTCTGTGTCTAATGGTTCTATTAGATATAACACAGATACCAATTCATATGAAGGATATAGTGCTAGTTCATCATCTTGGGGTTCTCTTGGTGGTCTAAGAGACTTAGATGGTAATACTTACATTGCAGCAGAAGCAACTATTGGTGCAAATGACAACACATTATGGTTCTATAATGATGGAAATAATTCAATTAAGATTACTCCAACTCATTTTGAGTTCTTTAATGTTAAGAAGATTAGATCTGCAAATACTACAGCACCTGCGTATACAGATTGGCTTTCTCAAGTTCCAGTTAGTTTAGGTGCTTATCTTAAGTGGAAGAATAATCTATATGAGGTAACTACTGCTGGTACTACTGGTACTACAGGTACAGAACCTACACATACATCTGGTGCTGTAACTAATGGTACATGTGTACTAACATATCACTCATTAGCTGTTGGTAAGATAACATTTGAAGATGTAGAGGAAATAGAAGTTGGTCCTACAGGTAGTCTTCCATTAGTTATTAATGGAGAACTTAGATTTGCTGATAATGTTATTAGCACTGATATTAATGATCTTATTATTAGACCTAACTCTGGTAAGAGAGTTACAGTAGATGCTGATACTTCATTGGTTATTCCTGCTGGTACTACTGCTGAAAGAGGAGTTGCTGGACAAGGTTCTATTAGATACAATACAACATCACTTCAATTTGAAGGATATGATGGATCAAACTGGGGATCACTTGGTGGTATTAAAGACGTTGACCAAGATACTTATATTATTCCAGAACTTACTGCTGGAGGAGATCAAGATACTTTATACTTCCATAATGCAGGAGCAAATACGCTACAGTTAACTACAACATCATTTGATTTCTATGCTGTAGATACTATCAGATCAATGACTTCTGATGAGTTTGAAATTACAGCATCATTAATGACATTTGATAATGCTGCTGCTACCTTTGATAATACTGATTCAACTAAGTGTTTCCTACATACTACAAAACAATACTTTGATATTGGTGTTTCCTCTGGTGTATATACTGATCCAATTCTTCGTCTTGACAGTTTAGGTGATGTATATTTAAACACTGGATATGGTACAGGAACATATAGTGGAGTTAAGGTCTTTGATAGTGATCTTAAAGAGTTTGAATTAGCAGATGTTAGGATTCAATCAGATAAAGTTACTCTAATAAAGGGTAGTGTTAATAATGGTAACTCCACAATTTATGATAATACTGTAGAGAATGGGGCTAAAGTTGTTATAGTTGCTGAGAATACCACGAACAACAGTTGTGAATTTATTGAGTTTGGAGTTATAGATAATGGTACAGATGTTTTCCATACAGAATATGGAAACTCTAGGACTAATGAGAATTTAATTGATGTTACTTGGGAAGTAACAGGTACTAATAAAATTCAAATTAATCTTGCAGTAGCACAAGGTGTTGCTAATGCACATTCAATTACGACCACAATCGTCTCTAACGTTACTAAGAAATAAAAATGGCAACTACTAAGGAACAATTTGACTCTGCTGGCGGTTTTTCCGTAGAGAAAACTGTAGTTGTAGATGAGCTTCGGAATTTTAAAGATCTGAATAGCTTAGAAATAAAGAATTCACATTATACAGATAGCACAATAAGTCATTATGTATTAAGAGGTATTAATACTGCTGTTTTAGCATTGGATAATGTTGGAACACAATTAACTCTTAGAAGTAATACTTTAAATTATATAACTGGTCATATAATTGCTGTAAATCCAGCAGGAACAGTATTCTCTGCAAAGTTAGAGAGTGCAGTTTTGTGTGGAAATACAGGAACTACCACTGTATTATCAAGTATGGAAACGGTTATCAAAGATGATATTCCTACTGGTGAGACATGGGACATAGTTCCATTAGGTTCTACAAATCGTTTTAGTTATTCTACAACAAGAGCAGGAACTACACAAACAATTAAATGGGTTGTGTTTACTCAGATAATCAGTATCGATTGGGCTTAGTAGTCATTTTAGATGCTAAATATAAAGTGGATATAGGACAGCGGAGCTGGGTAACACCATGAGTTTTCATATTAATTCTGACAAAGAGAAGATTAGAGGCGTAGCCCCGAAACTTATCGGTGATAATGAATTAACTATTAGAGGAGGTATAGGAGCTCTAGAAAGAGAGATTCTCCGTACTGAATTAGATGTCACCACGAACTTACCTCGTGTTGGTATTAATAGAACTGGTGAAAGGATTAACAATATTGATGTAGTTTCAGGAGGTTCAGGTTATACAACTCAACCTTCAGTAGAAGTTGGACCACCACAATTATCTGGTGGTATAACTGCACAGGCTTCTGCGTTCATTTTTAATGGGCAAGTTGTTTCTATTGCTGTTAACAATCCAGGTTCTGGATATAATGCTGCTCCAACTGTAACCTTATCTGGTGGTGGAGGTACTGGTGCTACTGCTACTGCTTTCCTTGATACTGTTGACTTTGAACTTGACATCAACGGTGCTATTAGAACATCTACATCTATCATTTCTGATACTGCTAGAATTCTAAACCTTGATATTGATAACTTCATTACCCCTGATGCTAATTTTAGAGGACCAAATTTAAAGACTTATGCGAACAACACTGGTACGCCTTGGGCTGCTGGTGTTATTGTTCAGAAGAATGCATATAGGTACTTCGGTGCTAATATGTACCAGGCAATTAACTCTGGACAAACAGGTGCTGCTGCTCCAGATCATAAGGATGGTATTGTATTAAATGGTGAAGTTCAGTTTAAACATATTGGTTTCCGCGTAGTTGATCCAATTGAATATGGATATAATACTACTGGAGAGTCTGGTGTATTTCCTCGTTCTATCACACCTCTATTAGGTGATAGATCAGACAAGATTGCTACTACTGAATATGTTCTGAATCTGGCAACCAACGACGTTGGTGGTCGTGTTTATGTTTCATCACAGATTGGTTCTGACCTTAACGATGGTCGATCTGCGGTAAACCCTGTAAGAACTATTAAAAAAGCATGTCAGTTGGCATGGTCTACTCCTGGAGTAAAAGAAACAATTATTGTTTCTGGTGGAGACTATGTAGAAGACAACCCAGTATCTATTCCACCTGACGCATCAATCGTTGGTGACAACTTGCGTTTGGTCATCATCCGTCCTGCTAATCCAGGCAAGCATATATTTAAGTTTGGTGATAAGAACTATGTTCTTGGTGTTACTTTTAGGGATAAAATTGACTCCAACAATGACCCAGTTGCGACTTGGGATTACGCAATGGTCTTTGATGACAAGCAGCGTATTACCATTGATGCAGAAGCAAATGGTGACTTTGGTGTACAGTATCCAATAGGTACACAAGTCTTTGGACCAGATCAGTTCCGCGTTTCATTCCAACAGAATACAGGTCTATCAAATCTAGCAACCAACTTAGAAGTGGTTGGTGTTAACACTGGTGCTAGAGCAAAAGTAATTGATGTGAACTTTGACACCACTATAGGTGCTAGTGCATATGTTAATGGTACTATTGATGTACGATTAACAAGTGGTTCTTTCGTTGAAGGTGAGCGATTTGAATATATCACTTCTGCTAGTACTGATGCTGCAATCGGTTTAACGATTTCTCAAACTGCTGGTGCTAATAAATTAAGATTTACACAGGATCCTTCAGGATCAATACCTGCTGGTACATATGTCAAACTTGACGATACCAATGATGCAGAATTTACAGAAGGTTTTTATCAAGTAGTAAGTATTGATAATACCAATGCTGGATCTGGATATTGGGATGTAACATTCGTTCCAATTCTTAATTCTCCTACATGGTCTAGTTCTAATGCAGGTAACTTTACCATAAATGGATCGACTCCAGTAGTATATACAATTGACACCACTGCTATTAAGTCAATCAGGGCAGAAGGTGAGGTTGTAGAATTTAACGAGGATTATTCTGCATCTCTTCCTATTACAAGAATTGACTTCTCTCTACAAGGAGATGCTTCTATTGCTACAGGTGGTTTTCAGAATGCACAGTTTGGTAATGCAGAAGAAATAGGTGGTATTGTATTCTATACAAGTGCTCTTGTTGGTAGAACTAATACTCATGAGTTTAAAGAAGGACAGGAAATTCTATTAGAAGGTCTTCCTACTTCAGGTCCAGACTTATCAGAATTAAATGGTAAGCAAAGAATTTATAAGGTTATAGAGGATGCAGATGGTCGTGCTAGACGATTTGTAATACCTAAGAAGATGCCAGCGGTCACAGATGCTAATCTGGATCCAGGTCAATTTGCAACAGTCAAATCATTCTCTAAGACTGTTACTTTATCACTACTCAACTCTCCAAACACTTTCCCATTAGCAACTCCTACTAATAGAAGGTATCAGGATGCTTGTTTATTAATTCGTAACAATGTAGACTACATTGCTGATGAGGCAGTTGGAAAGTTAAACAGTCAGTTTGCTAAAGATCATTTTTCTGTATTTGATATTGGTGGTACAGCTGCTTCTCAATACACACCAACAGGTGCAACTTATGATCCTGCTACAGGTGATGTAGTATTCACTTTGAATAGTCATGGATTATCAAATGGAACTGGATTAAGAATTACAGATGATAGTCTAACATTCACTTGTGCAATGGATAATAATGCTACTGAGCATTCATATCCTCGTTCAACTGACCCTGCTAGTACTAAAGCATTACCAATTATAGCATCAGATGCTAATACATTTACTGTTAATGTAGGTTTATCACCATCTGATATCAATTATACTCCTTCTGGTGGAACTTATAACCCTGCCACTGGAGATTTAACTTTAACTATTAGTAGTCATGCTTTAACTACTGGTGAAAGTATTATCATTGAAGATGAATCATTGCACTTCAAGTGTGCAATGGATAATAATCAGGTAACTAAGAAGTATCCTCGTGCATCTGATAAAGCATCTGGAAGATCTCTTCCTATCACAGGTACTACAGCATCAAGTGTAACAGTTAATGTAGGTGTTGCTGGTGCAGATAAAACATTTACACCAACAAACGGAACATTTGATCCTTTAACTGGAAACCTTGTATTGACTATTGGTCAGCACGGAATTCGTGTTGGTGATGATATTACTATTGATAATAGTGCATTAACATTTACTTGTGGTATGGATGGTAATGCTACCACCCATAGTTATCCTCGTCAGGGATCTGACCCTGTTTCAGGACAATCTATACCAGTTATTGCTGTTGGTTCCGCAAATAAGACAGCAACTAACGCAGCTTATAATCCATCTACAGGTCTTATGACCATTACAGTAGCAAACCATGGCTACGCTAATGGTGATTATATCAAGATTGCTGATGGATCTTTAACATTCCAGTGTGCTCTTGATAGTAATGGATCAAACCATGCTTATCCTCGTGCTGGATATGACCCTACAAGTGGAAGATGGTTACTAATATCTAATGTTCAGACTAATACATTTGATGTTAATGTAGGTATTGCTCAAGATACTTCCGTACACACTTTCGTTTCTGCAAGTGCTGATGGTATAGCAAGACAGGACGGCACTCTCACAGTTAATGTTGGAACTACACCACATGTAGCATACGCTCCAACTGCTGCCACATATACACCTACTACAGGTGCTCTCGCATTAAACATTGGTGCTCATAACATAAACATTGGCGATTCTATTAGATTAGAAGAAGAATCCGTCAAATTTACATGTTTAATGGATGGAAATCAAGTTGAGAAGTTATATCCAAGATCAGCAATTGATTTACATACAGCAACTAATGCTGCTTATAATCCACAGACAGGTACATTAACCTTAACTATAGTTAAGCATGGAATGTCTAATGGAGACTTCATTAAGATTGCTGATGATTCATTAACATTTAGATGTGACCAAGATGGTCAAGCATCAGATCACACATATCCTCGTGCAGCAGACCCAGTTAGCGGTGAGTGGATACCAGTATCTAATGTAACAGAAGATACTGTAACTGTACAAGTTTTAGATAGTGCTCCTTCTACTAATACATCAACTCATGTATTCCAGTCAGCAAGTGCTAATGGTATATCTCAGAAGAGAGATAGAGCATTTGAACAAGCACTTAATGTAGATTCAATTGGATTTACAGCACATACAGTAACCAATGCTGTATATACACCTGCTACAGGTGTAATGGTATTGACTGTTGCTGGTCATGGATTCTCTAATGGAGACCATGTTAAGTTATCAAACAATTCATTAACCTTTACTTGTGCTAAGGATGGTAATGCTACTACACACAGTTACCCAAGAACAGGAGACCCTGTTGGTGGAGATTGGATAAAGGTTTCTCAAGTAACTACAGATACATTTGAAGTTAATGTTGGCACATCTTCAGATACTTCTGCTCATACATTTGTATCTGCTACTACAGGTGGATTAGAGAGGCAGGATGGAATCGTTACAGTTAATGTTGGATTATCTCCTGAAGTAACTTATACACCAACTGACGCTTCTTATACACCTGCTACAGGTCTTTTAGAATTAACAATTGGTGAGCATAACTTAAGATCAGGTACAGGTGTTAGACTTACTGACAATGCTGTTACATTTACTTGTGCTCAGGATAGTGATCAGACTAACCATAGTTATCCTCGTCCATTAATTGATAGTCATACAGCAAGTAATGCAACATATAATCCTGTTACTGGTATATTAACTCTTACTGTTGCTGGTCATGGAATTAGAAATGGTGACTGGGTTAAGATAGAAGATAATTCATTGACATTGAATTGTACAATGGATGGTAATGCTTCTAATAAGACTTATCCTAGATCAACTGACCCAATTAGCGGTCAGTATGTCCTTGTTTCTAATGTAAGTACAGATACTTTTGATATAAATGTTGGTGCTTCACCTATAGTAAATTATCAACCAACTGATATTGACTATAATCCTACTACAGGTATTATGGAGATGACAATTGGTTCTCATAACCATATTGTTGGTGATAGTATTAAGTTTGCTGCAAACTCCTTAACATTCACTTGTGCTGAAGATGGTAACGGTACTCAACACACATATCCAAGATCTACTGACCCATTCTATGACACTGCTTGCCCAATTACTGCTGTAACTGCAACAACAATCAGTGTTCAGGTCTTAACAACCGTTCCTTCTACCAATGTAACTGCTCATACATTCGTTTCTGCTACTGCTAACGCTGTACAGACTGGTGGTAATTATGCACATACATTTGTAAGTGCTGCTGCTGATGGTATTAAGCAGAAGAGAGATAAAGCATACAATACATCAATTAATATTACTGCGGTAACTAACACAACAATTACTCTTGATGTTGGTATTTCTTCAAACACAACTGCTCATACATTTGTATCAGCAAATGCTAATTCAGTAGTTAGTGGTGGTAATCATGCACACACATTTGTTCCTAATACTGATCTAACACCTACGGATGCAGCATACAATCCAACAACAGGTGTAATGACATTGACCATTGCCAATCATGGATTAGCTAATGGTGAACATGTTAGAATTGCTGATAGTGCTCTAACATTTACATGTGCTGAAGATGGTAATGGATCAAACCATAGTTATCCTAGACCTACTGATCCTGTATCTGGTAAGTTCCTTAAGGTTTCTAATGTTCAGACTAATACATTTGATGTTCAAGTCTTAGATACTACACCTTCTACTAACACAACTGCTCATACATTCGTATCTGCTGTTGCTAATAGTGTTACTAGAGGAGTTGTAAGAAGTGGTGGTGACTATGCTCATACATGGGTTAGTGGTGCTGCCAACTCAGTTAAGATAACACCACAGTCATTACATACATTTGTTTCTGCTGATACAAATGCTGTTAGGTTCCGTCCACAAACAGCACATACATTTAAGAGAGCTTCTGCAAATTCATTAGGAACTGGTGGTTCATCATTTAAGATATACCTAGGACAAACACCAGAAACACACACATATGTAAGTGGTGGTACTGTAGAATTTGGTGGTACTAGTTATAATGTCAGTAACTTTGTATATGATAACATAGGTACTGGTTATGCAACTGTTACAGTTTCTGCTGCTATTCCAAATATTGCAGAAGATAGTACTGTTAAGTTAGCAAATATTTTAGTTTCTTGTACTTCTGGACAGAAATTATATCCATCATTCAGTCCTCCTACAAGTGGTAATAATACACAACCAAATGGTGATGAGAATTGCAGACAGGATATTAGACATTTCTTGAATGCTGTTCAAAGAGACCTTGAATTTGGTTCAAACCATAATGTTATTGAAGCTGCCAAGAAGTATATTGTTGGTGCTAAGATAGATTATATTGAAAATGAGATTATTCAAACTGTTCGTGGTATAGAGTACGCTAGAGAATTAGCGATCTATGCTATGTGTAACTGGAGAACTGGTAATAGAACTACCTCTGATCCATTATATGTTGCAGAACATACAAGTTTAACACAATATACAGACCAATATATTGTTAACTTTGGTGCTACAGCAGGATCTCCTGCTTGTGATGATGTAAGAGCTGCTATTGATACTCTTGCATATCTATTTGTAGATGTTATATCAAATAATGCTTCTAATGTATATCTTGATGCTGCATATTTAATAGGCAGAAATAGAGATCTAATTGCTGATCAGGCATTAAAAGATACAGAAGCAAATTATCCTAACGCAAATCTTTCAGATCTTAATCAAAGGAAGTGTCGTAGAGATATTAACTTAGTTCTTGGTGGATTGATTCGTGACCTTGTACTTGGTGGTAACGCTGGTATTGTTGAGAAGGCAGAATTATATTTCACAGGAACTGAACTATCTGGTATTGAGGCAGGAATGCTTGCCCAGACAATATTTGCATATCAGAGAGTTAAGTACTATGTAATTAAAGCACTCTCTAACTGGAGTGGTTCTTCAGGAACACATACATTTGTTAGTGGTACTACTAATGGCATTACTCCTAATGCTGGTGGTACTGTAACTGCTGCTTCTGGAACAACTTATGATCCTGCAACTGGTGCTTTAGTATTAGAAATTGGATCTCATAGTTTAACAACAAGTAACACTCTCCAAATTGCTAACGGTGCTGTTACATTTACTTGTGAGCAAGATGGTAATGTTTCTCAGAAGACATATCCTCGTGCTAATGATCCTTTCTCTGGAGCAAACCTTGCTATTAGTGCTGTAACTGCTACAACGGTTACCGTTAATGTTGGTGTTGCTTCCACACTACCTGCTGCTGTTACACCAAATGGTGCATCATACACTGCTAACACTGGTGTATTGACAGTAACATTCCCAGATCCTACTAAGGCAGTAACAACAAATCATAGATTAGCATTTAAAGAAGATGCCCTAACATTTACTTGTGATCAGGATAGTAATGCTACTCAGCATACTTATCCAAGAAGGGTTCCTGCTGATAAGAAAGCATATGGTAAATCGCTTCCAATTACTAATGTATCATCTTCTGGTGGTAATACCACAGTAACAGTTAATGTAGGTGCTGCTGGATCTGCTAGTGGATCAACACACGCATTTGTTAGTGGTGCAACTAATGGATGTTATGTTGTATACGATCAGATATCTACTTCTTCACCTATTCCTAAGTTTGAAGATTGGAACATTACTCTATTCACTGGTGGTACTCCATTATGTTCTACTGTTGCTAGTACAGTTACAACTGAAATGGAACTCTTTGAGGACATTTTGGATGGAACAACTGCTCCTGGAACAACAACTAAGACAACTGGAACATTATATGATACATCTCTCATCATAACATATCCAGATAGTTATATCTACGATTCTCAAAATCAGAGATCTGCTATTCGTGGTGATTATGATGATTATCCAATCATTGAAGCATCTCCATATACACAGAACTCTTCTGTTATCTCCTTCTTAGGTGGTAATGGTGCATTCGTTGATGGTGCTAAGGTTAAGCAACCTAACTGTCCTTTCACTGGACTAGAACTAGATGGTAGTGCAACTTATCCTAATCAGGGTAAGTCGATGGTTGCATCTGCATTCACTATCGTTTCCTTTGGTGGTACTGGATATAGAATTATTAATGATGGTTATGTACAGTTAGTTTCTGTATTCGTTATCTTCTGTGCAGACGGTGTTCTTGCAGAGAGTGGTGGTTATGCATCTATTACTAACTCTGCTACTAACTTTGGTCAGTATGCACTAAGAGGTATTGGATACAGTGATACTCCATACACATTTGATATTGCAACTATTACTAATGTATCTTCTACACCTACTGGTAGAACAATTCTTACAGTTAGTGGATTAGGAAGAGAACCATTAGAGCATTATGTTGTTAAGATTAATGGTTATACCAACACTAATACTGCTATTGAATACTTTGTTGATGTAGTTGCAGCAGTTACCGTTGGTCCTCCTTTCTCTGCTCAGTTAACCATTGATGATGGTACTGGTGGTGGAATGGATCTGACTGATGTTGCTACTGGTAATGCTGTTGCAACAAGTGTATTACTTGGTAAGACTATCAACTTACACAGACCATCTATTGTTAACTCCTCATCTCATACATGGGAATTTGCTGGATCTGGTACTAACTACCTTGCTCTACCTGAGAACGGTGGTACTAAGATTGAAGCAAACGAACAGGTCTCTGAGAACTATGGACGAGTTTACGTCTCTGGTACTGACGAACTAGGAGACTTCAAGGTTGGTACATTCGCTAGAATTGAGAACAGAACTGGTAACATTACCTTCACTGGTACGGTTACGATCTCTGAAGTTGAATTCTTGAAACTTAAAGGTGGTGATGTTGTTGTTACTGGATTCGATGACTCCAACACATTGGGTGGTGCTCAAGCATCTGACTCTAAACTACCTACTCAGAAGGCAGTTAGAGACTACATTACCAACTCTCTTGGACCTTACATAAACAAACCTTATTCAACTAACGCTGTTCCTAGAGCACTGGTTGAATTGACAGACTCTGGTAAGATTTCTATTGACCAGATTCCTGCTCTAAGACCTTTCCAAGTTTATACTGTTGCAAGCCAAGCAGAAAGATTAAAACTAGAAGGTGCTCTTGCTGGTGACATTTGTATCCAACAAGATACCTCACAGTCCTTCATCTTGAACAATGACCTAACAAGTCTGTTCTTAGGATTCCAGTATGATGCTGCACTTAACTTTACTATCGGTGATATATTTGTTGGTAGTATATCAACTGGTCGTATCCAATCTACTGAATACAGACAGGGTGTTGTTTATCAAATTAATGTTACAAACTCTGGTTCTGGATACACAGTTGCTCCTGCTGTAACATTCTCTGGTGGTAATCCAGGTGGCGGTGCAGTTTCTGCAGCTGCAACTTGTACAATTGCTAACGGTGAAGTTGTTACTGTTACTATCGTTGAATTCAACGGATTCACTGGTGGTAAAGGATACACAACTGCTCCAACAGTAACATTTGCTGCTCCTCCAGGAGCTGGTACTCAAGCAACTGGTGTTTCTTTGATTGAGAGTAGATTGTATGGTGACATCGTTAACAATGTTAAGATTGAAGATACTGACACATTTGATGACAGTACTACACCATCTGCTACTACAGTTACTATTAACCGTGTTGTTAATACATCTGCTACATTAAATGCTAACTGGGTATCTCTATCATCTAACCAGATTGCTGCTTCAGATATTACATCTGGTGTTATTGAAACAGACAGATTGGCATCAGGTGGTGCTGCTAACTCCTTCACCTTCTTAAGAGGTGACCAAAACTTCGCACTTGCAGTTCAATCACTCAAGGGTGCTGAGACAAGATACTTTGCTCAGTTACATTCTCAAGCAACTAGTGGAACAAGTTCACTAATATTCTTAACTAACCAGAATGCTTTAATTGGTCATGAAGTTAAGAATACAATTAATGGAATCCAAGCTAACACTAACATTACTGGGGTTCTAACAACTGGTGGATTGACTACCGTTTCAATTAATAATCCTATTACTCAGACTATTGCTGCTGGTACGATTATTGAGTTTGAGCGTGGTGATTCTCCAATGACCTTTGAGTCAACATATACTCAAGGTAACTTTGTTGATGATGTCATCATTTCTAATGGTGGTTCTGGATATACAAATGGTCAGTACTTTGATATTCCACTCACAGGTGGTTCTGGTACTGGACTGAAAGCAAATATTGTTGTTACTGCTAATGCTGTTAGTGATGTTACTGTAACGGATGGTGGATCAGGATACAGTGCTGACTTCGCTATAACAGTAGCACCTTCTCAAATTGGTACTGGATCTGGTTTAGTATTAGAAGCAAAAGTAAGTACTGTTAGTAGACAGTATGCTAATGTCGCTCTTGATGTTCAGAGAGTTACAGATCAAACAATTTCTGCTGACTTGTATGGAACCATTGGTGTTGGAAGATACAAGAAAGCACAATTCAATATTGGTACAGCAGGTAATGGTTCAATTGAACTGAAGACTGGTGCTGACAGTGGATTAGATGCTGACCTTCTTGACGGTGCTCAAGGTGCGTTCTATCTAAACTCTGGTAACCAGAACTCTGGTACATTACCAACTGATAGATTATCTGGTACATACAATATTAGTATTTCTGGTTCATCTCAGAATACAATTCGTTTGATAACAGGTACTAACAACCCTACATCAAACCCAACTCCAAACAACTTCGTTGAAGGTATCATTGCTAACACTGTATTCAACAGTGCTAACGGTCTTACTGATGGTGGTACTAGAAACCTACTTATGACTATCAGAAATGGTGGTTCTGGTTTTGATGCTACTTATGGTGGTGTAAGACAACTTGCATTCACTGATAATGACAACATGTGGATCAGAGGTTCTGGTACTGGAGTCACCACATTTGGTTCATGGGGTAAGGTTTGGACATCACTTAACGATGGTGTAGATTCAGATCTTGATGCTGACAGATTAGATAACAGACAAGGTGATTGGTATCAGAATGCTCTTAACATTAACTCTGGAAATCTTTCTGATAATAGATTGCCAGAATTCATTAGTCCTAAGGCATATCAAGATAGATTAGTTGTCAAGTCATTCTTGGGAGATCCTAAGTATGCGATATATGTACAAGGATTAATATTAAACAGTTCACCATTCTCACCAGGTAATGCAGTTAACCTTTATAATGCTAACGCTCAGGCAGTTGGTAGTTTCACTATTGACTCTATAGCAATTAATGATGATGTTAACGATAACTTTAATGACTACAGTATCCTAAGTGGTAGATTAACTTCTGGTAACTTTACTGGTGCTCTTACTATTGGTACTGCAAGTAATAGAGTTCCATTCCAAGACTTTACAATCGAAGATGGTAATACCTTCGAGGTAACTAGATTAGAGAGTTCTTCAGGAACAGCTCTTCTGAAATTAGGTAGAACTGATGGAACAGCAACTTCACCAGCAATTTACTTCCGTTCATCTGCTAGTGCAGCATCTAACTTCAATGCTTCTATTGTTGCTTCTGGTGGTACTTCAACTGATGGTTCTGGTACATTAAACATTCAGGTAGTAAATGCTGACGGTTTATCAATTAATGGTGCTACTGCATGGAACGCTGGTAATATTACATTCCAGTCCCAGAACATTGCTAACACTGCTGTTAAGCGTGATGCATCTGGTAACTTTGCTGCTGGTACTATCACAGCAAGTATAACTGGTGCTTCTTCACTCAATGTCTTGAAGACTGGTGATACCATGACTGGTACACTAAACATCTCTGGTGGTTCTTCTAACCTAAGTGTTGGTGGTACAGCAGGTATAACTGGAGTAACAACTCTAGGTAATGACTTGAATGTTGATAGTGGTGCTTTATTCGTTGATGCTTCTGCTAACGAAGTTGGTATTAATGCTGGAATTAACCCACTATCTACTCTAGATGTTGTTGGTAATGATGGTATTTACATTCGTACTACAACTAATGCTCATGGTGATGGTGCTAGAATTAGATTCAGTGATCATGTTCCTGGTGGAGCACCTACACAAGTTGGTCAACTTAAGTATCATCATTCTGATGCTGCGTCACCTAACAGTGAGTATGGTGAAGGATTTACATTCTTTGGATCCGAACCAGAATTATACTTAAGAGTTGTTGGTGATATTATTGCATCTAGAAATATTGGTATTAATATCAACAGGGAACCAGACTATAACTTAGAAGTAGAGGGTTCAACATTCACAAGAACTCTTTATATTGATACTGCAAATGATAACTCTGGTGCTCCTATCTATTTCAAAGGTTCTTCATCACAAAGGAACTTTAGAATTGGTAACCAGATTGGATGGAGTAATGCATTTGAAATAACACCATCTACTAACAATGGTGGTACTACATGGGATAGTACTCCTGGTCTCTTAGTTACTGGTGATAGAAGAGTTACTATTAACACATCAGCTACTTCTGGAACTGATCCTCAGAACAATCAAAATAGAAATTACTATTTGAATGTTCAAGGAGACATGAACATCAATGGTCAACTATTCCAGAACAACTCTGAATTCGTAACATCTCGTTGGACACAGGCTTCTAACGGTAATGACATTTATAGATTATCCAAGGTTGGTGTTAATAAGTCTAACCCAACTTATGAGATGCATATCAGTGGTAAGTGTAACATAGAAGGACAAAACTTCAGTAACCAAACCAATGATAGTGTTCTCTATGCTAATGGAGACAGACAATGGATAGATACTTATGGAGTATTCAAGTGTAATAGAAGTACAGTGAGTGAAAACATAACTGTACCTAATAATCACAATTGCATGAGTGCAGGTCCAATAACCGTAAATAATAATATCGTAGTTACCATCGCTAGTGGTGGTAGTTGGGTTGTTATTTAAACCTTGCTAAATATATAAGACAGGAGAGCAATCTGAGACATGGCTTCAGAATTAAGAGTAGATCAACTTAAATATAGTTCTGCTGGTAGTGGTACGACACCAAACATTACCCTTAACAGCAATGGAACTGTAAATTTTGGTAGTAATATTGATATAGGTGGGTCTTTGTTGGTGCAAGGTGCTCCTTTCACCACATTACCAACACAGTATGCATCTGGAGAAAACTCCACGGTAGGTGCTGTATTGAAATCTGATGGTACTAATGCCTTCTGGGAAACTTCCGTAAGTTTTGAAGATGGTTTTAATATCACCAAAGGATATCCTATTGCTGGATATAGAGGTGGATCTTCTTGGAGGAATGTAAACAGATGTACTCATTCCACACAATCTATGGCAAACTTAGGTGATCAGATCACCTATTCTGATGCTTATACTGCTGGAGCAAGAAACTCTGCTGGTAGAGCATATGTCTTCTGTACTGCTAACGGTTGGAACAGTACTGGTAATGCAGTATCTACTTTCAACATGGTTAGTGAGAGTAACGGAGGTACATCAACAAACATGTCCACTTCCAGAAACAGAACTTCTGTTATGCAAAGGGACTTTAAGTATGCTTATGTTTGTGGTAATAATAATGATAGACCAGATAGATTTGACTTAACTACTGATGGTGTAACAACTGTTAGTGGATCAGGTGGATCAGGTGGAGACAACCCTGCCTGTGGATACGGTGAAAAGTATGGTTGGTATAAGCAAGGTGGTAATGGATATTCCTTTGCTTGGGCAACTGAGTCATGGTCTAGTTGGAATAACCGTCCTGGTACAGACGGAACTAACAAAACATGGTCTACTAGAAAAGGACATAGTTACTGGAACGAATCAGGTGGTTATCAAACCAACACTGCTTTAACCAGAAGAAATGATGAAACTGGAACAAACCTCGGTTCAGTTGGTAAACCAGGAACAACTGGGGAAGAAACAAACCACACTGGTATGTCTTACGGATTCATGAATGGAATGTATAATGGACAGCAGAATAATCAAGGTGGATGGATTAACTTATCATCTCACTCATTCAGCTGGAATGGTAGTTTGAACTCTACAGGTACAAGTGGCAGAGCATCTGGTGCTGCTGTAGAATGGGGAACCTTAGCATCAGGATACACAGGTATTTAAAATGGCACAAAGATACTTTATTGCAAAAAATCCAGACACGGATCAGTTATCCACTTATGTTCCAATAACACAAGTATTGGAATGGTGTGTATATTCTCTTGATTCTGATGATCTTAACTCAATTAACCAACAAGCATCATTTGCTGAAAGGGTTACTGAGTTAGATAAAGAAACAGCATTCTTTGGGTTAAGACATTTCGCTGATATTCGTACTACTATTAAAGTACCTGCTGACGAAAGAGAAGAACAGGAAAAATTTGATGATCTTAGTTACTCAGATCTTTGGGTTGATGCATCAAAGAATGTAGTTCCTGTAACACAAAAGAGAATGAATACTATTCTTAGATCAATGAAGTTTCTTGCGAAACTCATGATTGAAGATATATTTAATAAGAGATTTGCAGCTCTTGATGAAGGTGCTTCTGCAATAGAGAAGAAGGTATGGGAATATCAGATTGATGATCTGAATAATGCAACTAATTTTATTATTCCAGACTTAGCAACAGCAAAAGGTGTTACAGTAGAAAAGTTAAAGTCTCAAATTGCTGAGAAGAAAGCATTCTATGATAAGAGTGTTAAATCTTATTACATTGAGATGGTTAACTTGAAGCAATTATTCAATAACTGTACTACAATTAGGCAATTGAATGTATTGTTTGAAGATAAAATGGGAATCCTAATGCCTCAGGCACAAGCAGAGGATGAAGGAAGAACCTATGATCATCCTTCTTATGGTATAATAAGGACAGAAGTAAAACCTGGTATAAAATTCTAAAATATAATTTTTCATTATGAGTCTAACAGCAGAAGAAATTAAGGAGTATTCCAAAAAGGTTGCTCTTGGGATGTCTAATCAGCAAATTCAAGACTATGTGATTGCTTCACATGTTACGAATGATAGACAATTTAAACAAGCATTACTTGAGATTGAGCAGAGAGAGCACAATCGCAAGAAGATGGTGATTGGAAAAAGAAAGAGTTTATGTGATGTCAAGAGAGCTGAGAGAGAATTAGCAGAAGCTATAAAGTCAGGTGACGAATTAGCAATAGAAGTTTTACAAATCGATGTTGATGATTTTAATCTAGATGTTGATATGTGGGATAGAAGAATGATGCAACTTGATTATGAGCATAATGTTTTCATTGAGTTCATTCAAAAGAATGCTGATAGTATAGAAGACTTAATGAGTAAGGCAGATTGGAGTGACGAGGAAGAGAAGAGATATTGGGTTGCTCGGATGGGTAAACAAGCAGCATTGGATATTGTCTCTCATGGTAGAATCAGTGTAGGTAATATGGATTCTATTGCTATGATGAAAGAAGATGATCAGATGCAAATCTTGGATCTAGCATCACAATATTCTTGCTTAATGAAAGTATCTATGGCCAAGATACAAGGAAGAACAGATAAGTATTTTAAAGCATACGCCGAATCACCTGATATCAATATCCCAAGTTTCCACGGTATTGAAGAAGGAATGAATATACCACTACTTGATCAAATTAAAAATGATGTTGACGGAAAAATGCTTCAGTCTTCCGATCAACCCAAAGAGTGATTGGAAATTTATACAAAACATTTTTATCCCGTTCTTAAAAGAACATAGGGATGTAATATATGATTTATATTTTACTTGTCGCATAGCACCTTTTGGACAGGATGCTATGGGAGATGTCTTTGTTTCTGACCCTAGAGAGTCAGCAAAGAATGCTCTATGGATACAGGAACAAGTAGATATTCCTTTGTCTGCTACCTTTAATAATATATGGGTAAGACCAGATCAGAAGAATCTTAATCTATGGATTGAAAACTTTAAACCATTATATGATAGAGGAGTTAAAATAGTAACTCTTCCTCATACTTCATGGGTATTAACTGGACAGATACAAAAAGAATATCCAGATCTATTCATTAAGAATACTATTCTTAGGGAAGTAACAAGACCTAATGAAATAGTTCAATTAGCAGAAGCAGGATTCCATTATGTGAATCTTGATAGAGATTTAATGCGTGATCGTGATCAGTTAGATCGCATCATGAAAGCAAAGGCATATTGTGCTGACATAGGTAAACCAGTTAAGATATCATTACTTGCTAATGAGGGATGTTGGGGTGGTTGTCCTATCATGCCAGAGCATTATCAATATAATAGTACAAGGCAAGGAGATCAACCACACTATTTTAATGATATTATGAGTAGGGTATCATGTTCTACTTGGGACATTAAACATGCAGAGTATGATTTAAAACAAGCAAATATACCACCTTGGAGAGAGGATTGGGAAGAGTTCTTAGAGTTGGGTATAGATGTCTTTAAGATGCATGGTAGAGAAAGTCATGTAAGACTTAAAGAATCAATGGATCTTATGACTAGATGGAAGAATCATGAGGAATTATTATATCCCCAATTAGAACCATATATGGAAGATCTAGGTTTGAAAGAGAAACCTATTGATGTATGGAGAGATAAGATAAAGAATTGTAAGTTTGATTGTTGGGATTGTAATTACTGTGAAAATGTTATTGATGCTCATTTAAGAAAACAAGATAGAATATTACACCCATTTGTTGATAGATGTTTAAAATCTATTGATGATGCTGAAGATAATACATCTAACTTTACTGGACATAATATAGAAGGGTTCTCTTCTGATAGGGTAAGACATTTCTTAAATAATCTTTGCTCTTATGAGGATACAAAGTATCTTGAAGTTGGTGTTTATAAGGGTAGTACATTCTGTGCTGCTATTCAAAATAATGATGTAACTGCTTATGCTGCTGATCATTGGCTTGATAAAGATATAAAACCAATAAGAGAAGATATAGAATGGAGTAATGAAGAACCATCTATAGATATATTCATCAAAAATGTTAAGGAGAACTGGACAGACAATAGTAATATTGCTATATTGAGTGGTGATATTAGAGAAGCAACAGAAGAGAACTTAGATAAAAAAGTCAATACTGTGTTTTATGATGCTGACCATGAGTTCTGGACACAGAAGGCTTGTTTGGAACATGTGCTACAATATACAGAAGATGAATTTATCTTGGTTGTTGATGATGCTAATATGGATGATGTGGTAAAATCATTTGAAAGATTTGTAGAGGATAACAACTTGGATGTTTTATATAAACGAGTCATTCTAACTGAAGAAGTAGAAGATGCTGACGCATGGTGGAATGGTGTATGTATTGCGGTACTTAAGAAATGACAACAGTTGATATGTTCCCTAACCCACTCTATAGGAAACCTTATCCTGAGAGTGATCAAGTTGAAAGGGATATTAGATCTATACTCGATAAAGGGAATACCAATCCAGTAAAGAATGGAATGACAGAAGAGTTAATGCATTATGAAAATGATGTTGGTGAATCTCTTTTAGATAGAGAAGAGTTTTCTTGGTTTAAGGTATGGATAGAAGATACAGCTGCTACTTATGTTAAGGATGTTCTTGGAGAACTTCTGATTGAAGATATAGTAGTTACCGATAGTTGGTTGAATGTCTGTAATAAAGGTGGTTATCAATATCCTCACCATCATACAAATTCATATATTTCTGGTACTTACTATGTTAACTTTGAAGAAGGACATGCACCATTAATTTTCAGAAATGAAAATTGTTCTATGTTTAGTAGACAGCAATCTATAAGTCTGGGTATTGACAATGATAACCCAAACAAGTATAATTCTGATACAATCATATGGCCAGAGAAAGGTGAGTGTCTTTTTTGGCAATCACATTTAACTCACGGATATACAGATAATGGGAAAGACGATAGAATTTCTATCTCTTTTAATCTTATGCCAACAGTGGTGAATACCGACAAATACTCATTCAGAGTAACCCCTTATAAGAGGGATAAATAATACACACATCATTTATTACTATGACTACATCTCCAGAGGAACTTAAGAAAAATTTCACGGATCAAATTGAGAACACTGATAAGCAGATCAAAGAACTCAATGAGAATCTAAAGAAAGCAACAGAGTATAAATTGAAATTGGAAGGTGGTTTAGAAACCTTGAGACTCCTTGCTGGAGAAGGTGATCAACCACCAGGAGAAGCAGCACCTCCAGAACCTCCAGTAGCACCAGTTGCAGATTCTTAAATAATCCCGAAATCCCTTCTACTAAATAAGTAAGAAGGGATTTTTTATATCTAATGGCATCACCTGCATCTAAAGCTGATCTTATAACTTATTGCAAGAGGCAATTAGGTGAACCTGTACTACAGGTTAATATTGATGATGAACAAGTAAACAATGTAATAGACGACACATTCCAGTTCTTTAATGAGAATTGCTATAATGGTATGGAGCGTTGTTATCTAGTACATGAGATGACTGCTGACGATAAAACTCGTTTAGCAGCAACTAGTACTTCTACTAAAGTTGAAGGAGCAGTAACAACCACTTGGGAGGAGTCAACGAACTATCTTCCTATACCAGCTCATGTAGTTGGTGTATCAAAAGTATTTGGAATGGTTGGTAACTCAATTCGATCCAACTTGTTTGGTATTGAATATAGAATGTTTTTGAATGACTTATATGCATTCGGATCACTTGATATTCTAAACTATTATATGACGAAACAATATCTTGAAACATTAGATATGGTTTTAAATAATGGTTCCTTCCAACAGTTCAGATTTAATCAACGCCGTGATCGTCTGTACTTAGATATTGATAAAGACTTTCTCCAAACAGGTCAAAGTCTTTTGATAGAAGCACATCGTTTGCTAGATCCAACCGATGCTACTGAGATGTATAATGATATGTTTGTTAAGAGATACGCCACTGCTTTAATGAAAAAGCAATGGGGTCAGAATTTGATCAAGTATAAAGATGTCCAACTACCTGGTGGCATTAGTCTTAATGGTAGAGAGATCTTTGAAGATGGTCGATCAGATCAACGAATGATAGAAGGTGAAGTTCTCAGTAAGTATGCTGTTCCACCAATGGATATGATAGGTTAATATGGCTACTAATACTTATTTCCCAACTTATTACGCTGGTCATGTAGGTGAACAGAACCTGCATCAAGATCTTGTCGATGAACAGATCAAGATGTTTGGAAGTGATATCTATTATCTACCTAGAACTATACTGAAAGATAATACTTTGGATGATATAATCTATTCAAAGTATAACGATGAATTTCAGGTGGAAATGTTGCTGCAAAATGTAGCAGGATTTGGTGGAGATGAGCAATACATCAGTCAATTCGGATTGCGTATTACTGATGAAGTTATATTTCATGTATCTACTAGGAGATGGACTGAAGCAGTAGCAGCTAATACTCCTGTGTTAACTGATCCTTCTAGACCTAATGAAGGAGATCTATTATACTTTCCATTGACAAAGGACTTATATGAAATTAAGTATGTTCAGTTAGAAACTCCTTTCTATCAGTTTGGTAAAATTCAATATTATACCATGACTGCTGAACTTTATGTCAGCACTACAGGAGACGATATATCTACTGGAGTTGCTGAAATAGATGTAGTAGAAACTATATTCTCTTCTGCTATCGCTTTAACACTTGGTGTTGGTGGTACAGGAGATTATACAGTAGGTGAGAAAGTCACAGGTGCTACATCTGCATCTGAGGCAGAGGTTAAGTCTTGGGATAGTGCTTCTAGGATTATTCAAATCATTAATCGTACTGGTACATTTGCAACAGGTGAAGCATTAACTGGAGACAGTAGTGGTGCTGTTTGGGTTGTATCAACATTTGATACATTACAAGACACAAATAGTGAGTATGATCAGAATAGAGTAATTGAGGATACCGCTGACAATATCATAGATTGGACAGAAGGTAATCCATTTGGCGAAGCTGGTAATTTTACAGGTAGTATCTAATGTTAGGTTCACATTTTTATAACGAGATTGTTCGTAAGAATATAGTTGCCTTTGGTACACTCTTCAATAATATTAGTTTGAAGAAGTTTGAACCAGGAACTACAACAGTCATTGAAGAATCAAAGGTTCCTCTGGCTTATGGTCCTAAGGCAAAGTTCTTAACTCGTTTAGAACAAATGAATTCTGGAAACCGTAAGGTTTCTGTTACGGTTCCTCGTCTCTATTTTGAGATGACGAATCTTACTTATGATTCAACAAGGAAGACTTCTCCTATTCAGAAATATAAAACTATTGTTAATGATAATGGTGAAGAAGTAAAGGCACAGTATGTTCCAGTACCATATAATTTAAACTTTGAATTAGGTGCTATTGCTACATCACAAGATGATGCACTTCAAATTATAGAACAGATACTTCCATATTTTCAACCATCATTTAGTATTACATTAAATCTTATTCCTGATATGAATGAGAAGAGAGATGTTGCTATTGTTTTAGATGGTATAAACTATGAGGATGAGTGGGATGATTCATTCTTAAATAGAAGATGGATTGTTTACACATTAAATTTCAGTGTTAAGACTTGGCTATACGGTCCTTACAGTAATGCTGATATTATTCGTCAGGCAATTATCCATGAGACTATTGGTGATGCTGCTGTAAATAGAAGAGCAGTAACAAGAACATACTCACCTAAAGCGAAGACTGATATCAATGCTGATGGTAATATAGATGCAGCAGATGATCTATTAGTAACAGCAGATGACGATTTTGGATTTAATGAAGGCGTTACATTCTATTAATCATGGAAGATAAACTTGAAAAAAATATGGAAAACATCCTTAACCTTGATGTTTCTGAAACACCTGAGAATGGATGTACAACTAGGAAGAGTAACTTAAAGGATGTTACTGAAGACAGGGAGAAGGACTATGAGTATACTAGGGCAGAACTCTATAGACTTATAGACCAAGGCCAGGAAGCAGTACAAGGTGCTTTAGAGGTTGCACAGGAGAGTGGACATCCTAGAGCATTTGAAGTTGCTACAAATGCCATGAAGCAAGTAGCAGACATGACTGATAAACTTATGGATCTTCAGAAGAAGGTTGCTGATCTTGATGAAGAAAAGAAAGGTCCAACTAAGGTCACTAACAATGCTATGTTTGTTGGTAGTACAACAGAACTTCAGAAGATGTTAAAACAAATGGGTGGTGGTAAAAGATAAATATTTAAGGAGACCTGCGGTGGACTAAAATGGCAAACATGGATTATTTACAGAGAAATCATGATAACTCTCTAGCTGATCCAGCATTAGGATTCACAACTGTCAATCGTTTCTCAGGTAACGAGGGATGGGCTACTAAACAGTACAAGGATTTTAATGCTGATTTCCAAGCTAGGAATCATGATAACACTACAAGAACTCCTGCTGCATTTCAAGCTAGGAATCATGATAATACTACGAGGACTCCTGCTGCATATCAACGGCACAACGAATCAAATAACGCAGTTTCGGCATGATACATTTTAACGAAAAAGACATGGCTCGTCTTGAGAAAGCATGTGAGTCATACAGAGACCAAACAGGTTCTGAGTATATGTGGGATGAGTATACAGACCTCATTCACAAGTTAAAAAATTATGAGGAAGAGATAGATTGTCCTGATTGTGTGCTATGCTCAATACATAGTCAGTAACTCCTAACATAATTAGGTATTTGTTACTACAAAATTTACTAAATAATGGCAGTATGGGATTGAAACAATCATGCCCCTGACTCAACAGCGACATTACACAGTCGGTTATCACGACACAGCACAGCATACTTACGAAATATGTGAGTACGCTATGAGTGCATACGAAGCAATAGAACACTGTAAAGAGGATGTATCCTATCTAAAGGATCATCCTCATTTTATTGACTATTGTATAGACATCAAAAAAGAAAACGCATTTAAAGAGATTGATAACATCTCTAAAATGATGGCAGCTGGTATCCCAATGGGACATTAATCATGACAACTATAACAAAACATAAGCACGAAATTATGTGGTGGATGAGTAGACTTACAATAATGTTAACATCATTATTCCTTTCTTTTACATTAGCATCAACAGCATATGCTGCTGATACTATACAGATGGGTGCTAATGGCAACCTAATCTTTGAACCTAATGAACTTACAGTTAGTGCAGGTGATACAGTTACATTTGTGAATGGTGATTTACCACCACACAACATAGTGTTCCTTGACAATGCAGAGTTGTCACATCCTGATCTAGCATTTGTGAGTGGAGAACAATTTCCTGTTACTTTTACAGAAGCAGGTAATTATGAATTCCAATGTGAACCTCATGCTGGTGCTGGTATGAAGGGTGTGATCCATGTACAGTGAAGTAGTTTGGTCAATTAATATAATGCTTGGCACTCTTCTTGTTGGTGTTGGTATTGCAATTTACTACATATTCATGTATGATACATGGTATCCAAATGACGGAACAGAGCATGGAGACCAAGATAGCAGTCTTGGAAGCCAAAGTAGATCACATGATGGTTCATACGAAGGAACTCACTCTTAGAGTTCGTGCGAATGAGAAGGTAGTTGCGTCTGTTAGTCTTTTAGGAGTTATAGCCTGTACCTTTATTGGTGCAGGTTATTTTGCTCCAAAGGCAGATGCTATGACTCCAGGTGAAATGATTCAGAAGATGAGGGACTGGGAATCAGAGCAGAATAGAACTCCCATAGAAGAATCTATAAATAGCTCATTACTAGAATATGAGAAGGAACCAGATGGGAGCGATGAAACCACCAAGCAGGAAGTCTTGTTACAACTTCCGAGTGACGGAGATCAACCGAGTGCTGGACGGAGATACGATAGATGTCACCATCGATCTTGGATTCGATTTATTCAAAAAAGAACGGGTAAGAATTGCTGGAGTGGACACCCCAGAGAAGAGAACGAGAAACCTAGAAGAGAAGGCCCTTGGTATAGACGCAACTAATTGGTTAAAGAAAAAACTTGAAGATACTATTGCAGGAGAAGGTGATGAACTCACTGTTAGAACAGAACTTGTGGGTGGGACTGGGAAGTATGGTAGGCTTCTTGGTTGGCTCTATATTAACGAAGATACTATTTCATTGAACGAGCAGATGATTACCGAAGGGTATGCTCATGCTTATGATGGTGGAACTAAAGATATGAACCTAGAGAAACTACGAGAGATACGTAGATCATTTGGGACTTTGAATGAAGGATAATGCCAGCAACAACTGATGTATACTTAGGTAATCCCAACCTGAAAAAGGCTGGTACTGAGTTACAATTTACTAAAGAGCAGGTAGCAGAGTGGATCAAGTGTAAGAAAGATCCACTATATTTTGCTATGAACTATATGCAGATCATCAACTTGGATGAGGGTCTGGTTCCATTTGACATGTATGATTTCCAAAAGGAAATCTTAATGGATTTTCATGAAAATAGATTTAACATTGCAAAACTTCCTAGACAGACTGGCAAATCAACCACGGTTGTTGCTTACCTCCTACATTACGCTATCTTTAATGATAGTGTTAACATTGGTATTCTGGCTAACAAAGCATCTACCGCTAGGGAACTTTTAGGTAGATTACAATTAGCGTATGAGAACTTGCCTAAATGGATACAACACGGTATACTAGTATGGAACAAAGGTAATGTCGAACTCGAAAATGGATCAAAGATATTGGCAGCTTCTACATCTGCAAGTGCTGTCCGAGGCATGTCGTTCAATATCATTTT
>VTLG01010909.1_pt1 | contig 107558 bp, 136 predicted proteins | sample 4694571 | NCBI WGS metagenome assembly VTLG01 (sample SAMN12604809, study PRJNA352737) | marine metagenome | biome: ENVO:00000447; feature: ENVO:00000209|ENVO:00000569|ENVO:01000036; material: ENVO:00002151; isolation source: viral sequences binned using virsorter ... | reverse complement strand
TGAACGACTTACGCGGGCGCGGCCGCCCGCGGCGCGTAACTCGTTGATACTCAACGAGTTACGAATGATCCTACTCATACGCCATGATAACTTTGTCAAGTAATAATATAATAAATATTTGTCAAGCAAATATTTAACCTAAACTTTTTTGTTTTTTTCTCTTTACTTTTTTGTTTTCTGCGGTTATAGTTACCTCATTATGTCACTTATATTCGCAAAAAATAAACTGGAGCCGATCACACGCCCAAGTGCAGGATCGGTTTGGACTTCACATAATGTTGAGACTCTCTCTGTAGATGATCAACTTCGGGCGGTTAAGACTCCCCCAAAAACGGATAGCCATACGCCTATCCCTCACAGCTTGCTTGTCGATAAAACTCGCAAGGCTTTAGATCGTGCAGGTTTTGCAATCACTGAAGAGGAACACGCTCTCGCCCGTGGCGGTCAGCGTTACTTTGGTGGATTCGCTTTGACTGGTGATGATATCAAAGGTGAGGATCGTAGACTGGTTTTCGGGCTACGTAACTCTAGCGACAAGTCAACAGCGGCTTCCGCTTGCATGGGCAATTCTATGTTGGTCTGCGACAATATGTGTTTCTCATCTGATGTTAAGCTCGCTCGCCGTCACACTGTCAACATTCTTCGTGATCTTGATGGGATGCTTGCCAAGGCTATCGGTCGCATCGTTTCGTCATGGCATGACATGGGCGAGAGAATCATGGCTTACAAAGATTCTGAAATCTCTCCTGAGAGGGCTTCTAATCTTGTTGTGGATCTTGCCGAGATCAAAGCTCTTCCAGAGCGTGACGTTTACAAGACTGTCAAAGAGTTTCGCAATCAGCCACACGAGGAATTCAGAGGCAACACCCTCTGGAATTTGTACAACTCCGTAACTGAGAATCTCAAGGGCGGTGATTTGTCCAAGCTCCCAGAGCGTACTATGAAAATGCAGAGTCTTTTTGATTCTGTTGCAGGTCATACGCCTGAGATCATAGAAGCTGAGGAGGTCGTTTTACCCGCATAACTAGCCCCGCCTTACCAACCACGCCCGCATCCCGAAAGGGGTGCGGGTTTTTTTTGTGTTTTTAACTTGACAGGGGTCTGAGTAATAACTTACGTAAGTCGTTCAGTATGAACGACTTACGCGGGCGCGGCCCCCCGCAGGGCGTAACTCGTTGATGCTCAACGAGTTATGAAGCAAAACTATATGTCAAGCTATAATTAAAATTAATTTTAATTATATTAAATGATTTTTTATTTGACCTAGAATATATCATAGTTTATATTCAACCTATGATAGAAGACTATCCAATAAATATAGATAAAAGTAAAAGAGACTTTCAAGTCTTTATGTTACATCAAAATGGCGACCAATCAATTAATGGATGGTTTACTTATGATGGTGCGGTTCAGTATATCAAGAAATATAAAAGTGAAAACTCAGATACTGATAGACAAGTGGCTAAATTTGAAATATTGTTAGACAACACAGTCTATCAGCTTAATAGCATTTAATTGATATGAGATACTTAACACTTAGCAACTCAAAAATTTTAAAGGGATTCCAAAAAGGTTTCATAACTTACGGGTTACATTTTGCACCGTCTACTTTGTCGGGGCGTAATGTTTGCCCGAACGCATCCCCAGGATGTGCAGCAGCTTGTTTAAATACGGCAGGTCGGGGAATGATGAATATGGTTCAAGAGGCTAGGATAAACAAAACAAATAAATTCTTTGATAATAAGTTTGAGTTTGTGCTTCAGTTGGTAAAGGATATCCAAGCAGGTATAAGGTTTGCAACACGTAAAGAAATGAATGTTTGCTTTCGTTTAAACTTAACAAGTGATATCCGTTGGGAAAAATATGGCATCATGCAAGAGTTCCCAAAGCAACAGTTCTACGACTACACAAAGAGCAAACAAAGAATGAGAGCTTTCCTCGGTCGTGGTCTAGGATATAACTCTGAAATGCCTCACAATTATCATCTTACTTTTAGCAGAGACGAAACAACAGACATTGAGTTTATAAAAGAAGTAATTAAAAAAGGTGGTAATGTTGCTGTTGTGTTTGATGAGATTCCAAATACTTGGGAAGGTATGGATGTAATCAGTGGCGACGATCATGACTTGCGTTTTACTGATCCCCATAGTAAGATAATTGGACTACAAGCAAAAGGCAAAGCCAAGCAAGATAACTCTGGTTTTGTTGTAAAAGTAAAAAACAAATGAGAAGTTGGGAAAAAAGAGATATAGTCGATGTGCTAAAGGATTATCACACGGATTTAAATAAAGCGTCTAAAGAGCTAGCTAATGGTGGGGATAACGAGGGCAGTAATGAAATAGACAATGATGCTATAGTTATAGAAAACTATCTTGAGACCAACCACGGTCTTGAGTGGGATGGAATACAATTCTTAAAAATAGAAAATAAATAATATGGGTTGGAGACCAATAAAAGAAAAATTACTTTTACATCGTTGGCAATGCTTTTGCGAAAGCCCAGAAACTATAACCGCAGAAGTGCCGCCTTACTGGTATGCAGAGCATGGAACGCCAGTGTGTGCCGATTGTGGGGAGGATATGGAATATATAGAAACACTTTTGGATTGTAAATTCGACCCAATGAGAGAAACATTAGTAATACCATTAAGAAATGAAAAGTGATATAATATATAAACTAAAAATAATAGGAGGCCCAGAACATAACAATGTAAAAGGTTTTTTTACAGCTGATCAGTTGAGAAAAAAAGTCTTTTTACTAAGAAAACAATTTGGCAATGACTGGTCTTATGATATAGTACCATGTAAACAAACACATTTAAAATGAAAGAAGTTAACTACACAAATCAAATCCGTTTTTTACTAACTAAGACTAATGTGCTTATAGACTTGCGATATGATAATTCCAAGGGGATTACTCACGCAGTCAAAACGCACCAGTTAAAGATGTATAAACCTATAACTAATATAGATGGCTCAGAGGTTCTTGAGGAAATGCCAAGTTACTACTCAGAGAGTGACGAGATGAATCAGAAAGCAATTGAGTTGATTTATATGGATAGGCGTGGTAAGTTATCCGAAGGGATGACTCTATAAAAAAAATGCCACACGAAATAAGTTTAATCTTTGTTTTAGCAATCGCACTTTTAATTTTAGCACTAAGATGACAAGCATACCACACGAACCAAATATAAAAGACCAAGAAAAAAAAGAGGTTTATACTAATCTCGCTAAGGTCGTAGGCGATGCTTGCGAAGCATGGCTTCGCAAGAAAGGCATAGGCACATATGGATTCAAAGAACAGATGAATAAAGAATATAAACAGGCAAAAGCAAAAAAATAAAAGTTTTGTTATACGCAACAAATACGCGCCAGTTAGGAGTAGAGCGCAGAGAGATCCTGCGACGGGTTGTTTTCGGGGAGTCATTACCCCATTCTTTCTAACCTTTTGTGATCACCTAGCTGGTGCTGTAACTCGTTCATGCTGAACGAGTTACGCGGGGCGGCGACCCCGTACCGCGTAAGTCCTTGATAATCAACTACTTACATATGTATATACACAACGAAGGCCCGCATGGCGGGCCTTTATTTAATACTGGTTATTTGATCTGGGCTTATTAGTTATTAAGTTATTTGATATTAGATATTGGATCTGGGTATATATGTTTATTTGTATGTGTTTATTTAGCCCCACTTATTTGATCTGGGATCATTTGAAACAGATAACTAATAGTGCTATTATTAAGAGTGCCAGAATCGATATTGGAATATCCCACGGAGTGGCATAAAGTTTTTTATACTGTTTCGCCTCTTGTTTATTACGCTTTCTCTGGTTCACTCTTGGATTCATTTCTTCTTCCATGTTTATTATTACGCTTATTTGTAATCGACTTGAAGAATATTGTTGTTTCAATTATGTCACATAACTATACAATACATAAATTACAATAATAAAAAATAATAGATATAAAACCGACTCTATCCGTGTCATTTGTTTTGTTTTGTTGGGGGTTATATATATACTACACTAACCATCGCTCCAGTAGTCATCTATATCATCATCCTGATGTGATGTTTTTTCCCCCTTAGTAATAGAGAGTATAAATAGAGTAAAGAACATAATAATAAAGCCCCAAGGGTAGAAATTGTCCATAGTTATTTAAAATGATTAAAAATGATATTTAATTAATTAAAAAGGGTAGACAGTATATCCAAGCTCTCCATATCATATCTTTCCAAACAAACCATTTTATATTCTTATATTGTAGTATTATATATATATCTATTGTATAAGGGTCTGATGTATTGTATATGTATATGGGGGTATATGGTAATGTCTATGGTTATATAATTACAAACGAAGTAAAAATAATTTATAATTACTTTGTATGTTGAATGGTGGCATACCAGATATTGTAGTAGAACATAGATAAAAACACAATAAGTAGTATGTCGCTTCCTAGTATTATAGAACTAACTAAGAGAAATATCATCCAAAGAATGTTACTCCATCTACATATAGATCTGTTTCATCTATATCCTGATCGTGTAAAGTACTCCAATAATGTGATGGCTTTTCTTGTGCTAGTTCAATAGCTAATCTCTGAGCTTCTTCTTCGTTGTTAGCTTTGACTCGTATGGGAAGAGTCACTTCAGTTACTCTATTGACATCGATGATATAATTATTCATTTGTAATTACAATGTTAACTTGCCATGGGTGAGTTTTCCAATCTTGGCCTCTGGCCTTCAATGTAACTGTATCTCCGACTTCTGCAAACTTTTTTAAACCAGTGATAGATATTCTTTTATCTCCTCTGCCTTTAGCCTTGTAGAAAGACACTTTACATTTTGTGTTGTCTTTATATCTGCCAACTAATTCAAATCTATCTCCTGCATCTGCATCTGAATATTTAAAATCAAAACTCTCTGCAAAATCACAGACTGTTTTATTGGCATCAATTATACTCTTGTTGAGCATAGTGTTTGTTAATTTTATAATAGCTTTCTTACTCATAGTGCAACAATAATCTATATTAAAAGTAAGTCAAGAATAAATTTGCCCCGAATTTAAATTAATTTTATTTAAAAAAAAATGTTGACCTAAACTGGATATCATCTATAGTTGTCCCATGAGTAATAAGAAAAGTAATCGTGGCAGACCGAGAGGAGCCACATCATTTGTGAGGGTTTCATTGAGAGACTTGACACAACAGATAGGAGAGAATGCCTCAGTGGTAGTCTCTAAAAAATGGCTAGAAAGTATTACTGGAGGAATCGATGAGCTTCCTCCTGCTAATATAGAAACTTCACAGATCAAAGAAGTTGAGGAGCCAACACCAGAAATTGAAAGAATCCAGTTCACAATCCACGATGATTAATGATTTGATAGGTCAGGAGCAACTTAAAAAAAGGTTGCAGTTCTACACCGATTCTAAAAAAGCCACTGGTGTGATACCATTCTTAATGTTCAATGGAGCAAAGGGATTAGGTAAAACAGAATTTGCAAAGCAGTTTGCAAAAACTTTAGGTAAGAAAATGATAGAAATAAATTGTTCTACTATCAGAAATGGTGAGCAGTTTTTCGAGCAGATATTTATTCCTGCTATAATGGACAAAGATATAACAATTCTATTTGATGAGGCTCATGCTTTACCGAAAGATTTAGTTATGGCTTTTCTGACTATCTTTAATGTTGAAGGTGCTAAAACAAAAAGATTTGATTTTGGCGATAACAGTTTTGTTTTTGAGTTCGAGAGACAGACATTTATGTTTGCCACTACAGAATTAGACAAATTGTTTCCTCCGTTTAGAGATCGTCTCACAGTCCTTGATTTTGTGCCATACTCTCCTAGTGAGTTATCTAAGATTATGTCTAAGAAGATTAATTGGGTTAACTTTAAAGATAATGTCATCGAAGAGGTGGCAACTACATTAAGAGGCAACGCAAGATCAGCAATCAAAAGAGCTTTAGAGATAAGAGCTTATTGTGAGGTAAACAATCAAAGTGATTTTGGTCTTCAGGATTGGAACAGACTTTGTGATTTAATTGATATTCGTCCGTATGGATTGAGTAACACAGAGATCCAGGTCATGAGATTATTGAGAGATCGAGGTGCTTGTACTTTACAAATGATATCTGCTGTAACAGGAATGTCTCGCACTGCGATACAACGTGATGCTGAAGTTTATCTTTTAAAAGAGGGCTTCATGAAAATAGATGGCAAGCGTTGGATCACAGATAAAGGAGTAAAAGCATTAGAAAAAATCAATTAATGGCTAGAGTAAAAAAATATGCCCCGACTTCAATCGAGGTCGGTGGAGTAACTTTCAAAATCATTTATAAAGAACTAGAGGATTTCGGACAAATGGATATAGATAAAAAGACTATCTTTATTCGTAAGGGAATGTCTAATGAAAATACTTTTGATACTCTAATGCATGAATGCGTCCATGCTTGTCTTGCAGTTGGAGGAGTCAGTTATATTATAGATGAAGATAAAATAGAAGAAGGAGTCACTAGATGCTTAGATAATCTAATGTTTCCAATTTATAAAAAAGAAATTAAAAAATTATAATTATGCCAAACCACGTAACAAATAAACTCACAGTTAGAAAAGGAACACAAAAAATTCTTCCTGCTCTTTACAGTGCAACTATCGAATACAACAGCATAGATGAAAAACTCTATGATATCTTACGGAACTTTTCTTTTAAGAAGATTATAAAAGAACCACAAGTAACATTTGATTTGGGTAAATCTGTAAATTATACCGAATGGAGATGGGATAATTGGGGAACCAGAACAGATGCTTATGTTATTGATGATCCTGATGAGTGGCAGAATAAAGATGAGACTATTAACCTAATTAATAGTTTTGGTCAGTTCGAGACTGCATGGTCACCGCCATTAAAGGTAATTCGTAAGCTACAAAAGATGTTTCCAGATTATTCTTTTGCATTAGACTATATAGACGAACAATTTATGTTCTGCGGTACGATGGATGTAAAAGGTGAGGACAATCACACAGAAGAGGAAAAAGATTTAAGATATTATGGAGCTTATCTCTTGCAATATTCACACAAAGATTTAGATGAATTCTTTGAAAGTTGTGAAGAAAATGTTTGACATTGAATTAAAATTAATTTAAATTATTTAAAATGAATTATTATTACACAGATGAAGCAGATTCAGTGATAGATACGCTGAAAGAACATAAATATTTAATCATGGAAGCATTCAATCCTATCGGAGATGTATTCGACGAGATGGAAGCACAGTTTGATTTGATGATTGATGAAGCAACAAAAGTATTAAACAACAGCAAGAGAGTAAAAGCATGAGTGAAAAAAAATATGAATATGAGTTATTCTTAACTCATGATATAGACCAAGGTTTTTTAGTTGATTGTAGAGAGGACATCGTGGTAGATGGTGATGTAGTAACATCTGAATATACAGAAGGTTTTATATTTGACGATTACTTCGAAGCAGAAAAGAAACTTAAAGAGATTCAAGATCGACTAGAAAAACAGAACAAAAAAATATTTGTTACCAACGAAGTAAAAACATTACATAATGTTCTTGGTAAAGAGATTAAGCAAAAAGAGAAGTCCTCAACTCTCTGGACAGTAGATCTTAATACAACATTTAAAAACATTCTGTTTGACTGCACTGAGGATGAACTAGAACAGAACGTTCAAGAATTTGTTATTAGTGAATTAGAAAATTTAGACTGGACATATGAGAAAGCTGATGTTAATGTCGGCAAAACAATGTTAAGATCATGAGTGAAGAATTTAGAAAAGGATTGATGAACTTGGTCACTGTACCAGTAACAGATAAATTACGAAGAGGATTTATCGTAGAAGCTGTTAAAACAAAATGTAAATGCGAGAATAAGCAGATCCATAATCTAATAAAAGATGAAGAGATTGGTTTAGATTTGTTCCAAGCTATGACAGAAGATTACAATTACTATATTGATGAGATCCAAGGTCGCTGTAGAGACTGCGACACAGAAGTTGAAGTAGATTTACACTACACAGTAACCCACGAAGAATAATGATATTATTAAATCCAAACTATTGGGATTGTGAATGCAAAAGCAATTACATCCATAAAAAAACAGAAACAGATCATTGTGTTAAGTGCGACACATATGAAGACGAACAACCAGATTCAAGACAGGAGGAGGTAAATGAGTACATTAATAAAAGACATTAATTGGTTAGTTGATTATCTGTCTAATGTAGGAGCAGACCATAAAAGCTCTGGGCTTGATTCCACAGCAGAAGATTACCAACTTTGTATTGACGTTATAAATCAATTAACTGATGTGATAGAAGAAGTAGATTTTGTGGACGAGGTGGACATAAAAGCAATTAAAAAATTTAAAAAAGGTTATTAATGGAGTGCAAAAAAAGCTCTTGCAAATATCCAGTAACGTGCGATCATAACGCAGATTGCATGGAGCAATTAGTAATTGAAGCAAATCGTAGAAGAAAAATGAACTATAAAGAAGCAATAGAAGTTATTATGTTTTTAGCTAATAGAGAGTTAGAAACTAATCAAAGTAATTATGATGTGCCAGTATTATTTAAAGATGATAAGAGCATAAACATCGAAGCAATAGAACAAGCTTTTGAAGTTGTAGAAGAAGAATTAGAAACTTTACCTTATTAATATGGAAGATCGAGTACAATTCACCTTAGTAAATGGATGGCATATTTCTGTTGGAGTAGACGAAAAAGAAAACGTCCTTCATTTGCAAGTGCAAAATGATAACGAAAAACCATTGATTGAATGGGCATATTCTGAAACAGAAGCAGAAGAAAAAGAACCTGTTGTTTGGAGACAAGCTTTCACCACAGAATTATTAGAAAAAGATGAAGAAGTTTAAAGTTACATTCCGAGATGAGATAGAAGCAGAATCAGAGGAGGATGCATATAAAAATATTCGTGATTTTTGTGCAATGGTTTACAATAGTTCAGATGTTACAGCTTTTAAATTTGAGGAAGTTAAAGAAGATGGTAATGGGCATGAGATTAGAATGCCTGTAAGTCCATAAAATCATGAAAAGTATTTGGCGGTTATGGGCAAAAGCATTGGGAGAAAAGCAAGGAAAAGATAATGAGGCTGATTGTGTCGCCCTTATTAGAACTTTAATAATTCTTCAAGCTATTATTTGCAATTTCTTTATTGTGGCTAATATTATAAAAAATTGGTAATGACAGACAGAGAAATAAAAAAACAACTTTTCAATAAAGAAAAAGAAATCAAAGAACTCCATGTTTTGATAGATACTCTTCAAACAAATTTAAGGTCAGCTATAAGCTATCTAAGTGAAGAGCAAGCGAAAGAAATAAAAAAAGTCCCATCGATGAAATGGTGTGTGGATTGGAGTCCAAAAGATTTAGAAGAATGAATATATTTGCAGTAGATAAAGACCCCAAGATATCAGCACAGCAATTGTGCGACAAACACGTTGTTAAAATGATTCTAGAATCTGCTCAGATGTTATGCTCTGCATTCCCTAATGGAACCGCACCATACAAAAGAGCTTTTTACAATCACCCATGTACTATTTGGGCTAGAGAATCGCAAGAAAACTATAAGTGGTTACTAGATCATGCGTATGCCATGTGTCAAGAGTACACTAGACGTTATGGCAAAGTGCATAAATCTATTTATGCTATTAAGTGGTGCGGTAAAAACTATCACAAACTAAACTTATCTAAGATTGGATTAACTAAGTTTGCTCAAGCTATGCCAGAACAATATAAAAACAAATGTAGTATTACAGCTTACAGGTCATATTACAATGGCGAGAAAGCAGGATTCGCTACATGGAAAACAAGAAAAAGTCCTGAGTGGTTTGTAAAAGCATGAATTTTTTTAAGCTTCTCCTTGCATACCTCAACATCATAGTTCCTGCTCCTTCTGAGGAGTGGGAACTCATTTCAAATCAGGAGGAAACTAATTATTTGATTGTCCATCAAAGTGGCAGATGGTACGAAAAAATAGTAGACAAAAACAAAAGACCCATTTATATTTCAAATAGCGAGCATCATAGATACATGATCGAATGGAAAAATAATAAACCTTCGGTTAAATACAAGGCTCCAAATGGTTGGAAATGGATTAAATTGAATTAAAATTAATTTTAATTCGTCTTGCAACTCTTATTCTGGATCAGGAGTTGGTGGGTCTGGTTCTGGTGGTGGGGTATTAGCCCAAGTTCTCAAAGCAGGAATAGCCACCAATATCGCATCCATTGCGGCTTTTACCTCTGGCACTTCATCAACAGCTTGCCAAAAAGTTTTTCTTCCGTTAGCTCTATTTGGAACGTTTATATAAGTTGCTCCTTCGAGATCAGGAGTAACAAGAACTTTTTTATTCTCTGCATCGTAAGGTAACATTTCTATATTTATATTACCTTCAGTTGGTGATACTTCTGCTGTATTTGGAGAAAATATATTTATACTTTTAATCCATACAGAATCAAATGTTTCTTCTGCTGATGCTGGTACAACAAATGGCTCTTCTCTTGGAACTGGTGATCCTGAATTTTCATCTGGCATGATATATAATTAATTAAATTATTTAAATTTCTATTTTATATTTACACTAGTGTAATAATAGATGTGAATTTAATTGTTGTTTCCCATTTAACCACAAAAGAAGGTTTATATTTTAGATACCTCTCAAACGTTGCGAAACTACATTACAACATGGATGTTGTTGTAGAAGCAAAAAAGGAACAAATAGATTACTATTATAAGCTCCTTAAAAAACATGGTTTATATGATTTTGTTTCAGAGATTGTGCCACCAGAATATGAGGTAGATGGCGTAAGATTAGACACAGAATTAAATTATCCTTTAACAATACAAACAAATTCAATTCATGTTTTTAATGTAACTAATTTAATCGCACAAATTAAAACTTTACATAAGATACGAAAAGATTTATTTTAGTTTTTTACAAAAAATATAATCCTTTATTTGGAAAAATATCATTCGATCTGGAGCTTTTGTTTATTTGGCTCAATCCAATTAGATCTGGGAGTATGGCAAAAAGAAAACGTTTTTACTTTTTTCTGAGAAAAACTCTTTTATTTCACTCACGTTAGCGTAAATTAATTCATCATAGTTTTTGTGACCATACGAACCTTTTCTTTTATATATTTTATATGGCATACCTTTAACATAACTATCCACTAATCTAGTAGTAGTAACATTTTTTTGAGTTCTTGCCTCAGCAAAGTCTTTAAGAGTTGACATATGATACACATTAAACCCACCTTCAACTTCTTTAGCTAAGTAATCTGAATCTCCATACATCCAACCATCATCACCTTTAGTATTCTTAAACTCTAAAGTTATAAAGTTATCATCCTTCTCTTGATTTCTACCAGGAGTATTTCTATTCTTGACTTGGAACTTTAATATATTATTTTCTTTTGTTTTAATAATAAAATCTACTTTATTAACACAATCTTGTTCCTTATTTGCTTTGCGAACCTTATTACCTCTACTAATCATAAGGTTTTTAAAATTGTTTTCTGTCTGACGACCTGCGGTTGCAGATGATTTGTATGTATTTAGTCTATTCATTATTTGGCTTTATTTCGTTCGATCTTGGATCTTTCCTCAATCAGCATAGCTTTAGCTAAGATAGCATAGTTTATAATATCATCACAAGCATCTTCAACTGTTTCGTTTGGAACAGAAAGTTCTTTGTCGTTAGTGAAAGAATTTATCCTTTGTATTTTATCTATGACTCTTATTAGTAAACCTTTGACTGGATGCAAGCCTATTATTTTTGATGAGTTAAAGTTAGCAAAGATATCATTAGCTGTTTTGCCACCAGTATAATCATTATTTTTCTTTACCATGATTGATTTGCACTTGGAACAAGTGTCCTCATGGATTTCTAATAGTTCATTTATATTCATTCATTCATCCTTTCTTTGACTATTTTTTTTGCTTTTTCATGAAAATTCTCAAGCTCTTTCTCACTCATAGAATCATATTCTTCTTCCGTTAAATTGTCAGCTTCATAAAGGGCTAATTCTATTTCTTCTTCAGTAGGATAACGTAGCTCATCTTTCATATCCTCTGGAATAACACCAAGCCAACAAATGCTTTTTTCTTTTTCTGGTTCTCTGCACCGAAAGTCACCAAAATATTTTATCTCAGCTTCTTTGCGAGCTTTTATTGCGTCTTCTATATTAATGAAATATCCTAAATGTTTTTGTTTCCCGTTAATCATAATAAATGCTTTCCACTTTTTAGCTTTTTTATCCCAACACACTCCTATTACACCGCTAGTATTATTACTAGGTAAATTAACACGATTTCTACCATTTTCAGATTTACTCGCTAATCTTAAATTATTAATCTTGTTATTACTCTTATCGCCATCTATATGGTCTACAAGTTTTTCCAGTGGGTCTATACCATGATACATATAATAACCTAATCTATGAGCATAATATTCACGATTTTTAAATGTAATTATAATATAGTAAGTCCATGAGTGCATTACCCCTGCTTTTTGACCGACTTTAATGTTGGGGGCTACTTGTTTTTTCCAAGTAAATATCCCTGTATCTGGGTTATAATCTAAGAATTCTTTTAATTCTTCTAGCGGTGGAAGTGGTTTAGCTATCATCAAAATCTAACTCGCGTTGCTGTGGATTTTCTTTTTGTAATTTTATTATTTTTTTATATTCTTCCTTAAATTCTGGGAAGTTTAAAATAGTTTGTTCGCCAAAAAGTTCATAGCATTTTAAATCATAAGCTTTAGCAGCTTCAATCTCTTCATTAAAGGTTCCTATTTGCTTGCGATAACCATCAACAAAAATCTTAGAGATAAATTTATTGTTAGCTTTTTTGAATACCCCTAAGTATGAAGAGCTTTTATTTTTTTTATTTAGATTAGATCGCTGAATATTTTCTCTACGAGTTAAATATTGTAAGTTTTTGTAATGATTATTAAACTGATCATGATCAATATGATCTGTATCTAAAGGTCTTCCATTAGCGCCTATAGGTCTAGGCCCAATAAACGCTTCAGCTACTATTATGTGGACTTTTTTAGAGCGTGATTTTGAAGAATTAAACAACTTAACAAATAAATATTCTTTTTTGGTTGGATCTTTTTTAGTTGGCCCACACTTTTGTGCTTTTAAAAAACCACCTTTTGACCCCGCTCTAGGCTCAGACCAAATTTTACCATTTTTTAACACCCAATAACCTTTAAAACCTTTAGTGTGTTCTAAATTTTCTATTGGTTTTGCGTATCCTATTTCAATTAATTTTGATATATCTGTCATAAAATTATGCCCCCCACATTGCTACAACTCTTAGCATTTCTGCGTTGACCCAACTGTTAATGACACCATTTGAATCTTTATATTGCATTCTAACTGTTACATATTCATTAAAATTACTTCGTATGGGTGGCAGTGGTCTATACCATTCCCAGTTTGGATCTATCACTCCATCTGGTGAAACTTGCTTTACCTCTATGAGATACCAAATGGGTCGATCAAAAGTAGAGTCAGATATCCAACCAACAGTAGCTATTCCAGAGTATTGATCGTGCTCAACATTTATTTTAGGCAGCGGTGGCACGGTTCCCCAGTGGTCATCCGCTTTACAAAAAACACTAAGAAACAATAGTGTTACTATTAAAATTGATTTTTTATTCATTTTTATGCTAAATTTTCAAAGTTTGATGGATCGATTTCTGGAATATCTTGCGGAGGATCTATTGGTGGCGGTTCTGGAAATATTAATATTTGTGGAATTGGTAGTGGTTCTTCCTTAAATTTGTCGTCGTTATCATAAAAAGAAGTGACGGCTACAGTCATAAAAACTGCAACCGTCACTATTATGCCAACTGATAAAGTTCTTTTCATTTTTTTAACAGAGGTCATCACTAATCTGGCTGTTTAGCTAATCTTAATGAAGTCCAAAGACCAAAAATGATCATGAATAGTCCTGCAATTCCAATAAGCAGTGGATTAGCTAATGGTTTACCTGTTAGCTCTTCTCCTGCCCCTAAAGCCATTGGAAATACAATGCAAAGTGCGTTTATGGTGGCTAATGTTTTATTTCTCATTTTATTTTATTAGTGGTTAAGTGGGGCTTAACAATCTTTATTTGCTTTTTTTTCATTCATTCTTTTGATGTGCCTCTCCCACATCTGGTCTGCCATTGTCTCGTCATCTTGTGTAGGTTTTTGATGGACATTAAAAGCTTCCATTTTTAATCTGGTTATCTCTGCTTCTACAAGCGAATTGTAAATTCTTATAGGAAATCTAAAAAAAACTTGTAAAGTTGTGATTAAACCTATAAAAACTGACACAAATAAACCTACAGTAAGTGCAGCAATTATGGATATTATAGCGTATATCACTTGTAGAATCTTAAAATGTATCATCTATGGCTTTGAGTAATGTATTGTATAATTATCAGGCTTGATGCCTATAACATTAAAATCTATGTACTCCGCTGCTTCCTCTAAAGACATACCGTCTTCCTGAAAATGGTCAAGTATTTTTTCATATTCGTAAATCAAAAAACCTCTTTGATCTATTCCTGTAATACAGTGGTCTAAGCCTGTAAATTTTATAGCCTCATCAGCAATAAAGAAATCAAGTTCTTGTATTTCCTCCCAAGTTATATTATAAAATGCGCGATTCTTATTTGAACAAACAGAAAAAAATCTTAGCACTAATAATATTGTTAGCACCCACCCCAAAAATATGCACAAATATAACATGTATTTGAGGTTAAATTATTTAATACTAGCTGTCAAACTTTTTCTTTAGAATTTTATTTAATAGATTATCTGGTTTAAATGTATATTATAGTTATGTAACAATTTTTCTAAAATTAGTGTAACTTATATGTAAATTACCGATATTATGGCAGGGGAACTTTCTCAAAGAATTCATTCAAACTTTTCAACTGATGTGGCCACTTGGTCAGGATTTAGGGATGAAATAACTGGAGCATACATAAATGATCAAGGCACAGGCGCGGCTTATGTTGATTATTCTGATCATCTAATAAGAGAATACAACGATAAAATAAATGATTTAAATTTTTCGAAAGAACTGCTAATAGAACCCATGGATGCGGGTTTTAGATATGTAAATGACCCTCTCGTGGGGGCATTTCATAGTGGGTTACACTCATGTTTTTCTGCTAGAACTATAGGTTTTGGTGGCCCATTAGTAAGGGTTAGACGCGCCTCTGATAATGTAGAGGTAGATGTTAGAGGAAATAAAAATGGCGAATTGTCTTTAGGCTCTCCAGTTATAGACGAAACAGAAAACTTATTGCCATATTCAGAAGATATATCGCAATGGGATGAAACAGATGGTTTATTTACTAAAAACATAACAGGAGGAGACTCACCTTTAAATCCTAGCACTGGACATCAATTTGCAAGCACTAATATAGATAGAATTGTAGATGGTAAATTAACTGGTAAATTAAGCGATAATTGGGCATCTTCAGATGCTTCGAAAGTTAATGTTAATGCTTATGTTTCTGGAGCGCAATTGATTCAAAACACAAACTTTGAAAGAAACACTAATAATTGGACCCCACAGGACGGAAATATTTCTATTGTTGTAGATAATTTAGTATCACCTTCCACTTACACGGAAGCGGACTACACAGAAACAAATGTTACTTTTTCAGGAGCTACAGATGATCCAGATTTCGGTCAAAATGCAGCTTCAATTAGGGAGACAACGACTAATGGGGAGCACTCTATTGGTAGTCCTACTTTTGATCTACCTACTGGCACTAAAATAACAACTTCAAGCTTTGTAAGAAGTGTTGGTGATAGAATTATAGAGTTAACTGTTTTTAACGATAGCTTTAGCAGTAATAAATCTGCTAGATTTGAATTGACGGGTAATGGAACTGTTGCATTTTCGAACGGAGACGCAGCTACCATTGAGCGTGTAGTTGATGATTATTACAAAGTCAACCTTCAAATGACAACTCCCACGACAAGTGCTAGCGCTGCTGATGATTCTTCTGTAAGATTTAGGCTACGTCGAGATGATACTAACCTTGTAACCTATTCAGAAGATTTCAGTCAATGGAATAATATAAATGTAACTTTAACGTCAAGTCAACTAGATCCTTTTGGTGGAACAGACGCTACTATTTTCGCCCCAAGAGGAATTGGAGTTGAAGGTGGAACCGACCGTAGAGAAATACTAACTTCTGTAACTGCGGGTACAACATATTTTGCAAGTGTTTTTGTAGCGACTGGAACATCAGATAACTTTTCAATTCAATTTATAGATCATCAAGCTAGTTTCGCCCCAAGAGCAATTCTTAAAACGGATATTGGAGGTGATGGTTCTTTCTCTACAAATACAGCTACATCTATTTCAAACGTAACATATACACCGTCAGATAATGGATTTACTAGAGTAAGTTTTTCATTTACACCCTCTGCCGAATCATCTCAACTTTCTTTTAGATTGTTTCCTGATAGAGATAACGGAAATGGAACAACAACCTTTTTTGGAGCACAATTAAGCGATGGAGTGGGTGCATCAAATTCTGCATCACAGTTACCAGACTATGTTAAAACAAACGGCTCGACAATAACTTCAACGACTTGGGCAGGGGATACAAGTAAAGGTCTTGATCAATTTGAATTAAGAGTTTTCGAAGGTACAGAAACTCGTGCAAAAGTATTACCTACTTCTACAAGTAGTTATGTCTTTCAACCTTTCGCAACTGAATCTGGTAGGCAATATAGAATATCAGCAAGCGGATCTACTGGAGCAAATGCAACTACAGTGCAGTTGCAAGCGCTTGACAATGACAACTCTAACACTTTTATAACCGCATCTACCGCTGTTACCAATGGTGAAATGTCAAAAGATTTCACAGCCGTTTCAGATACTTCTGCTATAGCACTAGTAGTTAATGATAGTGCGGTTCCTTCTACTGGCTTTTTTACAAATTGTTCAGCTAAAGAAATAGTTTACAAGGCTGCATGGAATACAACAGACACACAAACTCTAACACAATCAGATAAACTAGGAACAATAGGCGGCAAAAAATATAATATTAAATTTAGCATTTCTGATTATGAATCAGGCGCGATAAAATTATCACAGCCGACTCCATCAGAGGAGACTTTATTTTCAGCCGATGGCACTTATGAAGTAGAGGTTATAAATGATGCTCAATTTGGAGGTTTTAACGATGTTCAATTTAAAAACCAAGGCACAACCAACTTAAAAATAACAGACATATCTGCAATTGAATCGTTGCCACTTGCACCATATTATCAAGTTTACAGCGTTTCTGGTGATGATGTTAAGATTTTAGCTGAATCAACAGAGACTTTGAGCGTTAAGAGTGGAGATATTTTTACAGCTTCAGTTTATGCTAAAAATGTTGATACCGCAGATGGTAATCTATTACTTCAATTAAATAGAGCGGCTGGTGGCGCGTTCGAGGAGACTTTTCAATCATTAGACGCAGCTTCCACTGACTCATGGCAAAGATTTACTGCGATACATGAATTCACAGGAACACACACAAAATTAAGAGTAAGATTATTTGCCCCAGCTGATGCGACTACATCAGGACAAATATTTGGATTTCAACTTAATAGAGGATCAGGCGCTGAATCATACATTAGAACTGAGGGATCTCCTATAACTAGAGAGAAAGATCCAGCTCCTTTAAAAGACTTTTTATACGGATCAGAGTTAGTAACTGATACTAAACTAAGAGATTCTAGTCAATGGTCATCTCAAAGCACTGCTGGCGCTGTTAGTTTTGGTGACCAAGGGGCCACTTTCACAATAACAGATGGAAATTATGCCAAACTAAAACAAAGTATTACTTATGAAGTTGGCAAAACTTATATAGCAACTATCAATGCTGTTGGCGTGTCAGGCACAAAACATCGTGTCCAAGATGACGATGGTAACGCTGGAGGACTTTCAAATACTGTTTTCTTTGACTTTGATGGCACAAATCAAACACTTACATTTCCATTTGTGGCTACCGCAGATTCAGATTCGATTATGTTGACTAGAGGAACAGACGATGGCCGTACTTATAAAACATTAGTAAAATCAATTTCTGTTAGAGAATATGAAGATGCTTTTTGTACTCTTTGGTATGATCAATCAAACTTTGGGACTAAACCTGAAAGAAATTTCCAACAGCCCACAGCAGCTTATCAACCAGCGATTACTTTTAGTGGTACTATACCAACTGGGGCGAATGGCAAACCTGGAGTCAGGTGGGACTTTGGCAAAAATATGTACATGAGTAGTCAAATTAGTGGTGATCCTGGTAGTTTAATAGATGCTTTTTTCGTTTCCGACCTTGATGTTACTGACGTTGCGGGTATATTTAGACAAAAACATATTTACTTCACCTCAAGTGGTAATGAAAATTATATTATAATGGAGTCTGGCAGCTCTGACACTAACATTGGCGCATTAGGCAATGCAAATAAAACACTACGAGTAAATGGAGTTGATTACAATCCAGCTGATCCAGACCTGACGAGAGATGACGTATTTGAATTATTAGACCACAATAAATTATATTCAATAGTCGGAGGAGTTAGCTCTAACTACACAGGAACTCACGATAATATATTAAATTTAGGTTTCTATCAGAGCAATCCTGCCACTTCATTTAACTTTGAAGGTTTAATGCAAGAGACTATAATCTATACAGGAAGCCAGTTAACTACTAGAACTGGCATAGAAAAAAATATGAATGATCACTATGGAATGTTTTAAAAAATGAAATATTTACTTTTTAATACTAAAGAAGCGGCGTTTGATAGGAGTATGCAAGAGGCCGATGTTAGATCATGCGGTCGCTCAACTAAATACTGGTGGGGAGCAAGTATAACAAAAGCTGGTAAGTGGGCCTTATGTATACCAGATAATGAAACAAGTCATCTTACGCCAACAGAAAAATCTAATTTAAAAGATTCTGTTGTTTGGCCTGACCCTGTAGATCCCAGCTAAAAAACCCCCAAGCCCAGAGGGGAGGGGGTGTCTAAGATTGTAATTAAAATTTACTCAGACTTCTGCTTGGCCTTACCAACATTAAGGGCTGCCCAATCAATGATTGCGTAAACTTTAGCCCAAATTGATCCTTTTTTCGGAGTAGGTGTGGCAGCAGCTATTGCTGAAGCAAGAGCTATCGCAGCTGTTACAACACCAAACCAAGGGTTGTTCTCTATTAATGAAATAATTGTATCCATACTAATTATTACACTTAATCGGGTTGAATTATGTAACCTTTATCCCTGATTCTTTGCCAAAGTTGTTTATCTGACCACTGTTCATGAAATCTTTCTTTATTGAATTTTAGCCAACGTTTATGTGAATCTTTCAAGGCTTTCATTGCAAATGAAGAACTTTTCCAATCTCCAACTTTTGTATCTGTTTTTCTATCGACTTTATAAATTTTAAAAAACTGCCTAAATATTTTTAAATGCGTCGCTTCTATATCATGGAGCTTAGAGTATTTTTGTTTTGGCGACCAGTGTGGAACTGCTATCAACTTGTTATCGATCTCACCGTTATCCTCAAAAGCAAGCATGCCTAAAACACGACAGCTAACTAAAGTGCCTCTATCAATAGGGTCATGATTAAACACAAGCACATCTAAAGGATCATTATCCAAAGCAATTGTCTGGGGTATAAAACCATAATTAATTGGATATTGTAACGATGAAACTAGACATCTCTCTAATTTAAATACATTTAAATTCTCATCGTACTCATATTTTGTGTTGGTTCCTTTAGGAATCTCTATGATGCAGTTTACGTGATCGTAATCATCATCAGTTATAGGTATATCATTTACTAGATGCATTTTAGGTTAACAAATTTAGGGGCTATCTCCTCTATCTCTTCGCATAATCTACATATTTCATCTCTAGACATTTGAGGAGCATTATTTTTTAATTTTGTTACCTCCCAACAAAATTTAGCATAGATCTCATCTTGATTGTATTTATAATCAGTTTCATTATCGTAAATAAAAGTGTCAAAAACTTCATACATTGTGGAGTCTATACATTTCTCTATGGGATCAAACATAGAGTTACCCACAACAAATAAAAAAATATCCTCTTTTTTGACTTTAATTTCGTGCTTATCAGACATCTTACTATATTAATAAAACATCTACGAATATCAAAAAAAAATTATAGAATTCTTATCCTGCTCCTAATACTAGAGACATGGCGTTTTTTCTCTAAAACTGAACCGCCTTCACGACTACCAGCCCCATTTGTATTCCCCTCAATGGTCTTTACATAACCTCTAGAATCAATATCTTTAACAGCTAAACCTATATGAGAGAAAGTAAAAACTACGATATCGCCAGCTTTGATATCCTCATTTGTAGGTTTCCGTAAATCTACGCCATTTGCAATTTGTTGTTTTGCCCAATTTTCAAAATCCCAAGCTCCAGCAGTTCTTGGCCTCTTGAATTTCACATCTTCATCCTCTATGGATTCTCTAACCAACCAACAAATAAATGCGGCGCACCAAGGCCAACCCTTACTAGCATCAAGCCATGTAGCCGCCTTGTATTGATCAACTCTTGGTCCACAGTTTGTCCCATCTACTTCAGACACGCCAATTTCTTCACGGGCTAATTGAACCATTTTTTCTGGTATATTACCTGAAACATTTAATGGTGAGTCTTTTGCAGATAACTCAGCTAAGATAGTGCTCCAAGTTACAGGCCCATCGATTCCATCAGCGGTGATCCCTAAAACACGCTGCACTGCTCTAATTGCTTCTTTTTTTCCTCTAAAATTCATTAACTACAATTTTTTTTAAATGATACACATACACCCATTACAACTAATAATACGATTGTCATTAACATCATCTCTTTAAAATCGCATATTTTAGATTCAATAATATTAAATTTTTCTTTTAATTCGCTGTCATAACCTAAACCACAAAAATCACATGTCCAAAACTCAGATGAATCTTTTAAATCTATAACTTCATTTATTTCATCTAATGCTGCGATGCCGCACCAACTAAAAATTATGCAAATAACTACTAAACAATAAACTAGATGCTTGGGTTTCATTATTTTTTGAAAAATTTAAATGGATTACTTTCAAAGTTTTGTGCTAATCTTACAAATCCTCCAATAATCTCTGGGCTTACAACGCCAATAATACCATAAGTTATAGCTTTTGTTAAAGATGATACATCTGTTTGTTCTAAAACAAACCATGCAACTCCAGAAGCTATGGCTGCGGTAACAATTCTTTTAAATTGTTGTTTTATCGACAAACCGCTATCTCCAGATAAAAGGCGAGCAAACATAGCCGCTGCACCAATTAAAGGCACTAGCCAACCCCCATTAAGGAATTCTTTTAAAAGCGACTTTTCAGGTTCCATATAACTAATAGTTACACGAAAAAAAGTCTAACAAAAGTTTTTAAAAATTTATTTTAAAATTTATTTATTTACTATAGTAATAAATTTCTCTTTCTAGTTTTCTAAATCTAGTGTCAGAGTGCCAAATTTCAGTAGTTTGCGGCGTATAAACACCATCAATTGTTTTTATCTTTATCCCTTTCTGTAGCCTCAGTGTAGAAGGTTGATAAATGTTTAAATTGCCTACGCTCGGTGCTGAGGTAGTTTCGCAAGAGGTCAGCCCTATTAGCGCTATGGCTGTCACCCCTAATCCTAAGCTCTTCAATTTCTTCAATAAATTTACGCTCTTTTTCTTTGAACTCTTTATGTAATTCATAATAAAATTTTTTATTTTTTAGTTTTAAATATAATTCTACTGATTTTATGATTGATTTTATTGAGGAAAACATAACGCTTCATTTTGTTTGCTCTTTAACTTCAGACGGCCCGATAGTAAATGGTAAAAATTTTAATTGAGCGACCCCAACATTTTTACCTCCATCTGATAAGAAGCCATTTAAATAAGCTGCCTCTGGGCTAAAATCGACTTGCTTCTCCTCAAATGTAAAATCTCCTGTTTTATTTTTAAGCTCGAAGATGGTTGACCCTGTAGCTGATTTAGCCTTTGAGACTACCTTAAATTCTACATCTAATAGGTCTTTAAGAGTTTCATTAGCTCCTACTACTTTGAAAATAATACTACCCATAACAATTTATATTTTAATTATTATATAATTTTACACTGTTTTTTATATTATAATATAGCAAAAGTGTAAGTATTGTTATGGCAGAAGAAGGAAAAAACATAGTAGCAAAAAATTTATTAGATTTGCAGCCAACTGCAATCTTAGAGTTTTTCCAAATAGCTTTAACAGATCCAAAGACAGGCAAGACGCAAACCGCGTTTTTCCATAACGGCAGTTTATTTGGAGATAGCATAACTTGGCAAGGTAATAAATATACTGCGATAGCTATGGAATCTGAGGGTTTTGAAATGTTAGGTGATAAAAGATTACCTAGACCTAAGATAAGGGTGGCTAACCAAGATTTTTTAATTACCGCATTACTACAAAATTATAATGATTTTATTGATGCTAAAGTAACAAGAAAAAAAGCTTTTGTTAAAAATATAGATGATGTTAATTTTGACGGAGGCAATCCTTGGAGTTCTGCTAATGCAGCAGCCGTAATCTCTTCAGAAGAATATGTCATAGGTAGAAAGACTCAAGAGTCAAAATTGTTCGTAGAGTTTGAACTTGCATCCCCCATAGATGTAGAATCATATAATGTAAATGATAGAGCGATTGTAGCTAATTATTGCTTTTGGCAGTACAGAGGTCAAGGCTGTAGATATTATGGATTACCAATAGAGACTGAAGGCAGTAAACCATTTAGGGATGCAGATGGCAATGCAGTTACGCCTGTATATAGAGGTATAAGCACTAATCAACAACATTTTTTTGATGATGTTAACGCTGAATGGAATCCTGACAGAGAGTACATAAAAGGCGATATAGTTTACTTAACAGGTGAACCTATACCTAACATACCTAATCCTAGTAATCAAATAACTAAAACAACTCCATTAATTAACACTAAAACTGTTTATGTATCTGTTGTTAATGATAATTCTGGAATACATCCTAATGAGGGGCCATCCTTTTGGCAAAAGGATGTTTGTTCTAAGAATTTATCAGCATGTAGAAAAAGATTTAATTTGGATAATCAATATACTTATGTATTAGGCAGCACTGAACTCGGCACTACAGGATTCAACATGATGTCATTTTTTGGCAATAAGTTTACTGATAGAGGTGATGAAGACAGTGCAGCTGGATTGTTTACAAGCACTGGAGATATAACTGGGTTTTTAACTGGAGATTTTACTCTTATGATTTGGGTAAGCGGTAGCACCGCGTCAAGTCAAAAATCAGCGATTGTAAGCACAACTCCTAGAGATGATCAATTTAAGTATTTTAATTTAAGTCGAGTAGAATCACAAGATGATAGTAGAACAGATGATATTCAATTTACATATCATGGATATAATCCCTATGACGTTGGAGATGGTACTTTTAATAAAAAACAAATAGTAGGTTCAGTTGAAAGTGATTGGGATTGTTATTTTATAAGTAATGAAATAAGCCCTCCTAACGCTGCTGACGGAAGAGAAAATACATTTTTTACAATAAATAAACCTGATACTTTTTTTAGCGCTCAATCCACACCAATTGCAGAAAGAGGTACTTTTTTACCTGAAACTTTTACGATAGGTGGAATTGATTTAGGTAACGGATCTCATGCGTCCATAAACGGAGCACTGGGTCCATGCGCGTTATGGAAAAGAAAATTAACAGAGCTTGAAAGAAAATATTTAATACATAATATAATTACGCCGTCTAAAGACATAATTGATTTCATCCCAAGAAATTATTATGAGCTAACTGGAGACTTTGAGAAAATAAGTGGGGATGGGAACTTAGTTGCTTGGTGGGACATGACTACTGGCGCTTTCTCAAGCAGTACTGGTTTAAAGGATTTACATGAAAACAATATATTTTTAAGTGGTTCAGGATTTTTTGCAACTGGCTCTTTCAACGTGAATCTTAATGAAGAAGTGGTGATTTCCAATCCTAGTTATTATTACCCTAGGTTTGCAGGATTCCCAGGAACTGATGGCTTTGGATATAATTAATGAAAAAATTTAATACGGCTAAAGCGGCTTTGGAGCACATCAAAATCTTATGCAATAAAAATTTAAAGTATGAGATATGCGGATTTTTAGGTTATAACATGGAGGATAATACATTTATTGTCCAAGAGGCTGAAAATGCGTCTGATAATCCGCAAATCTTTTTTTTAGTAGACCCCTTAGAATACTTATTATTTAAAGAGAAGTATTCAATATTAGCTTTATATCATAGCCATATCACAGGAGATGAGGAGCCATCAGACTTTGACATGGAAATGTCTGAGAATTCTTGTCTGCCATTTTTAGTTTTTAGTCTAAATACTCAAAAAGTTCACATTTATGAACCACAAAATTCAGATTCAGATGTAAATACATTAGAAAGGATAAAGGCTTTACTATGACTAAGATATATTTACATGGCATTTTAAAAAAAGAATATCAAGAATTCTTTTGTTTGAATTTAAAAAATGCTTCTGATTTGATAGACGCAATAGATTGTAATAGGCATGGATTTAAAAGAAGAATCGTTGAATTACAAAATAAATGTTTTTTTTATGATATAATTGTAAATAAAAAAAGAATTAAATCACTTCAAGATTTAACAGAAAAACCTAAAAGAATTGATTTAGTGCCAGCTATAGCAGGATCTGGACCTTTTCATTTTATTTTCGCAGCTATTAAATATGTTGCTACTCAAGTTATACCACAAATAGTCACAGGAATTGGACAAGCAGTTACAAAAGGTTTTACGGCAATAGGTCAAGGTATTAGTAACACTTTTGGGGCTGGAGCAGGGGCTGGAGCAGGGGCTGGAGCTGGAGGGGCAGGTGCGACAGCGGCAACAGCAGCAAAAGGCGCGGGCGTGTTCGCTAATATAGCAAAATCTGTAGGCTTAGCAGCAGTTGCCTCTATGCTTGCGCCAAAGCCAGACTTAGGATTACCAGCTCAACAGGAAGTCTCCGCGATGGCGAACGCTTATACTCAGTCGTATATATTTTCTTCAAAAAATAATTTAGCTCAACAAGGTTCTTTTTTACCAATTGGTTATGGCAGACTAAAAGTAGGATCTGCAATAGTTCAAACATCAATAAAGTCTTTTCCTTTGATTGTGCCTGATGGGACAGCTTTACAAGCTGATACATTTATATCAAAAAGCACACTTGGCACTCCAATAATAGCAAACTCTTTTGTATCTTAATGAAACATATAGATAAAAAAATAAGATTTGCTGGGGCAAATTTTAAATTACAAAACGCTAGATATAGGCGACAGCTCGGCCTTCCTCCATTGGCTGGCGCAGGTACAGCTGGTGCTGGAGGTGGTGGCCGTGGACCAGTTTTTAGACCTCCTAAACTTGGAGAGATGCAATATGGGGCATCATATAGTTTTTTAGAAACGTTAGATTTGATAAGTGACGGACCAATACAGGGTTTAGTAAACAAAAATGGTGAAGTTGTAAATGGAGAACAGATGCTTCAGGGGATTTACTTAAATGAAACTCCAGTAGCAGTAACTCAAAAAAACGATCCTACGACATCGACATCATCATCATTATTTGGTGACATATTTGGAGAAAATCCAAACACAGTAGCGTCAGTAACTGGAGCAATTCCATTTACTGGAATGTTTGATCACTTATCTAACTCCAATTCTAATGATTTAATAGTAGCTCCAGAAGGTCAGCTTACAAATTTTACTGGGAAAGCAGAAAGCGAAGCTCCTAATTGGTCTGAGATAAATAGTGATGAACATGGAGATGTTCATACATTTAACAGTAATTCAGCAGTTTCTAACGGGTTAGTTTATGGAGGAATCGCTCGTAAATACAATCCTGAAACAGACGAAAGTACTACAATGGAAGGGACAGTCGTTAGTGTTAAAAACGATTTTCCAAGATTTGCACTTTACATGGGGAACGGTAATGACAATTTTAGCAGCGATAGCACAACACCACCTAAAGCTGTCTTAATTAATCAATCTGCTAGTGTTGCCAGCACTTTAGAACGTAAAAATTCCAGCTCAAAACAAGCTAAATATAAAAGTTATTTAGTATACTCAGATTTAAGTGACCTAACAAAATCTATTAATACGACTGAAAGTTCATTCGCAGCATCAGGCACTATAGATTTAAACGATGGCGTTTACACTTTTACAAATGTAGCTGTAAATGGATTTATTCAAGAAGCTAGTAATACTGATATAGTTGAGGATAGGGTCTACAGAGTTGAATTTACTATTTTTGATTACTCGTCTGGTGCAATCAAAGTGCGTCGTCCTTTCACTAGCGATATCGTTAGTGGCAATGGCACATTTAAGTTTACAGCGAAATCCACTTCAAGCGGTAGCGACGCTGGAAAATTGATGCTGCAAATTCAAACTGCCGCAGCAAATTTTAAAATTAAAGATATTTTTATTTATGATGTAACTGATGATGGAATCCCAACAAATTACACATCACTAATTTCTTTTGGAAACCAAGTTAAGAATGGTCTCAATTTTGATGAGCTTAAAGTGGGTAGCGGTCACGTTTACAACTTTTTTTCTAAGAAAAAAGGGGATATATCATCAGCTAAGAAGTTAGCTCAAATATTAAGTGCTGAATTTGTAAAATTAGTAACCTTGAAAAACAATGCTGAGAAAGAAGTTGCAACTGGCGGTAAATATCAAGTTGATTTAGTAGATAAAGCTCTAAACAAACTAGGCGATTTCTTAACTGTTACCAAAGAAAGCATAGCGCCTCCGAAGGGACATTTTACACCTAATGTGAAATCAGAGAGCATAGCTGGATCTACTTCTCAGAGTGACTGGCGAGATGCCCTCACGAATTTTTTAATAAAAACAGAGAAAGAGATCTTTATAGCTTATAGACCGATAGAGACTCAAGCTGGTTTAAATTTTAGTATTGTTGATTCAACTATAACAGATAAACATCCCGATGGTTTCGAATATAAAAGCATTATCGATTACTCTTTTAGATATGAAACTTCTGAGGGTACAGATTTATCAATTCTTGCTAACAATGACAGTAACTTAGAAATTTTTGATTTTCTTGTGCCACTGATAGATAAAGATGGAGTTTTAACTGGGGAAGTCCGTGGGTTTTATTTGATTTGTTTAAAAGATAGGTCTGCGAAATCTTCGATACTAAAAAGTCGCGGTAAAGAACAAAAGTATTCTTTTCAAACTGAAAAAAGAGGCATTAGCTCAGGATTAGTTAACACAATAAAAAACATATCAACTTTAAAATATAAACAAACTACTGCCCAAGTAATAAGAGGGATGGTAAATAACCAGAAGTTTAATTACTCTAATGTACTCGCAGAGCTAAAATTAGGCACTGAAGATCAAAGCCCTTTTAAATTTTTTAACAAAATTTATATTGATAAACCTTATGATAGTTTTCTTTATGGACCTTATAGAGTAGATCCAGACTTTAAAGTTCAAAGAATTGTATCTGATGCTAGTGCATTATCAGAGTTTGATTTTAATACTACTCTTGCTGAAGGTGATGTAGAGGGTAGTACTGATTTAAGAACTGGTGCTCCTTTACAAGATGACTCAACTAATTTTTTAAATTACTCTGACTGGGCTGATGGATTGAGACCTCCTTTTAATGAGCCATCAACCCCAGTAACTCATACTGTTTATAACCCTAATGTTGAAGAGGTTTTTGTAACTTTAGATATACAAACTTTAAGAGACACCTTACACACAGAAATTAAACCTTCAGTTTTATCAAATGAAGAAGATCCAGCAGACAGGAAATTAACGGCTGGTGTTAATTATCCCGCTTTGCTAGAAGTTAGAATAAGCACTGGTTTAATAGATCCTAAAACTAATAAAAAAACAAAAAATGGAGAAGTTAGAGATTATCATTTTGTTGCATTAGTTAACTCAAGTGTTTTAGTTGATTTAGGTAACCCTGAAAGTTCTCCCACTGATTTTCCTTGGGTAAAATTAGATTCTTTTCAGGGTACATCAGTTGAACAGAATAAAATAAATACTCCTATTAAACTCCCCCCAGCGATTAGAGTTGGGGCTGCTGGAGTAGGTGAGGGTAATGAGGAAGTCCCGCATAGATTTGTTGAGGTTGAAAAAATATCATGCGAAACTAATTCTGTTTTATTAGCTAGAAATGTAGTTTTATCAAAAGTCAGTGAAATAATACCTGTAAATTTAAGTTACCCTTTCTCAGCTATAGTGGGCACTAAACTTGATTCTAGGTCCATAGATGGAGTGCCAGTTAGAAACTTTGATTGTAAATTAAAATTAGTAAAAATACCAAGTAATTACAATCCCACAAAATTAAACGGCGAAGATAAAAGATATTATTCGTCTGAGGATGAGTTTAATAATACTGCTGAGGCAGATAAAAAAGTTTATGATGGAGATTGGGACGGAACTTTTCATGAAGAATTAAGATGGACTGATAATCCAGCTTGGATTCTTTACGATCTACTGACAAATAAAAGATATGGTTTAGGTGACCATGTAGATGAAGACACCATAAATATTTGGGAATTATATAAAATTGGCAGGTTTTGTGATGCAGTAAATGATGATGGAGTTTTTGTTGGGGTTTCAGATGGGCAAGGTGGACTTGAGCCAAGATTTGCTTGCAACATTATGTTTAATAATAATGAAAAAATCTATGATGCTCTTTATACAATAGCGGCACTTTTCAGAGGTAGTATATTTTTTAGTGATAACCAAATAAATTTTGTAGATGATAGACCTAGATCTCCAATTTGTTTAATTACAAATGAGTCAATTAAAGGGGGTATGTTTAACTACTCTAATAATAGGAGAGATGAAATCTATAATACTGTAGAAATCACATATAATGATAGATTTGATGACTTCCTACCAAAAATAGAAACTGTTGAAGATGAAGAGGATATAAGAAGGAGAGGCGTGTTCAAGACTAGAATTCAAGGGGTAGGTATGACTTCAAGAGGGATGGCTAGGAGGGCCGCAGCTCACCTATTATTCCATAAAGTAAATGAAAATCAAACAATTACATTCCAAGCTGGACTACCAAGCTTATTGTATAGACCTGGAGATATCATAGAAGTTCAGGATGAATTAAAATCAAATTTGATAAACTTTGGTAGAGTTTTAGCTGTAGACGCAGATAAGCAAGAGATTAGAATTAGTAATACTTTTGACAACACTCAAATGAGTGGCCGTTTAACTATTTTCAATCCTACTGGTATTGACACGATTGCAGATCTTAATACTATAGCTGAAAAAAATAGAGAAAGAGCAAAATCAAGTTTTAACATTAGCGGCGACTTAGCGAGTTCAAGCTCGACTGCTGTATGGACAGCTAATTTTACAGGTGATTATAATTTTTCTGGATATCGACAAGGATATACAGGGACTGAGGGTGGCTTTGAGGAATATGCAGCTTACACTGGCACTGGTTCTAATATTTTATATTTTGATACTACATTAACTGGTTGGGTTTTTGCGACTGGTGGTAGCTTTGAAAGAGATAATAGTTTTGCTAAGTTTATAAGCGCAACCACCACAATAGGGCAAAATACTAAACTTAAAAATTTTTCAACTGGTGATGTAAAAAATTACGATACATCAGCTAGTGATAATAGAGGATCTAATACTTTTGATTTAGAACATTCTTTTTCTGGCGATTTCAACGATGATAGCTTTACAAATGGAATATTAGAATCTGAAATTGATGTAAACTCACCTAGTCAAATAGATGTTATAACAATAACAGGTAGCACTGTAAACCAAGCTTTTGGAACTTTAGCTTCTGGAATTGAACAATCTAAGACTGGCTTATTGCAAAATATTAAAGTAGGAAGTCCTTGTAGCTTTCAAAAAAGTGGAGCATCACCAGTTACATATAAAGTTTTAGAGATAGCAGAGGTAAACACTAATGAATTTGCTACAGTTGCTAGCCTTTACGAATCTGGTAAATATGATCTTATAGAGAGCGATAAAAGTATTACAACACTATCAAATACTTTTAGTTACCAAAATGCATCATCACAAGTTAATGATTTAATCTATCATAATCTATCACCAGTAAGAAGTTTAACTTTTTCCACAGGAGACGTACCTGAAGCTGAAGAATTTTTTATAAGTGGTAGCTGGACAGATCCAAATGGCTCAAACGCAATTGGATATCAAGCAATATTACAAACACCAACATCAAAGGATGGTTTTGATAAAACAACAGAAAACACTTTTGTGGTTTTCAGTGGCGGCCTTAAAGAAGATGTCGGGACTTACTCTCTAAGAGTTAAAGCGTTAGGGGCTGGCGCTGATAATTCATTAGCACTAAATGCTTATTATGACTCTACTTTTGCAGTTCATAATAAATTTTTAGTCCCTGAAGAAAATTTAAATCATGATGAATCTTTCCTAGAAAACTTCACAATAAACTAAAATGGCTAGAGTTACAATATTAGATACTACATCAACTGGTTTTATACCTTATTACTCTGGAGCGCATACAGCATATGTAGATTCAACTGGGGCAGGTGGAGTTTATGCTAATTCAGGTTTACATGAGGCTTTTGTTATAGCAGCAAGCACAGATCTTAATGATATTACAACTGGCATAAAAGCATCTGATTTATCGACAATTATTTTTTCGTCTGCTAATATAATAACTGGTACGACTGGACAAGGTGATATCCGTGGAACTGGAGATGGATATTTTCATGGTGGCACACTTGCCAGTAAAAGTCTTGACCCCTCATCAGTATATTTCCATGGTTTATATGTTCCCCTAACTGGATCTGCTGGATTAGGAGGTGGGATAACAACTGGTATTTTGGGATCTGGCGCAAGCACAACGCCTTACACTGGATCTTTTACAACAGATAAAGTAATACATGACTTTATCCCAACTTTTGACACTACAACAAAAACTGGTAGTGGCATATATACTGATCAAACTTTAAATTTAGGTTTGGAATTTAGAGATCGAGCTGACCAAGAAATAGATGAAACTCATGAGTTGATTGATAATCCATTCATATCTGGAATTAATATTGATGTATTAAACATAGATAAAAGTATAGCGAAGTCTGAATTTAAAAAAGCATATAAAGAAAGCAATTTGATTTTTAGCCCAGCTGATAATGAAAATGTCTTTGGTGAATTTACTACTAATTTTGGCATAAGAACTAAAACTGTAAATTTTAATGGATTAATATCTACAGGAGAGATATTTCTGTACGGCAACAGAATAGAAATAGATTCTATCAGAGTCATAGATGGCACTGGTCAGTTTTTAGATGAGAATCCTATAAATTTTATCGCCCCAGAAACTGGATTTTTAAACTCCTTAGCTTTTACAAATCGTCAAAAAGTAAATAATTTTAGCATTAAAGGTGCTATAAATTTTGCTGTACAATTAAATTCTGTAAATGCTAACTATAAAAATTTAGAAATTTACGGCACAGAAGGAGACATAGATACTTTAGTTTTAAATGATATTTCTAGAAAAGCAGTAATTGATATAACAAATCCCCCTTTTGTAAGATTTAGTTTAAACACAGATAATGGATTAGATTATAATACTGATTATCATTTTAAAATAATACCAAGTTCTGACCTAGAAACTGGTAGAGCTTGGACCATCGGGCCTTACAGGATGACCTCTAATCAAGAGGCTAATGTGAATGCATTTAATGATGGCGTTGATGATCAAAGTAAGCGAGGTGGTGCTGCTTTTGGAACTGATGAGGATCTTGATCCTAATGCAAGATTTGCTGTTGGTGGCGCTGTTGGTCGTACACTTCTTGTTACTAAAGTAGATAGCAATGGTAATGCAGGTGATGTTGGTATTGCAACAAATAACCCACAACAGCCACTTGATGCGGCAAATGTAGCTAGAGCTAATATCGCAGCATCCGACACGACAATATTAGGAACTGACTCAGCAGCATTAGCTGGAAGTGGTCATGTCATATCTGGAAATGATAACGTAGTGGTGGGCGGTGAAACTGCTAGTATATCAGGTGGTAATTTTAACTTTATAGGCGGTGGATCAGGTATAAATGTAGATCATGGCACTTTCTCTACTAGTATAGGTGGTAACAATAATGATATATTCAGTGGAGACTATTCAGTTATAGGTGGAGGTTTAAATAATTTGATTAGTGGAATAGCCTCTGATTCTCACGTTGACAAAGTAGCTATACTAGGTGGAGAGAATAATAAAGTTATCTCAGCTCCTTATAGTTTTATTGGGGGTGGTAATATTAACACAATTACTGGTACTACTAGTGTATATTCGTCTTTGTTAGGTGGATTTGGCAATAATATTAAACAATCTCAATATAGTGCAATTTTAGGTGGAAACGCTAACTTAGTGGAGTCCTCTGATTACGGTATAATCTTAGGTGGAGTCTCTAATAAAGTTCAATCTGCTCCATATGGATTAGCTGCTGGTAGAAGATCTACTGTTCAATCAGATCATGATGGAGCTTTTGTTTTTTCTGATTCACAAGATGTAGAAACTTTATCATCTGGAGGTAATACATTAAATTTAAGCTTTCAAAGCGGTGTATTTGTAGAATCTGAAAGTGGTATTTATATTAATGGTAATCCAGTAGTAACTGGAGATAGCTCCTCAGAAGGAGATACTTTACAAACTGTTACTAGTAGGGGAAATACAACAAGCACTTCGATCCTTTCTACAGGACCGCACATCTCTGGTGTGACGGGGCTATATAGCGGTAATGTCGGCATAGGAACAGATAGTCCTGCACCAACATCCGCTGGTAGAAAAGCTTTACATGTTAAAGATACAAGCAATGGAGCAGAAATAAGAGCAGAGGGAAACGGCTCAACAGTTAATATTAAAGCTCTTTCTGAAGGCTTTATAGGCACTCAAGGAGCTGATAAATTTCATTTACAGACTAATAATAGCAACCGAATTACCATTAATACTGATGGTCATGTTGGTATAGGAACTACTACTCCATTGAGCGATCTTACTGTATATAGCAGTGATGATAATAGTGCCACCGCAAGCATTCATTCTATAAACAATAACGAAACTGGAGCTTTGTTAAGGCTGGTAGAAGGAAGTAACCATCAAGGTGGTTTTCTGCAATATGATGGATCAGCAAACAAATTTAACATTGGAGTTCATAACTCTAACGACACAACATTTGCGAATGATACAAAAGCAATTACGATTGATAGAACTAATGCAAATGTTGGTATTGGAACAACAAGCCCCGCTACAGAACTTACTGTAATCGGAAATATTTCTGGTTCGGGAGATTTTTTAGGAACGGGAGATGATGGAAGAATTACCAAAAATCACGTTCCTTATCTTGTATCAGGAGATGTAGTAGAGACCTTACAAACTGTTACTAATAGAGGGGCTACTACAACAAATAATATTGAAGTTGGCAATCTGCTTTTAAAGAAAGAAAATATCGCCCCAAAACTCAATATTAGTAGAAGCGGCTACGACGCATCCACTAATGATAGTCTAGGAGTGGTTCAATTTAATGCCCCTTTTAGCGATATCCAAAGTGGGGTGGGGGCTATAGAGGTAAAAACAAACTCAACTACTGCGGCCACTGATATGTCCTTTAGCGTCAGAACTGGAGGAGCAAATGAAGCAACGGGATTTACTATACATGGGGCTAGCGATGGAGTTCGTGTAGGGATAGGAACAACTAGTCCTGCAACAATGCTTCAAGTTACAGATGTAATTTCTGGAAGCGGTTTAGACATAAGCAAAGGTCAGACAGGTCATGATATAGGTTATGCTAATATTGGCATAGCGACTATGGGAACCATAGGTTTCGATAACCATGCTGGATTCCATCACAGCGACATAACTGCTAATGCAGGATCTAAATATGCCCTAATGCAAGATGACAATGGTAAAACCTTTTTAAATTCAGCCCCTTCTCAACAAATACGTTTTTGCCAAGGAAATATTCTAAAAGGAGGATTTGCTGATAATTCAGATTTTTTCATAGACACAGACACACTATTTGTAGACGTATCTGAAAAAAATGTTGGCATAGAAACATCTAGCCCTGATACAACTCTTGATATAAATGGAAGTCTTTCATTGGGCCTAACAGCTGTTGATAATTCTGATCATACGGTTACCTCTACTGATTACTGCATTATGATGCACTCTATGTCACAGGGTAGAACAGTTACAATACCAAGCGCTCAACGATCAGTTGGAAGAATTTTAGTAATCAAAGACCGTGATGGAAATGCTTCAAGTAATAATATTACAATCGATCCTGAAGGTTCGGTAACTATTGATAATTCGGCAACGTATACAATTGGAGAAAGTGCAGGATTTGTTATGTTAATTTGTGACGGAACTAATTGGTTTATTATAGGCAGAGATTTTAATTAATTTTAAATATATTTTATTCATTTAATTTCTCATCAACTTTAAAAGCCTGAAAATGTGGAGTATTACCATTGCTAAAATCATTTTTAAAAATACAAACCTTGTGGAGCTTGCCATCAATGTTTATATTTCCTGATAGAAAAGTTTTGCCGTTTGGTTGTTCTTTAGTCCAAAAAACCCCAACTTTATTCTTTTCCCATTTCGATGGTTTTTTGTTCGAGGGCTTCGATGAAGTCTTTTCTTGCATGATGCGGTAATGATTTATATTTTGATTTTAGATTCCTGTAAACTCTCCTAGTAAAATCATTAATAGGAGGGCAAATTTTTCTAAGTCTTTTGGCTACTCTTCCATTCATATTTTAGCAACGTATGTTTCTGAGTCTTTTACAAAACCCATTCTTTTATAAAAATTACATATTTTATCAAACTTCTCTGACTCACAAACAGCAGACATGCTTACATATTCAAACTCTTGTTTTTTAGCAAACTTCATTGCTTGGCCTAACAGTTTAAAACTTACTTTTGGATTATCAGATATCCAAATATATTCAGCAAAAATATTTTTGGCAAACTTTTCATTTTTATTATTTATAAATGCGATAACAGCATCATATTTATTATCTTTATTTAAATTTGACCAAACAAAAAAATCCCATTGTAAAATTTTTTTATTGCTAAAACACGCTATAATACAATCTTTATTATGCGGTAAAAATTTATGAAAAGCATTTTTATCTTGCTCTCCAAAAAGCTCGTGTATATCATTTACAACTTTCTCAAATTTTTCTGGGTCTGTAATTCTTTCAATCATTATTTTCTTAATACAGCTATTAGCTTCCTAGCATCTTTAGCTGATATGTCTTCAAAAGATGACCAGTTTTTAGCATCCTCGTTTCGATATGTTTCTTGTTTCCAAAAATTTCTCAAAACATTTTTGAAGTCGTTGAATGAGTTTACATTATGCTTTGATTTAAGAATTTTTTCTAAAAGATCTGTTGGAGTTATAGCTGGAGCATCATGATGTTCTATAGTTACAGAATTATCAGCTTCATTTGATTTATCTATCTCATCTGCACCAACAATATGAACATTTAAGTAGTTTCTTACGCATCTGACAAAAGCGCGATTACAAGCAATTGTCTCAAGAAACTTAGCGCAGAAAGCGTCTGTATTGGCTAAAGTAGCATTCGCTACATCTTCATAAGTAGTAGAATAAGAGTTTACAGTTTCATAATTTTCATGCCAATGAATTGTGCATTTAGCGGTAACATACCCATCGGCAACATTATCTACTTTAAATTGAACACCACAGTAACCCCTTAATTTAGCTAATTCTTTAATACCACCAAGCATTATGAGAAGCTGCCTATCATCTAAGCCGTCAACTGAATCTGGAACTGGTTTATTCCGACGAGTAAACCAATCTTTATTTGGATATAAAAACTCAGGCTTGATCATGGCCCTCCAATCTATAGAACCATCCTCTTTAAAAGTGTAATCTACATTTTCAAGTAAGCCGTGCTCATTCCTTTTGTAAATGTCTGGTCCGTATTTTTTTTTAGTTTTGCTCATATATAAAAAATTGTTGTGATTCTTTCCAAAAATCATCAATATCAATCACTAAATCGTTATTGTCAACACTTTTTTTCAAATGGGCTAGACTAGTATATAACTTGCCATCTTTAAAAATTGTTTTTTTTGTAAAAAATTTACATTTATCATTAATGTAGCACTTTTTTTTGCTATCTAAATTATATGTTTGAATATTATTATCAAAATAATTGTTTCTAACTTTTGGCAAAATTTTCTCATCTTTCACTAACAAAGTGTGTTTTATGTTTAGTTGATTAAGTAAATCAAAATAATCTTGACTAATCTTATCACACTTTTCATCTACAAGTATAAACAAGTTTTCAATATTGTTTTTGTAAGGTTGCAACTTATTTGGATTTATAGGTTTATCACAAAAAATTGAAACTTTATAATGTTGACAATATTGTAAAAAAGCAGCCTCCTCGAACCCATAATCTGTTCTAAGATAAATTTGTTCATTAGGTCTAAGTTGAATTTTATAAAATGTAGTTGGCACTACTTCAATTACTGGAGCGCCAAATGCAGAACCCATTTGCAAAGTTTTAAAATTTACTTTTGCTTTTTCTATTTTAAGTAAATCTATAATAGATTGAGCAATAACCTCTGGTTTAATTGTGTTTATCTGCTCTGCTGGATCATTTAGTGAAAATGATGGGTTTTTATCCCAGTCTGGCTCTATGTTTGAAACTTGTGATGAATTACCCAGCAAAGGTTTAGATAAATTTGCATATATGTTTCCATAAATATTAACTGATGGTATTTTTTTAAAGTTAGCTATCTGACTTAAAACACTGTCACACCCCACATATAGCATGCTTTTTGATATTAAGTAAGCTTGTTGTTTTAAAGGCACGTTAACAGCTTTATTAACTCCTTCAATATGGTTTGTAGAACTTAATTGAACAATTTTTATATTATGTTTATCGAAAAATGGTTTTAATATACTTAAAACAATATTAAAATATTTATAGTTTCTAGCCTGAACATTACTTTCATTATAAACAATAATATACTTGTCCAAATCCATTGGAAAGAAATGTTCTTTGAAAACGGGTTTAGATATTTTTACGCCTAAATTTTTTGCGTATTCTTTTAGTAGATGAGCCATTATGTTAAAGAAAATTGTATTTTGTCATTACCATTATGCAGGTATGCTAAGTTTTTTTGAGTTGTACAATTAGGATTAAATAACATATCAAAGTAACCCTCATGATTAGAGCACCCCTCCATCAATAAAGTATCTTCTAACACTGGGCTATATCGTAATAACTTATGAACATTAGGATTATCGTCTATACAGGCGAAATATTGAGGCTCAGTAAAAACATATATATTGTGATTTTTATACAATTTTTTTAAGTTATTTAACAGGCAATTTATAAAAAAAACATCAACCTCACTTTTTGGCATAACAACAGCGATTCTATTGCTTTTGCCCTCATCGTCGAGCAGATCTTTTAAATCAGGTGTAGATGCCTTATTTATATGATTTTGAGCAGTTTGCTGAAAAAATTTAACAATTTCTTGAGGGCTGCCTCCAGCTTTTATTTTAGCTAACCAATTTTTAAAACCCGTATCATTTTCATCTACAGTCTCATTTAAAATATTTTTATATATATCAATTAAAAACTCTTTAGGAGATGGGTAATTTTGTTTTGGATTATAATTAGGATTAAAAAATAATTTTTTTAAATTAAAATCATAATCGACAGGCGGCATTTCGTCGATTATCTGCTCTAATTTTTTACCTATGACCTCTATAGAAAAATTATCTATGACCCATTGTCTTGATTTTTGGCCTAATTGTTTTCTCTCAGCATCTGTCATCGCATAAACTTTTTTAAGATTTTCACATATGCTATCTGGCGAGGTCGATGCTTTTATGAATTGAGTTCCAGGTTCTCTATATTCACTCCAAGCTAAAGGTAAACCTCCGCTTTCCTCGGAGCAGCTATCCTCACCGCAAGAATAATTTGTTACTAAAGTAATTAATTCTGTTAACTTAGCTTCTTGGATAGGTATTTCTTGACCGCCACTAGTAAAAGGGTGACAATAAACATCCATGAGATTGTAAACTTCATTTAATTGTTTTTCAGTAACTCCCATATTTGTATTTGTGGTGTTTAAAGACCTTTCAGTTCCACACTTTTTACAATTAAGCTCTTGACCAGTAAAATTTTTAACCTCATAAGCGCCGCATTTAGAACATACGTAAGTTGTTAAAACATCTGTTGGGCTAATATTTTTTTCTTCTAGCATTCTAGGTATATCCCAACCCTCAGACCAATGCGTATGTAAAAGTAATTTAGCTCTAGGCTCTGATTTTTTAAATAATTTAAACCCATCTAATAAATTAGGGACACTTTTTCTTAGTTGATTTCTAAAAACAAATCCTACTATATATTCATTAGATAAATTATGAGTAGCTCTCAAAGATTTCCGATCCGCATCAGGAAGCCTATAGAAATTGCTAGTATCTAAAGAACCCCTTAATGTTTTTACATGGTCGTAACCTATTTTGTTAAATTCTTTTTCTGCAAAACTAGACCAAACATAATAATTTTTTACTTTAGGCGCAAAATCAATCGCTTGAGGTAAGATTGGTAAGCTATCTAAAGTAGTCCAAATCATAGTGTTTATTTTGTCCCACCAAGGTTTATTGGAGTACCCCCCAAAAGCCCAAATATCCTCTATGCCTATATAAACATCAGGTTTAAACTCAGAGACTGCTTGGTCAACCAATGATTTACCATACCCCTCCTGCCTTTGCTCATCTGGACTTAAATTTTGTAATTTATTAGGCGCAGGTAATGCACCTCTACATGTCCAAGGGACTGATTTTGTTTGTGGGTCATCCCACTGTATTCCGTTTGCAAGCTCGATTATGTTATACTTATCGGTATTGTAAAGATACCTTAAAATATTTTTTTTGTTTTTACCAAAGCCAGTAAAAGCTCTGCAAAAATTAGAGTGAAATAAAACTGTTTTTTTGCTCATTAATTATTAGATCTAAGCTCTTTAGCTTTTTGTAATCTATGTAGATAAAGCTCTTGTAAATAAAGTTTTAGAAATTCTAATAAAGAATAAGCCTCAGACATTTCAACCCCAATCCCAAACTTATTTGCTGAGTTTCTATTTATAGAGAAAGAAAACGCTTTTGTACCATCTTTTTTATTATATGGTTTGAAAGATATAGCTGTTTTATTATCTTGATAAGAATGAAAAGCAGAGAATTCGCAATAATTAGTTATTGCATTTATTAAACCGCCAACTTCTATCTCATTAAGTTTTAGTGAGATGGATTTCTCTGTGTTTTTAGCGTTTTCCGAAAATGATCCAGTTCTTTTTTCTTGATTCCAAGAAAATTGTTTTATAGCTCTTACAAAAATACAAGGCTCTTTATTTTTTTGGTTTGGCCCAATATCAAAGCTGACGGCACACCCAGTATTTTTAGAATTAGGCTTATAGTATTGTACAATCATGTACGATACTATTAATAAAGTAGTATTTTTCTATATAAAATTACTTTTGAGCTTTTTTTATTTGATCAGCAGTAGGAGCACCCTTATCTCCTTTTTTACGCATTTTTTCGCCTGATCCTCTTTTTATGCGTTCTCTTTTTTTTCTAATATTTTCCCAAAGACTACTCTTTATTTCGCCTTTTTTTTTTCTTTCATGATCTCCTTATGGCGTTTCATAAATTCATCATGACTTTTTCCAGGCATGTATACAGGCTTGCCATCTTTACCTTTATGCATGTGGACACCTTGTAATCCTAGTTTTTTTGCATCTTTCATGGCTTCTTTAGCTGTAGGGAAGGAGTGATCCATAGGATCGTCGGCAGCCTCTATTTTTTTCTTATGATGCATCCCAGCCTTAGTTTTTTTATCTTTGTGCATACCACCCTTCATTTTTTCCTTATCCTTGTGCATGCCAGCCTTAGTTTTCTTTTCCTCATGCATGCCACCTTTCATTTTTTTCTTGTCTCCATGCATACCAGCCTTCATTTTTTTCTTATCCTCATGCATGCCAGCTTTTGTCTTTTTCTTTTCATGCATGCCAGCTTTGCTTTCTTCATCTCCATCATGATAATTTGCCTTACCTTCCTCTTTCATTTTTTTAAGAATGGCCTCTTGTAAGGCTGGTGGCAACTTCTTTTGTTTTTCAGTAAGTTGGCCATTTGTATTTTCCATGAGCATTGGCCTATCCTTGCCGTACTGAACACCACACGCTTTCATAGTATTATCTAAATTCATATCCTTAGTATCTACCATATCAGCGTCATTCATAGCACAATGACTCATATAGGATTTGAATATTTTAGTTTCTTTTTCGTCCATTTTGTGACGATTAGATTTTGACTTTTCGTTATCGTGATAGCTAGCTTCGCTCATTTTAGTTTTTGGTTCATTAAAGTAAAAAAATAAATCTGAATCATCCCATGGACCTTTTCCATCTAAAAACTCATTTCCTACAGAAACAGAAGCTTTTTTGGATGCTTTTTCGAATTGTGATATGCAAACAGCGACTCTTTGTTTATTATCTCCAAATTCTCCTTTTTCTGATAAATCAGCAACACATCTGCTCATAAAATCAGATCTTTTTTCTTTATCGTTTGGAGTTGGAATCGGCATTTTGCACTAATATTTACACTTAATATTATGCTTTTACACCTAAAACTGGTTCTGTTATTGTTTTAAGTAAAAAATCTTGATTATCAATAAAAATAGGTAGTTTTTTAAAGTTTTTAAAATTAGAATAGAATACAGACATAATATCAGTTATTTTATTTATTCTAAGGCATCTTAATTCATATACTTCTCTCAGATAATCACTGAGACTTTCCAATAGTTTCTTTTTAACGCAAAATTTGAAAAAACTGTCAAACTCTCCCTGATTAAAATCTTTGTGAATGGATCTATATATAGATATTATTTGCTCCTTTGCGTCATCTTTATAGCTTAAATTCAATATTATATCACATAAATCTATATATGGGTGATATTTACAACAATCCTCTAACTTGTCGAAAAAAAACAATGAGTTAGTTAAAAATATAGAATCAATAGTAATGTTTGACAAACATGGGATGGGATCACTTACCTTTGGAGCTGTGTGGCTGATATCATCAAGCAAGCTAAGTAAAATTTTTTCTAACTTATCGTAGTCAGTATAATCTTTTATTAAATTTTTTGTTCTATCTGTAAAATTTTTAGAAAAATTTTGGTGTTCAGTTAATTCTTTAATATAACCGCTTTTTAATCTTTTTGGTTTAATTTTTTCAATTACAGCTTTATGAGTCCAAAAAAATAGATCTGCATTTTTTAAGAAAAAATCTCTACCAGCATCTTTTAAATTAATACAATCAGGAAATTGGCACAATAAACATAATATATCATCCCCTACTTTTACTTTTTTAAGGCATATGAACTTAGCAGACGCAAAATTTTTTAACTGCTTTAAAAAAAAACTTTCCCTAGCTAACTGAACATTATCTGGGTCAAGTGATACTTTTAAAAGATAAAGCTTGCCATCTGACGCTTTCAAAGAATAAGTGTCATAGTTAATCCCATTATCTATCAGTGTTATGTTTTCAACACTCAACTGATTATATATTTTATCTAAAATACTAAGAATATACTCTCTAGTAGAGTCTTTTAAGCTGGGTGTATTTAATACATAAGCTTTGTCATTGTATAAATGTAAACTCATTTTATAAACAACATATGTTTTTATTTTTTATCTTAACTCCAACTGTATCAGCATCTTTATGCTCAATGATATACTTAGAAACAGGGAATTGAATAAATTTCTTTACAAAGTTTTTTATATCTCTTGCATGAATTTTTTTGTTTTTTATTTCATTAAAAATAAATTTTTTAACATGAGGAGTTATTTTTAAGTGGACACCTTTTAACTCTAATCTTTCTTTGAGCTTTTTGATTTCTTTTGTAATAATACTTAGATAAACAGAATCTTGTAAATCATTAAAACTTAATATCTCATCTATTCTTGAGATTAGCTCAGGTCTTAAATATTTTTTTACAGCAGCATTTTCTAATTTTTTAGGGCTGTCAGAGTCATCTAAAAACCCCATGCTTCTTTTATGTTTTTGCTGCTGACCTATGTTTGATGTCATAACAACTATTGTATTACTAAAATCAATTTTTCTATTTAAATTATCTGTTATGTAGCCCTCATCTAATAAATGCAGTAAAATGTCTAATATTTTTGGCTCACATTTTTCTATTTCATCAAATACAACGACGCAATTAGGATTATTTCTTACATGCTCAGACAATATACCGCCATCCTCATAACCAACGTATCCAGCGCTTGCACCAATTAATTTATTTATACTAGTTTTGTCTTGATACTCACTCATATTAAGCTGTATGTAAGATTTCTCGCTACCAAAAAAGTATTTAGCTATATTCTTAGCTGTGAATGTTTTACCCACTCCAGTAGAACCCACAAACATAAAACTTGACAGTGGTTTATTTTTATCTGATAGACCTGTTTTAGCGCATGATAGATTGCTATATATTCTCTCTAATGCCTCATCTTGCCCAAAAACTTCAGATTTAATATTTTCCATAAACTTAGAGAAAATATTCTTTTTTTGCATGATTGCTTTTTTTGATATGCCGCTCTTTTCACTAACTACGTCTATTATGTCATTTTCTTTAATTTTTCTTTTTCTACCCTTACCCTTAGAGGTCATAAATGTAGACATTGTAGTTATATAATCTTTTATGATTTCAGTAAATTTAGCCTCATCAAACTCTGAATTATCATCTAAATTTTTTATTAAGCCAGTAAAAGTCTCGCGGGCATCAATAACTTTATCTGAGTTTTTAAAATATTTTATCTTAGTTTTAGCTCCAACTTGATCAATTACATCAAAAGCTTTATCTGGAAAATTTTTATTACTTAAAAATGTTTCACACAAATCTAAAATCAAATCTATTTCTTTTTCTTCATACTTAACATGATGAAAATTTTCATAGTATTCTAAGGTATTGATTATAATTTTTTTAGTATCTGATTTGCTAGGCTGATTAACTAAAATTTTATCGAATCTTCGGGTAATCGCAGAGTCTTTTTCAAAGAATTTTTTGTATTCTTGAAGGGTTGTAGCGCCTATGCATTTTATATTACCGCGAGCTAAAGCTGGTTTTAACATGTTTGAGGCATCAACTCCCCCTTCAGAACTGCCAGCTCCAATAATAGTATGTATCTCATCTATAAAAAGTATAATATTGTCATCTTTAGAAACTTCATTTATCAATTGTTTGAATCTCTCCTCGAACTCTCCACGATACTTTGTACCAGCTAACATTGAAGTTATATCAACTGAGTATATTTGCATCAATGCTAAATGACAGGGTACTTCTTGATTTACAATCTTTTGCGCTAAACCCTCTACTATCGCAGTTTTACCAACGCCAGCATCACCAATGAGAATCGCGTTACATTTATTTTTTTTAAGTAAAATCTCAATTAACTCATTAATTTCTGAGTCTCTACAAGAAATTGTTGATGAATTTTCTGTTATAAATTTATGATTTAAATTAACACAATACTTCTCTAATATTTGTATGCTTTTTAAAGTTTTTTTAGCGTCAACTTTTTCAAAAGAAAAAACTTTTTTACCTTCTATATGAAAAATATTTTTAACCTGATCTGTAGATGGTATTGATGTCTCTACAACATGAGCTTCTATGATTTCTTTAGCGTATTGAACCTCAACATTTTTTTGTTTCAAGAATTTTACAAAATCACCGTCCATGTCAAAAATAACGTACAGTATGTGCTCTACTCCAATAAAATAGCTGTCAAAGTTATCTGAAAAATCTTTAGCAAAAAAGATTACTTCATTAACTTCTTCGTGCCAACCTTCTTCATCAGTGTCATACAAATCTTTTCTTTCTTTGCAAAACTCTTTAAATAATTTTAAAAATTCTTTTATATCTGGATCAAACCCAAAACTTTTAAGCTTTACCACACAACTATCAGATAAATTTACTAAACATCCATAAATTAAATGACTTATGTTGATTAACTTATGATTATTAGATTGTGCAAAAGCTTTTGCATCTTTTATGCATTTTTTTGCTTTTGGAGTTAAATTGAAATCTGTTAAACCCATCATAAATATTTACACTATTTTATCTCAGATAGTTTCATGTAGATTTTATCTTTTAAAGAATGCATTTTTTCTATAAAAATTATATCCTCACCTAATCTACCATGAATTACAACAATGTCTTCTTTTTTAGGTATTTTATTACCAGAATTTAGATAATTTGTTAATTTTTGTTCTCTATCAGAATCCATGAATAAACCGCTTATTAGCGCACTTTCATCTTGCAAATCTAATCTAACATACTTGTTGCCATTTCTGCTAGTTCTTTTTACAGAATCTGTTACAACACCTATAAATTTTAAATCTCTAAAAGCAGGAGACTCTTCATTAGATTCTATTTTGATTTCTTCAGCGGATACAAAGTCTTGAGATAAGTCAAAAATATCTTTTAATTTATGCGAGTAGCTGTAACCAAGCAATTTGTTTTCAAAAAACCAATTAGCGTATCTAAGATACTTTTTATTCATTTCATAAATATCTTTGTATGGACCATACTTTTTCTTAAAAGTTTGAAACCTTTTTTCAGCCATCATTAATCTGCCGTCATCACCAACGGACTTGCTAGAATATTGATCATGCACTGCATTTAAAATATCAAAGTCATATTTTGTGCCAAGCTCAATAAAATTACGCTTTTCTCTATCAGTTAATATATTAAACGTTTGAGCCTCAAGAACTAGACGGCATCTGTTTGAAGAGACAAAAGAATCTAATAATCCCGCTTGAATTAAAGCTGATAAAATACCTATGTTCATTCCTGCCTGTTTAGCAGAAACAAAAATGTCATATTTATTAGAAAAACTCTCCTCTCTAAAATTTAATAATGACTGTAAAACTTTATCTGAAACTCCTTTAATAGAATTTAAGCCATATCTTATGTTTGAGCCTTCTATTTTAAAATCTATGTCCGATTTGTTCAAATCAGGTGGTAAAAGTTTAATATTAAATGATGAAAGCTCTTGGGTAATTTTTGCTATCTCCTCATGAGAGTTTGGCTCATATTTTGCATATTTTAAAAGACTTAAAAAGAACTCTTTAGGATAATTAAACTTTAAATAAACTGTTATTGCAGCTAGATAGGCATAACTTATGGAATGCGACTTATTAAAAGAGTAATTAGCTGAATCTTCAGCTACTTTCCACAAAACTTTACCGATTTTAGCATCTAAATTATTGTCTTTTATTTTTTGTGTTATTTTAGCTTTCCAAGCTGGCATTTGCTCGGTTTTTTTCTTGCCAATTATTCTTCTTAACTGCTCCGACTCATCTAAACTAAAGCCAACTTTAACAGCCATTTTCATAAGCTGCTCTTGGTAAAGAGGTATACCACCTGTATAGCTTAAAATATCGTCAAAAAACTCATGAACAGATGAAAAATCGCCTGTTCTAGCGTATGCTGCATAATAGTCCAAAAACTCTAAAGCTCCAGGTCTTGCTATGGCAACAACAGCGGATAATTCTTCTAAACTTTTAGGGCATATAGTGCGGCAGACTTTGTAGTTTGTATCAGCCTCAATTTGAAACAATCCTTGAGGCGAGCGTAAACAAGATAAAGCTGCATATATTGATGGATTGTGAGGATCTATGTCTTTTACATTTATTTTAAGCTGTTTGCAGACATCATTTACAACAGATAAAGTTCTTAAACCTAAAATATCAAACTTGACTGTTAAACTAGCGACATCATTCATATCATAAGCTGATATTAGTGAGTCGTCATTAGTTAACTGTAAAGGCATAATATCCTCTAAATCAAAAAATGATATTGATATGCCTGAAGGGTGTACCCCTGTGTTTTTATTTAAACCCTCTAATTTTTTTGCTATGGCAAAAGCTTTTGCATGATTATCTGCATGCTTTTTAAAAGTTTCACTCTCATCGCAAGCATTATTTAAACTTGCAACTTTACCAAAAGTTTTAGGTATGCTTTCACTAATTATATTGACATCAGCTTCTGAAAGCTCTTCAACTATTTTACAACACTCTTTCATGCAAAGCTTACTGCTTAGAGTATTTAATGTTAAAATTTTAGAAGTCCTACCTTTAAATTTTTTTTCAATGTATTCAATTACCTCAGATCTACGATCATAGGAAATATCATTGTCAACATCAGCTAATAGACTGCCATCTAAATATATTTCACCATTATGTTCTATTTTTTTAGCTCTGCTTTTAGATACAAATCTCTCAAAAAATAAATCATGCTCTATAGGATCTATGTCCGTTACGCCAATAACATATAGAACCAAAGATCCAGCGGCGCTGCCTCTACCTGCACCAACAGGGATGTCATTCTGTACACAAAAATTTATTATGTCCCAGTTTAAAAGAACATAGTCAATAAATCCAAGATCTTCAAAAATTTGTAATTCTTCTTTTAATCTATCATAGTAAACTTGAGCATTTTCTAATTCATGTATGCCTTTTTGTTTTAATCTATTGAAGCAAAGCTTTCTTAGGAACTGATAGTTACCTTCCAGGTCTTTGCAAGAAACCTCGTCATAATATTTTTTTTCTATCTTAATCTCTGGCAGTTTTACGCCAACTGGAAAAGGTGTTTCATATGGCTTGTAACTTGAAAGTTTCATATCTCTAAATCAAAAAGTTGTTTTTTAAATATTTTAAAATTCATCTCTATGTCATAGAGTGCGTCATGAAGTTTTTTAGGGTCGTGTTTTATGTTATAATGCTTTAACAAGAAACCCTGTGATGTTTTTAAACCTCTCTCCTTATAATTTAGAAGCCTATATTGCCAATTAATAAATTTATCATTATTATATGGTATGTTTTTAGCTATGGCGGTTGCTAAAGCTTTAGTATCTATGATTCTTTTTATATAACTCTGATCTAATTTTCTACCCATCGCTCTACGCCAGACATCAATCATATATACATCAAATCCAAGTAAGTTTTGACCGACTATCAAAGTATCTTCATCGTACAGATACTTAGAAAACTCATCCCATACTTGATTTGGTGATAGAGATTTTGAATAATATTTTTTTTCTGAAAAACCTGTAACTTTAGCCGCCCCTTCAGATACATTTATATTAGGCCAATGTATAAATTTATCATGCCTCTCTTGAATTTCATCACCTTTTACCACAAGCCAAGCGATTTGCCAAGGTCTTGATGTAATTAAATTCAAACCCTCCGTTTCGGTATCGAAAACAATATATTTTTGATTTTTATTAAATCTTAGTAAGGTATCATCCATTTACGTACTCCTCAAAACTTTCAAAGCAAAACTCATTACTGCCAAAATGATTTAAATTTGGACAACTTAATGTGGAGGGTCTACCAAATTTCCTGCCACATATAATTTTATATGTCTGTAAAGCCTCTGCATCATCTTTTTTTTCATACAAAACGCTTTTTACCAACTCTGAATCATATTTATCCTTGCAATACTCAAAAACAGCTTGAGATATAATATCGTCAAATGGCAAATTGTTTTTCTCTATCCAAAAAATAGGTTTAATTTTATTAAAATTAGGTATGCAATTTTTTAAGTACAATTGGTTTTGATATATGAAAGAATCGTAAAAAGGGATTACTAACTGTAAACTATCATTATCCCATATTGTGTTTAAATAATTAAAATCAACTTGACCTTTGTTACCTATATGAGCAAAAGAGTATATTTTATTTAACAACTTACAGCCTTGATCGTTTTTTGCTAAAATTATAACTTTATGATCTGAATTATCATTTTCTTTTGATACGTCGTTGCAACAAGACACTCTCAACCCAAAAACTAGATGTATGTCATTTTGTTTTGTCAAGTTATGAGCTTTCACAAAACCAGTCATAGAGTCCTCAACTAATACCAAAAACTTTTCATTAGTTTTTTTGTAAAGCTTTACTATGTTTTCTATAGTAAGAATACTTTTACCTATTGAGTAATCTGACTTAAAAATTGGGGTCATGTAAGGAATATATGACCACATCATCAACTGTCAAGTTAAATGAGCAGGACAACCCTCATAATATTTTATTTCATATGTAAAATTTTCAGGTAATGATTTTTCATCAAAATCTTCTTCAAAAACAGATGAATGTAGATCGCCTTTTTCATCAAACACTTTGTAATAGAAAAAATCAAACTTCATAGGGCAATGCCATTTTGGATCGCCATCAATTTTTAATTCACCTTTTTTTGTAGCAAAACCACATAAAAGTTTGCCGCTAAATGAACCATCACTTGGAAAACCTTTATAGGCTGCATAATTGCTTTTGGCATCTTTTATAGTAAAATTATCTAAATATCTCTGTATTTCAGATAGTTGTAGCTCAAATCCATGTAATTCATCATTATCTAATGGTTTCATTTTTACAAGACCAGAATTATTAGAATTTTCATCTAAATCAAACTTTAAAAACAAAAATTCACTAACTCTTGTAGAGTACTCAGGAAACATTTTTTTTACAGCCAAACTGTACATTAGATCTTGGAGATTATCAGTATAATCTTTGCCTTTAAAAACTGATTTACTTGTTTTAAAGTCTCTTATAATGGCAAATTTTTTTCTTTTATATAAAAACAGTTTGTCTATGAAGCCTCTTATTTTATATTTTATATCGCCATTATTTTCTATTATTAAAAAATCTTTTTCAGAATAATCTTCAGTGGGTTTACCTAGCTCTTTACCAAAAAAATCATAAGTTAAACCATTAAATATCATCTCCTTCATTAACTGCACGTTTTCATCATCAGAAACACCCTCTCTAACAGCATGTTTTAATATTAGTTTTTTTATCGATGGGATAGAAAAGACATCTTGCGTTTTTATTATTTTATTAAAATATTTTTTTCTTTTAGGTAATCCTAAAACCTCAAATATTAAATGGCAAATAGACCCTCTTTTTGCACCATCATTACTTTTATCTGGTAAATTTAATTTATATTTACACCAGTAAAGCCAAGAGCACGATTCAGCCGTTTTAATTCTGCTGGCAGATAAAGGTGTCTCAGGAATGTTCATTGCTTAACACTAACGAAGTTTTTATTTCATTCTTAGTGAAGCATGAATTGTTGTTATCTATAAATTCTAAGATTTTTTGAAATTGTTTAGGTTGGTCTACGCTATCATAGTACCAATTTTTAAGTTCAAAATCGTCTAAATTAGCATCACCAAAATCATTATAAGGTTTTGGCGGCATTTTTATACTTAAATTTTGTAAATCAAAGTATTTCGATAATTTTAAATAATTTTTAACAGCTGCAATATGTCCTCTATTTTGCGAACTATGGTCATCATTATTAGTACAAATATAGATATTGTTGACACACTTACTGCTAAGAAAATTAATAATATTGTTGTTAACGCATAAGCCAAATATGACAAGCACGTTCTTAATATTTTGTTCATAAAGGGCAAGGGCATCTCCTATACTTTCTACTAGTATTACTGTTTTATTTTGTTCTATGGCTTCGTTAACACCTGTTTTTACATTAAATGCAGGATAAACCCAGTTGTTTCTTCTGCCTATATGCTTCCATTTCGGATAATTATTGTTACTATCAACTTTTCTACCAGAAAATCCTATAATTTGTTCATGCTCATTATATATCGGAAAAACCATTCTTCGATACATTTTTCCTACGCCAGCTAAACCAACATCAAAAAGCTGTTGGGTCTCCTCAGATATGTTCCTATCATTATAAAATTTATAATTAGGAAATAATTTGTCTAGAGATTTTGCAGGGTAAACTTTTTCCATTTCAATAGTCTGTTTTTTTACATATTGTTCTACAGTGCCAGACTTAATTTTTGAAATAATTGAACTATAATCTTCGTTTTTTAATGATGCGGTAGCCCTAACAAGTGATTCAAAGGGTTGAGAGCCTTTGTTTTGAACAAAATCCATCCAAACGCCTGTATTTTTATATATTTTTACAGCTGTTTTGTTATCACCATTTCTATACAAAGCTTGAGTTCTCCAGTGATCTCCACAATCTATGAGATTGTAACCTAAAGACTCTAAGGTTTGTTGAAAATCATCCGAGCTGATCGAAGTCTGGTATTTCTTGTTGCTGTCCATCTGTATTTAACTCAATGTCACCATTTAATACACGAGCTATATCTCTCAAATCGCCCCTCTCAGTAATATTAAAATTATTAAAATCTAAATTAATTGAATTTTTTCTCAAGGTATCTCCAACTCTAACAGGTTCTATAGCACCAGCTATATCATTTCCTAAATGTCTAGATTTTACATTTATGAGCTTATGTGTGCCAAAAGACGCACCCTCCCTTTCTATTTCATCAGCAGTTTTATTTCTTAATATAAACATGTGGGAGCAGAACTGTGTGATCCTGTCAGATAATGAAACAACTGATTCATCGTCTACTATTGTATCTGAATTTCGGTTATTTGTTATGCCATACCTATTTGATTGAACTGAGGTAATCATAGGAATAATCGGCTCGCCATCATACAAAATTTCTTTCTGAACACATTTTTTAAACTTATCAACCATCTCTCCAACAATTTGCCACTCAGATTTATTCATCATGGATTCAGAGGTTGTTTTAATATAATCAAAAGAAAAAATCATCTGATTGCCTCTGCCGACTTTAGAGTAATAAAATCTTTTTAAAGTATTTATCATTGAGTCTACGTCCATACCCCCCACATTATAATAGTAAAATTTTAAATCTTTTACTTTAGCCCAAACTGATCTAACTTTATCTACAACTGTTTTACCCGCCTGTCTCCACTTACCACTCTCTAATAAATGCATGGGTATGTTTGAGAGAGCAGAGCACTGTCTCATAATAAGCTCCTCTTTGCTCATCTCTCCGTTATCAAAATGCAAGACAGGAACATTATATTTTAGACTAACTTTAGTGCAATAATCCATACAAAACTGAGTTTTACCAACTCCAGATCTAGCGACAACAACAGTTATATTTCCAGGTCTTAATAAAGATCCATATATACTATTGATTTTGTCATGAGGGCCAAACATACCGAACTCAGTAACAGGATTGTTGCCTCTATGCTCAATAATACTTTCCATGTCATCATATATGTTAACAGGAATGTCATTGCCAATCTCATATAAATTTATTTTTGAATTGTAAATTTTATCTGCGGCTTCGATAATATCGGCATAAGATGTCTCAGGAGACATGCCTTTCATCTTTTTGGCTATAGTATTAGATGATTTAAGGATCTCGCGCCTAATTGAATACTTTTTAAGTTCTTTAGCGGTTTTTATTGTGTTGCCAGACGGAACTTTTCGCAAGCATAAAGATTTTATATAGTCTGATGGATTTAGATTATCCTCAAATGATATACCTACCTCGTTAACTCTTTGAGCTATAATAATCTCATCGACATCCTCACCAGCATTTACAGCTTGCTCTATGATTCTAAATATAGTGCTATTTAAAGATGACTGCTCAGAGTAAAAATCAGAAACACTTATGAAGTTGCATATTTCTGTTAAAGCTTGAGGCTCTTTTAACAAACCTGCTAAAAGCTGTTTTTCTAATTCGTAAGAGTATATCATTCTTCGTCATCTTGAGATCGCTTTTCTACAGTAGAACTATCAAGAAAGTCTTGCAAGCATTTACTTAACGCAAGCTCAGTCATTGCACAATCAAACTTTCTGTAAATCAAAGGTTTACCATTTTCAGATGAAACAGCCATTATAATTCCTTTATATTTATCTGCGCCACCTGAAAGCTCATATAGCTTATCAACCATCTCGCTTGGTATATGGAAATCACTTTCCTCATCTTCAATGTTCATAGGTATATATCTTGATTCTTAAATAATGATGCCTGTATCTCATCTTGAGGATAAACCTCTGCTAACTTTATGCCATTTGCTTGACAGAAATCAAGTTTCTTTTCATCTCTTTTTAACTGATCAGAATATTTAAAGTGATTTTTATGGAAGAATTTTACATACTTTGTATGTTGCGCCCCTTGAACTTCAACAGCAATTTTTTTATTGGCGTTATAAAAATCTAAAGTTAATCTAGTCCCTACAACTCTAAACTCCTCAAAAACAATATCGTTCTGCCAATATTCAAAAAGAAATTTTTTAACCTTTGTTTGAAATTTGCTACGACTAGGTTTATGCCAATCTATTAAATATTTTTTTGCGTTTTTAAGATTTCTTTGTTTACCATATTGATCAACAAACTTCATGAGGTTATTTGCTGTTTGAAGTAATCAATTAAAAATTTGCAAAGTTTTTCATCTTCATCAAGGATTTTAAATAAATTGTTATCTCCTTGAACTTGCTCAGGAAACTGTAATTTATTATCATTTAATAAATCTTTGAAATCATCTGTAGGTTTGATCCAAGATCCTTTTTTTTCTACAAAGTCCCAAGCATAAAGTAAATCAACTACCTCTTTTTCAATCCATATAGAGTTGCCACCAGATCTATTGTACCTAACAGGATAAGTTAAAGTGACATTTGATTTTTCATTAGGAGATTTAGCTATTAAAACCTTTGCAAAATGACCAATGATTGGGTTTTTTTTCTCATCAATAGTTTTTAAACTTGGATTCTGAAGAATCAAGTCGGCTTTATACCTAGGTTGAAACTGTATGCAAGTATTAGCATAATGCTGTAAAGCATATCCACCTGTAGCTACAGATTGTCTAGGCGGCTCTTTAGAATATTGATCTCTCATTTCTGATCTTACCTGACTAATAAAAATAGCCATGTGACCTCTCTTGCCTAAAGCTATACTAGTTTGAGCACACCACCTAGCTGCAATAGACGCTCCAGAGGCTATTTTAGCAAACTCTTCAAAACCTTTAGATGCGTCATTTTTCGCTGTTAATCCATCAACAGAATCTAATATAAAACAATATTTTTGTGGGTTTTTTACATTATCTATAAGTTGCTTGATGCAAGTCATAGCTGTTTCATATATATTGGTTTCTAACACAAAACAAGTGCCATCCTCCCATTCATCAGCTGACCAAACAAATTTTACACCTGATCTTTCTCTTATTTCTGGAGCAAGTCTACCTTCAGCTTTGATATACAAACCTCTTGGCTTCTCTACAGTGTTTAAAAAATTCTTCATTACTTCCAAGGCTTCAGAGGTTTTACCTCCCTCAGTCAGCCCAGTAAAGCGATGTAATCCAGGTCCAAAGCCTCCATTCATACAAAGGTCAAACTGCAAAGATCCACTAGAGACTTTGTAATCGCACTCTTTTTCAAAGTTATAATGATCGCTTTTGTTTGATTTCAAAAAATTGCCAAGAAGTTCATTTGGGTCTGGTCCGTCACTCATTTAAAAAATCTCTAATTGTTTTTTTATTAGGTTTGATTTTGGCATCCTTGCCAAACTTATCGCCGATATTATACCGTGGGTATTTTGAAAAGTCTACTTTAAAATTAAATGCTCTAAACTTTTCATCTAATTTATCTGTCAGCTTTGGGCTAATCAAGTAAGTTAATGAATCAAACTTTTTTGGAAAAGAAACAATACTCATAAATTCTTGTGAGTACTTAGAACATAAATCGTTCAAAAGCTTCATCTCGCGAGAAAAAAAAGGTCTACGACCCTTTTCTGGGATGATTAAAAGCTTTTCTAAAATTTGTCTTTTATTAAGCTTTAGTTTCTTGGCCACTAATAAGAATTTACAATTTTTAAATCATTGTCAACCATTTTTCTTACTAAGTCTACAAAAGTGCTTTTAGGCTCCCAGCCAAGCTCATTTCTAGCTCTGGTTGAATCACCAAGCAGTAAGTCAACTTCTGCTGGTCTGTAAAACTTTGGATCAACCTCCATTAATAAATCATCACCATGAAAATACTTAGTGTTTTCCTCAAACCCCTCCCATCTACACATTGATCTATGAAATCCAGCTATGTGAAACGCCTCCTCAACAAATTCTTTTATGGTATGTGTTTCATCTGAAGATAAAACATAATCGTCAGGAGTTTTTTTAGAAGTTTTAGTTAAATATTGTTCTTGATTTAACATTCTCCATACACCATCCATGAAATCTTCAGTATCGCTCCAATCTCTTCTAGACTCTACATTTCCAAGTTTCAAAGGTTCAAAATTTTTTTTATTAACGTATTCATTACTAATACGTGCAACATTTTGAGTGATCTTTCTAGTGACAAATTCTGAACCTCTACGTATACCCTCATGATTAAAAAGCCAACCTTGAATTGCATATAACCCATAAGAGTCTCGATATACTTTTACTAAGTGCCTAGCGGAACATTTTGAAGCGCCATAAGGACTTCTTGGTCTAAGTGGGTGTTCTTCATTTTGTGGTTGTGTTATGACATCGCCAAATTCCTCAGACGATCCAGCATTGTAGTATCTACATTGTGGGCAGTGCCTTTTTATGGCTTCTAATTGATGTAAAACAGACATACAGTTTGTCACCATGTGATTTACTGGCTGTGTCCAGCTATTCCCAACAAAAGAATTTGCTGCAAAATTTATAAAGTAATGAGGTTTATGCTCAGCTATTACTTTATCTATGTTTTGAGGGTCAGTGACATCTAAGTCAATAAGAAAAAATCTTGGATGATCAAGCAAATGTGAAATATTATCGTGATTTTTAACACTTAACCGTCTAGCACCCCCAATAATTGTGTGTTTTGTATTTTTGAGTAAGTAATCTGTCATGAGACTACCGTCTTGCCCAGTAACCCCAGTGATAATAATTACAATATTATCTTTTTTCATTTACTTTTTCCTCTACCCATTGATATGTTGAAGACACTCCCTCTAGTAGTGGTTTTTGTGATTCCCAGCCAATTTCATGTTTAAAAAGTGTGTTGTCGGAGTTTCGGCCCTTCACTCCTAATGGGCATTTATGACCATACTTTCGCTCAAATTCTTCACCAAAAAGATTTTTAATTGATATATTTTTGCCTGATGATTTAATAGCTAGCTCTGCTAATTCATTAATAGTAACCATTTCCTCTGAGCCAATGTTAACTGGACCAGAAAAATGATCTTGAGCCATAAACTTTTCAATAGCTTTTAAGCACTCATCAATGTATAAAAAAGAACGAGTTTGTTTTCCATCTCCCCATACCTCAATTTCTCCCCCGTCTTCACATTCTGCTACTTTACGACACATCGCAGCTGGAGCTTTTTCTTTGCCGCCTGTCCAAGTTCCTTGAGGGCCAAAAATATTATGAAATCTGCCTATTCTAATTTTAAGATCATAATTTCTTTGAAATGCTAAATATAATCTCTCACTAAAAAGTTTTTCCCAGCCATATTCAGAATCTGGATTTGCAGGGTACGCTGAAGACTCTTCGCAATTAGGATTATCAGGATCAAGCTGATTATGCTCTGGATACATGCATGCTGAAGATGAATAAAATATTTTGCCAACTTTTTGTTTAACCGCCTCTTTAGCTAAATGTAAATTAATCAACGCAGAATTATGCATCACGTTAGCGTCGTTCTCTCCTGTAAATATATACCCTGCCCCGCCCATATCTGCGGCTAATTGATAAACTTCATCAAAAGAATGATTTGGGCCAAGTTCTACAACTTCAGACATTATTTTTGCATCTGTCAAATCAGCCCGAATAAATTCATCACATATCTCCGACCAATCAAAGTACTCATGATGCTTAATATCCACCGCTCTTACCCAGTATCCTGCATTTTTAAGTTTTCTAGCTAAATGCCCACCAATAAAGCCCCCACCTCCTAAAATTAATGCTGTTTTATCCATTTTTTTTTAATTTAAAATATAATCTGTGCAAATATCAAATTATTATGTGTTGTTAACTTTTAATTTCTATATTGTTTATATCTCCTCGATTCTTTTTGTCTTGTCGCAAATTAACAAATCATAGTCTGGTTTTTCATTACAAATTAACTGATGGTATTTGCATCCCCAATCTCTAAGTTGTTTGATTGTTAATTCTGAACAGTCTGTTTTTGATCGACACCCTCTAGCTGTCCAATAAATTATTTCATTACCCTCATCAAATAACTTGTTAATTTTTTTTATATTTTTGTAACTAGGTTTTGCTAACTCATATCTACGCTTACCTGTATAAAAACAAATTGTTTCATCTATATCGACATATATTTTCATTAAAATTTGTAATCGAAACTTTTTAAATCATTTTTGTAAAAGCCGCCTATAGCTTCAATACTTTCTTTGTCGTAAAATTCTCTATAGGTTTTGTTGTTTCTTAAATGACTCTTGTTATTCTCATGAAAGTTTAAATTGTTTTTGAAGTCAAGTGTTTTTGATAAAATACTATAATCATCTAGCAAGTTTTCAAATTTTCCAATAAAATCTACTTTATTATTTGCTAAAGAAAGTTGATCAGAAAGGGGTAAAAAGTGTATTTGAGATGACAAGGAAGAATTCTTAAAATCCACACATAAATCTTTGAATGATTGATATTTCAAAAACTCAGCAGCCCATTTATCATAGTTAGAAATTCCATAACGTGGATAAAACTGATTAAACAAAGAAAGGAATCTGCTCCACGGATTTCTTACAAAAGCAAACTTAAAGTATTTTTCTGTTTCAGGAAATTCTTTTACCACATTTTTAGCCGACATGTGATATTGTGGTGGGTAAGCCTTTAATCCCCCCTCCCACTCAATAGAGTCTCCTTCTGATTCTTTTTCTAACTGCTTATACATACTTGTGCAAGCACACCTAGCATTAGCTATAAAAACAAACTTTTTTGTATGATTTATAAAAGCCATTAGTAATGTTTCCAAACGTATTTTTCAAAATTTTCCACTTTGTTTTCTAAAAGTTGTTTTTCAAGTTCTGGAGTAAGAATGTGTCCATTAGGGTCGTTTACTTCTCGAAAATTAAACCATTTGATATCAGAAGGAGTTAAAATCTTTATATTTTTTTTGATAGATCGTTTCCAGAAATCCAAATCGAAATTTTTAGGCATAGCCTCATTATTAACATCTTCTATGTAATTTCGTGCAAGAGGGCCAGTTCCATCATCAATCCAAGAAACTGACCATTTTTCAGGGTTAAACATTTTTAGTTGGGTGTTTACGTGAGAATACATAAACAAGTCCATTAATCTATAACTGTTTTCATAATAAAAAGTATTTAATAATGCTTTTTTACTATTTATTAATTCTTGATGACAAAAACTAGTTATTTCTGGCATCATGTTTAAGGAGTCAGTTCTAGTTTTACAAACATATTTTATTCCCTTATCTTTAATGTGTTGTAAACCTCTAGAGACCAGTTGTGGGTGACCTTTACCAAGTTCGGTTCTTAAGATTTGAGAGGGCCAATAATGCCAATCTGTGTGCTCTAAAGTGCTTTTTAGTGGTAACTCGCCATGCCCGACCAAAGCTATATAGCTATCTGGATTGTTTCTCCTATAATGTTTAACACAAAAATCAAAAACTCTATATTTCCAGTCTTCTCCTTTTTCTATATATTGATGAGTTATTAGTAAAGCTTTATTCATTTAATAAAGTGGATAGTCGGTGCATACGCCATAGCACTTGTAATTTTTTTCTTTCCAATCTTGATCTTTATGGACAATAATAGATTTATCACAAACTTTTTTATTAGGAAAAGTCCAAATTAAATTATTAGAAATTAGAGTGTAATCGTCATTTTGATGCCAAAAAAAACAAACATAATTAGGAAGATAGGTTAAAGCTTCTAAATTTTTAGCATGAATCCACAGGTTCGGTTTGCATAAAAATTTCCAATCAATTTCGTAGATGGGTTGGTGATGTCCTGTATAAAAGTTTCCATCTATTCTCCAAACATCTATTTCGCAATCAATGCCTTTGTTTAAAACTTTTAAGATTTGATCTGGATGGTTTTCGGTTTTGGGGTCTGGGCCAGAAATATTTGCTCTATGTGATATTAATCTCATTATTGCTCACTAATTCTAGTCATATGCCTACCGCCATCAAAAGAAGATTTTACAAGGGTGTCTACAATGTCCTTCAAAGAATCTATACAAGTATATTTAGATGGTATAGAAAAAAAGTTAGCACAGTTGTGTCTACGCGACATTTCTGCTGTGTATTTATCGAATATAAGCGCAGCCCTGACTCCCTCTTTATGGTTAGCTAAAATATTAATTCCTTGTCCTGTCCTACAAAAACCCAAAATAAAATCACAAGTCTTATTGTTGAGAGATTCAACTGCTTGATTAACATAAGCGTTATAATCAACGTCTTTTTCTACATGACACCCAAAGTCAACATATTCTATTCCTACAGATTTTAAAACATTTTTAGCGTCCTGTTTCCTCTGGTATCCAGAGTGATCGCAGCATAATCCCACAGGTTTTTCACCAAACTTATACGCCACCTTGTCAACAAAAAATTCTAATTCCTCTGGAGTGCCTAACACATGCATTTTTTCTACTTGTTTGATGCCGACACTGCGACCATCTCTAATTAGAAGGTTATACATCGGACAGATATAGAATTCATCTTTAGTTCTAATATCTTTAGTAACAAGCTCTTCGGCATACTTTACAAAATATTTTCCTTTTTTAAAGTAATAAACACCAACCGCTGCATCTGAGCTTATAACTTGTTTCTCTGCTGTTTTACTAGCAAATCCGTCTTTGTCTGTAGCCACATAGCTATGAGCGGGGCTGTTTGCTTTGAAGGTGAGTAATAGTCCATCTAGCTCTTTATCTATGGTATCAGGATCAAATGTATTCTGGAAGTAGACATCTGGAGTGTAAATGATCAAAGGGTTGTCATTGTCTATATATTCTTTCGCTAACAAGCAGGTTGACACAGAACCGTCAGTATCATGATCAATCACAACTATTTTAGTCTCTTCACCAAACTTTTGCTTAAGAATTTGATCAATAGAAAAATTGTTAATATGCTCTAATCTTACGGCGAAAATTAGATTGCAATCTTTTGTATCAACTGATTCCATAGCCCAATCAATAACCTGCTTTGTTTTAGCCATAATTAAGGGCTTTGGCATGGTGTAACCCTGATCGGTAAACCTTTGAGCTTTGCCAGCTATGGGCAATAATATATTGTATTTCTTCATTTTATTTTCCGCAGTGTCCCTTGATAATTTTTTTCAAAAACCCCACGCTCTTCTCTTAGTTCTACTAATCTCATAAATTCAAGACTGCTTCTTTGTGTTGAAATATTATCGTTTTTTAACAAAAGCCCCAGTAAGCACTCTGGAGGTGGAGGTTGGTATACCTTGTATTTTCCCCAGCTTTTAGGGTCATCATATTGTTCTTTAATCTTTAAAATATTTGGATACAAACTGCAATAGGTATCCATAACGCTAGAGCTTCCAAAAGCAAAATTATCAGCGACAAAAGGCATAACATTAGGGGCTGGCTCAAACCAAAAACTATTTCTTATAGTTTTTTCTCCCCAATCCAATAAGCTAGTGCTGACAAAAAGAAGTTTGTCATTTTTTAGGCATTGATTTATTTCTTTTGCGGGTATTGGCTCCTCATAAAGAGAGTCCATTCTGCTTCTTATTACGATATCATACTTAAAGCCCAATTCTTTCTCTCTTTTCTTTTTAAGCTCGTTGCTTCTATACCAGCTATAGGAAGCTGGCGTAATTGTGCTTCCTTCTATATCTCCTTTTAAATAATTCCATTCTTGATCTTCATAAGCTTCGACAGAATAGTCAGAATAATTTTTTTCTTTATTTAAGTGATTTGTAAAAAAAGATATTTTTTCGTTTTCTGTTTTCCAGTTATTAGAAACAGCTTTGAATCTATTTGCTGATCTACCTCCTCCTGATTCTATGTCCCAAGTATGAACAAACAGGTCAGCATCATAAGGCTCGACAAGATACTTAATTATATCTTTAACAGTAAATTTAACACCCCTTGTTAATCCAGATAAACATACAGCGACCTTCATATTATTTTTTTGATTTTAAAAATGATGTAGTTTTGTGCATAGCTAAGTTGGATGCTTTTATTATATTAGAATATTGTAAATCTTCAATTAAAAAGGCGGCATAAGAATCTCCTGCGCCGTTTACTTCTAAATTGTTTAGTTTTTTTATTTTAGACGAGTAGATTTTCTTACTTTTTTCTAATATTTCAATACCTTTATCATCGTGCAATATTGTAAAATTCTTTAAATGTATATTGTTGTACAAATTTTTTCTTTCTCTAGAATCAAATATAATTTCTGCTTTTTCCATTACATCTATAAAATTTTCTCTAGGTGAGTTAGTGCAAAAATCTAAACTAATTGGTATATTTATATTAAATATTTTCCTGTAATCTTCTATATCATCTATATAAGCAACGTGGAGCCAATCACAATTTTTATTAATTGATTCAACGCTGGATAAACTTAAATAAGATTTTTCTTCTAAAAATGTAAAAGAAGTTCTTTTGCTGCTACCAACATCGTTAATTATAAAAGCTTTTCGTTTACCTGTATCATAAATTTTAAAATTTACATTTTTTACAGGAACTCGTAAAAAATTATAGATACCACCTAATCTATTTTTAAAACAGTCACAAATATTTGTTTCACCCTCAAGTAAAGACTTGCTCGTTAATAAGTGATCCTCATATTTTTTCCCCAGTAAACCAACTGTTAGCATGGTTTAAATTTTCTTAAAGGGCATTATCAATGTTCTAAAATCAGTAGCTGAATGAGCAAATGGCTCATCCATAACTAAATTGTTGTCAGTTATTGCTTTTTGTATATTTCCTAAAGCTATTTCGTGACCCCAATCATGCACTGCTATGCAATCCCCTTTTTTAAGTAAAGGTGCAAAAGTGTTAAACTCTTTTATTTTATCGCCCCCATCACAAAATATAAAAGTTTTAAACTCCGAAACATTATCTTCAATATGACTTATAGATTCCTCTGTAAAAATATCATCATGATAAAAATTTATAAAGGGGGATATTTCAGCCAACTTTTCAAACCAATGACCGCAACCCTCATGTTCTCTAGTGTTCCAATCTTTTTCAGGATAAAGCTCAAATGTGTCAAAAAAACATTTTTCAGTTATTCCTGCGAAGTTCGCAAAATAAGTGCTTAAGCATCCTTTCTGGCTGCCAATTTCTACAATATATTCAAAGTTGTGAGTGTCAAAATAATATTCAAACCACGGTAAAGCAAAATAGTTTTGAGACATGCCGCCCCCCATGAACTTATGGTTTATGGAGGCTACGTTTTGAAGTGTAATAGGCTTATCCTTATACATTTCTTTCGGAATTAAATCGCTAGTAGCGTGAATTTGCTCAAGTAAATTTTTGTCGTATTTCATTTTAATATTTAAGTGTTTTTCCCGTAATTATTTTCAGCGTAGATCCTTCTGTAATCGCCATAACCTTTATCTGCATATATATCTCCAGACTGTCCATAACCTTCCCACCAATATTGGCAATTAAATTTTTCCCACCACATATCAACAACGGGCAATGGGTAGAAAATACTATCTAAATTATTAAGGTAAAACTCCATAGACTCCTTTCTGTGTTTGGAATTATCCAAAAGATAATCTCGCCAGTCTTTAGAGTGTTTTATAGCATCTTCAAAAAATAAAGAAAAATATTGTGAGCCAATGTATATGTTGTTTCTTAAATTTTCAGTGAAGTCAACAGGTTCTGGGCCAAACTCTTTTTCGTTTGAAAAAGGCATATTAAATAGCTTAACTAAATCTTTTTTGTATCCTATAAATACATGATCTTGTGGGTGATAAGGGTACGTGATATTCATAGCTATTACAGCTATTTTGCTAATTTGTTTTTCTCCATCTAAATAATTTAAAGTGTTACCATTGTCATGTTTTTTAAAATATCCATACCATCTAATTAAGCCATCATGAGAGAGAACTTCATCAGATCTTATTTTTAATATTATTCCATTTTCACATTTATCTAACCCTTGTTTAGCTGATAATAGATGAAGATTTAAATTTCCTGGGCCAACGTAATTAGGTTTTTTGTTTTTTAACAAAAGGATCTTATCTGATTCTATATGATCTTGTTCAACTGACTCATTTTCCCATGTTGAAATTATTACTTTTTTAACTAAATCAAGTTGAGCGTAGTAATGTGCGCTTTTTATCGTATTAGGATATAAACCTCCTTGAATAATTATGTTCATTTTATATTGTAGTTTTTGTAAGATTTTTGCTCAGTTACTAGAGATCCATACTTATCATTAATTTTATTTTTTATTTTAAACCTTTTATCATTAGTAATATAAACTTTCCTAGCTAATTGTATAAAAGTATCTGAGAAATCTTTTTTTAATTCAAGTTCCCTTAAGTCATCTTCTATTTTCCAAAGAGAAGAGTTAATTTCAGAAAGCTCCTCTAATAATTCAACATCCAAAACATTTAACTTTAGTGCTGTGTTAGTTAAGCTGTCTAATTCATAATTTATATGTTTTAATTTAGCTGTATCTTTTATTTTATAACTTTTGATCTTTAGAATAGAAATTTTATCTAAAAGTTCACCAACTGAGACATCAATTTGTATAATCATTTTATTAATTTATATTATTATTTAAAAACCTCTTATCCCAAAACTTGGAGAGCGTTAGTAACTGTCCGTAACCCGCTTGTCTAGGTAATAAATATCTTTGACTTGTAATATCATTAGAAATCCCATCACAAAAACAATGTAGAGCACTCTCAGAGCAGTAAATTTCTTTTGCATTACATAATACTTTATACCAGTCAAATATGTTATAACCCGAAGGAGCTTCATTTTTTACTATAGGTAAAGAAATGTTAGGTAACGTTATTTCTTCATTATCTGACGAAGTAGCATGAACAAAGGCATATTCAGAGCAGTTGACATAAGTATCATATATATAATCTTCTTTCTCCTTATTCCTGCTCCATACTAAATTATACTGCTCTTCCAACGGAACTTTAGCCAATCTATACTTACATACTGCCCCCTTCTCAAATGGTTTTTGAGCCGTGGGATGCGGGCCTCTATCTGCAAGATTTAATACTAAATCATAATCATTAACAGTGGGTAGTATTTTCATAACATCTGATCTCAACCAATCAGGATGTAATTCTTCCTCGTCTAGAGTTATAGGAGTTACATAATCTAAAGAGTTTATCAAAGAATGAAACTTTTTACGAGCAGGATAATATACTTTATATCCAGCATTTGCCCAAAAGCGAGCTATGGGAGCGCATACAATTATATCTCCAAACGCCCCAGGTTGTATTAAGAGTAGCTTTTTCATTAATATTTTTCTCTAAGTGTAGATTTAAGTTTTTTATATGAATCGTTTTCTAGAGCCAAAACGCTGCCGTGTTTTGTTATTGCTTTACCCCAATAAACCTGAAAGTCTAAGTCCTTGAATCTATCATTTAGCTCCCAATCCATAGGCTGACTTATTCTGTTTTTTTGCAGTAAATTATCAAGTCTTTGTAAAGACTTTTTTTTATATAATACAGTGCACAAACCATTTGTTGCGGGGTGTGCTTTTTTGCCAAAAATATCTCTATTATCACCCCTTCTAATCCATGCCTCCCCTAAGAATACGCAATCATAGTTAATATTATGATTATTACAAAGTTTATGCATTGCCTCAATATAATTTAAAGGATCTTCCTTAAATATTACATCATCCTCTAAAATGAAAAATTCTTCTCCATTTTCGGAGTCAGCTATTTCATTTATAGTTTTTTTATATTTCATGCAAAGCGACATCTCTGACCTAAGCATATCTCTATCAAATCTATCTCTAAATCTATCCATATCAAAATTTTTATGGATTATTTTATCTGTCAAATCTTCCTGATCAAAATCCTCTACAAACTTATGCTCAACATTAGGTAGCCACTGTTTGATCTGCTCAAGCATATGAGCCTTTCTCTCAGACAGTTTAGTATAGTGGATTATGTAAACTTTTGAAATTAATTTCATTGGTCCAATGGTTTATTAACTAAATTTATTATTGCTTGTATAAAAACCTATCTGAACGATATACATTTTTCTAAATAGGTGTATATGTTGTAATCTGTAAAATATTTAATTTTTGATTCTTTTACGTAATCAACATATTTTTCATTTGAGCCAGAAATTATTTTTCTAATATCATCAATTACGTTCTCACTATCAATGTTAATTTTCTCAAAAGATTTAGGATTGTAAAATTTATGAACTAGATTGCAGCCATCGTAAATGGGCACACAATTATTCATAAAACAGTCTGTAATTTTTTCTGATATGTAATAATCCTCTCTAGAGTTTTCAATACCTATACTAAATTCATAATCTCTCAGCGCATCCTCTTTATACTCCGCATATCCTTTATATCTTGGATCATCTATATTCCACCCTCTACCATAAACATCTATATCTAAATCAGATTCAAAAATTTTAACTAACAGTTTTTCTCTGTTAAAATATATAGAATCTTGATGCTTGGGTACGCCAGCTATAGCTCCATGTGCTGCTAATATAATTGAACATTTTTTGCTTTTATTAAAATTATTATCGGATAAGTATTGATCCATGGTGGTCTTTATACCCTCGCCAGCTTGTTTTACATGTTGTAACGTAGACCCCCCTGAATCCTCACTAAACATTAAAGTTGGGGCCATCTCTACATTATCTCTAGATGAAAATCTATCAACACTACTGAATACCTTAAAACTGTTATCAAGAACTGCATCTTGAACACAATGACTCCAGCTAGGTTCCATAGTAAAAACTATATTTTTTTCTTTAGGAATACTTAACATTTCTTGACTATTATTAAAAGTAATCAAGTAATCAAACTCATCCTCTGAAGTTATTTCTAGTCCTTGAGGCGGCTTACCCCAATTTCTAACCACCCTGTCAGCTAAACCTTGTGGAGTGTCCCAATGACAGGCAAATTTTATTTTTACATTCTTCATAGTTTAGGTTTTTTAAATAAATCAAAGTTAAGTGATTCAACTTTAAAATCACCCCAAATACTATCATATAGATTTTTATCTAATTTTAAATCTTTAAATTCAGACCAATCATTTATAATAATCATCGGTATGCCTAGTTTTTTAAATCTTTCAACTCCGTACCATTTTTTTACAATTGGAATGCTTTTCATATACAAAGCCTCCCACGTTTTGTGGCAATCTTTACCGTTTCCATCAGGCGAAACTGTAAAATAAGATTTAGAAATATCTCTTAAATAATTCTCTTGAGTATGATTAACAAAATCATCGTGATCTTTTATAGACGCGGCATCTGGATAGCTTGTTGGAGCTTCAATTCCTAAACACTCATAGCAATAATTTCTTTCTGTTGGATTAGTTGAGATGTTAAAATTGGCATAATACAAATTATCCTTTTTATTTTTTTCATTTATTATTTTTTTGAATCTATCCTGATTGCCATGAGACCATTTAGGGTTAGCAATACCTATTGGTATTGGAGAAACTTTAGGGTGCTCACATAATAAATTTTGAGTGTACCAATGCTGCATCTTAGGAAAAAAATCAATGACAGCTTTGACATACTCATAAGTAAAATTTATATCAGAATTGTGAGTTACTAAAGTAAATTCAGAGGAGCCAATCGCTCTAGACTTTTCAAATAACTGTAAAAACTCTGGCTTACAAAAAACAAAATTATTTTTTATGTTATCATCTACTTTTAATTTAAAGACTGGAGTTCTCTCATCTTTGTAGTCTGTCAATTGAACTTTGCATTCGTGCTTGAAGTATGTGCCATTTAAAAATTTCATTTTTCTACTTTTTCCCAAAAATTTTCAGCCGCATTTCCGCATTTATTTTTAAATTGATCATAGCCAACTTTTTGAAACTCTAAATATGAGCCAATTTTATCTACTTCTCCTATTACTTCCTCAACACCACACAGTAATGCTTCAGCAACCATTCTACAAAACGGCTCATTGACTATAGGTGAATGAAATATAGCTTTACTTTGTTTTAAAATAGAAGCTACCTCCTCTTGAGTTTTGAGTCCACCAAAGTGAATATTTTTTTCATTTTCAAATAGTTCATAAGGATTCCTATGCGACCAGCCAAAAATTGATATTTGTTTTTCTGGGTTTTTTCTAGCAAAATTAATTATTTTTTCAGCACCTTTGAGTTCATGAATGAACCCACAATATACTACATCATAAATTTTTTCTTGATCTGTTTTGCAAAAAAGTTCTGTGTCAATTGGATCATAAACTATTTCTGTATTTATAAAGTAATCACCATAAAGTTCTTTAAAAAAAGACAGGTGGAAATCACTGAGAAAGAAGTTTTTAATTGATGTTGTAAATAAATGCGCCCTTGCTCTAGTGTCTAGATAATGACATGAGTCATGCTCAACTCTAATACAATTAGGTAATCTTTTTATAAAATCAATTTTTTCAGGGTTGATTGAATTTATATGTTCTAAATTAGAGTGTATTATCAAATCATAGGATGCTAAAAAGTCTGTTATCGAAGACTCGTAAGTATGCTCTACTATTTCGTGACCTAATTCTTTACCTTTTTTAATCAAAAGGCTATTACTTCTTTGCGCCCCACCCTCTCTTTGGGCTAGCGTATAGTCAGATACAAATAAGATTTTCATGCTATTGCATGATTATATCTTACAGATCGCGCTCTTCAATAAAAATTGATACGTTTTCTAAATCTGAGTTTTCAGCAATCAAGTCACTTTGTTCCACAAAGCTCTCATCATTCCATGTCCACTCACTTAAAATTTCTTCATCATCCCACGCGACAGCATCGCTTGATGTCATCTTGCTAACTGGCTTTTTGCTCCAAAATCTGCACGACCAATACCTAGCTTTGTACTTTGGACCTGGGTTTGTGTCGCATTGATGTCTAGCTCTAAAACTTTTTCTTCGTTCGGGGTCGTCTCTTTTTATTTCCATGTTTGGATCACCAAACTTGACCATAACAACATTACCTTTCTCATTCTTTACGTAAACCCCAAATTTTTTTTTTGAGCCAGAAGGTAATCTAAACGGCTTATTTAAAGTTTTTTTTTCTGCCTCTGAATAATCTATATCATCAATATCTTCATTCATTTCCTCCTCAAGAACTCCAGCGTTTAATAAATCTATTTTAGCTAAAGCAAAATTAAGATCAGAAAACTCATCATACACAAATCTTGCTTCTTCGTTATAGTATTCTTCGCTACCTCTAGCTATATCTGAATCAGCGGCTCTATAAGATTTTTTTACTTTACCGCCTCTCACCATTCTTAAAAATGTATTAACTCTAGCCATCGCCCATTGACCTCTAGATTTACCAGGTCTATGACTGCTGGAGAAAGCGCCAGCACCTCTCCTATAAACTTTTTTAAGTTGGCCTAAAGTAACTTTTTTGGAGTATTTAGAATTATGTTCTTTTACTTTGTTTTTAAGAGCTGTAACTACTTTTTCTGAAAAAGTAATTTTAGGAGCTTTTTTACCTCCACCAGCTGAGCCTTTAGGATTTTTCTTTGAGCCTTTTTTACGCTCTGAGGGTTTAGCTGGAGTCTGTGCTCCGCTTTTACGTCCAGGTCGTTTAGCGGCTTGTGACTCTAAGAATTTCTTAGCTTTATCTGAAAAATCGTACTCCATCTAGCAATGATTTACACAAAAAATTAATTAAAATGAATTTTTAACCCTCGCAAGAGGAACAAGATAGTATGGATCTTGCAAGCTCTTGGCTTGGATTAGCGCTTCTTTGGTAATAAAAGCTTTTTATGCCTTGTTCCCAGCCAAAAATTAGCAGTTCACTCACCTGTTTTGGTGGGCATTTAGGCGCTATCATTAGGTTTAGACTTTGACTTTGATCTATGTATTTTTGCCGCTGAGCCGCCTGTAATACTATTTCTTTTTGTGAAATCTCGCCAAATGTTTTAAAAACATCCTTTTCCTCATCGGATAGGAAATCTAAGTGTTGCACAGATCCACCTTTAACTAGAATAGATTTCCATGTAGTTTGGGTATTTTTTTTCTTTTCGGTTAAAAGTTTTTCTAGGTAAGGATTTTTGTATGTGAATTTTCCTTTTGCTAAGTCTTTTGTAAAGTAATTACTGTTCAAAGGTTCTATAGATGGCGAAACTTGACCCAAAATAAATGAGCTTGAGGTAGTAGGAGCTATCGCCATCGTTGTTAGATTACGTCTGCCGTAGCCTTTTAAATATTGAGGTTCACCTAGTAAAACAGCTAAATTTTCCGTTGCTTTATCACAACGCTCTTTTATAAGCTGATGTATTTCTTGATTTAAGAATTTAGCCTCTAAACTCTCAAAAGCTATCATTTTATCTTGTAAATAAGAATGCCAGCCCAAAACTCCTAAACCTATTGCTCTTTGTCTTTTAGCAAACTCATGAGAGCTTTTCATGAATGGGATATTCTCTGTTTTTTGTACGTACTCCTCCATCACTGCATCTAAGAAAAATGTCAAAGTTTCGACAGCGTCAGTCTCTTTGATTTCCTCCCAGTTCACTAAATTTAAAGATGACAAACAGCAAACAAAAGACTCCTCTTCAGATGAGTGCAAAGCTATTTCGCTACAAAGGTTAGAGGCGTGTATTTTTAAATTTTTATCCTGATAAGGTTGAGGGGATGAATTGTTAACAGTATCAGTAAAAAATATGTAAGGATATCCTGTTTCAAATCTTTTCTTTATGAGAGCGGCCCAAATATACCTCTTTGATTTATCTCCAGATATCAATTCTCTCATCCAAGAGTCGCTTATGCAAACACCAAAAGATAAATCTTGTATTGGGTGACCCTCGCTTCTTATTCGTAAAAACTCTTTTATATCTGGATGGTCAATAGGTAGATACCCCGCGAAAGAACCTCTTCTGACATTACTTTGAGAAACGACAGATGAAACTTTGTCAAAAAGTTCCATAAAATGCACTGACCCACTAGAAGTGCCGCCAGAGGATATTTCCGCACCTCTACCTCTAAGCGCTCCGAAATAAGCTGACGTTCCTGATCCGTGTTTAGTTTGCATGCCAACCTCAGCTTGCTTGTCTAAAATAGAATCCATTCGATCCTCAATATAAACCCCATTGCAAGATATTGGCAGACCTCTTTCTCTACCAAAGTTTGCCCAAACTGGGCTAGCTAAAGAGTAAAAACCTCTAGCCATGTAATCTTCAAATTTTGCGGCAAAACCTTTTACTTTCAAATAATTTTCAGCAGCTTTAGCAATATCTGAAATTCTTTGTTCTGGAGTTTCTCCAGCTTGTAAATAACCCCTTTTTAAAAAAGCCTTTGAATCTTTATTTAGCCAGTAATATTTGTTCATTAAAATAGATCGTCTGCGTCAAATGTCTGTGAGTTTTTAGAATATTCAACAGGTCGAGAATGGAAAAAATCAGTGGCATTATTGCCCATCAATTCTTCCTCGAACCACATTGTATTTTCTAAAACAGAAGTGTCAACATTAAATGCAGAAGAAAACCCTATTTTTTCTAAAGAGTCATTTATTCTATTTTTAATAAATTCTTTTAAGATATCACCGTTAAGACCTGTCTCATTGAAGCCATTGATCATCCAATCAACAATTTTGCTTTCGGCTTTAAAAGCCTCTTGAGCTTCATGTACTATTCTAGCTTCTAATTCATCATCAAATAATTCTGGGTGCTCACTTCTAATCGTATTGATTATTTTGATCCCAGCCAACGCATGAATGTTTTCCTCATTACGAGTATACTTGACTTGCTGCCCAGTATCTTTAAGAATATTGCGATAACGATTGAACCAGTTAATAATATAGAACTGCGAAAACAGAGAAACATTTTCCACAAAAAGCGTGAAAAGAATGATCGAATAGACATATTGTTTTTTTGAATCTTTATAAAATTTGTGATTGTATTTTCTAAGATAGTTTACCCTTCCTTGGATAAAATCTAACTCTAAGTTTTTCTCAAAGACATCTTCAAGCCCCAAAACTTTCAGTAATCTTTCATAAGCATTGTTATGAATGACCTCAACATTTGCCATCACATAGCCTAGATCTGTTAAGCTAGGATGAGGTAGATTATCCCCTAATTTACTCCAAAATTTCTTTACGGCTACCTCAATCTGTCCAATAGCTGAAAGTGTTCTGATAATAATTTCTTTTTCCTCTGAATCTAAGTTTACATTAAAATCTTGTATATCGCTGCTAAAACTAAACTCTTTGTCGGTCCAAAAACCGTTGTGCATTGCCTCAATAAATTCTTGTGCCCATGGATAATGGTCGGGCTTCCTTGATATTTGTTCTTCGAAAATCATGACTACTGTTTTTACACCATCCTTGAGCTAGCTGTCAACCCGTATTTGAAAAAAAATTTTTTTATTTGACAAATTGAATTTAGTCGTTATTATACCGTATAACGGTTTAAGGACGTTATCTATACCTATTACGTTATAGTAAAGCTATACGTTATTCTGTATACATTACGTTTTATAATTTATATATAAATTATATATAATATATATAAAAAGAATGGAAAAAGGTTTAAAATTTACAGAGCCAGAGGCTCTGGAGAGCGATATTTCTTTAATTAATAAAATTAAAGAGGGCAATGACGAGAACAGTTTATTAGAGCTAATAAACAGGCACTCTGGTATCTACCACACAATGGTAAATAGTTTTTTATCTGGCCCAAGAAACGTAGCAGATAAGGATACGCTTTTAGATGAAAAAATTCATGAGGTTTACTCGTGCGCCCTAAAATTTGACCCATCTAAAAACACTAAGTTCCCAACTTATTTAGCAAATCATACAAAATGGAAATGTTTAGGAGTTTTAAATAAAAAAAAGAAACACCAAGAGATATCATTTCAAGATGACGATGTTTTTATAGAACCTCAATGTGAGTCATTTTTGGAAAATTTAAGCAAAGATGAGATTTTAAAAATACTATCAAAATTTTTGGATAAAGAAAAAGATGATAGAGTTAAAAAAATAATTGACAAAAGGTATAATGTCGATAATCATAAGCTCACACCTTGGAAAATTATAGCTGAAGAGCTTGACATGAGTATTCAAGGCTGTATAAATATTCATAATAAATTTTTAACTAAAATAAATAAACAAACTAAATATGTATAATTCAATAACTGCTGCTGCTTATCTGGTTAAAGATCCAGAATCTAGAACAACTTCTACTGGTAAAAAAGTTGTAAATCTAAGAGTTGGCATCTCATCATCTAATGTCAAAGATAAATGTTATGTCGATGTTCAATACTGGGACAAGCAAGCTGAGATTGCTGAAAAATACCTCTCTAAAGGCAGAGAGTTTATTGTTCAAGGTGAACTATCAATGTCATCTTGGGAAAAAGATGGCAAAAACTTTAGTAAATATTTTATAAGAGGTAAAGATTTGCAGTTTCTGTCATCAAAGAAAAAAGAATCTGATGATTCTAAAGCACCTGCAAATACAGAAAAAGTTGCTGAAGAAGTTCCTTTTTAATGAAGGTCTTAGTAGAAGCCGCTCTAAACAATTTAAGTTTTGGTAATGTTTCTGTAAACATTCTAAAACAATTGTATAAAAAAAATATTGAGATAGGTCTTTTTCCTATTTCAGATATAAACATAGATGCGTTTTCTTTAGATCAAGATTTTAAAAAATATATCGAAGATGCTGTAAATAGCAGGTATAAATTTTTATCTGAGGATATACCATCTTTAAAGCTGTGGCATATAAACGGTGCTGATAATAGAAAAAATAAAAATCAGTTTTTATACACATTCTATGAATGCAATCAGCCCACTGAAATAGAAACTGCGATAGTTGCCAATCAAGAAAAAACTATATTTAGTTCAACTTACGCACGAGATCATTTTCTAGATAAGGGTTTAGAAAATTGTGAGGCGGTTCCTCTAGGTTTAGATGACACTTTTAAAGTGACCGACAAAACCTATATGCAGGACTGTGTTCATTTTGGGTTAATGGGCAAGTATGAAAATAGAAAACATACTCAAAAAATTATACAAACTTGGCTTAAAAAATATGGCAACAACAATAAATATTTGCTTACTTGCTGTATAAACAACCCATTTTTCCAACCAGAGCAAATGAAGGGTTTGATAAACCAAACTTTGCAGGGCAAACATTACAATAACATTAATTTTCTGCCTCATTTAGCAACTAACTCAGAAGTTAATGAGTACTTGAACTCAATAGATATTGATCTTGGCGGCCTTTCTGGTGGCGAGGGTTGGAATTTACCATCGTTCAACGCAACATGTCTTGGTAAGTGGAGTGTTGTTCTAAATTCTACTTCGCATAAAGACTGGGCCACTAAAGAAAATTCAATTTTGATAGAGCCATCTGGAGAAATAGCAGTTAGCGATGGAGTATTTTTTAATCAAAACCAACCTTTTAATCAAGGTACTTTTTATAGTTGGACAGAGGAAGAGGCTATTTCAGCGATGGAGCTAGCTGAATCTAAAGTGGGTCAAGTTAACACAGAGGGTGTCAAAATGGGAGACAAAATGACCTATGAAAAGACTGTTGATTCTATTTTATCCCTTGTTTTTAAGGGTTAAGTGATTGGCACATTTAATGTTGATATATAAAGCATTATGAACACATTATTTAACTTATTAAACGAACAATTACAATACCCAGTCCAACCGACAGATAACAAAGACGCTTATGAAATCGAACTTTCATTTGCTGGTTTTTCTAAGAGTCAAATAAAAATAAGCGCCACGGATAACCTATTGACTGTGGAAGCTAAAAATAAAAAAGATTCTAAGAAAAGAATTGTCAGACTTGCTAATCAAGTTGCTATAGATCACATAGTAGCTGAATATACGCATGGGTTATTAAAATTAACATTGCCAAAAAAAGGTGTAAATGAAGGTAAAGAAATAAAAATTACTTAATGCCTATTTACGTTTATAAACATCCTGATAAGGAAGAATATGTTGAAGTCCTTCAAGGTATGAATGATGAACATGTATATGAACAAGATGGCTTAGCATGGGAGCGAGTTTTTCTCGCTCCTAATGCATCCATTGATTCTGATGCTGATCCATTTAATAGTAGACAATTTTTAGAAAACACCGCCGCAAAAAAAGGGACAGTGGGTAACATGTTGGATTACTCTAAAGAGCTTAGTGAAAAAAGAGCGCAGAAAAATGGAGGCGTTGATCCTGTAAAAGAAAAATATTATAAAAATTATTCAAAAGCTCGCCATGGGGCTAAACATATAAATCAAATAAAAGAAAAAGGTTACGAAAGCAAGAACGTAAAAATTGAGTACGATTAGTATGGTGTTCCACTTAATGTAAGTCCTACAGTTTCATTTACAGGGAATGTAAATGAAGCGTCAAAAGACATAATACCATTTACTGGAATTGATGAGCTGTAAGATTCTAATCTAGCATCAGAAACTGAGTATTTAAGTTTTTCAGGGACTTGTACAGCTGAAACATTACTTAGTTTAAGATTAGTAGTTCCTACACTAGTAAACTGAATATCATTAAAATTAGCTAAAAGCGGGCTTGTTGTTACCTCTACTTGATAAGTACCATCAGAGTTAAATAAAGTTCCAGCTGCTGGAGTAGGCATTGTAAGTCTGATTCCACCTGCTGTCCTATCTGATATTGTAAATGTAATTAAAACTCTTACCGCTCTTAAAGGTAATGGATCTGTCTGCGTTAAAGTTTGTGTGCTACTTGTATTAAAGTGCACTAAATTAGAAGCAGCAATAATAGTAACCAAAGAAGAATTTGAAGAACTCCAATTACTGTACCCCTCAGAAAAAGTTCCATCTACGGCGTAATCATGAGAGCTGCTAGCGCTTAAAATTAAATCAAAATTATACTTTTGTTCTGTATCCAAAACACCAGTTATATTACCGTTTCCATAACCTGATACTAATGATGATATAGAAAATGATCCATTAGCTGGCATTTCAGCTTTTCTATCATAAGAAAAATCACTCCCAAAACCATAATTAGAAACTCTTTGTAAAGCCACCGACATGTCAACAGATTGAACTAAATGGCTGCCAGAGATAGCTTGACCTCCCACTTGCAAGTTTTCAAAGGATATAGAACTGTTAGAATCATTCGGCGTTGGAACTTTTGGATCTTTAGTGCCATTATCAAAAGTAAAATTTAAAAGCCCTACATTATTGTTATTGCCTTGAAGTAAATTTATGGCTGGCGATTCCATACTAGTGCCAGTTAATTTTTCAAACTTTGCGTTTGATGCCACATATGAAGTGGTAACAATTGGTAAAGAATTTACGCCATATGTTAATCCGTAAGAAGTTAAAAAACAGTTTCCAAAAGCGGCAGCTTCAAAACCAGTGAGGTCTACCGCTGATCCACCAACTGTAACTGAATCTAGCGCATCTTTGCCATCATCGGGGCTATTTATAATTAAAAAATTAGTATTTTTAGGTAATGAACCAGCAAGAGCTTGAACGTTAGTAGCATAAGAATTTGCTCCACTTATAAAATTACTATTTATCTCGTTCTGTAATTTAGCTTCTGGTATATATGATAAGGTTAATTCTACATCTGGCTGTATAAAAGTGTTATCGATACTAAAGTCTTGCCTTCCTAATTGCTTTGATTTTTCATGGGGAAAGGCAATAGAAAAACTGGCGTTTTGAACATTATTAATTAAATTTAAATCAATATTAGTCGTTTTAAATGATCCAGTATCATTACTTGCGGCGACTATTGCTTTTTGACTCTGTATTATAGCTCTTGACATTTTAAACCTCTGTTGGAATTACGCCTAACGGATCTTCGACAAACTTTACACTTAAATTATTTGTGTTACTATATACCCAAGTATGAGTCCAAGTAGGACAATAATAAACTTTTGGCCTGTTATAAACCGATGGTATTTGATGTTCAAACCTCCTATAGCCAGCTTTATTTTCTAAAAAATGCAACATAGACTTTAGCTGATGATTAGATATGTTGGTAAAGTTATAAGCTATGTCAAATTTAGCTATATTTTTTGTATTTTTATCTCCACCTAATCTCTGAGTAAAAGAGTTGTTGAATTCAACAACATCAGATTTTATACCCACTTCAAAATTTTGGTTTTGATCAGGCTCAAAGAAAAACTTTTGAGTCCAATTAGTTGATGCACCAGTTGGGCTGTTAGCAGAAGATGAAGTGTGATCTCCAGTACAATAAAAGAAATTGTTTAAGTTGTTTGTGTTAACGCCAGAAAAAACAACATCATATTTTTTATATGATCTAGACGGAACCCAGTTTTGGAAATCTATATTTGTAAAATTATTACCTGACCAATTTAAAAGATTAGGCGCTGTGTCGATTGTAACCGCTGCTGCTACATTGAAGTTTTGATTGTTTTCAACCGTTACTTGATAAGAATTACAAAATCCAGTTACATTTTTATATATTCCAGAATTGTCAGCATTAAACTCCATCGGTAAAAAGCCAGACTTACTTTCAAAAAAGTTAGCCAGTTTTCTAGCGTTAGTTTCATCAGTTTGATAACCCACATTAAAATTAACAACTAAACTATTCAAAGATAAAGGCACAAGTTCATAGTAAAAGTCATCAGTGATAAAACTGTTAAATTTAGATTGAAACTGCGCCGTCGATCCATAAATTGGTGTTAAACTTAAACCAGTAAAATCTGTTGGCGCAGTGACCCCAGAAATATTTCTATCTCTGTTATAAAGTAAGTTTTCTGATTCTAATCCTGTTAAAGTACTCATGATGTATGCCCCATATAATTAAGAGTTAACCTTAAACTTCCATCTGAAGATGCACTTAAAGATTCACTTACTAAACAAGCATTAGGCACTGAGGCATCAACAAGAGTTGGGCCGCCATTTCTACCATTCACTTTTAAACTAACTGTTCTACTGCTTTTACCTGTTTCTAAAAAATTTCTACCACTTTCCATAAAAGCGTCATCAACTTCTACTTGAACCGCAGCAGTAACACTTATCGGTGGTATAAATTTAACTTCTGTGGGCGACTTATTACCTATTGAATAGTAAGGCTTTCTATTACAAGTAACTGCATAATCAAACCCTATGACTCTATTAGTGGTGCTATTGTCGCATGTGGCAGTAATACTGCCTTGGCTTGGTATGCTCAAGCTTGGTGCTGTAGCAGAACCTGAAGCACTCGCGCCACTTCTCATGTCATCATAAACAACAAAAGAACAAGTTTCTTTTACAGGCGCTCCAACGGCACAATTTATTGACCAGTTGTTAAGGTATCCGCTTTGAAATCCATAAGACTCTCCGTTGTAATGAATGCTACCTGATAAGTTGTTAGATCCAGTAAAAGAGCTACTTCCACCAACTCCAGAAGCTACAATCGATTTATAAACTAAATCTCTAGTAAAAGAAAAATTTTGTTGCGTTTCTCCATTGAGAGTTGTTAATCCATCGCTAAAACCTAGTGGATTTACAGTTGTTGCAGAATTAGAATACGAAAAATCAACAGTATTTATTCCAGAGACCTCCTCGCCCTCTAGAAATAATCTTGAATCGTAATTTAATTTAGTGCCAAACATTAAGCTGAGAGCATTCCTCCTAATCTTGTTTCTTCAGCAAGAACTCCTTTTACTGCGTCCTTTAATCTTACCGCTAAACCTTTATCAGCAGCCCCTGCATCAGCTGAAGCATTTTGATTAACAGATCCATTAGAATTAACTACTATATTTATATTGGTATCTCCTTTAGTTATAGAGGTGCTGCCACCTTCCATAGAGGCTCCAGAATTTAAAGCTTGTAAATTAGATGCCCCAATTCTTGAGGTTGCAGCAGCGTTCATTACAAATTCACCGCCAGATAACATTGCTGGAACCGTGTCAACACCAGCAGCGTAACCAACTCCACCTCCACCAGCCATGTATGGAATCATACCGCCCATTGGTCTTTTAGCGGAAGCGTTTGGGTACATTGCAAATATTTCCTGATTTAAAGCTCTGTTGCTTTTTCTACCACCAAATAATGCCCCTAAGTGTTTATCGATTGTGCCTAATCCACCCCCAGAGACAAATCCAGTTAAAGCAGCCATTCCAAAAGAGGCAAGTAATCCTCGTCTTTGTTCTTTTTTAAGTCTTTCTCTTTCTCTAAGCTGTTCTCTACGTTGTTCGTCTGCTTGTAGTTGTTGTAAAAATAAACTAAATGCTTGAGATTTAGCTTCTTGAGTTCTTTGAAAAGCTGGACTCATAGATCTACCTAAGCTGGTCATCGCAATGCTTTCGGGCGCTAAAGCTATAGCTGCAAAATTAGCTCCACTGACCATTCTGTCAGCCGCTGTAGAGGTTCCAGTTTGAGTTGCAAATCCTAGCAAATCAGATTTTCCTCTAATTGCGCCTTGTCCATAACTTCCTGGAACAAACATGCCTCCGTTAGCAAACTTTGGGATAGCTCCTTGGTTTAGAGCACTCATAAATCCAGTTCCATATTTATCCACGGAACTTTTTCTCATGACAAACTCTCCACCAGTTAGTAGAGCAGGAACATCATCTCTAGTTCCAGAGCCACCTCTTATCATACCTCCACTGTTAAGTTTAATGCCTAACATATTTCCAACAAATCCCATTATACCACCGCCGCCACCGTCACCAGCTACTATACTGTCAACAGCCTTTTTCATATAAGCTCTTGACATCATAGTGAAAAAATCTGTGGCAGCAGATCTTAAAACCTCTCCTAAGCTTTTACCTTGAACAATAGCATCCACTAAACCATTAGCTATATTATTAGCAAAAGTTTCAGATGCACTTATTAAAGTATCCCGTAAAGCCTTAGCTTCATTAGCTTGTCTTTGTAAAAGCACATTATTGCCAGAATCTCTAATTGCTCTAGTAAAATCTAATTCACTTTTACCTCTTAATCTATTAAAAGCGCCAGCAGCTGAAAGCGCTCTTAGTTGCAATTGACCACCTTCAAGAGCGTTTTTAGCCTCAATAGCAGCTTTACCAGCGGCTGTTGATGCATCTCCTAGTTCCAATGCTCGTCTTATTTTTTCTGCTTCATTATTACCCTCTTTCAATAATCTTTTTTGTTCTTGAGCTTCAAAAATCTGTTTAGCAAGTAAGTTTAGTTCCTCACCTTTTGTTCCTGCAACATCTAGTGGATCTAATCCAGATACTTTTAAAAATCTACTTATGACCTCAGATATTCCCGACTCAGTTTCTATTTGAGCAAATGTTAAATTTTTAGATAAATCCTCTATGCCCTTTTGAATTTGCGCTGGATCAACATTAAGGCTTGGGCTTTTTTCTATAGCTTGTTCTAAACCTATAATAAGATCATCTACTGCTGTTTCTTGAAATCTTTGAGTGTTAACAGCTATGTTGGCGGCAGAAATTGCTCCTCTACCTACTAACCCTGCTTGCCCTTGCATTTGAGTCATTTCTGCGGGGCTAAAAGTTGTTAAGTTTTCTTCACGCACACTTAAACCAAAACGCCTAAGTCTATTTATACTTAAAGCTTTTTGCTCTCTTAGTATTCTTTCAGTTTCAGGATCTGTACCGCCTATTCCCTCTTTTTTATTTGTTTCTCTTACCCCTTCACGCAAATCATTAACTCTCCGCTCAAATTCTTTTAACTCTTTCTCGCTTAAAATTTCAAATACGTTTCTAAACACTTCTGTCCCTCTTCTACCCCTACCTGTTCTTACCTTTTGTGCTTCAGCTGGAAAAGTTCCACTTCTGAGTGTTTCACTTAAAAACTCCTTTGTAGCTCCTCCTTTTGCAGCTAGCCTTAAAGCGTCTTTTATTTGAGGAGCACCAATTCCTTCAACCATCGCATCTAAAAAGGTTTGTCTAATTGCCTCAGTCATACCTGGGTCTATTATAACCTGTCCAGGTTTCGTTTGAGTTTCTGAAACTATTACACCCGTATTTAACAGACCTTCGTTCATTGGTTTGCCGAAAACTCTTCCCAAGGCAGCTAAAGCCGTATCTTGCGTTCTATCTGACCCTAACAAATCTCTAACAGCATTTTGAAGTAGTCGTTGGTCAACGTTGCTTAAATCTGATAATCTCCTTGATGCTTTCTCAGCAGAATCAGCCAACCTAGCCATAACAATATTGGTACTATCTGTTATGCCTGTCTGATCTTTATATATTTCTCTAAATAAATTGAATCCAGCAGTTACCGCACTTAATGCTATGGATAAAGTACCTAAACCTTTAGTAAAAGCACCAAGTCTAGGTCTAGTGCTTTCTAAGGATCTTCCAAAATCTTTTAAAGCTGTGCCAGCAAAAACTCCAGTGGTAATAGTGCCAGCAAAATTAGATATCTGATTTACAACTTTACCAAAACCTTGTTCTACATCACTAGTAGCACCAGTCAAAAGAGAAAATCCAGCTTGCACTGCAAAAATAGTACCAAGTAAATCTCTTGTAGGCTGCTCTAATTCAGATCCAGATCCAGGTTTCTTCTTTGGAACTATTGTTGTTGCGAAACTAGGAATAGCCCCAGTAGGCTCATCTCTAGTATTAGTAACAGCAAGCCCCATTGGGTTTGCTGAGTTTCTTAGTGTGCCTTTTTGATTTATTCTTATCTGGTTGATAGGTATACCAGCGGCAGCTTCTCTGCCTATCGCATTTTCTAAATCACTTGCGTAATTAGGTATATAACCGCCCGCTGCTTTTCCTTTCTTTGGCTTCTTATAAACTCCAGCATGAACCATTGTTTGATCTGCAAATCTAGTAAGACCTTCTAGACTAGACTTATAATCGCCTTGATTGAAAAAACCTGGGCGTAAACCAAAAATCAGTTCTATGAATTCTCTATTATTACCAGGATTCAAATCTATGTCTAAATTTCCTCTCTTACCTTGTCCTCCTGAATCATCTAAATGAGCATCTATTACAGCATTTGTAATTGACTCAAATAAAGCTCCTTTCAACGCTCCTATAGCTCCAGCTCCACCTTCCGCGCTTATTAAACCTGTTAAGTTACTCTTTGTTACTGGAGAGGGTTTAAGATTTATGTCTTTTGCTAAACCTTGAACTACTTCATTAGCCGCTCCCGCTAAGGAGTTTTCTATGGAGTCTTCTAAGTCTAAAAACTTATCATAGCCATCTGGATTATTTTTTAGTTTCGGACTTATACCATAAGCAGAGGCTCTAAAGGCGTTATATGGTCCTCTAGGATTTGTAAATCTTTTTCTAAGTCCTCTTTTTCCATGAACTTGAGGAACCAACATTACATATGGGCCTTTGTCTCCAGACTTAAAACGGTCAGCGCGAAATGTGGACATGCCCCGCATTGCAATTAGCTTATCTCTAGCAGCTATAGTATCCGCATTTGATCCTTTGTAATTTAAAGTATCTCGAACTTTATTATTTATAGGGTTATCACCTCTAAAAAACGCGCTACGCTTTATTTCCTTATTATTAATATCTGTGAAGTCTCTCGAAGTTAAAAATTGACCCTTAATAGCAAAGTTAGGTATATAACCTCCAGCCGCTCCCACTGGCCTAGCGCCAGCTGGAAGTCCCATGGATGCCGCCATGTTCTGATTAAATATAGCAGAACCACCAGCAAAATTAGGAACAATAAATTCACTTGTATTGGCAACCATTGTGCCACGCTGACCACCACCAAAATTAAAATTAGGTATGGCTACAGGTCTAGCTGAACGAGGAGCGCCGCCAACACCGCGATTTATATCTGCTTGTTCTGACCCGAATGCTGATCCTCCAGCAAAGTTAGGGATGTAACCTCCAGCTCCTCTACGCGCCCTTGTACCTGCTATCACTCCAGGTGCTACACGGCTAGCTATGTTCTGCATTCTTTGCATTACAGCCAACTGCTCGTTAAGAGCGGTGGTAAAAAACTTAGTCTGTGCAAGTTTCTTTTGCTCTGTTGATAGTTGTGAATTTTCTATAGCTAGAATTCTTTTTTGGATATCAGAGTTTCCTAAAAGGGTCGAGGCTATCTGGCCTTGTACGGCAGCTTGTTCTTTTGCAGCTTTGTTCAAACCAAAGAAAGTCCTCATGGAGCCGAGTCCAAAGCTAACAAGATCTTTAGTTAGTTTACCAATGATAGCGGCAAAGATAGCTAATCCAGGTCCAGATATAACATTACCTATACCTTTTACTAAACCTTTGGCTATGTTACTTCCAGTTTCTTCATCTAATAAACCTCTTAAACCTTCAACTAAGTCATTAAAAAATCCTAAAATATTTTGTAAATTGTCAGTAACGCCTATTTTTCCTAAAGTGTCGAAAAGTTGCTCTACATTTACTGTAGCTTGATTTATTGCAGCAGAAAGAGTTTGATTTAAAGCAGTGTTACGTTCATAAGCAGCTGTTGTGGCATTAGCAGAAATTTCTGTTATTTTTATAGCTTTTGATGTTTCGTCATTGTAGTCTTCTAAAAGAGATATAAATGGAGCAACTTGGAATTTACCCACTAAGTTCTCAGCTATCTGAAGTCTCCTTGCATCAGGAAAGGATTGCAGGACAGCTGCTAAATTCTGTATAATTTTTGTCGCAGATAAAACCTTTCCAGCAGAATCAGTAACTTGAACTCCTAAAGTCTGCATAGTGTTTAGTTTTTCAAGACTTTGTATTCTCGTAAAAATTGTCTTGAATGAGTTACCTATAACTGATCCACCCCTAGAAGTTTTTTCTTGAACAGCACTAACAATACCAACAAGTTCATCAAATGTTACTCCTGCCTGTCCAGCAACAGCTCCAGCTCGTTTGAAAGCTTCAGCCAAGTCTCTCTCTGACACCGCTGCACTTTTAGCAGCTTCTGAAAATTTATTAACTACCTCAGTACTTGTAATCCCCGCACTTTTAAAACCGTTTATCGCTGAAGTAAGTCCAGCGACCGCATCTGCCGCACTCTGTCCAGATAATCTACTTAAAATCAAAGAATCATTTAATCTTTTAACAACCTCCTCGGCAGCTAAACCTTGACGACTTAATTCTAATGCAGCAGTCGAAACTGTTTCAAAAGATTGCTCTGTATTTCTAGCGACATCAAAAATTTCTTTTTTAAATTTACTTAGCTCCCCAGTTGATGCGCCCAAGATAGCATTTATGCTAGCCATCTGCTTTTCAACTTGAATTGTTGTTGCAACTAATTCTTTGAAGCTATTTGTGACACTTCTTAAAACTCCAACAGAAGCACCGAAAGCTAAAACACGAGCGTTAGCGGCCTCCATTGACTTGGTAAATTCATCAGCCTTTCCTGTGATTCTACCTAATGGTTGAGATAAAGCCTCTATGCTTCTAGCGCTTGTCCCTAAATTAATCTTGAGATTTCTGCCCGCGTTTTTAGCTGCATCTTGAATGCTTTTTTCTAGTCCTACAAATTTTCCTGGTATTTCTGCTGCCATATGTCCGTAAACCTTTTATGTTTAATTACACAAGGATTTACACATCATGGCCCGCTAATCGCATCATTTGTTCCATATTTAATTTACCACCATGCTTTTCTAACTCTTCAGATAAGCTAACTGTTTTACCATCTCCTGCGACTGTATCAATATCTTCCTTAGTTGCGCCAAAAACCGCTGTTGCATCAGCATTCTCATCTATGCCTCCAGAATTTTTATGCTTATTCATTTGAGCATCGCTAAAAGCAATTAATTGTTCAGGATTGTCTTTTATATTATCTGGTATGTCTGAAACATTTTGAAAAATATTAAAAAACATTCTTCCATAAGCTGCCACCTTTAATTGATAAATGGTTAGGTCTATAACTGGTTTACCATAAAACTGAGCGATGTTTTCGCATGATGACAAATACATGCTGAAAAAAGGTCTTAAAACAGCCTGTTGAATTACTGAATCAGAAAATTTTGATCCTAAGTCCTGTTGTATTTTAGCTATATCAGAAACTTCCCAAGTTTCTAGCTCAGCAAATTCATCATCTGAATATAAATAATTTTTTAAATTTGCATCTTTATAAAGCAAACATCTCAAAAGCTCATCCCCACTTCTTACAGTGGCATAATCCTCAGCGGTTTTACCTATGACCTCTTTCCTTTTTATCATGAGGTCAGCAAGCTCAGCCCTACGTTTTTTTAAATCATCCTCAAGAGCTTGTCTTTGTGAGGGTAAGAAAGTGGCCTTTATCGTGACTTTTAAATTTTCTACTTCATTTTCTAATGATACAATTTGAGTATCGTCATCTTTAGTCCAGACCTCATCTTTAATGACAGCGTCTATTCTATCAGCCTCTGTTTCTAAACCTCGATCTAAGGCTAATTGTTTATATTTCTCATAATACTTATGGAGATACCTTTGATCTCTTATACTTATGTGTTTTAGATAAACATCCTTTTTATCTATTTTGCATTCAGTATAACCATCAAAAGCCTCGCCTATTAAAGAGATATAAAATTCTTCATTCAAAGCTCACCTTTTTCCATTTGTTCAATTAGGTTATTAAACTCTTCAGGTTTTGAAGCCTGATTAAAGAACCAGAAAGCTAAAATTGTTGTAACTTTTTTTACTACTTCTTGATAAAACTCGTCACTACTGTCCTCTTTATCATAATAATCTTTTGTCTTTTCTTCGAAAGTATCCCCTTTAAAATAAGGAACAGGAGCTTCATCTGACTCACTCTGTATGTGAGTTAACATTAAAGTATACCATAATAAAAGTTTGTTTTGGGCTTTTGTATCAGCTGTATGATCAAACAAAGAATGCATACTAGATTCAAGATCTACAAGTTTTTTCTTTGCAGAGGCTAGGTCATCTTTAATCTTTTCTAGCTTTTCTTTTTGCTTTTCTGTTGGCTTTTCAACAGAATCCATTCTGACATACTCATTTTGTAAAGTTAAAAGATCTTTATAAATTTTACCGTAGTTTTCACTTTCATCATCGGTATACATTCCACCAGTATCGCTATATTTTTTGAAAAGCATAGCTCTTGTTAGAATGCCTTTTTTAACGCATTTACTCATCTCCACTGAATATTCTAGCTCAGCCTCTTCAAGTTCTCTCCTTGATGGTCTTTTTAATCTAATTGCATAAGGTACTTTTTCTTTTACCTTTTTAATATTTTTGGTGATATCGCCAGTTTTTTTATTTTTTCTGGATGTTTCTTTTTCTACTTCTTCCTCTTTATCGAGGGAGAATGAATATAATTCTTTAAATTCCATAGCCTTTTTCCTTATTTAAATATGAAAGTAACAGTATAATTATCTAACTTTGAGTCTAAATTTCTAATCGATTCATTGCCAAAATCTAAAATTCTTTTCCTAATCCAAGAAACTTTGTCATCTGTGAAATGATCGGCGGCTCTTAAAATTGAATGATACTCACTAGGTATCTCATTATACAGCTTGTCATAATGAAAATCGTGGTCCTTTTTCATATCCTCAACCATCATTAACATTAGTTTAAATAGCGATGATATTTCAGATGAAGAATCTTTGGATAATTTTTTTTTAGCGTTCATGGCAGAATACTATCTTATTATATAAATAAAAGTGTAAAAATCTACATGGCTGGGTTTTTATCTGAAAATCAAATAAATAAAATTAATACTTTGGCAGACACGCTTCATACGACATTTGCCCAAACTATTACTGTGTACAAAAATGCTAAAAAAACACTAATAGCATCAACTACTTCTTGGAACTCTCTCTATAGGAGAACGAATACAGGTTCTAATACTTCAGTTGAATACACTACAGTTTCAGACACTTTCGACGCTAGAATATATTATGTTGACTTAGAGAAAGAATATCTTGCTGACGAAGCTGGAACTGGGCAGGTCGGTACGCAAAATAAAGTCATTTTGCCAGACGGCAGCGTAAAAATGGTTGTGAAAGAAACCGCATATAACTTCATAAGAGAGGCTAGAAGGGTTGAATTTGATGGCAGAAAATTTGCAATAAAAAGCGATGGAAAACCTAGAGGGTTAACAAGCAATAGGTTCTTTACTTTTTTGCTTACCCCAATTGATGAGTAATTATGGTTGATAGGGAAGTACAGAATGCAATAAAAAATCAAGTGCCTAGGGTTGGTAAATCTGCTTTAAAAAAGGAGATAAACACCAAATTTAAAAAGATTAAAAAAGAAATGATACAGGAGTTTTTAAGCCTTCCTGTAACACAAGAACTTTTAGGTGGCCCTGATGCCCCAAACATAAGTGGAACATTAGGTGGAGTTACTAGCCTGTTTGCTTTCATAGGTTTTGACTCTGGTGATCAACCGATAGCCCCGATATTAAATGCTTTAGAAAGAACCCAGCTACAATATTTAAAAGAATTAAAACAAACTAATAAAGTTGGAGGAGTTTTCACTGTAACACTACCCACGGCAGAACAAATATTCTCAATAACCCCGATGCCTTGGGCGATTGGCAGAAGTTGGGCGCAGGGTATAGAGACAGGAATTTCTGGTTTAGGCTTCCTTTTAAGAAAAAAAGGCAAAGGTAGATCAGGCGTTGCGCTACAAAGTCGTGTAAAAGTAAGGGGCGGTAGGTTTAGAAATACCGCTTATATATCATCATTTATAAAGAAATATGAAAGAAGATTTCAAAATTTAAAATGAAAGCACAATTCCAACATAATTTAACAACATCATTTTTTCTTTGGTTTGATAACTTTTTGTTAACCAAGGGAGAAGCCTTCAGTAATAAAACAGGTAGTCTTTTTTATTATGCAGATGATAGGCTTGATGCTACTTATAAAGCTTATGGTAGTGCTTATAAACAATGGGTTACAGATTCCTCAATCTCAGGAGCTAACATTCCATCGGGAGTTTTTATAGGTGGATCTTTTTCAGGTAGAGATAATGGCGTTGTTTTGGATTTTGACAATGGAAGGTCATTAATCTCAGGTTCATCTACTGATTTAACAGTAACTGGAGAGTTTGCAGTAAAAGATTTTAATGTATATATCACTAATGATACTGAAGAGGATTTAGTTATAGAAAACAAATATGTTGTCAATTCAAGACTGCCATCACCCGCTGAGGATGCTATAGCCCCATATGATGATGTTGTGCCAGCTGTTTTTATATCTACTGCAACTATGGAAAATAGACCTTATGCTCTTGGTGGCATGCAAGAGACACAATGCTCAGTAAAAGCTGTCATCCTAGCCGAAGATACATATCAACTTGATGGCATTTTATCTATTTTTGCAGACTCAAGAGATGAGGATATTACAGAGTTACCTATGACTGGATATCCAATTACAGAGTTAGGAGATTTAAAAGGCGGCTCATATAATTATACTGGATTTGTAGATTCTTATTCATCAGAACAAGGATTTTATGTAAATTCAGTTAGAACTTCTAAATTAACCGATAGAGATAGAAAATCATTAGCACACGAATTGTACGTGGGTTTTATAGATTTTGATATACACAAACACAGATTCCGATTTAACTAATTTCATATTTTTTAACTAAAACTGTAAACAAAGTAAAGAATTTATATTATGGCCAGAAACAGAGTAATTTATCAATCAGAAGGACTTTTTGTAAGTCATGACGCAGCTTCAACAGGAAAGGTTGGACCCGATGATGCGGCAGATGTCCAACAAATAGAGAGAGTGCAAAGCGCTAACTTTAGTTACACCATTAACAGACAGGACATTAACCAATTTGGAGATCTTTCTAGAATTGATTCAGTAATAATGGATGCGCCGACAGTTAGCACGGACTTTTCATATTATTTAACTGATGGATTTAATGAGAGACTTTTAGGATTTTACGTAAGAACTGGAGGCGGTAAGAGGGCTACTGATTCACAATTTGCTTCAGGACACATGATTGCAAGTTCTGGCAAAAACGTTTTTATTTTAACAGGTCCAGAAGGTAAAGATTTAAATGGTGCAACAACTGGCACTAATCACAGTTGTATTGGTATAGGAAACTGCTACGTAAGTGATTACACTGTTGATTTAGCAGTTGGATCTATTCCAACGGTATCTGTAAGTATGGAAGGTGCAAACGTGCGTTCTGATGCTAGTACAGCTGGTGGTGAATTTGTTAACAGCCCAGCAGTTGATCAAGAGGACGGAACCGCAGAGGAAAAAGTAATTAAACTACCTACGCCCTCACAGGGTGTAAGTGATATTAAAGCTTTACGCCCAGGAGATATATCAGTTAGTTTAACAAATCTTGACGGAGAGACTGTCGCTAATTTATCCGCTGGAGAAAATGGAGCACACGTACAAAGTGTTTCAATAAACATGCCTCTCTCAAGAAGCCCATTACAAAGATTAGGAAGCAGATTCCCATTTGCTCGTGAAGTTGATTTTCCAATTAATGTGAGCATGTCTGTTAGTGCATTAGTTAATGAGGAGACAGATATGAACCTTGCTAATACTTTGACTTCAGGGGTTCAAAATGCTTCAGTTACATTAAAAAATAAATCTGCAACTGATGTTGTTACCTACACTTTAAAAGGGCTTAAAATTGATAGTGAGAGTATGTCATCGTCCATTGGATCTAATAAAACTGTAGATTTAACTTTTTCAACTCAAGTTGGAGGAATAGATGAATCTAGTGTTGGTTTGTTTATGAGCGGAGCTAACACAGATCCAGCTTTCGAATTCTCCTCATAATGAGGTAATTCAAATAGTCAGACAACACCTTGATTAGTTAACTATTAAATAAAACAAACCCCGCTTCGGCGGGGTTTTTTATTCATAATTTAAGATCCCGCTGCCATCAACGCCATGAAGTTGTCTAGGCTGAGCCTGATATATATTATACTTTGCTGATAATCGCTCTATATTGGCCATAGAATCGCTTGCAAGACCTCTGTACACCTTTGATACCTCATTACGGTTAACGAACGTTACAGAGCTTTCTCCGTCTTTTAACGATAAAACATTATCACCGCTAACTGAGGAGTCAGTTATACCCCTCAAAGCATTTCGTGATTGTTTGATATAATAGTTGTAAAGATAAAGCTCTTTTAATATCCCTTGAGCTTCAATATCAATTACGCCATATGTTCCGCTTGCGTTCGCCCCGCTAAAATCTGTATATATATGTGTATTTAGTTTTCCTAAATTTTCAAACAACCATCCACTAACTGAAGCCACTGTTGCTATTCCAGTGTCACCATCAAATTCTGTTTCTACAATTCCTGAAGCTAAGTCTTCTAAAGCGGTCATGTAAGTTATTACACTATTAATCTGTATTTAACCAATCAAGAACTTCTTTATGTTTAGGATCTTTGGGGTCTAATTTAATTGATGGTTCTGGCATAGGGTTGGTAAATATGTTGCCTTTATTCTGAAACTTATGAAATTCTTTTTTAATATTTTCAATTAATACAGGTCTATCATAAAAAGGGTTGATTCCAACTTTCATTGCAAAACTATGCAAATCAGCATTATTCATTTTTTTTATCTTTTTCTTTAATTCCTCCATATCATTAGTGCCAAAAAAATTAGTTTGCCCTGTGCCAAAAGCTACCTCAACTTTTCTTAGCACTTCTTGATAACGTGCAGTGCTGGTTTCTCCAGCTTTTCTAAGACGCTCTAGCTCTTCAAGCAAACCTTCTTTTTCAGGTACTTCTTGACCTGTAGTAACCTCTTCATATGGTGTTTCTTCTTCGTTCATACAATATTATATACACTTAGTAAATAATTTAAATAAAAAAAGGCCACCCCTTTCGAGGTGACCTTTTAATATGAGTAACAATTGAAGATTAATCAGCTGCTCCAATAATCTTACCTACAAGAACTCTATTGTCAAGGACAACTCTGCCCTCTTCCATAGATCCGAAGTATCCGATCTTGTTTTGACGTATGCTGTACTGATCGTCAGCAATAAGATTGAACTCCCCACCGCTTTCATCATCAACAGCGACTGCACGAATAAGTGCGTCTCTTGAACGATCAACACCAAGGACGAAATCGTCAGTTGCGGTGTTGAAAGTGATAGCAGCAGTGCTACCTGGGTTGTTATAAGTAGTTGAACCAGCAGCTACATCGAAAAGAGTGTTGAACTTTTGGTTCACACCAAACTCATTCAGCTCCATAATTCCAAGACCGTAAAACTCAGGAATACCTGCGTTACGGTAAAGCTCCATACGAAGCTCATCAGGAGCTGCAAGAGCACCCCCATCAGCGGGTTGAGCAGTGCCATCTGGGTCTTGAGTGTTAATAGCGTTGTAAGCTATTGAGCGAAGATCCTGAACAACTTCTGGTGAACAAATAAGATCAGTTAAGCCCTTTACGCGACTTGTTGGTGTACCGCCAATGAATGAAGTATTGATTCTCTTAGCAAGAGTAAGTAGATCATTCATGTCAGCAAGTGTAAACTTGTCAATAACTCTGTTGGTCTGAACGTGTGCTCTACCGCCTGTACTAGCAGCTGCTACAGCTGTCATAAGCAAAGTAGCAGAAGTAGTTTCCTGCTTAATTAAGATCTCCTGAGCAACACGAGTGAAAGTCTTGCTCACTACGTCCATGCGGCTTTTAGCAGCATAACGACGATCAAAGCTTACAGCACTATCAAGGCTATAAGTAGCAAGTTTCAACTCAGATGCAGTTGGTAGAACTTGTGAAGTTGGAAGACCCCCAGCGTGGCTTTGGCTGTATACTTGAACATAATCCTCATTGGAAATGTTGTAGTAAAGGTCCAAAGGAATGCTTGGATTATCATCAGCATTAAACTGAAGTGACTGGAACAGATTGCTTACAGTTGGAGCTTGGTTAAGAACCTCAGCTAAAACTGGTCCGATAAACTCGGCAAGTGCAACCTGAGCCTCATATGCAATAGTTTTATTGCGAGAAGCCATAGCTTTTATAAGCTCGACCTGCTCTGGTGTACGTTTTAAAGTAATTTTCATTTTATAAAATCCTCTCTAATAATTAGTTACAATCAAATGAAACAATGATGTAAGTGCCTTGGAATTGATCGTTCACTGGTCCACTAGTTGATAATCTAGATCCTGTTCCAAGAACGTGTCCAAAAACTTTATCCTCAGCTACCAAATCACCAGTAGTGATAGATCCAGCAGCGATTGAAGCAAAACCAGTGATTTTACCAGCAGTTGAACCAAGCTTAATTCTATTTCCTGGGGCATAGCTACTAAGTGGCCCTTCAAATGCACCAGAGGTCAAAGTAAAGATTCCTTTAGTTGCAACAGGTACAGCTTGCCCAGGTAATACAGCTTGGAGTTCTGCTTGCTTTGTTGGATTGTAAAGCAGCTTCTCGCCATTTTCATCATTTTTAGCTGTCTGAAGAAGTGTCATACCAATGGCGTGATCCTCATCTTTAGCACCTGTAATTTTAAGATTGACTTCAGGGTACATTTTTGTTGTACCTAAGAACGGATAGCTGCTATCACCCAAATAAGAATTTGTTTGATACTCAACAGGCTCTTTATCGAAGTCACCATCACTCACTTTAACGAAAACGCCAGCATCACCAGCGCCAGTATCAGTGGTAGAGTCAAGAACATCACTTCCGATAACGGAATATAAGTTTATGACATCATGATCAGAGTATTGTCTGAAAGGTAGAATTCGTAATCCCATAATTTTTTTTAGTTAAATTAAAGTTTAGTTAGTTAAGAAATTTCAATATTTTCACGCTTGAAAGCCTCTCTGAATCTTTCAATCAAAGATTTGTTATCAGATGCGACTGCTTCATTTGCGTTAGGAATCTCAGAGTCGGTCACTTCAGCTTCGTCAAAAACTTTTTCAACTTCAACCTCTTCAGAGGCGTTTGAAACTCTTTTAGCGACTTCCTCATCAATACGCTTTTGGATTTCTTCTTGAATTGAAGCTTGTGCCTCTTTATTCTTGTGTCTCCAAAGAACTTCTAGTTTTGAAGCAAAAGAAGTAAATTCTGCGTCTTCACCAAGATCTTTAAGCTCATTAGCTAAAAATTCACGATCCTCATCATCAAGGTCGTAAGACTCATCAATAGCATCCATTCTTTCATTGAATCTAGCTATAGCTTCTTCAGCTTTTTTCTCGTTTTCAAAAACAGAGATGCGCTCATTTGCTTCTCCTAGTTTCTGCTCAAGATCAGCCACTGAGGTTTTTAAATCCTCGTATTCTTTAGCAATTAATTCTTTTTGATTCTTAGCTTCCTCAATATCTGCACGGTATTTCTCATCGCGCTCTTTAATAGCATTAGAGAAAGTGTCAGTCATTGAAGCGATAGCTTCTTTAGAGAATTTTTTCTCATTTAGAAGCTCTTTAAGTTCTGAAATAGTTTTTTCGATTTCCATAGCGTTAATATCCTTTTCGTTGTTTACATTTAAATTTAAATTTTGTGAAATTTTATCACGTTTATCATTTATAAAAATTTTATCTGTCTCAGGTTTATCTGAATACAAACCTTTTACATTTGCTGCTGGGTTCATAGTATAAGCAATACCTAAAGGGTATATTTTACCAGTTATCAGCCTATATATATTTTCTCCCTTATCTGTTTTTCCAGTGCCACCATAACTTTTTAAAAATCCTTTCATTTCTGCTATTTTTTCAGGGTCTGAGATGATTTTTGCATCTTCAAGGTCATCGCTACCCACGGCTAAAACAAAATTACTGAAGCCGACTTCCCAGCTTGCAGAAACTTTTTGATATGCTGGATCGTCTGGGTCTAAGGATTTTTGAACAAGATTAGTAAAATCTTTATTTACTGATTTGTAAATAACCGCCCCCAGAGCTATATTAAAAGAATTTTTTTTATTTTTTATATCTTCAGCATTTAAAATTTTATTAGTCTTAATATCGCTAAATCCAGCATCTACAATATGTCCAACTATTTTTTGCTTATTATGTTCTATATTAGTTGGTTTATGAATAAAATTTGGCGTGTACTCAATTGCAGTTGAGGTTGACATCCCGTCGCCATTCCTATTGAATTTATTTACAACAGCTGCATTAAACGCCACCCCTAGTAAATCGACATTGCTTTTATAATCTATATTTTTAGGGACTAATGGGGCTAGATTACTTAATGAAGCCTCAGATATTAGAGAAGCCTTGCTTATTTCGCAAACTGAGATTGGGCATTCAAAAGTTGTTTTATATTTATAATCCATTAAGATTCTTTGGTGCTGTGGTATAAAATTGCTGATGGATATAATTCAAGATTATGCTTTGCAGATATTGATAAAACCTCTGTCAAAGTTTCTAGATTTTCTATCTCATCAAGGTTATTTACACAGAAATCAAATCTTTCGGCCCAAGATTCTTCATTTTCGGAACACACTATAGATTCACACAAATCAGTTAGGACGTTACCCATTGATTCAGAAATCTCACCTTTACCGCTTTTTGCTACAAGTTTCTCCCTAGAATCATTTATAAAATTATCTATTTTGTAGAGAGTCGATTGTATGTTTGCTCTAGAATATGTTGATCTTGAAACAGGTATATCGACTGTACCTTCAGGTCTGCCTACCTCATTTGGAGTTTTTGTTTTTGGGGTATCAGACTCTATCATGGGCACACCTCCCACCAGAGGATTGTAAAAACCTCCTTTTCTTTCTTGGATAAATGTTTCTTGAGCTGGAGCAATATTTTCTGCATCAGGGAACTTGCCATTATGGAACATTTCCATTCCTTGTTGCGGAGTAAGTATACCAAGCTCCATCAATCGAGTAGAAACTCTCATCAATTGAGTTTCGTCTCTCATATCTATATCTTTCATCTTTACTTGGGGGTAAGATCTAAAACCAAGATCAGATGCTATTCTTTTTATCTCTCTCTGTAAAAAATCATTTAAAAATCCATTTCTAGACTCTTTTAATCTATCAATAAATATTTGTGCTTTAACTTGAGTAGAGTTATATTTTTCCTCGCCTACAACAATGTTTTGTAAGCCTTGTTTAATATCTTCATTAAGAATCTTATATTTATCTGGCCCCAAAACTCTATTAAGCTCTGGTATTATAAATTCTGCTTTTGTAGTATAATCAGAAACTAAAACCCTGCCGACACTTTCGTTCTTGAATAGATTTTGCATGGCAGCAAGATTGTTAGGATTAACGCCACCTTTATCTGGATCAGCCCCCATAGTAATCAACAAAATTACATTCTCTACAGTCCTTGTAATCGCTTGATCCATTTTCTTTAGTTCCATCTTAGCATTTATGTCATCTAAAACTGGGAAACCAAATGGAACAGCAAAAGGTTCATAATCTTGTTTTTTATAAAATGAATATGACAGTTTTTCTCCGTCGAGCTTCATTTTAACTCCAGTGGTTGTATAGCCACCATCCTTTATAAGTTTTTGGGTATACTCATCAAAACTATCTAACAATGCCCTCTCCTCATCTGTTTGAGGATCTCTAAGCCTTGCTAACTCATATTCAGATAGAACTTTCTCATATGCGTTTCTTGAAAATGTTGATGATCTTTTAGCTGTTATGTCATAAGGGTTAAGTAAAACATATCTAAGAGGTATTTTATTTGCTGCGGGATTGATTGCGCCAACCTGATTTATAATTTTTGCATAGTCATCAGCCCGAAACCTGCCGTCCATCCTGTATAAAAAAACATTCCCACTACGGTAGTATTCTCTAAAGTACTGATCTTTTATGTTAATAAGGTTTATTCTTCTAAACCATTCTTCAAAAAACTGTCTGCTTTTTCTAGAGCCGCCCTCTAAATAAACATCTGTATTTGTAAACTCAGACATGATATCAATAGCATTTCTAAAAACTGCTACATTTGCGTATGCTTTTTGACAAAGCTCTATAGCATCTCGAATATTTACTCCGTCAGTAGAGTACTCATATGGGAGCATTCCTATAGCGATGCTTGAAAATCTATTTCTAAGGTTTACAAAAGCTGCCCTATTTTGTCTAGTACCAGAGAAAGCGCTAGCGCTAGCAGCTTGCCTTCTGGCCTGAGCTATTTCTTGAAAAGAGGCATCAGAAGTATAAAATGGCTCACCTAGTAAATCAGGCTGTACTTGCCCACCTTCCCCTATAGGTACATAGGTTTTTCTTTCTTTATTAAATTTATTCCAATATTCTGAACGTTTGGTATATTTTCTCTTAGCCATAACAATATTTTGTTTTACACTTAAAGTTAACTTTCAACTTTTAAAAGTTAAGAAATAAACATAGGGGTAAATGTCGGTTGATTATTATTTTGATTGAAGTCTTGCATATCATAATAAATGTTCATCATCCAGTTGCCTAAAACTAAAGCTGAGTATGAGTCTTTTCTAGCTTTATCAGCACCTTTTTGTTTCCTCAACGTTGGCGGCAAATCAAAACTTTGAGTGCCTTGAGCAGAGGTTGTTATCTGGACTAAAGCACATTGAACCTTAATTAAGTCCATCATGTCCTTTTGATGCTCTACAAAATCAATCATTCTAGCACCTTTACCGCCTTTTTGATTGGGGTCATTCCTAATAAACTTTAGTTCTTCAACTGGGACTCTAGACTTTCTTTGATTGTTGTAATCATCATTCATAGCCGCCCCAGCAAAAAATATCCTTTTATGGTCGAAAGCAGACTGTAAAGATTCATTAGCTAGCCTTATCCAAGCAGAAGTAGGTTTTCTTAAAAACACAAATTTGTTTTCTGATTTATTATACTGGTTTTTTAGTCTTCTTAAATTTTTATCATAATCTTTTGTATTATCTAAATCGCCCTCTATAACACCAAGTTTTAAATTTTTGTTTTTGAATATTTCACTTTCATTACATGAGTTAACAAATTGCACACCACCATTGTAGTCACCAACCACAGCTACAATATTAAAGTGAGTTAGTATGTAAGCCATATACTTAATATGCGTTTTTAGACTTGAACCAGATAATGCATAACTATGTACAACAGTGCCCTTTCTAGTTTCTAAATTAATTTTTATAAGCAGCATAGCAAAGTCATCCGAACTTTCACTCTCTGACCAAGATGGGTCAAAAGCTAATATATATTGATCTTTAGGATTACCTATGACCTCAACAGATTGCCCTTCCCCATCAGGTATCGTGCATTCTGCCATTTTACTTACTTTAAAATATCCAGAGCTATCATCTGTAAATATTGCCCCAAACTCTCTTTGGAATTGAGACTCACTCATAGTATTCTTGGACTGATTAATTAAGTTTTGATCGTATAGCTGAGCAGGAGCGCAGTCATAGCTAAAATGCATTATTGTTCTATGCGCTCCATCTTGTTTATTTTCATTCAGTATCAAGTTCTCATATTGCTGATATAATTTATATAAATATTCAAATTTGTAGGACGCAGATGAAAGACCAATGATTTTGTTGTTTGGCCACTGCTTCCGTTCCTCCTCTTTCATTTTCCCCTGTTCAATCATCTTTGTTTCAAGATCATATATCTCTTGCCTTTCTGTAGGATTTTCAACTACAGACAAAAAGGGCATTATAACCTCATTATAAATTTTCTCTGGCATCAATAATAACTCATCAATAATTATCCTTTGAAATCTATAACCCCTTAACTTTTCACCATCACCTAAAGGTAAAGCTCTTATACTGCTAGAACCTATCTCCATAATCCACTCATCATTCATTTTTGATGTTCTAGTTATGCATTGGGAAAAAAATGCAGCCTTTGGACTTTTTGATATGTCTTCAATCTTTTTAAAAATCATTTTTGACTGCCTAAACGATTTAGACAATATACCTATCTGAACACCTTGATGTAGAATAGCGTCTAACAAAGCGAAAATAGCCGTAGAGAAGCTTTTGGACATTCCTCGGCTCCATATGCCCAAAAAGTAATCGGACTCCATCATGGCCTTTATAGCCATATGTTGAAATGGAAAAAGCTTTACACCAGTAAATAAATCTGTAGCGAAAGATGGGTTCTCTCTTAAAAATTTATAAAGAAGTATCTTTGATTCAGTCTCATCCAAAAATCCCTCTTTTTCGATTATTTGTTGGTTGATATCTCTGTAAGGTCTTTTTAGTTTCTGTTTTCCTATTTGCCAAGCCATTTTGTTTTAATTGGTTACTCCAAAAATATTCTAAATCTACACCCCAAAGTTTTTTGCCTAATACTAGTATTTTAGGAATCAATAATATACTTTTATCTCTGGAGCCACTAAATACAAACTGACAAGCGTCTGAATGCTCAGCTTGTATATTACGCATTTTATGAAACACATAATCTAATTTAAATTTTTTGTAAGACTTGCTGTTCTCTGCCTCCATGTCATCAAAACCTGTTTCAATCACCACAAACAAATAACAACCTAAAGATTTGCATCTTTCTATCTCATTTAAAAATCTTTCATGTCCACTTGTTACTGTAGCGCAAAAATCTTGAAAGGATTTTCTATCTACAAAGGTATAATCAAAATCATCTCCCATGACAGCATAATCCCCAACATCAAGTTTTAAAAATTCTTCATTTTTAAATGATAAAGGGTTTTGCTCTCTAGTATCTATAAATATTTTTGTGTTTGTAAAATCTTTATCAAAATTCTTAGGAAGCCCCTTTGATAACATAGGCAGCATTTTAATTTTTTTACATGCGTTGTTATATGAACCAAAAATTTTCTTACAAATATCTATATCTGGCATATCCCCGCTTTTTAGATAAGTAGATGGTGGAATCTTCGAAAGTTTTTTATTTTTTAATTTTTTTTGAAAAGAAGTTACTATGTAATCTTTTACTTCTTTTTTTGGTGCTGTTTCGCACCAAAGTCTCATGTTATCGGCGCTAATAAAATCTTTTGAAAAATATTGTGAATAATTTTTATAAGGTATTAGCTCGCCAGTAAACCTGTCTTTTTTTGCGAAGTGTTTGACGTAGTAATCGCCGACAAACATGTCGTGCTTTTTTAAGTGTGCGTGTAAACTACGCAACGTCTCAAAAGTCTGGTCGCATTCTCTACAATTAAATGACATCGCTTGGTCCTATCCCTAAAATTCTAGCTTTCCACTCAGCCATGCCCTCTAACCTTTCAGATTCTTCTTTAACCGCTAATTTTTGCATCTCAGCGATTCTAATCATGTTTTTGCGCTCCTCCTCCTCTTGAAAGAGTTGCACTATCGAAAGAAATGACGCATTTTCTTTCTGAGACTTTTTCATTCGCTCGGCACGGTCACCCTGAAGCTTTTTAGTTAGATTTTCGATCCTAGTCTCACATTGATGATATTCTTGTGACTTTGCTTTGATTATCTCAGCTAACCTAACGCTCATATCTGTTTGATCATCAGCTATGTCAAACATATCGTTAAGTTTATTCAAGTGACTGCTTATAACCTCAAGGTTAATAACTTCCTTGCATGCGTTGAGATATAAATTTAACTCATCCGCAGTTAGGTCTGGCTTATCCCAAGTCAGTCTAACAAATTCATGCTCAAAAAGAACTCTATCTGATTCATTTAAATAATTATTAATTATTTTTAAAAAACGCGAGTTATTCAAATTGACCCCTAACTTTTCAATACAAACTTGCGTTTGCCTGTTAATCTTAGAGTCATCTAAGCCCAGACCAGTGGCATCATTGATTTTTTTGATGATTCTACTCGTAGACTTCGGTGCAATGTATGAATGCAGCGCACCACTGTCTTGTGATGGCATTATGTCGGGATTTATCTCTCTAATGTATGCTAATACTGTCCTTTGCTCATTTGATAGCGGCTTGACTTGCCTATCGGCAAATATTATTTTTGCTATTTCAAGCGATGACAAGCCTTGTTCGGCTTGCTCAAGTATAAAATCCTTTTGTTGTTGTGTTAGTTCTATGGCCTCGACTTGTTCACGACCCGTTGTTTTGTAATCAATACAATTCTCAACTAAATACTTCCTGACAGCGCGGCCCTGTTTAGATCTGCCATCTAAAGTGTCATCTTGAAAACACTGCTTAGTCAAATCAATTAAGTTTTTGATTTTAGTAGCATTTTCGTCTATAAACTTTTTTTGCTCTTCAGATAGTTCCATCATCAATAATATCGTTTTCTCTTAGTAAATCTATGGCCGTTTGTAAAAACTTCTTTTTTAAGTTTTTAACTTGCCTGTAACCTAACTTATTTTTTTGTGCGGATATCTTATAACCCATGTACTTTGCTACATCTTGCTCAGTTTTCTTTTCAAAGTACAACATTCTATAAGCCTTGTAATGAATCGGGGTTAATTTTTTTTTCATTAGCTTATCAAGCTTTTTTAATGAATTTTTAAAATCAAAATTATCTTGTTGTTTATTTTGTATCTCTTTAGAATAATCCTCTACAGATAAAGGGATCTTAATCTGCAAACCAACTTTTTTAGTTTTTTCCCATTTACAGCAAACTTCACACTTCAAAGGGTTGTGATTTGGCAAGTGCATAGATTTACAAGGATTTGTATAATTACCATAATGATTCCTTAATAAATTCCTAATCTGGTTTGATATAATCCTACCAATCCAAGGCTCAAGCGGGCGTGACTGATCCCACATGTGCCACTTCTTAGCTATGTGGCTTTTTATTATTTGTTGTACATCCTCAAAATCAAACCATTTGATAGCATTCAATCTCCATTTATATTTTTGTTTTTGAATGGCTTGGTCGATTATCTCATAGCATTCCTCATAAGTTTTCTTTTTCGGATCTCTTTTCATCAAGGAATTCATTAACAGACTTAGAACGCGGTTTCCTGCCGACACCTTTAGGTGGTGGCTCTCCTGCTAATGAACCCAGTGTATGAGTTTGATAAGTTTCGGATGAATATTCAACTTGTATCTTTGAGATATTTGGAATTGAATCACATGCTGTCTCATCATCTGCTAAGTCCAAGTCCTCTAAAGAGGGTTTACTTAACGTATTGACACTTGAGGCTGTACTGGCTCCCAACTGCTGCCCGCACTTAGAACAAAAGTTAGGCTTGACACGAGAGTACTGTATTTTGAATCCGCAACTATAACAAAAAAAATGGCTCATAAGCTATATATTATAAATTAAAATTGATTTTTTTTCTATTTTATTATATTTAAGTAACAAGATCATTGTCTCAATTTTAAAAAAGCTGATGGCCGCTGTCGCTTAGACGGTTGCCTTGTTATATAATAATACAATTATTTTTTGTGTTTTTCTATCTTAGATACAATATATTTTAAAATTTTACTTCTAACTATATCTCTGTTGTTGAACTTAAATGAAGTTATACCTTGCTCTTTAGATTCTTCACAATTAAACAAATCAAACATTTCTCTAAAGCCGCTTCTACCATTTATGTCGCTCTGCATAAAATCTCCGCATATAATTAATTTTGTATTCTCACCTATTCTAGTAATCAGAGTAGTTAATTCTTTAAATGTAAAGTTTTGAGCCTCATCTGCCACAATAAGCTTATTGTTCCAGTTAGCTCCTCTTAAAAAGTTAATTGGCACTGCCGATATGCGTTCTATTTTTTTCATATAGGCTGTATCGCCTTCATGTACCATTTCATCCAACTTATCGTAAAGCGGCATCAAAAACGGATTGAACTTATCTGATATATCTCCAGGCAAACTGCCTAATCCTTTGTCAGCACTTTCAGCAATACTTCTTATGTATATTAGATCTTTACTAAAATCTTTAGCCATTATCTGTAAACAGCCATAAACTGACATGTAAGTCTTACTAGATCCCGCTGGCCCTGAAACAAAAATAATTTTCATCTCAGGATCTAAGACTGCCTCTAGCAATAACTGCTGTTTGTTGGAAAAGTTAAACTCCCTTTGCTTGAAGTTTATAGAGTGTATTTGAGAGCTAAAATCAAATGGTGAAGATTGACTCGATTTTTTTCGGGGCATTTATTATATTTACACCTATTTGTTTCGCTCCTTAGTCCTTTTCTTTAATTTTTCTAGATAAGCTTTATATATTTTATTCGCGGCAGTGAGTTTTTTCTTTTTCTCAGGATCTTTAGCATTTTTAGCTGCAAACCTAGATCTTTGCTCCATAGCCATGGTAGCTTGCACTTTATGCTTATGTGGCCTTCTAGCTTTCTCAATAATCGCAACACTTTTTTTAGCAGTCTCAGCATCTTTGAATCCAAGCCCTTTTATAGTACCTTTTGGGTCTTCATCTGTATACAAATCAGAATGTTCAGACTTTGGCCTCTTAGTGCCATCTTTTCTTTTTTCGGGGGTTCTTTTTTCATCTGCTTTTGTTTTGTATGCTCCACCTCGCTCTTGTCTTTTACAATACTGCTTCTGACTAAATCCTTTGGGGTTGTCGCAATCAATCTTACGCTTGCGCTTCATACTCCACTTAGCCCTTATTTCGTCGCTAAAATCTAATTCTAAATCCATTATAAATCTATTTGTTTTATTGTTGCTCTTGTATTTACAGTGTCACTACCTGCTATGCTGTAACTCTGGGTAATCACTTTCGAACCATTAACCATGACAACATTAGGTAGATTTGTGGATAATCCATCTCCATCTATATTATTTAATCCCAAAGTCACATCAGAACTTATGGCCCCACCACTAAAATCAATCAAAGAATTTAAACCAGTCGATTCTATGCTCATCTCAGATTCAACTCCATTAAGTAACATAGAAGTAGCATTGGCCGCGCCCAAAGTATAAACAGGAGTTCTACTGAAGCTCTTTTTATAACTTACTCTATACTGAACATTTCCAACAGCTTGAGTGGCATTTGACAAACTACAGGTATAACCATACACAATATCATCAGGATCAAATGGTATAGTTCCACCTCCATAGGGGCTTGCATCTCCAGAAACATTACCACCAGTAGGCGGCGAAAGAGAAACAAAATTAGCATCAATTGTAACTGGCGCGAAATTATCAACAGATAAACTAAAATCACTCAAGAAACAATCCTGATATGTATTGTTTCCAATTCTTATAGGAAAAGACGCATCCTGATTACTAGACTTTGCAAATGCAAATGCCGCATCAGTAAATGGATCTAATATAGCTTTTATAGAAATAGAAGCCTCACGAGGACCAGCTGTCTTAAATTGATCGGTTGATGTTACATCCTGCCCCAAAAACCTTTTACCAACTAATTGTGCGCCAAAATCTACACTAGCATCCAAAGCTGGCACATAAGCAGTATTCTCTGTTATAGTTGTAGCGTTTGCCGCGCCTACATAAACAGGAACTTCACTATATAATAAACTCATCCCAGTTTATTACACCTATTATTCATTACCAACTACTATAAGCCCAAAATTAGCAGTAGCATATGATATCCAGATTATACCCCAACCATATTCTTTTTTTAAAAAATAGGCAGTCGCAACAAATGTATACATAATCCCAGCTACCAATGGGACATACTTTGTGATTAAATCAAGCGGCATACCAAATTATACGTGCCGATTATTTTTTTTAAACAATAAAAATTAAATTGCCCCCGATTTATATTTTTTTACAAAAACGGGGGGTCATATCAATTTATTCATCAATAAACATATAAGTCTTGTAACAGGATAAAAATCATTAAACAAATCAATAAACCACACAAAAAATCTATATCTATAAAAACTCTCCTTCGCGATATAGTAATCTGCGTTCACCCGCTTCCATATTTGATAATGCGGCCCTTCCGCGTAAATTAAAAACTTTGGCACTCCATCAACATAGTAACGCTCAAACCGAACTTTGTTTCGGCGCATTCTGATTTCCTTAATTAGTTTTTTGTTTTTGTGCATGGGCACAGTGTTTTACACTCTGCTCAGTCCACGTTACCATGAAAAATATTCATGCGGTGAACGTGATTTAGAAATTGAAATCGGACACCCCCCGCGACTTGCTACGTATATCTTGTCAAGTTTTTTCTAGAAATAGGGTAGGGTGTTTGTCAAGCAAAAAAAAAATAAAAAAAAATGTAAAAAAAGCTTTACTTTTATGCGATTCTGTGTTATGCTTACAGCATGAAAAATAAAGAATTAATAAATCGTTTAGGTAATGGAGTTGAGTTCACCGCGCGCGGTGAATGGTTTGTCGTGGTAGATACAGACTTTGAAAATGGGTTTGTGTGGGGTATGGATCAAGACGGAGGCGAGCAGGAGATCGCCATCGACTCCATCGATGACATAAGCGAAAGCTTGGCCGACATGGTAACCCGCGATTGGTCTCCTATGCTCAACAAGTTGAGCATATAAAAAAATAAAATAAAAACACTTTTTCCCTTGACTTTTAACTTAATCTGTGCTATAGTATAAACATGAAAAATAACACTAAATCAAATATCATCAAGAACAAGGACTGCGTACTCTACGCGAAAGCTCACATCTTCCCAGTCGGTCATGAGAACTATGGCAAACGTCTTTTCTTAGATCGCGGTTCGCTTGCATACCTAGAAGCTAAGGCGGCGATGGGTCGGCTTAAGTCATCCGCTGTCGGCATCGTATCATCAAAGTACTGGACCGATGCGATGGGTGAAGAACTGCCACAAAAAGAAATCAATAGCATAATGATCGACGGAAGAGAATCGTAAAAAAAAAGAAAAAAGATCTTGCGTTTAAATAAAAAATAGAGTAAGCTTAATCATGGAAAAAATTAAAATAGATTCACTAGAAGGTCTTGAGTTATCAGAATTCGAGAAGGAATTATATCAGTTCGCAGAGGATAAAAATCTGAAGCCAGTAAATGGCGATAGCTTTATGGATGAAGACGGATACCTGTTTTCTGAAGGAGAAGTAATCGAAATGATGGAGCGCGAAGAAGCCGAAGAATTACTTGCGTTAGAGGAAGCTAGAGATGACAGGTATGGGATAAACAATCGCGCCCCTTGGATGAGATAAAAAAGTAAAAAAGATCTTGCGCTTCGGCGCAAGATCGAGTATAGTTAAATCATGAAAAACAATCACGAACAAATAATCGAACTAATGAAAATCGCCGACCAACTCCGCGCGGAGGTCATCGGCGCATCAGGTCAAGCTCAGGCTATGGCTATGGATCTAAACATCAGCAACGACACTGCGGAAAACTTCAAGCGCCTCGAAGCTAGACTTGACAAAGCCCTCGCAGATCACAGCGATAAAACAGATAAAATAATCTTCGGCTAAGTCTAACATGACACCAAAAGAACGAATGAAAATGTGGCGCTCGTTAAGAGCGCCTAAACCACCTTGGGAAACTTTTAAGATTCTTCTAAGATCTGAAGGAACCGCCGACGGCGCGCAAAAAAAATGGAAAAAAATACTTGACAAAAAAAGTAAAAAAAATACTTGACAGGTCGGCGAGAGTGTGCTAAAAAAACCTTCGTAAGTCGTTGACACTCAACGAGTTACGCGGCGCGGGCAGCCGTTTGCGCGTAAGTCGTTGACGCTTAACGACTTACTAAAGTAGTCAAAAGGCGGTTATCGGGCATTATACAAAAAAAATAATCGAAAAAAAATAAACTTTTTACTTGCTTTTTCTCTGTACCTGTGTTATATTCAGGCATGAAAAATAATATCAATACTTACGACATCGTTTGCCTCGCCCTTAAATCTGCACCTCGTTACATTGAGGATGCTGACCTGCTGACAGATCTTATCTGTAAAGAGCTTGCCACCGATGACAAGCGAACAGTTCGCAACATCGTCTGGTTGGCTTTGGATGCGGCGATCTCTGGAGACTTCAGAGCTAACGCAGAAAAAATTCTACGAGAGTTTGAAAAAAAATAAAATAAAAACTTGCGTTAAATAAAATTCTGTGTTAAATTCAGATATGAAAAATAAGTTTGCCACCAGAGAAAAAATCAGAGTTATCGGAGAATTTTGCCAGTGGGTCGAAAAATCTGATCAGTTAAGTCGCCGAGAAAAATCAAAAATAATTCTTGACAAAATGAGAGAATTGAGTCAGCTGATAGAAAAATAAATAATCTTACGTAACTCGTTGGCTGTCAACGAGTTACGCGGGCGCGGCTGCCGTTTGCGCGTAAGTCGTTGATACTCAAGGAGTTACGCCAGAATCCCTGCCGCGGCGGCGTAAGTCGTTGATACTCAACGACTTACGTAAGTTCTTACGCAAGGCTATGTGTCAAGTACTATTTACTATTAATCTATTTACTATTTAACCCACGACCTGCGATCTACAAAAAAATAAATAAAATTGTTTGACTATCTTTTTAATCTGTGTTATACTCTGGGCATGAAAAAACTTACTACTTCAGACATCAGAGATCTTACTAACGAGGGAACCGAGTTCGGCGTGGACAATCGCGCGATCAACGAACTCCTACACGACGCGCAGGAGCGCGAGGAGTTCGAGGCGTGGCTCGACAGTCGCATGGATGATGCCCGTGCTCACATGGATGCGAAATGGGCAGAGCAGGAGGAGCCTGATCTGCGCCTCGATGCGCTCACCGAGGGGTGACCAGTAAAAGCTTACGTAACTCCTTGAGTATCAAGGAGTTACGCGGGCGCGGCCCCCGCCGACGCGTAAGTCGTTCACACTCAACGACTTACAAATAAAATAAAAAAAATACTTTTTTTACTTGCTTTTTCTTTCAAGGTGTGGTATAGTTGCCTCATGAAAATAACTGATATAGAAATCAATGACAGAGTAACTTTTAAGCATGGCGATAACTTGGAGTTTGTTGACACTGGGGTCGTCTTCTACAAGGAAGAATACAGCGACGGGTTCGAAGACAAGTGCATCTTGCACGTTGAGGTTAAAGAACTTCCTTACGAATTTTTTGAAGTGATCGAGTCCGAGATCCTCAAAGCTTGGTTCTAAAAAAAAATAAAATAAATTCTTGCATTAACTCCAATAATAAAGTATATTCAAATCATGACAGATAAAGAAAAAATCAACGCATTAATCACCGCTCACAATAAACTCCGCACTGAAATGATCATGGCATCAGGTCAGCTTTCCGCTATGTCAGAATGGCATGACGGCTCTAAAGTCGGTGGTGCGGCGAGATGGCATCTCGCAACTCAAGACTTCAAAAAAGTTGAAACAGGTCTAGACAAGGCTTTAAAAGAAGATGACTTTGATAAAATAATCTTCGGATAAAATTATAAAATAAACCTTGCCCTTCGGGGCAAGGTCAACTATACTTAATCATGAAAAAAATATTAAATAAATTCATTCATTGGTACTTGGTCGCTTGCTTAGCAAGTCTAATCGCTACCCTCCTAATAATGATACTCGCAATCTCATTCGGCTCTGGGGATTCTCTTAGAGATAGCATAAGAGGTTGGAATGGCGGATCAGTTATGTTCATAATGTTTGGGCTTCCGTTAGTGTGGGGCTTCATACTAACTTGCTTTGATTGGGCAGTAGATAAACTAAACTCAAAAATCTAACATGACTAAATTCGAAAAACTATCCGAAACAATAAATAATCTTGGCGACATGAAATCAAAAACAGAAAATCAAAACAGAAGTAATCTTTTAAGAATGTTAGGAGATATAAAGTTCGAGCTTCACTTCTTGCATAATGATATGCGATTTAAATGGAATAAAAAAGAGATAGTTCAAAAACTCGAAGACCTTGAAGAGCTAATAGCAAAGAAAAGATTTTTTTAGTAGAGTTAGGTATTGCGTCGGTGGGGTTTACTTGATTTTCCTCTCTGGTCATTTTCATAGCCTGTCAGGTAAGCGCATAAAACCTGACGTAACTACTTGATACTTAACGAGTTACGCGGGCGCGGCCGCCCGCGGCGCGTAAGTCGTTGATACTCAACGACTTACATAAGTTAATACGTGCTTGAATTTTTATTCTTTTTTATTAATTTATATTTGCTATTTGTCTATTTATAGTTTATAGTTCAATCATGAACAATAGAATTGATGAAATAATGGCACATTTAAATAGTGCATCTGTAGACGGCGGTTTCTGCCTCTTTGTTGAAAATGGTGAAATCGTTGCTAAAGATCTTCTTCATAATCCTGATGAACTCAATGATCAACTTGAGTTTAATGTTAGGTATGTCGGCACTGATATCTCTGACGTTGAAGCGAAACCCTTAACAAAGAAATAAAATCATGGACCCATCAGCAACAGCATTAATGCACGATATAGGAGTAATACTTGACGATTTTAAATCTGATATGGTAGAACATCATAAGAGTTACTTTATTGAAAATGGAGCAATACTTAAAACATTAGCTCAAGCTCAGTCGGTCACTCGTTTAGTCATAGCAACTGAAGAGAAAGTAGATGACCTATCAAAAGAAATAAAAGGATTGTTTAGTTCTAGCTATTCTTTTAATAAATAAAAAAGCAAAAAAATACTTGCAACCCTTTTAAATCTGTGGTAGATTAGAGACATGAAATTACAATCCTTAAATCCAACTCAACTAGCATCTCACTTGGTAGGTAAAACTGTCAGGTACACAAACACAAAAAAGAATTCTTCTGTTACAGGAGATAGAACAAGAACCTTTAAGATTAATTCAATTGATCGTGTAGGTCATCACGTTGAAACAAGCGAGCAGTTCATTACTGCAAAGGTCTCAGATGTAGATGATTCTGGAGTCGAAAAATATAGAAATTTATATATTGACAGCATCAATGTCATAGTATAAAACTGGAGTTAAGGACGGATGGCGAGATGTTCATGGGGGTGAGTCTCGTCATCCACTCCTTAAAAAAAAATTTAATAATATGAATACAGACGAGCTTAAACAAAAACGCTTTGAATTAGCTGAAAGAGAATTCCACTCGATGGATGAGGCTGAGATAATCGACCTTTTGTTAATGTACGTTTACGAGAAAATGGATGATGAAGCTGTTGAGCTACTCCATAATGACATTTTCGCGGAAAGGTAGTCGGTCAGTTCCTAGATGCTGGAATAGCCTTAAAGCCGACAAATCTTTTTAACTTAACAACAATAATATAACATGGCAAAACCAACTGAATCAGTTCGCATTGAAGTAAAAACTAAAGATCAAGCAATCTTGCTTAACTATGCTCTCGGCGTAGTTCATCAAGCTCTGGCGGAGAGAATGTCAGACACAGCAGATGATAAACTTGATCTATTCATTGATAATGTAAAGTGGACACGTAAACACGCTAATACATTAAACGAAAAATTTGCGTTAAACGCAGAACAATCCTAGGAGGGTATAGTCACCGAGTTTAGACATATGTTTGGGCAATGACTTCCGAAAGGAACGAGCCATAGAGAACGTGTTTCCCTAAGCTCAGCCTCCTACAGCACAAAAGTTGTAGGTAAGTGACGATGAAACAAATCTTACGCCAACCCAAAGTCGCTTCGGCGATGAGACTCACCGAGTGGTGGTGAGGGGCTAAGTAAACCTTGGTATGGTTATAAAGGGATTTACCGCCAACTCTACGGAGAACAATCCCAAACCTAAATAGAGCCGTCGATAGTGACAGAGCGGTCTTTAAATAGACCTTAATGACTCGAAGCTATCGGCGGTTTCTTTTTGTGCTGTTAACTGCTTATGTAAGTCGTTCAGTATGAACGACTTACGCGGGCGCGGCCCCCCGCGGCGCGTAACTCGTTGATACTCAACGAGTTACGAATGATCCTACTCATACGCCATGATAACTTTGTCAAGTAATAATATAATAAATATTTGTCA